>Ga0075425_100001119_pt1 | contig 25913 bp, 24 predicted proteins | sample SoiMethybrSBSTD4_FD_75300 | JGI IMG/M metagenome (GOLD analysis project Ga0075425, IMG submission 75300) | Bulk soil microbial communities from a Populus tree surrounding site in Tennessee, USA - Soil MetaG P. TD hybrid SBSTD4 | ecosystem: Environmental > Terrestrial > Soil > Tree plantation...
CCCATGAAGAGCTGCCAGTCATCCTGATGGGCGACTACATAAATATCGTGCTGGCCTGACCCAGGGTTCGATATCGATTTAACAGGCTGGTCGATGACCCCTGGGACCCAAAAAACGAGCAGGAAGGGAAGGAGCCCGACCGGAAGGAAGTGAGCAATCCGCAGTTAGTCCCCCAATGCGCAATTAGTCAGCAGTCCGCAATGCTGTTCGCCACGCAATCGGCAGTCCGCCGCAGTTCTACTCCGGAAAGCCAAACGGGTGCCCGATGAGAGGGCACCCGCCAGAATTAGATTCTTATCGTACGACTACGCTGCTTTGACCGCTTCGACTTCCACGTTGATCTTGATGTCGTTTCCAACCGTAAGTCCGCCCGTCTCGAGCAGAACGTTCCAGGTCAGTCCGAACTCGCGACGATCGATCTTCCCCGTCGCGCTGAATCCGATGCGCTCGCCACCCCATGGATCTTTCGTCTGGCCCTCGAATGTCACGTCCAGGGTGATCGGCTTCGTCACACCACGGATAGTAAGGTCACCAGTAAGCTTGAACTCGCTCCGATCGCCCTCGATTTTCGTGCTCTTGAACGTGATCGCGGGAAAATTCTCCACATCGAGAAAGTCCGCCGACCTCAGGTGATTGTCCCGCTGCTCGGTGCGAGTATCCAGCGTCGCTGCCTTGAGCGTCACATCCACCGAGGAGTTGGCTACATCATTCTCGTCGGCGTAGATCGTTCCCTCGACATCGGTAATCCGGCCCTTCACGGTCGTAATCATCAAATGCTTGGCCGAGAATTCGACCAGCGTGTGCGAAGGGTCGAGCTTCCACACGGTCTTGCTCCCCGTCTCAGGAGCCGTCTGCACTGCGGTCATGTTGATTCCTCTCTTGTCATCGTCCTCGACAGCTGGCTCCGTCCGGGCTAGCTCCCACTGGACTTACTAATGATAGGCTAATATATTTTAGTAAGTAACTTGTGTCAAGCACCCTAACAAGTAAATTCTCTCCATGTCCGACACCCCAGGCGTTTCCCAGGTCTGCGCTCGCTTCCACCGCGCTATCGAGCTCATCGGTAGCCGCTGGACTGGCGCTATCCTGCAGACCCTCCTTCAGGGAAGAACCCGCTACGCCTCTATCAAGGTGGCAGTTCCGGACATCACTGACCGGATGCTGTCGGAGAGACTCCGCTCCCTCGAGGTCGAGGGCCTGGTGCTTCGTGTGGTCGTGCCCGAGACTCCGGTACGTGTCGAGTACGAGCTTACCCGAAAGGGGCACGAGCTCCAGAACGCACTCGGCGAGATTGCCAGCTGGGCCGAGCGGTGGATTCCGTTGCCCGGCGAATCAGAAAAAGACCTGCCCCGAAAGACCCACTCCACCCCGCGCACGCGCAAAATCAGACAAGCGTAATCACCCGATTACGCTTTTTCGACACTACAGCTAGAATCTCCAGTCGTTTCCATCCTGGAGTCGTTTGATGCGCGCATTGCTGTCGTCCCTCCTCATTTCTGCCACCGGGCTCGCCTTCACTCCATCATCGGCAGACACACCATTGCGGGGATTCTTCCCGCAATCGATCCAGGCACAGCGTGATCTCGAGACGCGCTTCAAGAGCATGCCCGACCCGGCACACATGAGAGACGCCATGCAGCGCCTCAGCGCGAGACCGCATCACGTCGGCTCCGCCTACGACAAGGACAACGCCGAATGGATTCTGGCGCAGTTCAAGTCCTACGGCTGGGATGCACATATCGAGAACTTCGATGTTCTCTTCCCGACACCCATCGAGCGCGTCGTCGAGCTCGTTGCTCCCACGACGTACAAGGCCAAGCTCCAGGAGACGCCGCTTCCCGCAGACCCGACATCCAACCAGCAAGCGGAGCAGCTTCCGTCCTACAACGCCTATTCAGTCGATGGCGACGTCACCGGCCCCCTCGTTTTCGTCAACTATGGAATACCCGCCGACTACGAGGAGCTGGCTCAGCGAGGCATCTCCGTCAAAGGCGCGATCGTCATCGCCAAGTACGGCGGCTCGTGGCGTGGAATCAAGCCAAAGGTGGCCGCCGAGCACGGAGCGATCGGATGCCTTATTTATTCGGACCCCAGAGATGACGGCTACAGTGCCGGCGATGTTTTCCCAGCCGGCCCAATGCGTCCGCCTCAGGGAGTCCAGCGAGGCTCCGTCGCCGACATGCCCGTCTATCCCGGAGACCCGTTGACGCCGGGCGTTGGCGCAACAAAAGACGCCAAGCGGCTCCCCATCGCTCAGGCACCAACCATCACGAAGATTCCGGTCTTGCCGATCTCGTACGGCGATGCCCAACCATTACTCGCCGCGCTCGGTGGTCCGCTTGCGCCAGGCAGCTGGCGTGGCGGTCTGCCCATCACCTATCGACTCGGCGCCGGACCGGCGCGTGTCCATCTCAAGGTGAAATCCGACTGGAGTCTCAAGACCCTCTACGATGTCATCGCCCGGTTGCCCGGCACCACCGAGGCCGATCAATGGATCATCCGCGGCAATCACCACGACGCCTGGGTAAACGGCGCACAGGACCCGATCTCCGGACTCGTCGCCGAGCTCGAGGAAGCGCGCGCATTCGGCAACCTCTATAAGCAGGGTTGGCGGCCGAAGCGCACCATCATTTACGCTGCCTGGGATGGTGAAGAGCCAGGATTGCTCGGTTCGACCGAGTGGGTCGAGACACACGCCGACGAACTGAGGGCACACGCTGTTGCCTACCTGAATAGCGACACCAACAGCCGCGGCTACCTTGGTGTCGAAGGTTCGCACTCCCTCGAGAAGTTCGTCAACGGCGTCGCAATGGATGTCGAAGATCCGGAATCCGGAGTCAGCTCGTGGAAGAGGTTGCAGGCGTCGAGGATCCTCAACGGCTCCCCGGATGCGCGAAGAGACGCGAGAGAGCGCGAAGATCTCCGCATCGGTGCGCTCGGATCCGGCTCCGATTACTCGTCTTTCATCGATCACCTGGGAGTCGCTTCACTCAATTTCGGTTACGGCGGTGAAGACGATGGCGGCATCTATCACTCCATCTACGACGATTTCTACTGGTTCACGCACTTCAGTGATTCATCGTTCGTCTACGAGCGGGCGCTGGCACAGGCTGCCGGCATCGCGGTGCTGCGGCTCGCCAATGCCGACCTGCTCCCATTCGGATTTACGAATCTTGCCGAAACGATTCAGACATACGTCAAGGACCTCCAGTCGCTGCGCGACCGACGCGCTGAGCAGATCACGGAGCGCAATCGGCAGATAGACGAAGGCCTGTTCAAGTTCACAAGTGATCCTCGTGATCCTGTCACCGCGCCACAACGCGAGCAGCCTGCGCCACAGCTCAATTTCGCGCCGTTGCTCAACGCGCTCGATTCACTCACGCATGCAGCGACACGCTATGAGAAGGCCTATGGTCGGTCGGTGAGTGAAGGGCGAGTGGCAAATGCAAAAGCCGTAAACGACCGGCTCATTCAGGCGGAGCGCGCGCTCACCTCGACTGAGGGTCTCAAGAACAGATCGTGGTACGTCCACATGCTCTACGCTCCCGGCTTCTACACTGGCTATGGAGTGAAGACGATACCCGGAGTGCGCGAGGCGATCGAACAGGGGCAATGGCAGGATGCCGATCGCGAAATTGCTCGCGCTGCCGCGGCCATTGAGCGCGAGGCGACCTTGGTGAGCAACCTGGCTTCAGCGCTTGGGGGAGGCTGATAACAGCTTTCAGCTGACGCGTCGAATGCGTATGTAGACAGTGGAGCGACCGCACCTGCGTCGCTCCACGGTTGAATGTCGACGCAACGTCCGGAGCGAGTTACATGAGATTCCTACATAGTGCTGTCAGCATTCTGAGCTCTCAGCTGCTCATTGCGGCAGCGGCCGCGCAAGGACCGACAGCGGTGAACGAGTATCTGCACAAGATGGGGCTTGATGACTCACAGATCGCCAGCGCTGCTGCCGGCCAACCAATCGTCAAGCTTCTGCCTGCAAAGAGCGACCGCGACGTTGTGGTGTTCGGCGTTATCGGCGCGCGAGTGTCGCCCGGCGATTATGTGAAGCACGCGCTGGATCCGGGTCGGCTAATTGGTGCGAACGGAGGACGCTTCCACATCATCGCGGACCCCGCTACGTCGGCTGATGTGCGCGACGTGGTATTCGACAACTCGGAGTATCGCGATCTCAAAGACTGCCAGAAAGGAAATTGCAACTTCAAGCTGCCCGCGTCGGCGATGAAGGCGTTCGCCGAAGAGGTCAATTGGTCTGCACCCGACGCCAAAGCTCAGGCAGACGCGCGACTGCAGGCGGGGATGCTGAAGCTCATTAGCGGATATCGATCTCGTGGCAATGACGCGATGCTGACCTATGACGACCAGGGCGGCATGCGATCGTCCGACGCATTTTCAGCGCTCCTCACTCAATCACCTGATTTGTATGAGTACGCTCCCCAGTTTCAGAAATATCTGGCGTCGTACCCCTCCAATCGTCCGGCCGGGACGCGGGATATCCTGTATTGGTCGAACGATCACCCGCCACATCTTCGCCCAACCCTCACGCTCGATCATGTTGTCGTCTATCCGTCGTCTCCAGGCTTGACACTGATCGGGCGGAAACAGGTTTACGCGAGTCACTACTTCGATGGCGCTTTCGAGTGGCTTGCCGTTGCCAGCGCGGGAACTCAGGCTGGGGAGGCACCGATTTACCTCATCACAGTACGGCGTTTTCGATTCGACAATCTGCCCGGCGGTGTTATGAATGTTCGGGGCAGAGTCCGCGACGGTGTGGTTCAGTCAACGCGTTCCAGTCTGGAACACGAGCGGTCGGCGGCGGAACGATCAGCGCGACATTAGAGGCGCGATACGTGAAGCGCGCAGTCGCGTCCTGGATTGCTATCTAAAAGGAATGGCTAGGGACGGAATCGAACCGCCGACACGCGGATTTTCAGTCCGCTGCTCTACCAACTGAGCTACCTAGCCGCATACCGGCAGCTTGGACAGCACAATTAAGCGTATAGCGACCTTTGAATCAACGGCCGATCAGCGCTTCTCCTGCTGCTTTGTAACGCGTATCGGTGCGTCGATCGCCTGCTCCACCAGACGTCGGAGTTCGTCGTCAGTTACGTCTGCCCAACTCGTCTGACGAAAAGGCAAACGGCGGCGTGCTGAATTGCCCACGCCCTCGAAGCATATCCAGCCATTCTGAAAATCCCCAAGAAACCGTCGTCCGCTCGAGTGGGACCTGCTCTGACCAGGCACTACCAGCCACGCGCGCCAACGCTGGCCACTACTGTCGGCGAATTCGCGAACGCCCGTCGTCTCGCCCGATTCTGAGTCAGACTTCCCTTTCTCCAGCGCATCCGCCTTCGCCTCGCGCTCTTCTTCCAAACCGATTTCGACCGGGCGCTCCCGCTCGGCGTAGCCGCGACGCTTGAGTTGCCGGCGGACGGCAATGGTTTGCTTGGCAGCCATTGCGGCAGCAAGCAGATTGTCCTCGAGCTGGCGGACTTCCTCAGTCGATTCAGTCGACACACCACGCGCTTCCGCCTCACAGGCTTCTTCGAGCCTGCGCCTTAGCTCGTTTTCGGCGTCTTCGAGTAAGTTCTGAAGCGGATCTCGGTCCGGCGGTGAGGAAGGATTGGCTGACATGACTGGGCTCGCGATGGGGCGGGAAGTAGCCGTGCAAAACTGCTACCAGCATTCTGTCCCTGTTTCGCTCAGCGAGCCGGCGCTGTCCCGTGAATCGCCGTGATCACCGATTTGATGCCGCCGCGAGTGTTGAAGTCACCCACCACTCTCATCCACTTTGGCGAGCAGCTGCCGACCAGGTCATCGAGTATCCGGTTTACCGCGCGTTCGTAGAAGATTCCGTCGTTGCGGAAGCTCCACAAATAGAGCTTGAGACTTTTTAGCTCGAGACATTTTGCCGCTGGTACGTACGTGATCCGAATCGTTCCGAAGTCCGGCGCGCCCCCTTTCAACAGCTCCAGCTCGGACGCGTCCGTTTCTATGCCACCGAGCGGGCATAAGGATGTGAACTCCGAGCAGTCCATGTGGATCTCGTAGTCACGGTTCGCGTACGGATTGTCGAATGTTTCAAGTAGCTCGGGGTTTGGCATCCCGAACAATGCACTGCGGCTTGCTTCGTATCAATCGGCGGAGGAGCAGCTCGCTCGTAGGGCCAGTCCTCGACCTCAATTAGTCCGCAATCCTCAATTAGTCCGCACTCCGAACTAGGCAGTTAGTCCGAACCCCTCAGTCTGTTTCTCTCAGTTTGCGGGACATCTCCTCGAGCAGCCGTCTCTCATCTCTGGTGAGGCTGTCGATCCCCTGCTGCGAGATCTTGTCGAGCACTCGATTGACTCTCGCCGCGTACTCCTTCGGTGTCTCCTGCTTCGGTACGTGCTGCAGCGGCTTGCTCTGGCGCAATACTACCGCGTTGCTGCGCGCTACTACTTCGTCGACGCTGCCGCCACGGTCGCGCATCGGTGCCCGATTTCGGGGAACGGCGCGCGGCATGTCCTCGGATTCATCTGGCACCGCCGACACCCAACCTCTCACCCGGTTGATTCCACCAACTGCATACAGCTTGAGGAAGATCCAGCCGAACGCCATTCCGCCGACGTGGGCTGTCCAGTCGATACGCGAGCTCGGCGAAAGGGCAAAGATGATGTTCATGCCCAGCAACGCCGCCACCAGCCAGCGCGACTTCATCGGAATGACGCCGAAGAGATAGACCTCTTCATCCGGCCACCGCAGCGCGTAGGCGACGAGCACTCCGCTGATTGCACCGGAGGCTCCAATGACAGACGAGTGCCTTGCGAACACGAGATGCGCGATTGCGCCGCCTATCCCGCACCAGATATAGAACTGAACGAAGCTGCGGGTTCCCCACTCCTGCTCCAGACGCGGCCCGAACATCCACAGCGTGAACATGTTGAACGCGAGATGTGCCAGCCACGCGTGCACGAACATGTACGTGACGAGCGTCCACCAGGCTGCGGGGAAGCGAGCCGGGTCGAGAGCGAGCGCCGAGTACACCGCATCCGACCCAAACAGCGTCAGCTGCAGGAAATAGATACCGATGTTCAGGGCGAGCAGCCACTGAACAGCGCGCGTCATTCGCGGGGATTGGGGTGCGTCGTACATCTCGCTCATGCGGACCTGCAACTAAGAGAACTACATCCTAAGACCCAGCGCCCGGCGCTGGGTTCCTCGGGGAGCCTTACCCCAGGGCGAGCCTCACTATTCGCTCGCATAACTCGGGAAAGCTGATTCCCATTGCCGCGGCCCCCTGTGGTATCAGACTGAGCTCGGTCATTCCGGGCAACGTGTTTGCCTCGAGGCAGTAAAACTCGCCCTCCGTCGTCAGCCTGAAATCTATGCGTGCGTACCCCCGAAGCTTGAGCGCCCTGAACGCAGCCAGCGCCTGCTGCTGAACCTTTTCAGTCGCTTCCTTCGACAACCTGGCAGGAAACTCCTCCCTCGCCATACCCGCTGTGTACTTGCACTCATAGTCGTAGATCTCGTGCTTCGAGATGATCTCGCCAACCGGTAGCGCGACATCTCCAAGAATTCCCACTGTCAGCTCACGGCCCGGCACGAACCGCTCGATCATTACCTCGTCATCGTACTTGCTGGCTTCTTCGATGGCATGGGCGAGGTCCTGCCGCTGTTTCACCAGCGTCAGCCCAACGGTGGACCCCTGCTTCGACGGCTTCACGATGACCGGCAACCCGAGTATTCCCTCGACCTGTTCGGTCGTTACCGGAGCCATCAACCAGTCAGCAGTCTTTACTTCCTCCATACGGAAAAGCTTCTTCGAAAGATCCTTGTCCATCGCCAGCGCACTGGAGAGGTGTCCGCTACCGGTGTATCGGACGTGTGCCATGTCGAGCAGGGCCTGAATCGTCCCGTCTTCTCCCTGACCCCCGTGAAGGGCGAGGAATACCACATCGGCACCCTTTATCTCCTTCATCGTCGTGAGGTTCGGCAGAAACGTTCCTTCGGCGAACTTCGACAGCGATTCCAGCGATGGTGGTTCAGTTCCGACCTTTCCGGTGCTCAGCTCGCGTTCTTCACTCGCGCTGATCAGGCCTCGAGCGGGATCCAGCGGTGTTACATCGTGCCCGCGTTCACGCAGCGCCTGGACGATCCTGATTCCCGAGGCGAGTGAAACGTTGCGCTCAGAGGATGTTCCACCCATGAGTACCGTAATCTTCATTCGGCAGATTTTCCTGTTCTTATCGTGACATCATGAAGTGCAGCATGTCGGACCGGGTCACGATTCCCTGCACGACGCCGTGCTCCTGTACCAGCACTGCGGGGTTGGCTTTCGACAGCAGCTTCACCACACTGTCGACCGGCTGATCGGATGCCACCATCGGGAACGGCGAATCCATTATCTCGCTGACCGTGGTATCTAACAGTTTCGGATTCTCCAGACTTTTCTGCGACAGTGACCAATCGCTGACGGATCCGACGCAGTTTGCGCCATCCATCACCGGAAGCTGCGATACGTCGTGCAAAGCCATTAGTCCAATTGCCTGACGCACCGTCGCACCTGGTGCAACGCTGACCACGGCTGGTGCGCCGCCGTTCTTCCTTCCTAGCACGCTGTGCAGCGCGATCCTTGGCGCGTCGAGCATCTGGTTCTCGCGCATCCACTCATCGTTATAAAGCTTCGACAAGTAGCGCTCACCGGTGTCGCAAAGAATGGTCACCACCATTGCGCTGGGATCGTCGAGCTCACGCGCAATGTTGAGCGCTACCGACGTGATGAGGCCTGACGAGCCACCCACGAAAAGCCCTTCTTCCCGCGTCAGTCTCCTCGCCATCGCAAAGGATTCCTTGTCGCTGACCGCGTAGTACTCATCGATAACGCGCATGTCGAGAGTACCGGGGAGCTTGTCCTGCCCGATTCCCTCGACCTTATAGGGAGTGCCCTCGACCTTGTTCTTCCCCTTGCTGCGCCAGTACTCGGCCAGTATCGAGCCGGCAGGGTCGCCGGCGATGATTCTCACCTTCTTGTTTCTTTCTTTCAGGTAGCGCCCGACACCGGTGAGCGTACCGCCCGTGCCCGCGGAGCCGACGAAGTGCGTGATCCTGCCACCTGTCTGCTGCCAGAGCTCGGGGCCTGTCGTCGCGTAATGGGCTTCGGGATTGGCCTCGTTATAAAACTGGTCGGCCAGAATCGCATTCGGTGTCTCCTTGGCGATGCGCTTGGCCATCATGATGTAGTTGTCTGGATGATCAGGCGGGACCGCGGTGGGCGTAACTATCACATCGGCGCCGAACGCCTTGAGCAGTCGTACTTTCTCTTGCGACATTTTGTCCGGCATCGTGAAGATGCACTTATAGCCGCGGAGTGCAGCGGCGATCGCGAGACCGACGCCGGTGTTGCCACTGGTGCCTTCCACGATAGTGCCGCCTGGTCTCAGCTTTCCTTCGCGCTCGGCGCGCTCGATGATGGGAAGACCGATTCGATCTTTTACCGAGCCGCCGGGATTGTAGAACTCCGCTTTCGCGTAGACCGGGGTGCGAATCCCTCGCGTTACGTGATTGAGCTTTATGAGCGGCGTCCAGCCAATGGTGTCGAGGACGCTGTCATAAGGCTGGCGGTTGCGTTCGTGATTCATCACCGACTGGTCTTTCGCCGAGTGGTTGCCTTCTTGGCTGGAGCTTTCTTCGTTGTCGACGGAGACAGCTGTGGCTCCGCTTTCACCGTATCCACCGGCTTCACAGTGCTGCTCGCCGGAGCAGAATCGCGCTTGATGATCGAGTCACCGGCGAGCGGTGGCGCGTCGGGGTGCCTGAAATAAACCGGTAGCAGGATTGAAACGGGAACCGGCTGCCCGAGGGTCTTCGCCGGCTCGAATTTGAGGTCCCGCGAGCCTTTCATCGCAGCCGAATCGAGTGCGGTGAAGCCAGAGGTTTCCGCGATGCGAGTAGAGTCTGGTACGATCGCGCCGTTGCTGTCGATAAAGATCCGGAGGGTGACGTTCCCCTGAACCTTCTGTGCATACAGCGCTGGCGGATATCGGAACGGCAGCTCCTTATTGAGCATCACCGGTGCGACGTCCGGCTGCCGGCCAACCGTCTGGAAGGGAAGCCCGGAACTTTCTCCTTTCTTGCATCCGAAGGCGATTACCACCGCCAGTATCAGCAACCGTTTCGACCCGGATAGTATGGTCAAGCCCTGCCCTCCTCGTGCTTAGCCTCATCGACGAGTCGGGCAAGCATGTCGAGCGCTTGGATTGGGGTCATTTTGTTTGGGTCGACAGTTCTCAACTGTTGCACGACAGGGTGTGTCATCACGCTGAACAGCCCCAGCTGGTCACCAGCCCCCGCCGGCGGCGGAGACACAGCGCGTCCCGATCGCGGCACGATCTGTTCCGCTTCGAGAAATCGAAGTAGCTCCTTGGCGCGGACCAGCACGGCTGGCGGCAGCCCGGCGAGCCTTCCAACCTCGATCCCGTAAGACCGGTCAGCTCCGCCCGGCTGCAACCGATGCAGGAACAGAACCTGGTCGCCAATCTCGCGCACCTGCACGTTATAGTTCCTAACTGCTACTAAACTATCTGCGAGCTGCGTCAGCTCGTGGTAGTGAGTGGCGAAGATGGTCTTGCACTTGACCGAATCGTGAAGGTGCTCGCTCACCGCCCAGGCGATCGAGATACCGTCGTAGGTCGAGGTGCCACGTCCGATCTCATCGAGCAGCACCAGGCTCCGCGACGTCGCGGTGTGGAGAATCGCGCTCGTCTCGGACATCTCCACCATGAATGTCGACTGTCCTCGCACGAGGTTGTCGCTGGCGCCGACACGAGTGAAGAGACGATCAACGATTCCGATGCGTGCCCTGGCGGCCGGAACGAAGCTTCCCACCTGCGCCATCAACACGATGAGGCCGACTTGCCTGAGAACTGTCGATTTTCCGGCCATGTTCGGGCCGGTAAGAATGATCATCCGCGCGTCTTCGGTGAGCATCACGTCATTCGGGATGAATTTCTCCCTCGGCATCATTCTCTCGACGACCGGGTGGCGTCCGGCGGTTATCTCGAGCGAGAAGTCGCGTGTGAGCTCAGGGCGCGTATAGCCTTCTTTCGCTGCCGCCTCGGCAAACGACACCAGCACATCGAGTTCGGCAACGATCTGTGAAATTGCCTGGAGCCGTCCGATTTCCGCGCCGACACTCGAGCGTAGCTGCTCGAATAGCTCGCGTTCACGCTCTTCCACACGCTCGGCGGCTGTCAGAACTCTCTCTTCGTAGTCCTTCAGAGCAGGGGTTACATACCGCTCAGCACCGGCAAGCGTCTGTCGGCGTTGATAGTCGGCGGGCACGAGATGGGCGTTGCTGTTCGTTACTTCGATGAAGTAGCCGAAGATCTTGTTGTAACCGACCTTGAGTGAGCCTATTCCGGTGCGGGTGCGCTCGTCCGCCTGAATCCGGGCGATGCCATCCTTGCCGCCATCCCGGAGAGCACGCCATTCATCGAGCGCCTTGTCGATCCCTTCGCGCACGCTCGGCTCATCGCCGATCGTAATCGGGGGGCGATCGACCAGAGTGCGGGTGATCTGGTCACCGATGTCCACACAATTGTCCCACGATCCCGCATGACGAGCGAACGCGATGTCCGCTTCTGTACCCGCCGCATCGCGCGCTCGCGTAAGACCTGCTTCGACGGCAGGTAGCCTGGCGATCGAATCACCAAGCGCACGAAGCTCTCTTGGCGATGCCCGCCCAGCTGCAGCCTTGCCGGCAAGCCTCTCCACATCACGGACGCCGTCGAGGCCTTCACGGAGCGCTGAGCGAATGAGCGAGTCTCCCAAAGCATCCACCGCAGCGAGTCTGGCCTGGATCGAGGCGCGATCGACCAGCGGAGCCAGCAACCATTGCCGAAGAAGGCGCGCACCCATTGGCGTGAGCGTCCGATCCAGCACGCCGAGCAGGGTGCCCGAAGTCTCGCCGCCTCGCATCGACTCGACGAGCTCCAGATTTCGCCGTGTCATCTCGTCGAGTGGCATGTTTCCACCCGGACGTTCCATTCGCGGACGCGCCAGGTGCGGCATCCCGGATGGCTGCAGCTCGTTGAGGTAGCGAAGCAGTGCACCCGCTGCGCCCACAGGTGCGGCATCAGTGCTTTCGATCCCGAACGATTCCAGGGAGTTGACCGCGAAGTGTCTTGTCAGGTCATCGCGTCCGAGCTCCGGCTCGAATTCCCAGGCATCTCGCTCGGTAACCATCGGTCCTTCCTCACCAGGCGGTCCCTTCACCAGGTGGGCCAGCGTCTGACCGCGTGGAAGAATCACTTCGCGCGGAGTGAACCGCGATAACACCGACTCGAGATCGCGAAGATGCGTCATTGTGAGCTTCAGCTCACCCGTTGAAAGATCCGTCGCCGCAATGCCGACGGAGTCGCCAACCTGTGCCAGCGCGCAGAGAAAGTTGTTCCGCGTGCCGTCGAGGAGATCATCGGAGAACGCGGCTCCAGGAGTGATCGTCTCCACCACTTCTCGCCGGACGAGGCCTTTCGCGAGCTTCGGATCTTCAGTCTGCTCGCAAATCGATACCCGAAAACCCTGCTGAATCAGGCGCCGTAGATATTCGCCCGCGGCTTTCACTGGAACGCCAGCCAGAGGGACTTCGCTGGCGCCGCCGTTGTTCCGCGAGGTCAGCGTCAGACCGAGCGTCCGCGACGCCACCTCGGCATCCTCATAGAACATTTCGTAGAAATCGCCCATCCGGAAGAACAGAATCGCGTCCTGATGACGCGATTTGATCTCCCGGTATTGCTGCATCAAAGGAGTTGATGCGCCGCGATTCACCTTGCTGATGCTCTCACTACGAATCCGTCCATGTGTTTTGCCTTAATCCGTTTGAGCGCAGCGTCCGCATCCTTTTCCGTCGCGTAGCGGCCGATTCTAACGCGAAAGGGTGCGACAGATCCATCCACTCTCGCCTCGTAGCCGCGCTTCTTGAGGGTCGAGACGAGGTCTGCGGCTTCCGATTTTCTGGTGTATGCTGCCACCTGCACAGAATATCCACTTGACGACACATATGCAGCCGCTGATGTCGCCGGTTTGGGCTCGGTCTTTTCGACAACAGGTGTCGGTTTCGGCGGAGCTTTCTCCGCCGGGGCTTTGGGAGCCTTCGCCGGGTCTACGATGCTTGGCTTCGTGTCGTTGGCTTCTGTTGGCGGGCTCGGTCTCTGCGCCTGGGCAGTGGTGTCATGCGATGTGGCCCTTTCACTGGTGCGCGACGCTGGTGTAGCCGGTGCCGTGGCAGCGGTCGTCGGTGGAGTATTGGTTGCCGGTGCCGGATTCGTCACTGTCGTCGGGGCGGACGGCGGAATGTTGTTGACCGGTGACGCGCTGGTACTCGCGACAGCAGGTGATGGACACCGCTGTCCTTGATACTGAATCTGGTTCCGTAGCTCGACATCCGTGCTGTCGGTTTGTGCGAGAGCGCTGGCGTTGGCAGCACAGGCGTTCGGGATGTCGCTCTTCTCAAAGAGAACGCGTGCCGTCCAGTAGCTTGCGCGCGCCAGTGATTTGCTGCGCGGATAGTCGCGCGGGATTCGCTGCAGATGCGCGAGAGCAGCGTCTCGGTCCCCACGCGCCAGCTCGAGCTGCGCCAGGCGCAGCAACGCGTCGGCAGCCTGTGGGGCAAGCGGATAATCGACGACTATATGCTTGTAATCACTCTCGGCGTCGGCTGCACTCGCGGCCAGACTCGCCCGCCAGAAAAGCGCCTGCGGATACAAGGGCGCTATTGGCGGAGTTGCCGCAATTACCGAGTCGATCAGCGCTCTTCCCGCTGCTCCGTTGCCATCGCTGACAAGTTGCTGCGCTCTGGCAAAGACCGGATCAGCCGGTCGAGCAGGAGCCTGCGCTTTAGTTGTCGGCGCACTGAAGCCTAGCAGGACACCGACTACGACCATCCATCTAAACATCTCACTACTCTCCTATTCATTCACGCAGCGGCGGTACTCACGTCGCCGGCGCATAAGCTCAGTAAGAGTGAAGCCAGCAGTTGTTCCTCAGACGAGACCCTGCTCTCCTTTAGTGCCACGTCGGCTTCGAGCAGAGAATCGAGTGCCCGATCGAGCGACTCGCGACTCCAGCGTTCCGCCGCACGAGTCCAGACAGCGGCAGCAGATCCCCAGGGCCTGCCCGTAAATGCCCCCGTCTCCCTCAACAGGTTGAAGTACTCCTGGGAAAGGCGCGCTCTCGGAAGACCTTCGTCGAGTTTCGCACGCCCCCATGAGATCGCGAGCATTTGTGTCGACAAAGCCATGACGACTGAAACCCCCGTTGTTTTCGGTTGGGCGAGCACGTGAGGGATCAGGTCAAGCGCCCGCGCCACGTTCCGGTCGACAACAGCGTCCAGAAGATCCGACAGGGTCTCTCCTCGCCGAACTCCCACTACCGCTGCGACTGCATCTTCACCGATCTCTTGCCCATTTCCCTCAACGAAGCTCGCCAGCTTGTCCAGCTCGCCGGCCAGTTGGTGGAGATCGTTCCCGACGGCAGCCTGCAGGAGGTCGATAGCCGACTCAGTGATTCTCACTCCAAGCGCTGTGTCCGCGTGATGCGCTATCCAGCGCGGTATCCTGTCCCCCGATAACGGGTCGAACTGCAGAAGAGTGCTCATCGATGAGAGCGCAGTGTCCGCCTTGGAACCGCTCGCCGCCGCCATGATCAGTACGAGGTCGGGGGCTGGCTTCTGGAGGTAGTCATCGAGCACCTTCCGCGCATCCTTTTTCAGCCCGCCCACGTCGCGGAGCACGATCACTCGCCTCTCGGCCATCATCGGAGGAGTTGAGAGGAGCACGCCGAGCGTCTCTGCATCGAGCTCGGCGCTACGTCTGACATCGAGGTTGAAGTCCCTTGACGTCGGATCGACAGCGCTTTCTATGAGCTGTCGGATGGCATCGTCCTTCTGGTAGTCGTCCTCGCCGATGATGAAATAAGCGCCGTCGAATGAGCGGCGCTTGATCGCATCACGCAGTGTTTTGAGGGAGGATGCCGGCATCCTCAGAAATATATGGCCGCTGTTTAGAGCTGCCGATGCTGTCCGACTAGCGCGTGAAGTTCGCGAGCTCGAGCTTGGAGTGGGCAAATCGCACCGGTACCTGCTCGGCAAAAAGTGCGGCTGGCCAAATGGTCAGTCCTGCGGGAGTGGAAGCGACGATCGCGGGCGTCGAATTCGTGATCGGCGTGAACTCCGGCTCGGGCGTCGTCGCCACAACCGGAGCCATGACGAGATCATTGGACACATTGGCATGGTCGTAGAGCGTCGCCGCGATGTAACCGATCATTACAATGCTCGCGAGAGTAGCCGCGAATGCGCCAAATCGAAGGTTGCGTTGGGTACTCGCCAGTTGCTCGGCCTGGCAGGCTTTCAGGCGCGACTCGAGCCGTCGCGAGAAGTCCGCTGAAGGCTCAATTGAAGGAAGGTTTCTGAAGAGGAGAAGCGCCCGGCGGATTTTTGCGTCGTGTCTCGCGCAGGTCTCGCACTCTGCAAGATGCCGCTGCATGCGGACCAGCTCGATGCCGGCGAGCGTATCGTCTACAAAAGGAAGGTGCTGATCAGAAAACTCGCGACAATCCATGGAGATAGGCTGAGGGTTCGGAAACAGGTACCCGCCTGTGGGGTGCCGGTTCCCGAACCGACGAACCTAATCTACGTATGGAGCAATGATTTCCGCGAACGAGTTTCTGGCCCTGTTAAGCCTTGATTTGACCGTGCCGAGATTGCACTCGGTAATCTCCGCAATCTCCTCGTAGGACTTGCCTTCGAGCTCACGGAGGATGAAGACATTTCTGTGATGCTCGGGGAGCTTCGCTACGCTCTCCTCGACGATTTCTCTCAGGTGACGCTTGCGGTACATGTCATCCGGACGTGAGGTCGTATCCTCGAACTGGAGAGGACGATCCTCGTCCTGAAAGTTCTTCTGGACCGTCTGAAAGAGAACGAGAGGATTACGCGAGCGATTTCTCAGCTCGTTTTTCGCCAGGTTCGACGCGATCGTGTAGACCCAGGTCGAGAACTTCTTCGAGCGATCGAACCGATGCAGATGGCGATAGACGCGGATGAAAACCTCCTGCACCAGGTCCTCGGCCTTTTCCCTGTCACCGATGGTCCGGTAGACAAAGTTCAGGAGACGGGTCTGATACCGTGTCACGAGCTCCGAGAAGGCGCGCTCTTCCCCACCAAGGAATGCTGTGACGACGGCTGAGTCATCCATCGCCTGCAGGCGCTCCCTGACAGTCTGCCCTTCAACCGCTACAACATGCTTACGGACGATGTCAGCCATACTACTCTCCTTATATAAGAGACTCTCACAGCCTCTCAGATATGCACATCTCTGCTGGAACTTTTCTGCGTATACGTCTAACGCAGGGGCCATGCCCGACGTACCGCAACAGATAACCGCTTGTATTCAAACGACTTATGGTCTCCAGCTCATGGCCTGAGCTTGTCCATATTCTGCCAAGTCTGTCCTATTTACATGACATGTCAGCGTCTTCTATTGATTAGACGCCAATTTGGCTCGAAGGGTTAACGACCCGCGCGAAACCCTGCGGCGAACAGGAGACCAAGTGCGGTTTTGCCGTCCCGAATCTCCCCTGCTTCGATCATCTCCAACGCTCTCGAAAGCAGCATCGGGTGGAGATCCAGGAATTCATCCGCCTCGTGTTTAGTCTCGCCAGCAACCAATCCGGTTGCCATGTAGATGTGGATTTTTTCGTCGGTGAATCCGGGGGTGGTGTACATCGTGAGCAGGTAATCGACCTGATCGGCTGTACAGCCCGTTTCCTCTTTGAGCTCTCGGATGGCGCAATCCCGGGGATCTTCGCCGGGGTCGAGCCTCCCTGCCGGAATCTCATAGAGATATCCGTCCGCGGCGTACCTGTACTGTCTGATCATCAGTACCTGCGGATCCTCACCACGCGGATCGCTGAGGAATGGTACGACCGCGCTCGCTCCCGGATGCCTTATCATCTCCAGCTCGCCAGTCGACCCATCGGGAAACCTGACAGTATCGACATCGAGCGAGACAATCCTGCCCGTGTAAATGCGCGTGGACTTCACGCGGCCGGGCACTACAGGTGTCTTCGCCACTCGCTCAGGACTCGTGGATCCGCAGATCTCCCAGATCCAGCTCCGCTAACGACTCTTGAATGATCTTCGCATCTCCGACGACCACGGTTTGGAGCTCGGCCGGATGAAGATGACTCCTCGCCGCTTTGAGGACATCGTCGACGGTCACTCCGCGAATGTTGCTTCTGTACGTGTCGTAGTAGTCGGCTGGCAATCCATAAATCACCAGCGTCGCGAGCGCAGAGGCTATGGCTGCTGTAGTCTCGTATCGGATTGGGAAAACGCCATCGAGGTAGTCTCGAGCCAGAGATAGCTCGTCTTCTGTTATTTTCGCGCTGCGAATTCTCTCGATCTCGCCCAGTATTTCGCGCAGCGCCGGCATCGTCACCTCACTCTGCACCGCCGTGGACACGACGAAGGGTCCCGGTCCTCTCCGCCAGTCGTAGAACGAGGATGCGCCGTAAGTGTAGCCATGCGCCTCGCGGAGATTCAGGTTGATTCTCGATCCGAATAGTCCGCCAAGCACGGCGTTCATCACGAGAGTGGGGAAGAAATCCGGATTCTTCCGTGGCAGACCAACGTGTCCGATACGCAGCTCCGACTGAGACGCATCGTCCTTGTTGATTATGTGAACGTTCTTGCGATTGGTCCGCGCAGTTGCGACGAGCGGTGCTCGCTCGCTCGTGCCGCTCGCCCAGTTCCTGAAAGCCTTCGCTATCAGTGTCTGCGCGGCATCGACTGATACGTCACCCGTCACGATTACTGTCGTCGATGAGGCACGATATCGCGCCCGATAAAACGCCTCGACGTCATCCCGGGACAAGCCGCTTACGCTGCTACTGGTTCCTTCATCTGGTTTCGAGTACCGTGATTCCGGCGAATACAGGAATTCTGAAAACTTCTCGTCCGCCAGTCCGCGGGGCTCGGTTTCCAACTGCAGGATTTCCGCAAGGCGCTCCGCCTTGAGTCGTTCTACCTCCCGCTCCGGGAAAGCGGCATCACTCAGAACCTGACCGAGAAGGGTCGTGGCTTCGTCCGCTCGATCAGAGAGCATCGTTATCTTGGCAAACGCACTATCCCAGTCCGCTCCGGACTCGACAGACGCCCCAAGGCGCTCGAATTTCTCAGCCAGCTGTGCTCCGCTGAAACGAGCGGTCCCCTCAAGCAGCAGTCCAGCCGTTAACGCCGCGACACCCTCCTTGCCCGGCGGATCGTCGGTCGAGCCGGCGTCGATTATCACCAGCACCGTAACCAAAGGCAGCTTCGCAACCGGCACCGTTACCAGCCGGATCCCGGTTGGCAATCTCTGATCGACGAAGTCTGGAAAACGATAGCTGCGAACGGGGCCTGGCTTGGGACGGAGCGACGTGACCATCAGGTTGCACCCGCAGCGGCGGCGAGCATGCTCTCTGACTCGACCCCTTCTCTCGGCACATAGATGAGACTTGCCCGGTTGTCCTCGCCAAACCGCTCGCTAACCAGTCTGTTGACTTTCTCCACCGTAACTGCGCGGTACCGGTCGGCTTGCTCATTTATCAGCTGCGGTCGGCCGAAATAGGTCGCGAACATTGACAGTCTGTCCGCTCTTTCGCCGGCGGATTGGAGCGATGCTATGAGGTCTGTCTCGATCAATGCGATCGCTCTCTCGACCTCTTCATTCGAGACTCCATCTCGATACAGCAAATCGATCTCGCGCTCGACTTCTTCCTCGAGTTGAGCGACGGGAATCTCGGGTCTCGCGGTAACGTCAATGACGAGGAGATCCGATCCTTTCGCCAGATCGAAGGTAAAGGCACCCGCGTCCGCGGCGATCTGGCGCTCTCGAACCAGCGCTCGTTGCAGTCGGCTGCCCTTCCTCAACCCCAGCAACGCTGCTGTAACGCTCGCCGAGTAGTACTCATCGCTTCCGAATACCGGCGAGCGCAACGCCAGGAACAAACGTGGCAGACTGACGTTGTCGTACACTACTTCGCGTAGTCGCCTCCCGAAAACGGGCGGAAGATCCATCGGTGGCAGCGGTGGCTTTCCCTTTCCGGCGGGGATAGGGCCGAAGTAATCCTTGATCAGCGACCGTGCTTGAGCAGCGTCAAAGTCGCCCGCTATCGAGAGCACCGCGTTATCGGGCGTATAGTAGGTCGCAAAGAATTGAGCAATGTCGTCGAGTGATGCTGCAGAAAGATCTTCCATCGACCCGATCAGCGAATGCTGAAAGGGATGCGAGATAGGGAAGACCAGCTCCTGCATTTTTTCGAGCATTGTCCCGTATGGCTGGTTGTCCACTGCCCACCGGCGCTCGTTCTTCACCACATCTCGCTGAGTATCGAGCTTTTCCTGCGTCATCGCGGGCAATAGCTCACCCATACGATCTGCTTCGAGCCAGAGGGCAAGAGCCAGCTCGTTGGACGGAACCGTCTCGAAGTAGTTGGTCCGCTCCAGCCAGGTTGACCCATTGAGCGTGCCCCCCGCGCGCTGAATTAGCTCGAAGTGCTCATTGGATCCTACATGTGCGGAACCCTGAAAGAGCATATGCTCGAACAGGTGAGCAAACCCGGTTCTGCCGGTTTTTTCGTTCGCCGAGCCGACGTGGTACCAGAGATTGACCGCGACGATAGGCGCGGTGTGGTCCTCCGACAGTGTTACGAACAGGCCGTTGTCGAGGCGAAAGGTTTCTACCGGAATTCGCATTGACGTAAATTGCCCGCCATGCAAACCCGTTGGAACCCCCTCGCAAGTCGTACGTGGCTGCCGTCACGGTAGTCGTAGTACTGGTGCTGGGTGCCCTGCTCCTGCTCTGGCAGAAGCAGGAGCGAATACTCTTCCAGCCACCGCGTTTGACCGAGCCTGTTCCCACCACCGGCAGGGTCAGCTATGACGCGGTCGATGGGCAGAAGCTCGCTGGCTTCCTCATCGGGGATCCGCGGGAATCTCGTGGAGTCCTCATTTGCTTTCACGGAAACGCTGACCTTGCGGTGTGGCAGATCGGCTGGGCACGCGCAGTAAAACACCACACGGGTTTCGCCGTTTTCCTTGCCGAATACCGCGGCTACATGTCGCTCGGCGGTATGCCAACTTATGCCAGCACCAGGCTCGATTCCCGGGCTGCCTACGACTATATCCGAGTTTCATACGCGATCGATCGCAGTCGTATAGCCTACTTTGGCCATTCGCTGGGAAGCGCGATTGCGACGGAGCTTGCGGAAATTCACCCGCCGGCAGCTCTATTGTTGCAGTCTCCCTTCACCTCCGCGCGTGCAATGGCGAGACTAATCGTCTCACCTCCAATCGTGCTGGTGTGGCGCGCAATCTCGCGCATCCACTTTGACACCCGCCGGGCCGTCGCCGAGCTCGACGTACCCGTATCGGTCGCCCACGGAAAGCGAGATCGCATCGTCCCGGTGAAAATGGGATTCGACGTCTACGGGGCGGCGAAGGTGAAGGGCCAGCTACTTCTTGTGGACCACGCAGGGCACAACGACGTCGCTGAGGTCGCTGGAGAGGACTATTGGCGTTGGATGCTCAAGGCGCTGCAGCTAGCCGAGGACACAGCTGGGAAATAAGAAGAGGGCATGAGTACAACCCACGCCCTCTTCCCGCCTTTCGCTTCCCGGCCTACTGAACCGCGTGGCCCGTGATATCTCTGATCGAGATCGGTCCGACGTTGGTGGATTTCAGCGCCTGCTCGATCGTCTTCCGATCACCGACAATCACAATCGCCAGCGAACCGGGATTGATGTACTGCTGCGCAACCCGGGCAACGTCCGCCTGGGTCACCCCTTCAATGCTTTGCACATAGTTGTTGTAGTAATTGAGCGGAAGCCCATAGAGCGCGACCGGTACCAGGGCAGCGGCGATCTGCTGTGTCGTCTCGAAATTCCCCGGCAGCTGAAGCTGCAGGTAGCGCTTCGCTCTCGAGAGCTCGTCGGCAGGGACGGATTGCCTGATGCCATTCAGCTCTTTCATAAACTCCAGCAGTGCCGAATCGGACTTGGCCGAGACTATCTCGGCAGATGCGGTGAACGGACCCGCTGCCCGCCTCATGTCGAACCGTGATGAAGCACCGTACGTGTAGCCCCGTGCTTCGCGAAGATTCTGATTGAGTCGGCTGGTAAAGGATCCGCCAAGAATCGTGTTCATCACCGTCAGCGCGAAGTAGTCATTGGTCGATCGCGGTACACCGACGGCTCCGATGCGAAATGAGGACTGGGCCGCGCCTGGCTTGTCGACCAGGTAGATGGTTGTCGCACTCGATTTTGGTGGCTCCCCGTACGTGAGCTGCGGGACATCGCCGCGCTGCCAGCCTCCGAACAATGAATTGATTTTCTGCTCGATTTGACTCGGGTTCACATCGCCAACGATGATCAGCGTGGCATTGTTCGGCTTGAAGTTCGCCTGGTAGTACGATTGCAAATCGGCCGTGGTCAATGGGGTCACCGTCGCTTCGGTCCCGATCAGCGGTGAGCCGTACGGGTGCCCGCTGCCGTAAAGAATCGCCGGGAAAACGAGATTGGCGATTGCCGGTCCCTGATCACGCAGCTGGAGCAGCTCTGTCAAACGGTTTTTCTTGATTCGGTCGAATTCGTTGGCAGGGAAGGACGGATGGAGAGCCACATCGGCGAAAAGAGCGAGCGCGCTATCCAGCTGCGCCGTCGGTGTGTGAAGCGAGAGAGTGCTCGATTCCCAGCTCGCCTGAGGAAAGAGGCTAATTCCGAGGAAGGAAGTCTGATCGGCAATGTCGAGGCTTTTTCTCGTCGTAGTTCCCTCACGAAGCATTGCCGCGGTGAGGTTCGCGACGCCCGTCTTGCCAGCTGGGTCTGCTGTCCCGCCGCTTCCGACTATTAGAACGAAATCGGCAAGCGGTAGCTCGTGCTGCTCGACGATCATCAGCTTGAGCCCATTTGCCAACTGACGTGTCACAATCGGTGGTAGCGACACGCGAGGTGGCGGACCGAGCTCAGGTGGCTTCGTTCGATCGATTGTTCCCTGGGCGGCGGCGACCGATTGAACAGCGAGCAGTGCCAATGCCGTCGGCACGCCCGGGGCTCTGAGGATTTTCATCGATCACCTCCGCTGGCGGTAAGCATCATGTCTTTCTTTCCCTCTGGCACGACGGTGAGGACAATCTTGTGTGCGCCGAGATAGGTTCTCGCGACTCGCTGTACATCGGCCGCGGTCACGCGATCGTAGCGCGCCGCATCCTGCTGGACGTAGTCAGGGTTACCGACGAAGTAGTTGTAGGAGTTCAGCACTTCCGCTTTGCCAAGCACGCTGGCCAGGCGATTCAGGAAGCTCGCCTTGTAGACGTTTTGCGCTCTCTGCAGTTCGCGCTGGGTAACTCCGTTGGCGATGACATTGGCAATCTCTGCTTCCACGACGCGATCGATGTCGGCGACTTTCTGCCCCGGTTTCGGCGTGACATCGATCTCGAACTTGCCGTCGAGGCGCGAGCCATCCTGGAACGCACCGACCTGCTGCGCCGTCTGCAGCTCGTAAACCAGCTTCTTGTAGAGACGCGAGTTCTTGTCATTGGCGACGATCTGAGCCAGAAGATCCAGAGCAGCATCGTCCTTGGAGAAGCCTTTGACGGTGTGCCAGGTGTAAAAGAGCCTCGGTAGCTGGACCTTGTCTTCGAGCACGAGGAACGTGTCGCGTGGAATCGAAACAGCAGGGACGGTCATGCGACGTTTCACTTCGGGCCCACGTGGGATATTTCCGAAATACTGCTTGACCAGGTTCTTCACCGTTGCAGGATCAAAATCCCCGGCGATGGTCAGCGTCGCGTTGTTGGGTGTGTAGTAGGTCTTGAAAAAGTTCTGAACATCAGTGAGCGATGCGGCGCTCAGATCGGCCATCGATCCGATCACCGGCCAGGAATAGGGATGGGATTTCGGGTACAGGGCGGCGAGAATCGTTTCGTCCGCGCGGCCATAGGGAACGTTATCGACCCGTTGTCTGCGCTCGTTCTTTACGACATCGCGCTGGAGATTGACCTTAGCCAGGTCCATCGTCGGCAGCAGGAATCCCATTCGATCGGAATCCAGCCAGAGGGCCAGGGCCAGCGCGTTCGAGGGCAGCGTCTCATAGTAGTTGGTTCTGTCTTCAGTGGTCGAGCCGTTGTTGTTGGCACCGGCAGACTCGAGCAGCTGATCGAACGCGCCCACTGCGACGTGCTCCGAGCCCATGAACATGATGTGCTCGAACAAGTGGGCAAACCCCGTCCTGCCGAGCTGCTCATCGCCGGAGCCGACGTGGTACCACGTATCGACGGCTACGATCGGTGTCGAATGATCCTCGTGAAGAATGACTTCCAGACCATTGGGCAGTTTGTACTTCTCGAACTGGATCCGGGGGATGGACTGCGCTCCGAGGGCTGCAGTCGTCACGACCGAGGCTATTAAGTAGCCAAACGTGACTAAACGGACTGGGGAGTTCTGCCTGTTCACATCTTCCTCTCGAAAAAGAAGGCGAGCGGTGCTTTGAGCGACTCGCTAAAGATATACTTCCAGCGTTCCTCTCGGTTCGGGGAGATGGGACTGGTTTGCGTCGGGGAAGTGTACGGCGTGAAACCGAAGCGACGTGCCAGGATGCGGAGCCGCAGCATGTGGAACGGGTCGCTCACCAACAGTGCGCTCTGCAATCCCCGCACTTCGAGCATTCCCGCCACCGCGCGCATCGACTCGCTCGTTGTCCGGCCTTCGTTCTCCTCCAGAATCGCGCTATCCGGCACCCCGTGTCTTCTGACGTATGTCCGTCCGACGGCGGCTTCACTCGTCGTGTCACCCGCCCCGGTACCACCCGTCAGTATCAGCACCGAGGCAAGCCGGCGGTTCCATAGGTCGAGGGCGTGGTCGAGGCGTGCGCGAAGTACGGGTGAGGGTTTGCCTGCATACTGCGCTGCTCCCAGCACCACTATCGCCTGGGCCGGTCGCGCTTCATCGCGCTTGCTCCACATGACGACGGCGGATACTGACACCAGCCAGGTCGCGAAGACGATGACGACGGCGACGGTCAACGCTCGCCTGATCATTGCCACAACCCGTTTTGCCTGTGCCGCGGCTTTTGCGGCCGCTGCCCTCGCCCTTGCCGCCCGCTTCATCCGTAGAAGCTACGCTAGAAGACGTGCCTCGTGTGAGGTTCGGGGCACTCAACGGAGTAGCCTTTGGCGGTGAGCGCAGCCTTGAACTCGTCCTGCACGGCGGCTTCGCCGTGTACCAGCCAGATCGGGCCTAGCCGTGGCGATTTGTCTTTGACTTTACCCAGCCAGCTCGTCATCTCGGTTCTGTCGGCGTGCGCGCTGTATCCATCGATGACTTCAACACGCGCGTGCAAAGGAACGTCCTCGCCAAATATCTGCAGCACCGGTTGTCTCTCCACCACCCGGCGGCCAAGCGTGTGCTCGGCTTGAAAACCGACCACGAGAATCGTGTTGCGCGGATCGCTGGCCCCTTGTGCAAGGTGATGAAGGATCCGCCCGTTCTCCATCATCCCGGAAGCGGCAATTATCACCATCGGTCCGTGCGCGCGTGAAAGAGCCTTCGAGTCTTCTACATCACGCGTGTAGTGCAGAAGGTCGAATTGAAAGAGCTCCTTCGCTTTCAGCACCATGTCTTCAGATCGATCGAAGCTCTCCGGATGCATCTCGAAGACTGTCGTCGCGTCGATTGCAAGAGGACTGTCCACGTAAATCGGGATCGGCGGAATCGCGCCCTCTCGCGTGAGTCCGTGAAGGGCGTAGATCATCTCCTGAGTTCTACCCAGCGCGAATGCCGGAATGAGGACGCGCCCGCCTTTCGCGGCCGTTTCTCGTACAACCTGCGCCAGCTGTGCCCGCGCCCCGTCTACTGATTCATGGTCACGGTTTCCGTACGTTGATTCCATGATCAGAGCATCGGCACCTTCCGGCGGCGTTGGATCTCTGACAATCGCCAGGCCACTGCGACCGATGTCTCCGGAGAATACCAGCCGTTTCGTTTTCCCCGATTCGGTACAGTCCAGAAGCACCGAGGCGGAGCCAAGAATGTGACCCGCATCTATATAGGTTGCCCGAATGCCGGGAACGACATCGAACGGCCGGTTGTAGGGGACGCCTACCATCAGATCCATGGTGCGAACAGCGTGTCGCATTCCATACAACGGCTCGATGAACCCTTTCCTGTGTTTCGCCAGGAATTCGGCATCCTTCTCCTGAATGTGCGCCGAGTCGGCCAGCATTACCGCCGAGAGGTCTCGCGTGGCGGACGTCGCCCAGATTGCGCGTGAATAGCCCTCGGCGATCAGGTAGGGCAGGCGACCTGAGTGATCGATGTGCGCGTGAGAGAGAACGACAGCGTCGAGATCAGCTATCGGGAGAGGCAGCTCACGATTCTTCTCCGCAGATTGCTGGCGCTTTCCCTGAAACATTCCGCAGTCGAGAGCGACCGTATAACCATTTACGTGAAGCAGATGACACGAGCCCGTGACCTCACGTGCGGCACCAACGAACGTAATCTCCAATCAGCTATCCTTCTCCTACTGCATCACGCTGAAAGAGAATCGTCAGGCGTTGTTCGTCCTGCGACATCAGCGCCGGCTCCCATCCACCTCTGCTTCTCTCATTAAGGAGATCCGTCAGAGTGTCTTCGTCCTCGCGCGTGTGCCGAGTGAGCTTGACCACGACAGCCTGGTATTCTTTCATCGGGGGCTAGAGATTATGGGCCGGTATACGTCTACGGTGCTGGTTGCCGGATTCTTGAATCAGAATGATAGAGCGCGTTAAAGAATTCCCCTCGCTGACTATTATCCGGCATCCGCTTGTTCAACACAAGCTGACGATCCTTCG
>Ga0075425_100001120_pt1 | contig 25910 bp, 19 predicted proteins | sample SoiMethybrSBSTD4_FD_75300 | JGI IMG/M metagenome (GOLD analysis project Ga0075425, IMG submission 75300) | Bulk soil microbial communities from a Populus tree surrounding site in Tennessee, USA - Soil MetaG P. TD hybrid SBSTD4 | ecosystem: Environmental > Terrestrial > Soil > Tree plantation...
CCCCGATCCGCTCCGCTGCGACGATCAGATCGGCAATCGGCGGCAGGGCGCCGAGCCGCCAGAGCGAGCGCCTCGCGCCAAGCGTCTCGACGAGCTCGCCCTGGAGCTGAATCGACAGGCAGCGGTCGCCGCAGACATGGTCGTGCGTGCACTCGTACTCGTCGCCCGGTCCGCCGACGAGAATCGAACCGGGCACGAGCTCGTACTCTTCACCGCGGACGCGATAGCCGAAGCTGCCCGTTCGGACGTAGGCGATCGAAAACGCCGCGTGCCGCTCGACCACGGGACGCTCGCGCAGCCGCGCGTCGCACCGGTAATCGACGATGGCGAGGCCGCCGCGCGAGAAAACGGTGACCGCTGGCACGTTGCGAAGTGTAACTGAATCCTGCTCCGTCGGGGCTAGGGCTCGGGGCTAGCAACCGGCTACCCTGCACTCGGCTAGCCCCCAGTCCCCAGCCCCGACAGGTACTCAGCATCAGCGTACGCGCTGAAACGAATTATCGAGGATATAGCTCGCGACGGCCGCGCCGATGGCCTGTCCTCGTTCGCAATCGAACCGCCAGTGAATCCCGGCAAACACGCGCGCGTCCTTCACTTCTTCGAGCGCGGCGTTGAAGGTGTTGAACGATCGGACGACGCCCGGCATCTGATCCGATTCGATCGTGAAGCGCGTGTGCTCGCCGAACTCGTGCGCGAGGATGCCGGCGGCCGCGGCGCTGACACACGAATGGCCGGACGTGTAGCTCGGGTGCGCCGGCGTGCTGATGAGCGGCGTCCAGGCTGTATCCGCCGTCGTCGCCGCGTTGCCGTCGTCACCCGCCGAGCGAATGCCGGTGATCGGTCGCCACAGGTTATAGAGGTACTTGGTGTCCCAGCAGCCGATTGCGGCGTCGGCCATCGCGACGTCCATCGCGGCGAGAATGCGCGCGTGCTCGAGCAGGCCGCGGCGGCCGTTGCGCGCGTGGTCCTCGGCTTCGCTGTCGCCGCCGCGGCCGTCGAGCAACTCGAGCGCGGCATGGTTCCAGAGATACGACGCCGTTCCCGACGCCCACACCAGCGCGAAGATCGTCTGGTCGGCGCTGCGCGTGGCGCTGGTCTGGCTGCCCATCGCCTTCACCTCGTTGAAGTCGCGGGTGTAGCGTGCGCTGGTCAGTGCCGGCGGATCCGGCGCGCGAAAGGCCGACGGCGAGGCGATTGCCCACGGCGTCATCCCGACAAACTGCGGATAGCCGGCGCCTGGCGTCGACGTTCCCGGCAGCGGGTCGTTCGGCGTTTGCCGCCACTGACCCGGGGCGGTGTTGCCAAGCCACGGCGAGGGCGGCAGTGCGATGCCGTCGGTCAGCCGCCACGCCCAGATTTGGTTGGCGACGCTGTCGCCCCACGCGATCCCGGCGGCGACCGACGCCGCGTTCTCGCGCGCCGCGATGTCCGCGAACGACGCTGCCCGTCGCGCGTCGAACATCAACTGGAGGGACGTCGTGGCGCCGTACAGTTTGCTCAGCGCCACGTACGCGGCCTGCATCGCCGCGGCGCGCAGCGATGCGCCGGCCGGCCCGGTCGCCGGGACGTGAATCGGCGTATAGCGGCGTTCGATGCCGTTCACGGCATCGAAGACGGCGGCCTGGACGATTGCCGTGTTGCGCGTCATCGCGAGCGGCGACGAACCGGCGACCAGCGCCGCGCGAAACAACGTCCGGTTCCAGTCGGTCACTTCGTCCGCCGATGCCATGCGCGCCGGCGTAACGAGTACGAGCAGTGCGGCGCCGACGCACAGAATTCGCCGAGTGTTCATGAACAGGTCCTTTCGCTATGTCGTGCGTTATGCGGGGGGAAGGTGGGACGGTAGCCCGATCGCGGCAGCCCGTTTCACACTTTTCGCGGCTGAGCCAGCGTACAAAGAAAAGGCCGGCACTCTTGCGTGCCGGCCGAAGCGAGCCCCGAGCCCCTAGCCCCGGCTCGCCATCAGCACGAGACGCACTTGTGATTGTTCTTCGAGCCGAGCGTCTCGAGCAGGGTAACGGCTTCGGGGAACGGCTGGATGCGCTGCACCGGACCATTCGCCATGTCGGCCGTCGTCCGGCCTTCACGCGTCACGGCTTTGACGTCGGCGCCCTTCGACACCAGGTATTGAATCATCTCGACGTCGCCGCGCGCCGCCGCGTGATGCAGGGCGGTGTTGCCCTCGTGGTCGTAGGCGTTGACGTCGGCGCCGAGATCCTCGACGAGATACTTCACCGCCGCGAGCATCCCGCCCGGCGCGAAACGATGCGAGTTTGCCGCGAAGCCTTCACCGTAGCCGACCCCTGCCGCCGCCTGCAGCGGGGTCACGGCCGGGCCGCCGACCGGCACCGCCGGCAGGCCCGACACATCCTTCACTTCGCGATCGATGTCGCCGGCACGCGGGCGCCCGGCCGACTTCTTCGTACGAATGTTCGGGTCGGCGCCGTAGGAGACGAGCAGCTTCATCGCGTCGACGTCGCTGGCGTAAGCGGCGCGCCAGAACGGCGTCGCGCCGATTTCGTCGACGCCGGACAGATCGAAGCTGTAGCCGGAGTACCACACCTTCTTGTTCAGCCGCACGTTCGGGTCGGCGCCTTTGTCGAGCAGCGCCTTCATCAGCTCGAGATAGGTCGTCTTCTGGTTCACATAGGCGCGCGGCTGCGGATAGAGCGCCTTGGGCGCCCACTCGCAATTGATCGCGCCGTAGAGCGGCGTGCCGTTGTTCTCGGCGGCGAGATTCGGGTTCGCGCCTTTCTCGAGCAGCAATTTCGCCAGATCGAAGTGGCCGTTGATTGTCGAGATCAGCAGCGGACTCGTGTGATCGCCGGCGCTCACCTGGTTGACGTCCGCGCCGGCAGCGATCAGCGCCTGGACCGATTCGAGATGGCCTTCACGTGCGGCGAGCAGCAGCGCCGTCATCCCGCCCTGCGCGGCGACGAGCTCGTTCAGCTGGAAGTTGCGATCGACGCCAGGTGTCTGCGGACCGCGGCCGCCGCGTCCCGCCGGCGCCGGACCGTTGCGTGACCCCTGCGGCTCCTGCCCCGGCACCGTCGGGTTGCCCTGCGTGAACTCCCGCAGCGCCGCCGGATCGCGACTGAGCGCGGCGAGATCGGTCACTTTCGACGTCGCCTTCAGATCGGCGCCCTTCTTCGCGAGCAGGTCGATCACGGTCGCACGATTCGACGCCGCCGCGAACATCGCCGGCGTGAGCCCGCGCACCGACTCCTTGGCGTTGGCGTCGGCGCCGCGTTCGAGGAGCGCCTGCACGGCGGCAACATTGCCGGACGCCGCGGCGAACATCAGCGCCGTCGTGCCGTTGGAGGTCGCGGCGTTGACGTCGGCGCCGGCTTTGACGAGCGGCTCGATCACCTCGGCGTTGCCGCTCTTGGCCGCAAGCAGCAGCGGCGTATAGGCGCCGATTCGTGTCGTCGCCTTCGCGTTGGCGCCGGCGTAGAGCAGCGTCTGCACGAGCTCGGCGTCGTTCTTCATTGCCGCCCAGTGCAGCGCAGTCATGCCGTCGCCCTGCGCCGCGTTGACGTCGGCGGCCTGCTTCAGCAGCGCCTTCACCGCGTCGCGGTTGCCGTCCATGGCGGCGTCGGCAACCGGCGCGCTGGCCGCTGCGTGCAGCATCGCCGTCAACGCGATCGCACCGAACGCGGAGAGTCGAATCGTTCGCATCATCGCGTCATCCTTCCGCTCGGCTGAAGCCTTCGCGCTCCAACAGCAAGCCCCCAGCGCCTACGCCTTGTCCGTCGTGACTGGCGAGACAGCATTCAGGTCGAGTTCTCCAGTCGAGTCGCCGAACGACGGCATGTCGAGCCCGAGCTTGTGCGCGACCGTCAGCATCGCGTTCGCCATCGGCGTACCGTCCGCCGCCTTGACGTGCATGTTGCCCTTCAGCGCGCCGCCGGCGTGGCCGGCGATGAACATCGGCACGCGCTTGTGGTTGTGCACGTTCGAGTCGCCCATCGGCGAGCCGTAGATGATCACCGAGTTGTCGAGCACGCTTGCACCATCGCCGTCCGGCGTGTTCTTCAGCTTCTCGAGGAAGTACGGCACCAGGCTGACGTGGTACTTGTTGATCTTCGCGAAGTCGAGGATGCGGTCTTCCTTCTCCTGGTGGTGCGACGCGGAGTGGAAGGCGCCCTTGAAGCCGCTCTCGGGGTAGACGCGGTTCGACGCGTCGCGTCCGAGCTTGAACGCGAAGACGCGGGTGAGATCCGACGCGAAGGCCAGCGCCTGCAGATCGAACATCAGCTTGACGTGGTCGGTGAACGAGTCCGGCACGCCGATCGGCGCGCCCGGCAGCTCACGCGGCTCGCCGCTGGTGTTGTAGGCCTCGACCTTCTGAATGCGGCGCTCGATCTCGCGCACGTCCTCGAGGTAGTCGTCGAGGCGGGCCCGGTCGGCGGTGCCGAGGTCCTTCTTCAGCCGGTTCACCGACGTCCCGAGCCAGTCGAGAATGCTGCGATCCTCGGCGCGCCGCTCTTTGCGCTCGGCCGGCGTCGCGCCGACGCCGAACAGCTGATCGAACACCAGCCGCGGGTCGCGAATCATCGGCAGCGGCTGCGACGGCGACGCCCAGCTGATCGAGTCGGTGTAAGCGCAGGAGTAGCCATAGCTGCAGCCGCCCGATTGATCGACGTTCTCGATGCACAGCTGCATCGACGGGATCGGCGTCTCCTGTCCGTACTTGCCGGCGAAGATCTGATCGATCGAGACGCCGGCGTGCAGATCCGAGCCCTGCGTCTGCTTCGGGTGCGACTGGGTGAGGAACACGGCGCTCGAGCGGAAGTGGTCGCCGCCGATTTCGGGCGCCGTGAACGCTTCGGCGTTGCGGACGTCGATGTTGCTCACGATCGTGACGTCGTTGCGGAACGGCTCGAGCGGGCTGAGCACGCTCGGCGACAGGTCGAAGCTGTTGCCGACGCCGGCTGGCGCCCACAGGTTCTTCTGAATGCCGATCTGCGTGCTGCCGGCCGACCCGTGCACCATTTCCAAGGCCACGAAGCGCAGCTTCTTGGCACCGTTTGGCCCGAGCGGAGCCCCGGCCTGCGCGAACACCGACCGCGCCGGCAGCATCGCTTCCAGGAACGGCAGCGCAACCGTCGCCCCGATGCCGCGCAGCACCGTCCGCCGGGACATGTGCCTGTTCGAGATAAACATTCGCCTCTCCTCTACCGTGAGCTGGAATTCGACTTCGGCGCGGCGCCGGCGTCGGTGGTCAATTGTTTGCGATCGCCGGCTTTCGCCATCCGGAACGCGGCGCTGTTGGCCACGCCGAGGATGAACGAGGACATCCGGTTGTCGTTCTTCGCGGCGTCGTGGACGATGGCGCGAATCGCCGGCATGTCGCTGTACTCGATACGGCGGCCGAGCGCATAGGTCATCAGGTTCTCGGTGAAGCTCTGAAGGAACACGTCCGAGTGCTTCAGCAGCGCCTGCTGCAGCCCGCGCGGACCCTCCATCTTCGTGCCGTCGTACAGGTCGCCGACCGAGTCGATCGGCACTTCGTTGTCCTTGATGCGCCACGCGCCGGTCGCGTCGAAATTCTCGAGCGCAAGGCCGAGCGGATCGATCACACGGTGGCACGAGGTGCACGCCGGGTTCTTGCGGTGCTCTTCCATCCGCTCGCGCGTCGTCAGCATCTTGCCGCCGGCGATGCCCTTTGTCTCGTCGAGCGCCGGCACGTTCGGCGGCGGCGGCGGCGGCGGCGATCCGAGCAGGACTTCCATGACCCACTTGCCGCGCTGCACCGGCGAGGTGCGGTCGGCCACCGACGTGAGCGTCAGGATGCTGCCCTGGCCGAGCAGGCCGCGGCGGTACTCCGGCAACTGCACACGCTTGAACGCGCTGCCGGTCACATTGGCAATGTCGTAGTGCTTCGCGAGCCGCTCGTTGACGAAGCTGTAGTCGGCGGTGAGCAGGTCGACGACCGACCGATCCTCGCGGACGATGCTGTCGAAGAAGAGCTCGGTTTCGCGCTGCATCGCCTGCGCCAGCGTGTCGTCGTACTGCGGATAGATCAGGTAATCGGGATGAATCTTCTCGAGATCCTGCAGCCGCAGCCACTGGCCGGCAAACCGCGTCGACAGCGCATCGGAGCGCTTGTCGGCGAGCATCCGCCGCACCTGCTTCTCGAAGCCGGCCGGCGTGCGCAGCGCACCGGAGGCCGCCGCCTTGATCAGTTCGGCATCGGGCACTGCGTCCCACAGGAAGAACGACAGACGCGACGCGAGATCCTGATCGCTGATGCGATAGGTGTTCGACGCTTTCAGCAGCTTCGGGTCGGCGGCCTGCTCGAGCCGGAAGACGAAGCGCGGGCTGACGAGAATCGACTGCAGCGCCATCCGCACGCCGTTCTCGAAGTCACCCTTCTTGCGGCCCTGCTCGTAGAACGCCATCGCGTCCTGGATGTCGTCGGCGGTCGCGACGCCGCGGTAGGCGCGCGACGTCAGGTTCTTGACGATCTCGTAGGCGCAGGTCTCTTCTTCCTTCGCGTCGGTCGGCCGGCAGGTGAACACCCGACGGCGGCTGACTGAATCCGACACGCCAGTCACCGTCTGCGGACCGAGAATCGTCATGTCGCGCATGTGCGGCAGCGCGGTGACGCCGAAGGTGATGTTGACATCGGCGAGCGTGTTCTCGAGCGGCACCAGCAGATCGTCGACCGGGCCGTCGAAGCGCTGGATGAACGCGGCGGAGATCCGCTGCGGACCGGCGTTGATGTGGATCGGCGGCGTCTTGATGTCGAGGCTGTTCTTCGGATCGGTCTCGCTCATCCGGACGTTGAGGTCGAGCAGCGCGGCGCGTTCGCCGTTGATCGAGACTTCCACCTGCTCCTTCACGTCCATCGTCGCCATCGTCGTGCGGCCGTAGATGCCGCCGAGCGGTTCGTTGTGCATCGCCACCTTGACGATATAGTCGCCGTCGGCCGGGAAGGTGTGGATCACGGAGATGCCGCCACGCGTGCCCATCGGCGCGCCGTCGACGTGGCGCATCTGCGAGCCGGTGCGGCCGATCTTGTAGGTCACAGAGGTCGCGCTCGCGCTGCGATCGCCGAGCGCGAGGCGGCTGATCTGGCTCGCGGCGCGCAGGTAGCTCTCCATCAGCGTCGGCGAGAAGCTCTGGACGTCGGCGACGTTGTCGAACCCTTTGCTGATCGTGTCGGGCGGCAGGTAGGCGGTGACGTCGACGTCGATGCCGAGCAGATCCTTGACCGCGCGCTGATACTCGGCGCGATTCAGGCGCTGAAACGGACGCCAGCCCGGATTGGGATTCGCGGCAAAGGCCGCGTCCATCTTCGTCTCGAGCGCGTCGACGAATTGGTGAATCGTCTCCGCATCCGGACGGCGCGCGCTCGCCGGCGGCATCATGCCGGTCCGCAGCTTGCGGATCATTTTTTCCGCGATCTCAGGCCGCTCGCCGATTTTCGCCGCGTCGAAGCCGGCGAGCACGAGGCCGCCGGCCTTGCCGCGCTCGCTGTGGCACGTGACGCAATACTGCCCGACCAGTTGGTTCTGGGCGTCAATCGGCAGCGCCGACGATGCATGCGCGGCCGCCATTTTCGGCGCCACCGCCGGAGCTTTCGCAGGCGCAGGTTTCGCGGCTTTCTGGGCAGACACACTGCCGCTGAGCAGCGTTGCCGCTGCCACCGCAAACACCAGATTTTTCATGAATTTCACCTGCAACGAGTATAGGGGCAGGCGATTGAAAAATTATGCACTTTGTCGTCCCTGGATGTCATCGCTTGTCACCATCTCCGACGCGTAATTCAATCGCGCCTTCGATGGGAATTCCGGCGGGATCCCAGCGCGGGATTTCGGCCAGCTGAGCGCCCGGCTGGAGCTCGGCTATCGCCCTGACGAGCGCGCGATCGCCGTCAACCTGGCATAACAAAAAATGGCAGTGATGGCTCCAGCTGACGGTGCGCGCCTCCTCGAAGCGGCCCGGCGTCTCGTCGCGGAACTTCCCCCCGGCGCCGGTGACGAAATAGTCGATGCCGCCGGCACGCGAGTGCTGGAAATTGTGCTCGTGGCCGCTGAACACCGCGCGAACGCCGGAGCGCGCGAACAGCGGCAGCAGGCGCGCCATACTGCGCGTGTTGTGATGCCGCGGGCCGGCGCTGAACGGCGGATGATGGCCGAACGGAAAGCGCCAGCGCACGCCGTCGGCGGCGGCCGGAAACGCACACTCCACCCACTCGCTGTGTTTCGGAAAGTCGAACAGCCGCGCGCCTTTGAAGAAATCCTCCTTCGAGGTGTCGATGCAGACAAACTCGATATCCGATCCAAACCGGAAGCGGTAGAACAGCCCGGGACCGAACGAGGCGCGACCCGCGGCCTCTTCGCCAAGGATTCGCTCGCGGATGTAGAAGTTGTCCTCGACCTGGGCGCGATCGTCGTGCTCCTCGGACTCGGCGGCGTCGTGGTTGCCAATCGACGGATAGACCGGAACGCGGTTGATCACATAGCGGTACGGCTGAAAGTAGGTGAAGAACCAGTCATCGTCTTCTGCGCCGGTCGCGCCGACGGGAATGCCGAGGAACTTCTTCGCGGCGTAGATGTTGTCGCCGGTGGTCAGGATCACGCGCACGCCGTGATCGTCCACCGCCATCCGCAGCGCGGCGGCGACTGCGGCCTGCCGGTATTTCGGCGTGTCACGTTTGACGCCGACGCCGAAGTCACCGAGCGCGATGAAGGTCAGTGACGATGCCGGTGCGGTTGGATCGGGATGCGTGCGGAAGCGGTTGTCGTAGATGCCACCCTGCTGGATCAGCGCGCCGTCGGCCGCCGACCAGTCCCATCGCTCCCCTTCGGCCCACTGCTCGTTCTTGACGAAGACGCGGTAGGTGTACTCGGTGTTGGCGGCGAGCCCGGCCACCCAGCAGTGATTCGACCCTTCAGTCTTTGCGGTCGTGACGAGCGCGCCCGCCGCGTCGTAGATCTCGACACGCGCCGGCCCGTACGGCGCCGAGCAGGCGCCAATCGAATCCTTGCGCGGTGGATGGACGTACTTGAGGTCGTCGTCGTCCACCAACTTCGACTTCCCACGCGCTGTGACGCGGAAGTAGAACGCACCCCACGCGATCAAGGCGGATTTGTGAGTAACCGTGGGTAGATAGATGTACGGTTCGGCGTGGAACTCAGGCAATGCGCGGCACCTGATAATTAAGAATTAGGAATTAAGAATTAGGAATTCGTACACCGGTTGAGTCGGCTTGGACGATGAGCGCTTTAGGGAGCTTCGTAAGGTGGCGGACGAAACCACGAATTCTTAATTCTTGATTCCTAATTCTTAATTAGCGCGTCGCGGCAGGCCCGTACAGCACTCGGCCCGGTCGCGCTGCAGTCATCCGTCCGTCCTCGAAAGCGACCTGGCCATTGACGATGACGTGGGCGACGCCGACGGCGTACTGGTGCGGCTGTTCGAAGGTGGCGCGGTCGGCGACGGTGGCTGGATCGAAGATCGCGATGTCGGCTCTGAGGCCTTCGCGCAGCACGCCGCGGTCGGCGAGGCCGATCCGCTGGGCCGGGAATGCCGACATTTTGTGCACGGCGTCTTCGAGCGTGATGGTCTTCAGGTCGCGGACGTAGCGCCCGAGGACGCGCACGAAGGTGCCGTAGCTGCGCGGGTGCGGGTTGGCTTCGCCAAAGATCGGCACCTCGCCGTCGGATCCGATCATCGTCGCCGGGTGCCGCAGGATCCGCTGGAGATCCTGCTCGTCGATGGCGTGGAAGATGCCCGAGCAGCCGCCTTGTTCGACGATCCAGAAGACGGTCTCGGCGGCGTTGTCGATCGTCGGCTCCATCCCGCGGCCCTTGGTCACGTCGCCCAGCCGCTTGCCGTCGAGCGAATGATCCCAGTCGCAGCGGGCCAACTGCACGTTGTTCGGGTTGCCGCCGCCGCGCTCTTCGGCGATGAGCCGCGAGGTTTCCTTTTTCAGCTCGTTGCGCAGCGACTGGTTGCGCAGCTTCTTCAGAATCTCGTCGCGGCCGCCCTCGAGGGCATACGCCGGCATCAACGCCGCTTGAATGCTCGTCGACGAGGCGGTGTAGGGGTACTGATCGATCGTCGCGTCGACGCCGCGGGCGCGCGCCTCGTCAATCATCTTCAGCGTCTCGACCGACTTGCCCCAGTTGGCGGTGCCGATGATCTTGTGATGCGTCACCTGGGTCGGCAGGCCGCCCTTCTCGCCGATCTCGATCGTTTCCTTGACGCTCGTCAGGATGCCGGTCGCCTCGTCGCGCATGTGCGAGATGTAGATGCCGCCCATCTGGCCGGCCACCTTGGCGAGCTCGATCACTTCCGCGGTCGGCGTGAAGGTGCCCGGCACGTAGAAGAGGCCGGAGCTCAACCCGAACGCGCCGTCGAGCATGCCCTGACGCACCAGGCCGCGCATCTTCTCGAGTTCGGCGTCGGTCGCCTTCCGGTTCACCGAGCCGATGACGTCCTGGCGCACCGATCCCTGGCCGACGAACAGCCCGAAGTTCGGGGTCATTCGCGTCGCCGCGACGCGGTCGAGAAACGGTTTGATTGGCAGCGGCGACGAGCCGTCCGGCCCTTCCATGATCGTCGTGACGCCCTGACGAAGGTAGTTGTCGGCAGTCGGCACCTGGAAGATGCCGCGCCGCGCATGCGTGTGGAGATCGATGAAGCCCGGCGCCACCACCTTGCCGCCTGCGTCGATCACCCGCGCCGCCGGCGCGTCGATCCGCGGCGCAATGCGCGCAATCGTATCGCCGCGCACGGCCACGTCGCCGCGATACCACGGGCTGCCGGTCCCATCGATGATTCTGCCGTTGCGGACGATCAGATCGTAGCCAGCGCCAGGCTGCGCCTGCGCGCCGGCCATCACGCCGACCAGCAACGCGGCGCATGCCGCGAAAAAAGCTCTACGCATGCGCCAGAGTGTAGCGCCGAAGACGCGCAATTAAGAATTTGGAATTTAAGAATTAAGAATTCGTACAACCGTGCGAGACGTTCTCGATCGATTGGGAGGTTGCCGCGCTCGCCAACCTCGCGAAAGAAAGTACGAATTCTTAATTGCGCGCGGCAGTAAAGCAGATCGCGTTCCCCGCCGGGTCCCGTACCAGAAACCCGCCGTCGACCGATTCGATCGGAATGTCGGCGGCGCGGACGCGGACCAGGATGTCGGCGACGGCGGCGGCGGTGGGCAGCGCGACGTCGAAATGGCGCAGCCCGATGGCGCCTGGCGGCGGCGGCGGCGCGCCGACGCCGGCCCACGTATTCAGGCCGACGTGGTGGTGATAGCCGCCGGCCGAGACAAACAGCGCGCTCGGGCCGTAGCGCTGCATCAACGCGAAGCCGATCACGTCGACGTAGAAGCGCTGTGCGTCGGCAAGCCGCGACACGTGCAGGTGGACGTGGCCGATCACCGTCCCCTCGACGAGGCCGGCGCCGGTGTGCGGCGCGTTCTCGCCGGCCGCGAGCAGATCGTCGAAGTCGATCGGATCGGCGCCCATCTGCAGCTGGCCGTTGACCAACGGCCACTCGGCGCGTGGTCGGTCGCGGTAGATCTCGATGCCGTTGCCGTCTTCGTCGGCAAGATACAGCGCTTCGCTGACGCCGTGATCCGCGGCGCCCTGCATCACGGTTTCGGTCGCAACCAGACGCCGCAGCGCGCGTGCGAGGTCGGCGCGGGTCGGGACCAGGATCGCGAAGTGATAGAGCCCGGTCGTGCCGCGGACGCGCGGCGCCCTGTCCGACCGGGTCAGCACCAGCAAATCCTGCGCGCCCGCGCCAAGGAACGCGGCGTGCGCGGCGCGGCGGTGCACCACGAAGCCGAGATGCGCTTCGTAGAAACGGATGGAGCGATCCAGGTCCGAGATCGTCAGGTGCACCGCTCCGATGTGCGCCGCCCGGTCGATCACCGCGAAGCGGACGTCTGCGTCGGCTTCTCGGCGAGCAAACGCTCGACGAGCGCCGTCACCTCGTGGATGGTCTCCTCGTGGAACTTGCCGCTCGCCTTGCCGGGGAAGCCGGCGTGCGCGCTGCGCACACGGCCGTCGCGGCCGAGGAAGAACGTGGTCGGAAACGAGTTGAGGTTGACGCCCTGCGGCACCTTGGCATTCAGATCCTTCGGCTCGCCGGGCAGGAGCACCGTGTAGTCGACACCGTACTTCTTGATGAAGGCGCGCACGCGCACGGGATCTTTCAACTGCGCTTCCTCCTCGAACGACAACTCGACGATCTCCAGGCCGCGGCTCTTGTACTTCTTGTAGAGATCGACGAGGAAGGGCGTTTCGTCGTGGCAGTTCGGGCACCAGCTGCCGCCGATGGCCACGATCACCACCTTGCCGGCGAAGCGCGGGTCGGTGTTCGAGACGATCTTTCCGGCGAGATCGGGAAAGCTGAAACGGAACGGCTCGGTGGGATCGCTGACGCTCGTGAACCGCGTCGGGTCGCTCGGCTCCGGCAGCCCTTTGGCCTTCGCCTGTTCCGCGCGGACCGCGGTGAGCGGGTTGTCCTTGTTCTGCACCACCGCCAGCGAGCCGTCTGCGGCCGGCGTCAGCTCGAGGCGCGCCGGGCGCGCACCGGAGAAGTGGCTCAGCACGAACGTGCCATTCTGGTACGTGCCGGTCAGCGCGCCGGTGTCGCCGTCGATACGCAGAATCGCCGCCGACACCTCACCGCCGGACTGGCGCACGATCAGCTGCCAGGCGGCCTCGCCCTTCGAGCTCTTCCCCACCTGCACGTTCCACAGCCCGGCGATCGACGGGATCTTCGCGTCGCCGGCGGCGGCCGGCTTGAACCGCTTCGCCTTGAACGGGTACGGCGCGCCGCGCGTGCCGCGCGAATACTGGCCGTCGAGCTGACCATCCTTGACGTCGGCGTCGAGCCTCGTGCCGTATTCGTCGAACGACAGCGTCAGCTTGCCGTTGGCGAGTTGACCCGACGTCGAGGTCACCCTCTCGTCGCCGTTGAAGAACGACCCTTTGACGTTCGATCCCGATCCGGCGATCTCGAAGCGGAACGGCACCTCGATCGTGCCCTTGTCCTGACCCGCGCCGACGACGACGGTCGCGTCCCAGAGGCCGGCGAGCGACTGGGCGCGAGCCGGAGCGGCGAGGCTGATCAGGCCGACCGCGGCGAGGCCGACGAACACGGCGCGTTTGGTATTCATGTGCAGGCTCCCTGAAAAACAAAAAGCCCGGGATGCGTAAAAGCTCCCGGGCCTGGCGTCGGCTGTTCGGATCGCTGGTGCGAGAAGAGGCTACACCGCGATCGACGCGCCGCGAGACAGGCCGGAGCGGGCTCCGGCCGGACAACACGAGCAGCGGCAACAGCGGACGACGTTCATGCCTGCACAGTTATCGGTGAAATCGCCACCGGTTGTCAACCACGAGGGCGGCGTTTTGCCGAACTCCTTTACGGGAGTGCGCTAGCATCTGGGAGTGCGCGCGCCGTCCGCACCGCTCGTCGCCGCCGCCTTTGTCATCGGCATGCTCAGCGCCGCGGCGGCCGCCCTGTTCGCCGCGCCGCAGCAGCCGCCGATCCCCGACACCAAGCTGTTCCAGTCCGGCATCGAGATCACCAGCGTCACCGCCACCGTCACCGACAAGGACGGCCATCTCGTGCACGATCTGCCGCAGGAGGTCTTCGAGGTCTACGAAGACGGCGCGCGGCAGACGATCACGCAGTTCACCCGCGACCGCGTGCCGATCGGGCTCGGCGTGCTGCTCGACGTGAGCGACAGCATGTACGGGCGCCGCATCCACGACGCGCGGGCCGCCGTCGAGCGTTTCCTGTTCGAGCTGCTCGATCCGGCCGACGAGTTCTTCCTCCTCGCGTTCAACCACACGCCGCGGCCGCTGACCGGCTGGACCCGCGCGCAGCAGGACGTGCAGCACGCGCTCGGCGGCATCCGGCCGTCGGGCGGCACGGCGATCTACGACGCCATCGCCGACGCGCTGCCGCTCGTCGCGCGCCGCAACCGCCAGCGCGCGGCGCTGCTCGTCATCTCCGACGGCGCCGACACGGCCAGCAACACGACCTTGCGCGACGTCCGCTCGATGCTGCTGCGCAGCGACGCCTTCGTCTACGCGATCGCCATCGACTCGCCGGATCGCACGCCGATCAACACGCGCGTGAATCCGCAGGCACTCCGCGAGATCACCAACGAGAGCGGCGGCCGCACCGAGGTGGTGCAGACCTCGGGCGATCTCGCCGACGCGACGGCGCGCATCGCCGAGGAGCTCAATAGCCAGTACCTGCTTGGCTTCACGTCCGCGCGCAGTGCGCCCGACGGCCGCTACCACAGCCTGCGCGTCAAGGTGACGACCGGCGAGTACCGCGTCCGCGCCCGCAACGGCTACGTCGCGACGCCGCTGCCGCCGCGCCCGCCGGAGTAGGTCGGGCAGGTCAGGCGGGTCGGGCGGGTCGAAAAAAGCGTTCTGTGGCCATTCGACCCGCCTGACCCGCCCGACCTGCCCGGCCTAGTTGACTCCGGCAACTAATCGGTTGACACTGTCAACCATTATGATCCAGCAGGTCCGCGCCTTCAATCGGTTTTACACGCGACGGATCGGCGTTATCAGCGAGCGGCTGCTGGACAGCGCGTTCTCGCTCGCGGAGATGCGCGTCCTCTATGAGCTCGCGCACCGCGATTCGCCGACGGCCACCGACCTGGCGCGCGACCTCGGTCTCGATGCGGGCTACTTGAGCCGGATCCTGCGGCGCTTCGAGGCGCGCCGCTTCGTGACCCGAACGCGGTCGGCCGCCGACCGGCGCCACAGCGCGCTGCACCTCACCGCGAAAGGACGCGCCGCCTTCGCGCCGCTCGAGCAGCGCACCAGCGAGGCCGTCGGCGCGATGATTCACCACCTTGACGATCCGGAGCAGCGGCAGCTCGCCGCGGCGATGGGGACGATTACGCGGCTGCTCGATCCGGAGCCGGCGCGCCAGCCGCTGCCCTACGTGCTGCGCTCTCACCGGCCTGGCGACATGGGCTGGGTGATCCAGCGGCACGGCGAACTCTACGCGCGCGAATGGGGATACACCGCCGACTTCGAGGCGCTGGTGGCGCGCATCTGTGCCGACTTTCTCGACCATTTCGATGCGACGGGCGAACGCTGCTGGATTGCCGAGCGCGACGGCGTGCCGGTCGGCTCGGTGTTCGTCGTCCGCAAGTCGAAGACCGCGGCGAAGCTCCGCATGCTGATTGTCGATCCGTCGGCGCGCGGCCTCGGGCTGGGCGGACGGCTCGTCGACGAGTGCATCCGCTTCGCGCGCGATGCCGGCTACCGGACCTTGACGCTGTGGACGCACCGCCAGCTCGAGGCGGCGCGCCGAATTTATCACGCGGCCGGCTTCCGCTGCATCGCCGCGACGCCGGTCCACAGCTTCGGCAAGAAGCTCGTTGACGAAACGTGGGAACTCAGGCTCGCGCCACTGTCAGCCTCAAGCCGCAAGCCTCGAGCGTGAAGGGGGGTCGGTTCCCGCCCCCCTTCAGACTCAGTCTCGCGGGACCTCGCTCATCAGCGCGAGCGCATGACCGTCTGGATCGCGGAAGAAGGCCATCCACAAATCGGCCGCGGCCAGGCGCGCGACGATGTGCGGCGGTTGCTCGAACTGGACGCCGCGCCCGGCGAGCGCGCTGGCGGCACTCTCGATGTCGGCGACCGTGTAGTAGAGAATCGAGTTGAATTGCTGGCCGGCGACGGTTCCCTCACGTTCCGGCGGCGTCAGCATCAGGCGGGTGCCGCCGCAGTCGAAGAACGCCAGGTTGGGCGGCGCTTCGAACAGGAAGCGGAGGCCGAGTACGTCGCGGTAGAACGCCACCGCGCGGGGCAGGTCGGTCACCGTGAATGCAATCTGGCCAATCCGGGTCACGCCGATATCGGTGCTCACTGCCGTCATCGCGCCCTCCCTCTCGCGTGATATATTAGCCACGCTAAATAATTAGTTAGCATATGCAAGTATCAACTGTCAACCACGCTGCGAACCGCGACGTCGCCGACCGGCTGCATTCCGCGGCGATCCATCTGCTGCGCCGGCTGCGCCGCCAGGACGACGCCATGGGGCTCACGGCGGCGCGCGCGTCGGCGCTCTCGATCCTGGTCTTCGGCGGCCCGGCGACGCTCACGACGCTCGCCCGCGCCGAACAGGTCTCGGCGCCGACCATGACCCGCCTGGTCCTCGGCATGGAGCGCGACGGTTTGGTCCGCCGGGCCGCCGACGAATACGACGGCCGCGTCGTCTGGCTGCACGCGACCGCCAAGGGCACGCGGCTGCTGCACGAAGGACGGCGCCGCCGCGTCGCCGCACTCAGCGAGGACCTCGACACGTTGAGCGCCTCGGACCGTGCCACCGTCGCCGCCGCCGCTGATATCCTCGAGCGGATGCTCGCCCACGGTCAGGATTCGCGCCGCACGGCGCCGCGCCATCGTAAGCCGCGCGAGGTGGGAGGCGCACGATGATTCGGTGCCTGGCTGCCGCCGCCAGTCTCGCGCTCCTCGCGCAGCCGGAGGCGCTTCAAATCACCTCGAAGGCGCGCGCCCTTCAACCCGGCGAGCTCATCGTGCTGTCGATTGCCGCACCCGAGGGACCGGGCGCGATCCAGGTCCACGCATTCGGCCACAACGTCGACGCCTACAGAACGGAAGACGGCGGCTGGCGCGCGCTCGTCGGGATCGATCTCGACGTGAAACCCGGAACCTATCCCGTCACCGTGCAGGCCGGATCGCTGCACGGTTCGCTCGATCTGGCGGTCCGCGCGCGAGCGTTCCGCACGCGGACGCTTAGTGTCGACCCGGCGTTCGTCACGCCGCCGGAATCGGAACGCGAGCGGATCGCGCGTGAAGCGAAACTGCTGGAGGAGGTCTGGCGATCGTCGGCGTCCGGGCGTTTGTGGAACGGTCCGTTCGTTCGGCCGGTGCCGCAGCCGGCCAACAGCGCGTTCGGTACGCGAAGCGTGTTCAACGGCCAGCCGCGCAACGCACACGGCGGCGCCGACTTTCTGAGTCCGGCCGGCACCCCGATCCTCTCTCCGAACGCCGGCCGGGTCGTCGTCGCCCGGCCGCTGTATTTCTCGGGCAACACCGTGATCATCGATCACGGCCTCGGCATGTTCTCGATGCTGGCGCATCTCTCGGCCTTCGACGTCCACGAGGGCGACCGTGTCGCCGCCGGCGACCGCCTCGGCCTTGTTGGCGCGACGGGACGCGTGACCGGACCGCATTTGCACTGGGCCGTACGCGCCGGGGGCGCACGCGTCGACCCGCTGTCAGTCCTCGAGGTGCTCGGACCGAAGCCGGCAGGTTGAATTCGCGTCGCGCCGCACGTCACAGAACGGCTGGGCTGTTCGGAGATCCAACACCTGCGGCGCCGAGGATTGGCGGCATTGCCGCTGAAAATCGTCGTAAACGGATGTGGTACTCAACTTGCGAAAGCAGATGCCACCTATGGCGACTTGCGCGACCCGCTCTTCCGCCGCATCGACCGACCGGGAAGTCCGGGTACTCCGATGGACCTTCCGCCGCGAGGAGGATTCGGTCGTGTGCGAGCTCGGATTGAACAGCGACCACTCCGCCTACGAACTGCGCGTGAACTCGCCGGGCAATGCCGCCGCAACGACCGTCGAGCAGTTCGACGATGCGATGTCGGCCTTCCAGCGTCACGCGGCAATCGAGCGCATGCTGGTCAGCGAAGGGTGGCTGCTCGAAGGATTCGAATCGGAGCGGGTCGACGGCCGGCCTTAGTTCCCCGGGATGGCGCGGCGCTTGCTGGCGCGTGCACCGGAGGATCGTGCATGCGCTACATCGTCGCGTGGATGCTCGGCGTTCCGTTCTCGGTGATCGTCATTTGGTACCTGGTCGGCCACGCCGCCTGCGGCCACTGAGCGCGTTACGCAGCAGCGTCGGGCGAGCGCGGTAGACGGACGACGAACGTCGCGCCGTTGCCCTCGCCCGCGCTGCGCGCTTCGATCGAGCCGCCGTGCAGCTCGATCAGATGGCGCGCGATCGCCAGCCCGAGGCCGAGGCCGCCGTACTGACGTGTGAACGACGCGTCGGCCTGTCTGAATTTATCGAACACGTACGGCAGGAACTCTGGCGGAATCCCGACGCCCGTGTCGGTGACCGTCAAGACCGCGAAGCCATCGTTCGCAGACACATCGACGGTCACCTGGCCGCCGGCCGGCGTGAACTTCACCGCGTTCGACAACAGATTCCAGACGACCTGCTGCAGCCGGTTCGGATCGGCCGAGATCGTGATTGGCTCGCGACCGCGGACATCGACGCGAATCTTCTTGGCCACCGCGGTCGGCGCGATCGCCTCGACGCTTCGCTGCGCGACCGAGACGAGATCGACGTGCTCGAGTTCGACCCTGACGTTGCCCGACATACCGCGCGCGACGTCGAGGATATCGTCGACGATCCGCGCCTGAGCCTGCGCGTTGCGCTCGATCGCCTCGATCGCCTGCGCCTGCTTCGGCGGGTCGAGCGTCCCGTTGGCCAGCATCCGCGACCAGCCGAGGACCGCGGCGAGCGGCGTGCGCAGCTCGTGCGACAGCGTCGCGAGGAATTCGTCCTTCAACCGGTTCAGTTCGTCGGTGTGCCGGAACAACCGCGCGTTCTCGATCGCGACCGACACGCGCCGCGCGAACTCCTCCACCAGTTCGACGTCTATGGACGTGTATTCGCGACCCGACTCCGGCTCGGTCATGCCGAACGACATCACGCCGACAACGCGGCCGCGAACTCGCAGTGGAGCGCCGACGTAGGCGCACGCCTGCAGCTGTGCGCCGATCGACTGCAGTTCGCCGTTGATCCGTTCACGCTGGGCCGCGACGGCGCGTTCGATGTCGGCGCGGGTAACCACTTTTGTCTGGCCGCTCTTCATGACGGCCTCGGCAAACGTGATCCCCGACGTTGCACCGCCGCGTTCGAGCAGGCGGGCGGCGAGCTGGCGCAGGACTGGTTCTTTCTCGCGGACGACGTGTCCCCAGGCGACGTGCCGCAGCTGGCCGCGCTCGTTTTCGACCAGCACGTTGCAATAGTCGCCCAGCCGCGGCAGCGCGACGTGCACGGCGCGGTCGAGCGTCACCTCGTAATCGAGCGACGAGGTCAGCACAGCGCCCACTTCAGCGAGGAAGGCAAGCCGGTCGCGCGCCGCGACCGCCTCTTCATGCGCCTCACGCTCACGGACGATCAGCTCCTCGCGCAGTTCGTCGGCCTTGCGCCGGAAGCTGATGTCGCGGGCGATCTTCGAGGCGCCGACGATGGCGCCGCTGCTCAAGCGGACCGGCGACACCGTCACCGCGACGTCGACCAGCGAACCGTCCTTCCGCTGCCGGATGGTTTCGAACGGCGCGATCCGGCGGCCGTGGCGGATGTCGGCGATCACGCGATCCTCCTCGCTCAGGCGATCGTGCGGGATGATGATCGTAATCGGCTTGCCGATCGCCTCCGCGGCGGTGTAGCCAAACAGCCGTTCGGCGCCGATATTCCACGCGGTGATGACGCTGTCGAGGTCCTTGGCGATGATCGCGTCTTCAGTCGAGTCGGCGATCGCGGCGAACCGGCGCTGATCGACCGCCGCGCGCAGTGCGCGCTGCCCAAACAGGGCCATCAGCACGCCGTTGGCCGAGAAGATTGCGAGCGCCAGCACGTCGCCTGCGTTGGCGACCGCGAGACTCGTTACCGGTTCGAGGTAGCGAAACATCGCGGCGCCAGCGGCCAGCACGGTCGCGAGCAGGCCGGGACCAAACCCGCCGTTCCACGCCGCGATCGTCACCGCGGGGTAATACAGCAGGTACGGGACGCCGCGACCCAGCCATGGATCGAGAGCGCCACGTATGAGTCCCGCCATGGCAACGGTGACCGCGGCGATGACGTAGGCGCGGTTTCGCGCGGAAATTGGAACAACCACAGATAAAAACGGCAGAGGTTCTTCGCGCTGAACTCTAGTTTAAGATCAAACCGCCGTGCCCGCGCCCTTGCGATCAGCGCTCGTGCTCGTCGCCTCGAGCGACAACGTTCGCCGCGCCGAGATCGTCCGCGCCGCGGAGCAGACCGGCCATCGCGTCCTCGAAGCGCTGGACGGTGTTCAGGCCGTCACCACCGCAACGCGGTACATCCCCGACCTGCTGGTCGCCGACGCAGTACTGCCGCAGCTCGACGGCGTGCAGGTAGCAACGAGCCTGAAAGAGAACCCTGATACCACCGACGTGGGGATCATTCTCATCGGAACGATCGCCGCCGCGCCTGACGTCGTCGACTCGACGTGGAGGATCGTCGGGTCGAGTGCCGATGTCACCCGCCCGATGGCGACGGTGCTGTCGCGTCGGACCACCGCGAGCGACGCGGTCGTGACGCTGCGGCGCGCGCTTGCCGACGTACGCGCCAGCGCGAGCGCTCCTGCCGACAACGGCGACGGCGCGAGCACGCTCGTTCGCGCGCGCCAGATCGCCAACAGCGTCGAAGAGTTGATGATCAGCGTCCTCGTCGCCGACGACGATGCGCGTTATGTCGAAGCGAACGCGGCGGCCTGCGCGCTGAGCGGCTACTCGCGCGAGGAACTGCTCGCGATGACGATCTGGGATCTGACGCCGGAGCAGGGCGTACCGCGGGACCGGCGGTTGTGGGATCGGTTCAAGCGCGACGGCCGGTTCGAGGGAACGTACCGCATCCGCCGGCGCACCGGCGAAACGGTCACGATCCGTTGCGCCGCGTCGGCGAACGTCACGCCCGGTCTCCACGTCTCGGCGCTCGCGCCGGCGCGGCTGCTCGAAGTACTCAGAAGCTGATCGTCGCCAGCAGCGGGTAGTGATCCGAGCCGAATCGACTGGGCAGCCGCCGCACCTCCACCGACGTCGCGCGCCCGCCCACGAACACGTGATCGAGCGTTGCGTGGAACCCGAGCGGTCCGCTGAACGTGGTGACGTCGGGCGGCGCAGGTCCATCGGGGAAAGCGCGGCGCAGGTAGGCAATCGCCGACTCGCGGGATCCGAAAATCGTATTGAAGTCGCCAGCCACAATCGTCGTCAGGTGATCGGTTTTCGGGGCGGTCGCCGCCAGCGCCGTGACCAGTGCTTCCGCCTGGCGGCGACGCGCCGCCGACGGCCCCCCGCGCGTCAGCGCCAGGGCCGTATCGAGGTGCACGTCGGCGAGCCGCACCATCCACGGTTCACCATGCGTCGTCTGGCCCTGGACGACAGCGGCTGCGACAACCCGCCGCTGATGTTCGAGCGGTAGCTCCAGGACAGCCGGCTGCCGCAGAGAGAGCGTCGAGGCGATCGCGTTGCCGCGATCTTCGCGGTCGCGATCGGTGAAGCCGTTGCGCATCGACGGTGCATAGAGCAGCGCGAGCCCGGCGTCGCGCCACAAATGCGACACGTCGGGGCCACGTCCGCGCCGGGCGGCAATGCGTGAAGGGACGGCGTACTCCGACCGCAAAAGGACAGGAATCACGTCGTCACGACGGTAGGCTTCCTGGAGCAGCAGGACGAAATTGCTCACAGGTGTGCCGCCAGTGAACTCGCCGGCGCGCAGCGATCGCACCAGGCCATCGACGTCGCCGCTGCCGACGTGGACGTTCCACGAGACGACGACGAGCCGGTCGCTTGGCGGCGCGTCATCCGACGCACGCGCCGGTTCGAACAGGATCGGCCCGACTGTCTCGCACCACCGTGCCAGGTCGTCGCGGTCGCGGCGGCTCGCGGCGGACCACCACGCGACGGGTGCCGTCGGCGGCACGACCTGGCGGCATGGCAGGGCTGAGACACGCGATGGATCGGGAGCGGGTGGAAGGCCGGCGCACGCCGCGGTGGTGATCGCAATGAAGACAACCGCCGCTGCGACACCGCGGCGACGCGCTCGCCTACTTCCGGCGGCGTCGTGTCGCGTGTCGGTGCTGCCGCTGAGGAGTGGCATGCTCGTCGGCGGTATCGCGTTCCGGAAATTCGGACGAGAGCGTGCGGAAGTCCCTGACCTCATGGAGAGGATTGTGGTAGCCCGAGATGCGTTCACGGTCGACGGCTTCGGACATTTCCGCGGCCCTGGTGCGCAGCCGGGTCATCTGCTCGGTCATCTCGCGGATGCGCTTTAGCTGTTCCTCCAGGAAATGTTCCGACATACCGCCAAGGTCTCCTGCCCTGTTTGCGCAGCCAATTCTGTGCCAACGCTCGGGACCGTAAACGTGCGGCGGCGTGTCGCAACGGCCGAGATTCGACGTCCGCCGTACGGAACGGCGCGATGACTCACACGCGAAGAACGGTGCCTGATGCGGGCCTGCCCGTCGCCTGGGCGATTGCGGCCATGTACACCGCAAGCTGCCGTCGATAGCGGTCGAGACCATCGGCTGCGATCTCACGATCGGTCTTGTAATCGACCACGATCCAGCGGCCGTTTTCCTCGAACGCGAGGTCGACAACCCCTTCGATCATGGTGCCGTCGGCCGCGGTCCAGCTGACCGGGGTCTCGCGGCGGCAGGCGCCGCGTGCGTCGGCTGCACGGGCACGCCCCAGCAGGTCGTGGCGGAAGACCGCCTCCGCGACCGCGGCAGCAGCCTCGGCATCGCGATCGTCCGCGCCGAGCAATCGCGCTTCGATCGACGCCAGCGCGTCGAGATCGGCGCGCGTGGCGCCGAACGGCGCCTGCGCGAGGATGCCGTGGACGAGCAGCCCGAACGCCGTTCCCGCCGGCCGCGCCGCTGTGCGCGGATCGGCGATCGGGAGCACGGTGACCGCATTTACATCGACGGCGGCGGCGCCGTCGCGCGATGCGACGGCCGCGTCCGCGGTCCACTCGCGAACCGTGCTGACCGCGAGCGACGCAGCCGCTCCGGCGGCACGGGCATCGGCGCGCGCAAGCTGCCAGGCGTCGTACCGCGTGCGGCCGTCGGCGACGACGTTCCTCGGTACGTCCTTGACGATCAAGTCTTCGCGCCGAACGCCAAAGGTTGGTTGCTCGTCGAGCGCGAGCGCGCCGGGATCCCACCACACGACCGAGTACTCGTCGAAGGCGTGCAAGCCGGGGCACACTGTTGCGGCGGTTGCCGGCTCGTCGTTCGGGCGGCGCAGGACGGAATCCTTCGATCGGAACGGCGGACACTTCGGTCCGCGTACGCCGTCGCGCCGGCCGGCGACCGGTGGATAGAGGGCGCGGTTCAGCGGCGAGAACCATCCGCCTTCCCACGGACCGTCGCCGAGTGCCGGCACGACGAGGAGGTCGCGGGCGCGCGTTGCGGCAACGTACGCGAGGCGCACACCTTCAGCTTCGTCGCGGGCGACTTCCTCCGCTTCGTGGACATACAGTTCGTGCGGCGCCCAGCCGCCGATCTTCATCGCGCACAAGTGCCTGTCGGCGTCGAGATAGCGGCTCGCGTCGCCCCGGCTCATGCGGCACGTGAGATCGGCGAGAATCACGACCGGAAATTCAAGACCTTTCGCCTTGTGCACGGTCATGAGGCGCACTCCGTCGCTGCCCTCTTCCAGGATCGGCGCCTCGGCGGCTTCGCTGGCGGCAGCGCTGCGCAGCTCGTCGATGAAGCCGCGGAACGAAATGCCGCCGCCCGCTTCGTACTGGCGCGCAAGCTCGGCGACGTGGAGCACGTTCGCCAACGCCTGCTCGCCGCCGGCGCGCAGAATGAAGCCGACATGCGCCCTCGTCTCGGATAGCAATCGTCCGATGGTGTCGGCGACCGGCCGGTAATTACGGCCGCGATGGAGCTGCTGCAGCAGACGCAGCGCGTCTGCGATCGGCATCAGATGACCCACTACGTCGCCGCTGAGCGCGAGATCGCCGCCGCTGTTGCCGCCGAGCTCTTTCGGAATCCTGAACGGGTGGAACGGCAGCGGCATGAAGCGATGCCGATATTCGAGCAGCAGCTCGTCGTCGATCGCGAACAGCGATCCTTTGAGCGTGGCGAACACCGACAGCTCGTCGTCCGGCCATTCGATCGCCGCCAGCGCAGCGCGGATGGTCTCGACCTCCTCGCGGCCGTGAAACGCCTTGCCGCCGACGAGCAGGTGCGGGATGCCGCGCGCTTCGATGGCGTCGATGTAGCGCCGCGTCATGTCCTCGCCGAAGCTCACGAAGCGGCGGAACAGCACCGCGACGTGCCGCGGCTGCAGCGCGACGCGCGCTTCGCTGCCGTCGGCCTGCTTCTCTGAGACCGTCCAGCCGCTCTTCTCGACCAGCCAGGCGATGAACGCGCCGACGGCGTCGGGCAGCGATTCGTCGATCGCTTTCCCCGACGCGCGCAGCGGCCCGTTGCGCGCGTACGGCCGCGGTACTGGCAGCGCGATCACCGACGGCTGCGACAGATCGTCGGGGCGCGACGGCGCGAGCGGCATGTATGGCGCCTGGCGCGTCGCCGCATCTTCGACCATCTCGGCCGCGAACGCCGCGTTGACGAACTGCTGGATCGCCGGCACGCTGCGATAGCTCGTCGTCAACTGCAACACGCGGCCGCCGCGCCTGCTCAGGTCGTCGCGGACGGCCCAGTAGGTCGCGACGTCGGTGCCGCGGAAGCGGTAGATCGCCTGCTTCGGATCGCCGACGATGAACAGCTTGCCGGGAACGTTGTCGGCGAGCAAACGCAGAATCTCCGCCTGCACAGGGTCGGTGTCCTGAAACTCGTCAACGAAGATCCGAGCGAACTTCTGCTGCAGGTGCGCGCGCACCGCGGGGTCGCCCTTGATCAGATCGCGCGCGCGGGCGAGAAGGTCGATGAAATCGAGCGACCCGGAGGCGCGCTTCAGCTCCTGGTATCGCGCCGTCGCGCCGGCGAGTTCCTGCTGCAGGCAGGCCGCGAGATCCGCATCGGCATCCTTGCGGAACTGCTGCAGATCGGCGAACAGTGCATCGCGCGCGGCGAGCACGTCGCCGCGGTTGACGCTCTTGCCGTACTTGTAGCCGCTGCCTTTGCGCGTCCGCGAAAAACCGCGATCGCGCGTCAGATCGACGAGCCGCGCTTCCCACGCGTCGAGATCGGTCTGGCCGAAGGACTGCTCCAGCTGAATCTGGCGGCTCAACCGCCGAACCGCATCGGTATCGACATAGAGGTTGTCGCGCGTCGACGAGGCGCCAGCCGTCAACTCGGCGAGCCGGTGCAGCGCGTCCACGTGCCGCGCGATCACCGCGCCCCGGTCGAACGGCAGTCGATCCCACGGGTGCGGAAAGTCGCGCCATTCGGCAAGCATCCGGCCGGCACTGCGCAAGCGGTCGATCGGCCCGCTCGACTCGACGACGCCGAACATCGGCATGCTGGTTCGGCGGAGCGCGCGGCGCAAGCCTTCGGACGGCTGGCGCAGCGCCTCCTGCAGCCAGGCGCGAAACGCCCGCGTATACAAGCGATCTGCCTGCGGCTCGGTGAGCACCGCGAACAGCGGATCGACGCGCGCCTCGACCGGCCGCTCGCGGAGAAGCTCCGCGCAGAAGCCGTGAATCGTGTTGACGTGCGCTTCCTCGAGCGTCGCCAGCGCGTCTTCGAGACGGCCCGCGACGTCGGTGCCCGCGGCTTTCGCGCGCCCGCGCTCGAGTTCCTCGCGGAGGCGCAGCTTCAACTCGCCGGCCGCCTTCTCGGTGAACGTCACCGCGACGATCTCCTTCATCGCGGCGCGACCGGTCTCGAGGATCCGCAGGATCCGCGTGATCAGTTCGGTCGTCTTGCCGGTGCCGGCGGCGGCTTCGACGACCAGCGTCGTATCGAGGTCGTGCGCGATCGCGTGCCGGGCACCGGCGTCGTCGAGGAGCCTGGTCATCGGGTCCCCGTGATCAACCACAGAGACACAGAGGCACGGAGCAGACCGCGCAGCGTCGACGGACACGGCAGCCACGCGCGTCGCAGGTCGGCCGGCTGCGCCGGTCGACACACGCGCCGCCGCGAAGCGGCGGCCTGCGGCGCGCTCTGTCTCGGCGTCTCCGTGTCTCTGTGTCTCTGTG
>Ga0075425_100001121_pt1 | contig 25909 bp, 27 predicted proteins | sample SoiMethybrSBSTD4_FD_75300 | JGI IMG/M metagenome (GOLD analysis project Ga0075425, IMG submission 75300) | Bulk soil microbial communities from a Populus tree surrounding site in Tennessee, USA - Soil MetaG P. TD hybrid SBSTD4 | ecosystem: Environmental > Terrestrial > Soil > Tree plantation...
CGATGGCGAGCGCTGGGAGAACGACTGGAACGCTGATAGGTACGTCCCCAATAGCCACGGCAGTGACGATTCGGTGGTTGTAGTTTAGCGTCAGGCAAAGACGGAAATTTTTTCCTGTCGTGAGGTAAGCAGCTCGATGACTTCCTCATCAGAGACTTGACTGAAATCGTTGAAGAACTGCCCGACCGCAGAAAAGTCGGCGGGGGTTTCCAAGCAAACGAGGGCGTCGCACTCGCTCAGCAGCAACTTTGCAGCTTCCGGCGAAGCAACCGCCACCGCAGCAATCAGTTTTTTGGGTTGCCGTCCTCGCACCGAACGCAGCGCGGCAATCATTGTGGATCCGGTAGCTGTACCGTCATCGACGACAATCACCAATCGGCCGCATGGGTTTATGGCTTCGCGGATGGGGGTATACTGTGTGCGCCTCTTTTGTAAGAGGGCCAGTTGCTGTTGCTTTTCCGATTCTATATAGCTGGCGCTGACTTCCGCAGCCCAAGCCGAAAAGAAGGTGTTGCCGCCCTCATCTATCGCCCCGATCGCGAGCTCAGGCTGCCCTGGATGCCCGAGCTTACGTACAAGAATCACATCTAAACTGCCACCCAACTCATCTGCGATGATTCTAGCCATAGGTACTGCGCCCCGCGGAATAGCCAAAACGAGCGGATTGTCCTGTTCGCAATAGGCACTGAGGCGCTCCACCAGCAACTTCGCCGCATGTTCCCGATTCGCAAATAGCATGTGCTGCCTCGACTTTCTGGACCAGAGCGGCAGCCGTTGAAGGCTTCGCTTCCAGCTATTGCTATAGCGCAGTAGGGAGCGACTCAAATTTGGTCCTCGTCTGTTCATAACTCCGTTATCGTTTAGTGCCCGCTGGATCCACCGCCCTGAATGGCCTCTTCCCTGATTTTGGCGTACGCTGAACAACGCACAGGCTATGCCATGTAGGATTTTATTGTAGAAGAGAACTCATCGATAGAGCGTCCAACTGTCTGACAAAGTGGAACTGGTCAGTCTGATTGTCGGTAATTTCACTACCTTGACAGCTCCAGGTGCAGTGCTTATCCTAAACGTGATCTCGCCGGTTGCACGCCAAGCCCCTGATCTCCCAGTTCTTTAGTTAAACCAGCTTTAGTGGACCGCTTGGGAACAGCTCGTGCATAAAAAATTCTTTTTAGCCGTGAACCGAAGCGAGGATCTACGCGTCTAAACTATTTACCCGGGCGGAGGCGCTCGGGGGCCACTGCGACAAGATAAGGAGTGTTTCATGACACCGCCATTTGACGCTGATCGAACCGCGAATAATGAGATAGAACCCCAAGATCTTGGAGGCGTGCAATTTCCAGAACAGGACCAGGAATTTCCTGCCGCTATCGAGGCGCCGGAGGAGTCGCCCGAGGAGGAAGAACAGGAGCAGGAGACCTCGGATGCTTCGCTGAGTTCCGTTCAGCAGTACCTACAGGATATTGGTTCCGTGCCTCTGCTGAGCCGCGAGCGCGAAATCGAACTCGCAAAGGAAGTCGAGAGCGCGACACAGCAGATTTTTGAGGCCCTGTTTTCGACGCCTTTCGCCCTTCATCGGATTATCGAATTCGGTCGTGCGCTGAGAGCTGGCGAAATCGAACTGCGCGATATTATCGCAAAGTCCGAGGACGACGATGACGAGGGTGTGAGCAGCATAGATCCAAAACCCTTTTTGAAGCAGGTTGCGAAGCTTTCCCGTCAGGTCGAGCACTGGGAGCGCATTTGGCGGGAGGCGAATAGAGCCAGGGTTAGCGAAGTCAGGCGCCAACGTTTAGCGCATGACGAAAAGGCGCAATTGACGAAGATTCTGGGCACGATCAAGGAACTCCGCTTGGCGTCCGATCAGCTGGAGAAGATGATTACCCAGCTGGGCAGTCTGGCCGAACGCATTGTCGGGCTCGAACAGCAAGCACACAGTCACTCACGCTCGAAGAAAGAGGCGGCGGCCGCGGAGATTCAGGCGCTTGAAAAAGCCGCAGGACGACCTGCTAAAGCTTTGGCGGAACAAATCAGGCGTATCCGCGAGGGTGAAAATCGGGTCAAAGTCGCGCGCAAGGAGTTCACCGAGGCCAACTTACGTTTGGTCGTAAGCATCGCGAAGAAATATGTAAATCGCGGCCTCAGCTTTTTGGATCTGGTTCAGGAAGGTAATCTTGGACTCATGCGAGCGGTGGAGAAGTTCGATTATCGGCTTGGGTTCCGGTTTTCGACGTACGCAACCTGGTGGATTCGCCAAGGCATCACTCGAGGACTTATCGACACCGGACACACGATCCGGGTGCCCGTGCACCGGGTAGAATCACGGAACAAAGTGATTCAAACCGCGCGTGAGCTGCAGCGAAAGCTCGGCCGCGATCCGCGGCCGGAAGAACTGGCCAAAGAGCTGAACGTGTCAGTTGCGGAGCTGCTCAAGTTGGTGCAATCCCATGGCGAGCCGGTCTCGTTGCAGACGCCGATCTGGGAAGACGGCGATGAGCTGGGTGATTTTGTCGAGGACCGCGTGCGCCCGCAGCCGGAGAGCCAGGCGCTGGAAGGTTTGTTACAAACCGAGGTTCGACGAGCGCTCGCCGTCTTGACGCCACGTCAGGAAACGGTTCTGCGGAAGCGTTTCGGCATTGAAGAACGACGCGATTACACTTTGGAGGAGTTGGGTGAGATGTTCGCGGTCACACGCGAGCGCATTAGGCAAATCGAGCAGAAGTCGTTACAAATCCTGCGTAACCCGACGCGGCGAAAAGCGCAGATTCCGCCTACTCGGGAAGTTCCAGGCGATCCATCATTGAATTAGTCCATATCGGTCCATGCAAAAAGGGCACGGTGTCCACCGTGCCCTTTTTTTATTGATCCGGTCCGCACGGCTCTAGTCGCTGATCCCTAGTTTTTCGAGCTTCCGATAGAGTGTCGATAAGCTGAGCCCGAGGAGTTCCGCCGCGCGGACCTTATCGCCGCCAGCTTTCCCCAGAGTCCGCTCGATATGGCTTTTCTCGTATAGATCCACAGCTTTGTTGAGGTTGTCCTCCATCCCGTAATCGCCGTCCGCCGCTGATTGATGGCCCGGTAAATCCGCCGGCGAGATCCATTCGCCATTGCCGAGAATCATCGCCCGCTCCAGCACATTGTCCAGTTCACGAATATTGCCCTTCCAAGGCAGCGACATGAGAATCCTCATGGTCGCGCTGTCTACCCCTTTGTAATTGGTTTTCATCTCGAGGTTGTGGCGTCGAATAAGGTGCTCGACGAGCGACGGCAGATCCTCGAGCCTTTTGCGCAGGGGTGGAATATCGATTTCGAAAACGTTCAATCGGTAATAAAGATCTTCGCGAAATCGTCCGGCATCCACTTCGCCCTTTAGATCCCGATTCGACGCCGCCATAATGCGCACGTTCACCTTCACGGGTGTGGTCGAACCGACCGGCAATACCGTCTTTTCCTCGAGAACCCGGAGAAGCTTCGGCTGCAAACTGAGTGGCAGTTCGCCAATCTCGTCGAGAAAAATCGTGCCGCCGCGAGCGCGCTGAAATAGACCTTCTTGAGAGCTCACTGCGCCGGTGAACGAGCCCTTCATATGACCGAACAACTGGCTCTCGAGAAGGTTTTCTGGAATCGCACTACAATTGACAGGTAAAAATACATTCTCCCTGCCGAGACTCGCGTTATGAATGGTCCGGGCAACGACTTCCTTACCGACGCCGCTTTCGCCGCTGATCAGCACCGTCGTCGGCGTGGGGGCGACTTTCTTGATCATTTTGGCGATTTCTTGCATCGCCGGGCTTCGGCCGAGCGGTTGATCCGGGCCGAAGTGCACGTCGATCTCGCGCCGCAGGATCTGATTTTCCCAAGCAAGTTTACGATGCGAGATCAGCCGCTCGACTTTGCGCAAGACGTCCTCGAAAATTAACGGCTTTAGCAGATAGTCCTGAGCGCCCAATCGTAGTGCCTCCACCGCGGTATCGACAGATGCGTGAGCCGTCATGAGCATGATAAGCGACTGGGGCGAGACATTACGGGAGTGCTTCAAGACTTCGATGCCGTCAGCGCCGGGCATCATCAGATCGGTCAAAATAACGTCAAGGTCGTGCTTATTGATCAGATCCTTCGCGACGGTCCCGTCCGCCGCTTCATAAACTTCATAGCCTTCTCCGCGCAACAGCTCGGCGAGGCTCTCGCGCGCCGCGTCCTGGTCTTCGACTACTAGAATATTCCCTTTCAAGTGGATCTCCCGCTCCGGCCTTTGGTAAATCTGCAAAAAAAAGCTCGCTCCATTGTCAGATATGCGAAACAAATACGCATATTAGCAGCCGCAACTGTTCGTAGGAAAGGAGAGTAGCAATCGCAAAGCCAGGACGGCTAGCGATTCGATGAGGCCGCGGCCATGCGCGGTAGCGTAATGTGGAACGTGGTCCCTGCTCCGGGCTCGCTGTCGTAAACGATCGTGCCCCGGTGCGCCAATATGATCTGGCGGACGATAATCAAACCGAGGCCGGTTCCTTCTTTCTTGGTCGTAAAAAAGGGCTGAAAAACATCACTCCCGGGCGCAATTCCAACGCCCGTATCTTTGATATCGATCGCCACCGAACCGTCCGAAGCCGTAACGGCGACAGTCAGCGTACCCCCGTTCGGCATCGCCTCACCAGCGTTCTTGATCAAGTTGAGGAGAGCCTGCTTCATCCTGTCTTCATCGACAAGCACCCAGGGAAGGTCGTCAGCAATGTGCCGACTAATAACGATTGACCGCGCTTCCAAGACCAGCTGCTGAAGATCGAGCGTCTCATTCAAAAGGGGCGCGGGATTCATCGGACGGAAGTGATAATCCTGCTGTCGCGATAAGGTGCGAAATTCTTGCACCAGTTGATTAAGGCGTCCGATTTCTTTTTTGATTCGTAGCACGTCGGCGGTCACTCGCTCATCGACCGATGCTTGTCTGTTCAATCTTTGCTCGATCAACTGCAGCGTTAGATAAATCCCGTTCAGCGGATTAGCGATCTCATGGCCGATTTTTGCAGCGGTGCCGCCGATCGCAGCAAGTTTTTCGCTTTCCACCAGCTGTTTTTGCAGCTCAACCTTATCCGAAATATCTCTAATGAATGCGGCATAGTGAACGTTTTCGTCGATGTCGATTTCGGTAACGGATAATTCGATGGGAAACAGCATTCCATCTTTCCTTCGGGCCGTAACCGTTCGGATTTGGCCAATCGCTTTGGCTTCGCCGGTCGTTTCATAACGCTCGATGTATCCGTCATGTTCCGCCGCATAGGGCTCGGCCATCAACGTATTGACTTTGCGGCCGATGATCTCCTCCGCCCGGTAGCCAAAGATCCGTTCCGCCGACTGATTGAACAGCACGACACAGCCGCGCCGGTCGATGGATACCACTGCGTCCTGTGTCGTCGCGACGAGGTTTCGCAGCCAGGCCTCGCTTTTTTGGATGGCCGACACCGATGTCCCGCGCTGAATTGCCGCCGAGAGTATATGCGCGACAGACTCGAGAAAGTGGACGTCTTCATTTTTGAACTTGCGCCGCTTTGAGCTGTGGGCGCCAAGCACGCCGAAGGGTCGTTCGCGTCCCGGAATAATCACGCTCAAGCCACTCACGACCCCATGATCGAGAAGCAGAGCCGCCGGATCAAAGCGCGCTTCACCGGCCAGATCCTCGACGACTACGGGCTGATTACACTGGAGCGCGTAGCCCGCCTGAGAGTGCGGTCCCGCATCGACCATTGCTGTGCCGATAAGTCCCTCTTTCCAGCCGGATCCGGCGCGCAATAAAAGAGTTTTCCCATCGAATTGAGCTTCGAGGATCTTGCAGAATTCCACGTCGAGGGTGTGGGTAACCGCCTCGCACACTTCCTTATATACATTCCCGAGTGAGGTATCGCTCAAAGCGTGCGCGCCGATCGCCGTCACTGCCTCCTGCTGACGCACCCGAGTTTCCATTTCTTGCTGAACACGCTTGCGCTCGAAAATTTCCGCATGCAGCGCTTCATTAGCAATCTTAAGCTGCACGGTCCGTTCGCTGACCCGAATTTCGAGCTCGTCATGACGGCGCCGCAATAAAGCTTCGTGGGCACGGAAATCCTCTTGGCTAAGCTTGTGATGAAGAGCGAAGCCGAGCTGACTGGCGACCCGTGAAACGGCTTGAACCAGTTCTTCATCTTCCTGCTTCACCCGTCCCGTATAAAACAAAAGCACGCCGAGAACCGTGTCCTCGTGCAGCATCGGCACTCCAAGGACAGCTTTGATGCCCGCCCGAATGGCAAGTGATACGAGCGGAAAAACCTCTGGATTCTGCGCCGGTAAGTCCGAAGTCCATTCGACGGTACCCCGTGCCCACACCCGGCCCACGATTCCCACGTTGGGCAAAAACGATTGGTCGCGGCAAGTACGAATGAAGTCACTGAGAGCGCGATCGTCAATTTGCCACCAGACCGAAAGCGTGATCCGTTGCTTGTCTTCCGTGGGAAGCCAAGCCATTCCCGCATCCCAACCGGCAAATTTGCAAACAACTTCTAAAGCCGACCGAAGCCCGACGGATAAGTCCCCGTACTCGATCAACGTCCGGTACATGGCCAACAGCAGGTCCGAATCCGGGATTCGCTGCCGGCTTCCAGGCGCTGCATCAGGCGCACTAATATTCTCGCCGCTGCTGGCCTGGAATTCAGTTGCTTTGACTTTTTCGTTCACAGCGCACCGCCAACGCTCTCATTTCGATTGTTTGTCATATTAGATTGAGCCTTCGCGAATTCAGGAAAATTGGCCATTTCTATTCACAACAAAAGATTCAGTGTCAAGGCAACCCATTGATATCATGATCAATCCGGCCAGGTCTAATCCGCGCAAGTGGCATGCGAATTGCCCCATGTAATTAAACGTCAGCCCAAAGGCGGGAGGTATTTATGGCAAACGAAGCTGAACTTTTCTATCTCGTCCTGCTCACGCTGTTAACGCTTGTGATTCACGTCATTCTCTCGACTAAGAACCGTCGCGACAACCGGCATTCGCATCCATAGAGACAGAGCGTACTGATACAGGTTAGTTTTTCGCGCGGGGACGGGAGCCAGACAGATTGAGGAGCGATTCATGTTGGTTGGTGATCGGATGGCCAAACCACCCATTACAGCGGCACCGGGTGATTTGCTGAGCCACGCAGTACAATTGATGAATTCGGGTCGTTTCCGGCGTCTTCCAGTTCTCAGCGATAACAAGCTCGTAGGCATAATTACCGAACGAGACCTGCGCGAACATCGCGGCCATCTCGAGCAAACAAGGGTGATCGACGCAATGATCACCAACGTTATTACTGTCGCTCCCGACGTCATTTTGGAAGACGCCGCGCAAATAATGTTGGATCGGCAGATCGGTGGATTGCCGGTTGTTGCCGACGGGCAACTGATTGGGATTATTACTGTCAGCGACGTGATGAAAGCCTTTCTCGATATGATGGGAGCTTCCAACGGTGGTAGCACGCGGCTCGATTTTCGTCTCGAAGGAGAGGAGCACGGATTTGTGGAAGCGTCGCGCATCGTGGCGCGGGAGGGCGGCGAGGTACTCGGGGTCGGTAGCTACCGCAACAATTTGGGAGAGAGCCCGGTCTGTTATCTGCGACTCATTACGGGAAACGCTGAGAAAATTGCCAAGGCGCTTCGAGTCAGCGGATTTGATGTGTTGGGAATACACCGGGTCGGCGGTGCGGCAAAGCCAAGCGCATAAAGGAGGTCTGGTTGATGTCATTAGAAACTTTCTGTCGGAAACCGTTGGTCAAGGTGGAGCTGGATATCTCTATCACGGAAGCATGTGAGTTGATGGCACAGAACAACATTGGCTCTCTCGTGGTCGAGCAAAACGGGAAACTGTGCGGCATTCTTACGGACCGCGACATCGCGCTGCGAGTTGCGGGGACTGGCAAAGATTCGCGGACAACTCGCGTCAAAGAGATCATGACACCTGACCCCATCCGGATTTCCGCCGACAAGGACTTGCCGCAGTTAACGGCTCTCATGCACGCCTATCATGTGCGTCGCGTCCCGATCGTTAACGGCTTCGATACCACGCTTGGTATCGCTACACTCGATGACCTGGTGGCTCAATTGGGAGCCGAAATGTGGCAAATTGGCAGGGCGATTTCTGAAGAGTTTTGCGGGACCGCTTGACAAACTTGCCGCGAATTTCACGCCAGCCACGAGGAAAGCGACTGTGGATCACTTTTCATCAGCATATCGCGAATCGTTTCGCGGTGTTTGACTCCGTCTCGATAAATTCCCTCCAACGTTTCGGAGATATCCGGAAATTGCTCATGCAGTCTTTGTGCTTGCTCGAGCAGTTCCGGCGCAGAGCGTTGCTCTTCCGTCAAATCTTCGAGCAGATATTGCCAGCTATTCTTGCTCGGTTCGTTCACCGGCGGGATGTCCGGCAGTCGCCCGCCAAACATCCTAATCTTGTCAGCTAACCATTCGACTCGTTGCGCCTCATCCGCGGCTATCTCCAGCAGTCTTTTTCGAAATTGCGGATACTGCATGCGCTCCGCGTGCTGTGTAAAAAGCGCCACATGGCGGCTCTTTTCTCGATATCGTTCGGTAAGGATTTCCCTGGCCTGACAGTAAGGATCCACAGAAAACCCAAGGAACTCACGCCACCACGCCCAAGAGCTGTTTTTGTTTTTCATCGCGCCTCGCCTTCAAGAACGATCCACCTGAACCAGGATTAAGCAAAGAGCAAACCAATGATGCCTTCGATAATCTCGAGGAAATACTGACTTTCACTACCCAATAGCAATTCATTAGCAGATTCGAAAAATTCGGGCAAAGTTCGTACTCCTATTCGCAATCACCTGCTCCGATCCGCCACCGGGTCTGCTATGCCGTCTAGCCATAGAGTGATAGATTGGCGCAATGGCAGCAGCCGAATTCCAGGACGTTCGCTCAGCGCCATGGATTCGTAATGGCATGGCTTACATCATCTTCGCCTACGATGCGGCACGCACCATCGATCTCACCGAAGCCGAGCGGCGTGTCCACGAGATCACCGAGCGACCGACGATCGCCCACAAGCGGCGCACGCCCAGCTATTTCGAATACCAGCCGCCTCCGGTGCGCTTCAGCCAGGAAAGTGAGCCTGTTGTCATCGGTCAGTTCGCCACTCGGAGCACGGTAGAGTTGATGCTCTACGACTTCGGCGCGGTTACGATCATTTATGCGCTACCGATTACGGGAGCTTTCGAGAGATTACTTCCGCTCAGCGAGGAACTGTACGATAACGATGCGCTTCGCGCTGATTCCCGGCTGCGGGTAGATCAACTGTTACGAGTTATTGGCAGCGCTGCGAGCCGAGCCCATGACTCGCCCTTTGTCGAGGATTACGTCATTTTTCACGTTGAGAGTTTTGCCGAACCGTGCGATCTGGAATTGTTCTGCGCTAGTGAAGCACGCACGATTGCGCAAATCCTCCGCGCTGAGCGGCAAGTTCTATCTGCTCAGGAAGTCGATGATGCGTTGGCGGCGCGGGTTTCTTACGGAAGCGATGATGTTGCGATCGTGGACTGGAATGCGACACTGCTTGTCGATCGCGAAGGCGATGATGTTCGCGCCGTGCTTGAATTCGCTAACGTCGAATTGCTCGAGATGCGCTATGTCGATCAAAAATTGGACCGCGCGCTGGATCAAGCTTATGAAACGCTCTCGCGCCGTAGTTGGGGGTTGCCACGCTTCTTCCCTTCGTATGGCGGCGATCTGCGCGCTTTGGCCGAACTTCAGGTGGACAACGCCGTTTTGTTCGAAGGCGTGAACAACACCCTCAAGCTGATCGGCGACCAATATTTGGCGCGATTTTATCGGGTGGTCAGTCGACGCTTTCATCTCGACGACTGGGATACGAGCATTCTGCGCAAATTGCAGACGCTGGAGAGTATTTACGAAAAAATCTCTGTTCAGGCGTCTAATCGCCGTATGGAACTGCTTGAGTGGGTGATTATCTTTTTGATCGCTTTTTCGATCGTCTTGGAACTGATTCACTGAGCAAACGGCTTTTGCCGCCTGGCACCTATTCTAAGCCTAGGCAAGAACGGTCACGGTAATTCCTGTTCCTTTCGCTGCCTCTTGTACTTATGACGTGGCCGGAACCGCGAGAACGGCACACCGGACAGCGCGCAGCACTCTTTCCGTGGTGCTGCCGCGCAGCGCATCGAGAAAGTCTCGATGCCCTTCCGTCGCCATGACGATCAATTGCGGCGACCAGTCGGCAGCTTCTTTGAGAATGCTCTCGACCGGATCACCGGCCATTATTCGCGTATCCCATTTCCAGCCGGGATGATGCGGCAAATAGAGCGTTGGGAAGCCCTTTTCCGTACCCATATGTAAAAGCCGGAACTGCACAGCGTGGCTGTTCAAACCGGACGCCAGAAAGTAGCATTCCTCGAGCGCAGCTTGAGCATTGGGGCGGTGATCCACGGGAATAAGAATCCGCCGTAAATTGCTGGCACCATTTGCCGGCTCAATAAAACCGTTGCCGTGCGCAGGCACAAACAACGTCATCGCGTGTGCCCGGCGCGCGAGCGGTTCAGCGACTGGTCTATGCAACCAGCGCGAAAACCCCTCCCGTTGATGCGTCGCCAACACCAATAGATCCGGCGGATATTTTTCACAGTAAGTAATCAACGACTCCAGCGGGTCGCGCTCGGCACTGAGAATCTTTCTTACCTGTAATCCGGTCTTGGCAACCTCCTCAGCTCCTGCGCCGGCGGGCACAACATTCCATCTCGCCAATGTGGCGCGTACCTCCGGAAAATCGCTCCAATCAACATCGCTCACATTACCGGCGCGGTGGCGATGCACGTGAACAATTTCCAACTCGGCTTTGGCGTGCAAAGCGATTTTGAGCGCATGAATGAAGGCGATCCGGCTTGCAGCCGAAAAATCCGACGGGTGGATGATCCGCATCAGCGGCACGCCACTTGTTGCGTTTGCAGCCTCGATCAGGTTCGACATGGCGGCAAGTCAGATCACGCACTCGCCTTCGGCTTAACGGTAAGTACTGGACAAGGCGCATGGCGGACAATCTTCTCCGCCACATTGCCAATCACCAAGCGCTTGACGCCGGTGCGACCGTGGGTCGCCAAGACCACCAGCTCGGTCATCAAGTCCTCACTCGCTTCAAGAATCGCTTCGAAGGGGTCGCCCCGGCGAATATGGTAACGAACCTTACCGTAATGTTGCACCACCTCATGACAGAACTGCTTCAGCAAAACTTCCGAATGTTCCTCGGTGGCGCGCAATATTTTTGCGCGGCGCTGAGGCTCGGTGGCATAGGCGTCGATCAGCGCTGGATCCGTCTGAGTAATTTCAGTCAAGTAAATTTCATCGAATGGGTTGTGAATGACGTGCAGGATATCGAGTGTTGCGTCACTGGCTTGCGCCATCTTTAGCGCAAGCTTCAACCCCTGCAAAGAAAAACTCGAAAGGTCCACGGGGCAGAGTACTTTTTTGAAATCGAGAGTCATCGTTTCCTCCTAACGTTAGATCCGGTCCCCCGTAAAACTCCGGCCCTGATTGGCTTGGGTCAAAGCTCTCGGCCCACGCCGACGATCACCAGCGTGCCGTCGATCTCCGGTTCATCGAAGTTCAGTAAGCCTCGATCCACGGCAGCCTGGCACACGCCCATTTGATCGATCCAGGAAAGCAATAACAGGTCTCCTTCGATGTCGTAGACCTCAACGTAGTCGAGGTCACGTCCGGTTGTCTTATCATCGTAGAAGATTAGAATCGCAGCGATTCCGCTATCGACAAACATGATGTGATCGACGATGGTCATCAGGCTACGCTCCGGAACCGAGGCAGGCATCATGACTTGGCCCTGCCTTAAATTTTCCGCGACCCGCAGCTGTTCGGCTAGGCCTTGAGAGCCGAGCAGAACTGCCACAATCAAAACAATAGAGGCACAAAGCTTTTTCATTTCTACTTCCCAATCAGGATGCGAGGCAAACGCCGTGCCCACGGTTCGCGCTCCCGAATACATACATGTATTGGCACATCTCTTGACTCGTCCGGTCGTGGCGCGATCGAACTTTTGCATAGATGGAAATTTGCCGGCAAAATACTAGCAGCTTCGGGAGAATCTTTTGAAGATTTGCTGCGGATCGACGAGAGAGTATTCAGCGGAAGCGAATCATATCGGCCGTCGAAAAGGATCCCATATTGACTAACCGGCACTATGGCATACGATAAATTTCTGTAAGCTTAGTGTTACGCATGTTATCGGGAGGTCTCCATGAAAACGAGATTGGCTCTTAGCGTGCTCGGTTTCTTCGCACTGGCGTACCTCAGCTTCGGTGCCTTCCGTCCCGCCGCATGGGCCCAAACGATTAGAGATCGCGAACAGACTGGGCGAATCGTATCGGTTGAGAAAGTCTCGGCCACTGATGGTTCGGTTGCCGGCGAAGTAATAAACCATTCTAAAAACACCCTACGCGACGTGCAGCTGTTGATCCGCTACATCTGGCTCTGGGACAACGAAACCAAGCCGGGGAGGAATGACCCGAGCGTATCCGATTACTACAACCTGCCCGGTGAAATCCCGGCAGGCGGGCGCGCGTCGTTCTCTTTCAAACCGACGCAGCCGCTTGCGAAGGCCTCTGGAGGGCACTTCGAAACTTCAGCATCTATCGCTGGCTTTTCCGAAGTATTTTTGCCCAGCCGATAAGCTTTCAATCCCGATTTATGCCGCCTTTCGCTGGCGCGGCTGAACCAGCGGTGCAATCCGTGGCTTCACCATTGCCAGAAAATCTTTGTAGGCAAGCCGCACCGTTTGGGCGTGATTACCGGCATTGAAATAAATGTATTTGTCCCGCGCCAATTCGGGATCGACAATCACACGCATGCCGAAAAAATTTCCAAATGGCGGCATCGCGCCAATCTCACAGCTGGGGAATCGGGAAACGAATTCGTCCTCGTAGGCTAACCGTACCCGTTTTGCTCCTAAAGATTCGCGCGTAATATCGAGGTCAATTTTGCTGCTACCTGTGATCACGGCCATGACGAATTCGCCGTCGACATCCAAGATAACGACCTTTGCGATCTCTTTTCCGGATACGTGTTGTTTTGCCGCAATCTCCTGTGCTGTGTAAGCGAGCGGATGATTGAAAATCTCGTAGGACACCTTGGCTTGATCCAATGTTTGTTTGAGCTTGGCTAATATAGGCATAAGACCTCCTTCGCTTTCGCCTCGAAATACCCGCCCATCTAGGTCGGGCAATATCTATGCCGCTAAAATGTCCCGCAGAAATACCAGAGAATTCATCTGCAGGTGCCTGACCCCAGAACCTGCCGTTTTCAAAAATGCCAATTTTTGAATGCGTTTTTCTTAGCGCTGCGAGCGACTGATAGTAATAGTTTCTCGAAATGTTGAGTTATTCCCTGTACGCTGATGACGAACTGGAGATTCGCATGGCATGTCTCTTGCCGAGCATTTTCATGCGATTGAAGCACAGATCATAGGAGGAAAGCCGATGAAGATGATGGTTCCGCTGAAAATCACCTTTCGCAACATGGCACGATCCGAAGCGATCGAAGAGAGCATACGGGAGAAGGCGCAGAAGCTGACTTCATTTTACAATCACATTATGAGCTGTCGAGTCATCGTCGAGGCGCCCCATCGACATCATCATAAAGGTAAGGCCTATGTCATCCGGATCGATATCACTGTTCCAGGCGGGGAGGTCGTTGTGAATCGTCAACCGAAACGTCTGGTTGCGGCGCCAGCTACGCGTGCTGAAGAACTGGAAAAAAATCTCACCGAAACCCATGAGCCGAGCAAACATGCGGCGCATGAAGATCTCTACGTCGCGATCCGCGATGCTTTCAACGCTGCCGCTCGTAAGCTTCAGGATTATGCGCAGCGACAACGGGGAACGGTAAAGAGCCATATCCCTGAGCCGCCAAGTTACCCGACCGCCGCGCAGAGCGAGAATCAGTAGAATTACGAAGAGCTATGTTCGGCCAAGTTATCGCCTGTTTGGATGGATCTTCCTTGGCGGAAAAAATTCTTCCGCTCGCGCGCGGGGTCACCATCGCGGCGGGCGGCCGCCTGACGCTGTTGCGCGTCGTAGAGGATGCCGCAGAGCTCGCCGCTGAAGAGAAATATCAGCGCGATTGTGCGCGGCAATATGGGGCGGATGTACGCTTTCGCATTTCATCGGACGCGGCTGATGCGATTGTCGCCGAGCTCGAGCGAGTCCCTGGGGCCGTTGCGGCGCTGACGACACACGGTCGCAGCGCCTGGCTGGAAGCGCTGTTGGGGAGTGTGGCTTTCCGTGTCATTCGCGCTGCAAAGCGTCCGGTAATCATTTTTCGGTCTTTAGGGGGTCATGACGCGCCGAGACGGATTGATAACGTGACAGTCGCTTTGGATGGCTCTCGTTTCGCGGAGCGTATCGTGCCCTATGCTATTAAGGCGGCGCAATCCTTGTCCGCTCGCTTGCGCCTGATACAGGCATTGCCGGCTGTTCCGCCTTCGATTCCTGCCGTGGAGACCGCGAGCTCGGATATTCTCGAATCGGCATATCTTCACCGTAAAGCCGCGGAAATCAAAACTGCGTCCGGAATGGAGGTCGACTGGGAAGTCTTACATGGCGAGGCGGCCGGCGCGATCTGCCGCTACGTCAGCGACAGTCCTGAAACTCTGCTAGCGCTGACCACGCATGCCCGCCCGGCGATACAGCGCATGGCGCTCGGCAGTGTTGCGGGGACCTGCGTGCGAAATAGCCGCGTGCCGCTGCTGATTTATTGGCCTCGTTCGTAACAGCGATAATTCTAGGAGCTGCGGGCGGCTTACCATTCATGCAGCGCGCTTGCTCGCACTCCGTCGTTCCCGCTTCTCGAGTTCGCTACCGCTGCCTTCCATCTCACGCAATCCGCGCCGCAGGTACTCGGGGTCGAGACCTAGAAACTCACATACGTTAACGAAAGTAAAAATCCACCCGTTACCCTTGCGCATGATCCATTCTTCGGCTTCGCGAAATTGTTCTTTGCCCGCGGCATCCCGGGCGTGACGGTTTTTGTGATATTGATGAATCGCGTCTTCGAGTATGGCCGCGATCAGCGCTTTTTCGGGTTCAACATATTCGCTGCGCCGAAATGTATCTAAATATCGCTCGGCCTCCGTACTATCGCCCATCATGTTTTGAGTAGTGTCCGCCATTTTCTTTCCCGCCTTCCTGAGTTCGTACCTCGAATAGAACCGCAACCAGCATGCCAGTCGATCTCATGGCTAACGACTTCTCATGTCTGCAAGACTCTGGTGAGTTTCTTCGCACCTGTAGGAACTGGCTGTGAGAACGGCTCAAAAAGCCGAAAAAGAATCCCGCTGTTGTATGGCATGTTCGTTGCGTTTTGGATTTTCGCGCGCAACCTCGCTTGCTGCTGTATTTGCGGAGAGCGGCCCATGGCAAACAAACAAAATGATTTAGTTTCGTTCCCGGTGCACTTGCCTCAAGAGATCGAGCGGCTTTTCGAGGAGATCATTCACCGCCCTTGGGGACTCTGCAGAGAAATTCGCGGCTGGAATCCATCGATTGACCTGTATGAAAACGCCGATGCCTTTATCCTCGAGGCCGACTTGCCAGGGGTAAAAGCGGAGGACGTCAAAATTGAGGTCGACAACGGCGATCTTGTCGTACAGGGCTGGCGCGTCCTCGAGAACAAAAGCATCGATGGCCGGTTCCATACGATGGAGCGTTCCTCGGGTCATTTCATGCGGCGACTGAAACTTCCCGAGTCAATTGACAAGCAGGACATCGAAGCGGAATTCCACGATGGCGTTTTGCGGGTGATCGTTCGGAAACTCAAGCACCAGGAGAAGCAACATGAGCAGCAGCGGTGAATTGACCAAACCCGAGCACGTTAACCAGCCGGGGCGGCACTGGGAAATTAAACCGGAGGAGCGGGTCTTTGGCAGTAAGCCCCCAGCGGAACCTAAAGAGGGGGAAGAGCGGCACGAATAAATCAGTGTTGTTTCACAATCGCTGTTGTTGCGTCGGCCAAAACGAGCGCAAACCTTTGGGGGAGGGTACAATGAATGCTGTTAACTATGCACCGTGTTACGAGCGATTGAGAAGACGCCGTGACGAAATTATTAAGACGCGCAAACATCTGGAGAAGGAACAACGGGTCGTCGATCAGAATGAGGAGTGGCTCGATCGCGCGGCTTATAAAAGCAGGGTCGATCTGCTCGATAACCTCGCGGAGTGGTATGCGAAGGAAATAGTGCAGGTGGAGGATGCTCTGACGCGATTCGCCGAAGGCAAATATGGTCGTTGCCTTGCCTGTCACCGTCCTATCGAGCCCGAGCGTCTCGAGATTGCGCCGGAAACCTGTTTTTGCGTAAGCTGTCAAAGCACGCGCGAAGCGCTAACTGAGAGATAAGCCGCGGTTGAACCGGGACCGTATGCTTGCAGCGAGGCGGTTTCCGCCCTTGGCGTTAGGAACGTAACCCCACGAGCGCGTTTCATTCGCGCACCACTTCCCTGGGATCTTTGTCATCCCTCAAGCCGGCGAACGTGGCGTGCCTCAAATGCCCGTCAGGCGTCCATTCCGTAAATTCGATCTGGGCCACGAGCTCAGGCCTCACCCATACGCATTTTTTCATTTCTTCTTTCGTCAGCGCCCACGCAGTGCGTTTCTTCTCCGGCAGATTCGCAAACGGACAGTCGTCGGTCTCGAGAGCACTGAAGCGCTGCGCAAGTTCGCGGCGTAGCCGTGGAACAAACCCGTTCCGTACCTTCGCCGTATAAATCAACTGCCCATCTCGATAATAGCCGACGATGATGGCATCGAAAGGATGACCCGGCGTATAACCGCCAATTATAAATTCTTGGCCCTGGTTGATTTTGTATTTGAGCCAAGCGCCGCTTCGTTTGCCGGGTTCATAGAGTGAATCTCTCCGTTTGGCGACGATTCCTTCAAATCCGAGTCGCTTGGCAGCCGGGATCAGCTCAGCCGGGCTGGTTTCAAATCTCTGCATCAGTTGAACGTCGCCGCCGACGTTCCTAAGGGCTTGCACGAGGAGATCGCGCCGCTCGGAGATCTGTAGACTCATGGCGCTATGGCCTTTGTAAACCAGCAGATCGAACGCATAAAAACGGATTGCGCTCGCTTGCGAGCGGCGATGCTGGAGCAAATTAAAGGACATTCGGCCTTGTTGATCCAAAGCAACCACTTCGCCATCCACAAGCGTATCTTCGGGAAGCGCCGCACAGGCTCGCGCCAGGCCGGGAAAGTCTTGATTGAATAAATTGCCGCGCCGAGACCAGAGCTTCACAGCGCTCCGGTCTTTTCCAACTAGACACCGATACCCGTCGACTTTGACCTCGTAAATCCAGGCCTGGCGATCTTTCGGAAGTTCGGTAACGGCCTTCGCTAGCATCGGTTCGATGAACCTCACTTTCGTCTTGGGCAGCGAATCCAAAGTTTTCTCCGGTGCGGAGTCACTCGGCGCCATCTCGTCAGAACCGTTTCGGTTGCTGTGCCAAACCGCATCCGCTGCGCCCGCGATCTCATCCATGCTCCGGCTGCTGAGCGCCGAAGAATCTTCTTCTTTGGCGCTCGGCAGAGGAACCGAGGCTCCGGCTTTGATGCAATACCAGACATTCTCTTTGTTGTTGCCGTTGCGCCCAGCGTCTTTGACCAGCACCCATTCGCCCTTGAGCTTTTTTCCGCTGAGAAATATGTGCAGCTTTCCCTGCCAATAGTTGCCGTCGATCAACTCGTAAGTTCCAATGTCCCACACCATCACCGTGCCGCCCCCGTATTCTCCTCGCGGGATGATCCCTTCAAATTTGGCGTAGTCCATCGGATGATCTTCAACCGCAACGGCGAGCCGCCGCTCGTTCAGCTCGTAAGGCGGTCCCTTCGGCACCGCCCATGATTTGAGGGTCCCGCCCATTTCAAGGCGAAAATCGTAGTGCAGGCGGCGGGCGGCATGCTTTTGAATCACAAAAAGCTTGCGGCTTCCTTGTCGGCTTGATCTTGGCAGTGCGGGAGCAGGTTCGGGAGTCTTCGTGAAATTGCGCTTGCGGCGATAGGCGTCAAGCGCCTTGGTGCGGCGCTGCTGCTGATGACCTTCCGGCTCTTTCGACATCAGCTCAAGAAATGGCCCGGGCAATGTCTGCTTCAGCTTTAGCACCGGCGCGAAGAGGTCTCCGGTTTTCTTGAGTCGTTTTAGCGCCAAGTCTGGTTCGACGAAGAGTTCCCCCGCAGCGCCTTTTTTGACCGCGTCACGCAAATCATTCCAACTCACCGGCATCGCCACGAACGGCCGCTTCGCCTTGGCTCTCAACGAATAAACCGCAACCGTCGATTTGTACTCGGAGTTTTGGCTCCAATCGACAAACACCTTGCCCTTTCGCTTCGTTTTCGGCATTTCCGAGACGACCAGATTCGGATATTCGCGTTCAAGCAGTTGAGCGATACTTCTGGCAAACGGCTGAGTCGCTTCATAGGTCACGTTCGTGTTGAGGGGCACGTGGAGGTGAATGCCCTTTGAGCCGGAGACTTTTACGAACGATTTCAGATGGAGCCGCTCAAGCATGTCCTTCACATGGAAGGCGGCTTCGCAGGCGCTGAGAATATCGGCGCCTTCCCCCGGGTCGAGATCGAACACCAACATCGTTGGCCGACCGATCTGCGGAACCTTGGCTAAGAAAGGATGTATTTCGAGGTTGGCCATATTGGCTGACCAGACGAGGCTGGGAAGGTCGTTGAGCAGGATGTAATGGATCATCGTTTTCTCGCCGGTGCGTGGGATCGGAAATTTTTTGATCCATGACGGCGTGAATGAGGGCGCGTCTTTCTCGTAAAAATGCTCGCCGCCGACTCCATTGGGAAAACGCTTCATCGTGATCGGTCGATCTTTGATGTGCGGCAAAAGGTACGGCGCGATGGCGGCGTAAAACTCGATCACCTGGATTTTGGTAAAGTGAGTGTCGGGATACATGACTTTGTCGGGATTAGAGATCCCCACTTCTTTGCCGCCGAACTTTTTTGAGCTCTTCATCTTGTTAGCTTTCTACAATTTCATAGGTGCACGCGCTAGATCGAACACCATGGTTGCGAAACGTCCGCATATAACCCCGTGGCATAACCGTTGCTCTCGCAATCGCCAAATGCCGGGGGTGGGAATAACTAAAATTTGAGGAGGTTTAGAAAATGAGCGTTTTAGGCTGGATCTTATTCGGCTTAATCGTAGGAGTTGTTGGAAAACTACTGATGCCCGGCCGTGATCCCGGAGGATTTATACTGACAATCCTTCTCGGCATCGCTGGCGCATTGCTGGGTGGTTTTATCGGACAATCGCTCGGACTTTACCAGCCAGGTGAACCGGCCGGCTTTGTCATGGCGGTGATCGGTTCGATTATTCTCCTGTTAATCTATCGCCTGGTGCTAGGCAGGCGCAGTTATTAGGGTGGAAAACTAGCGCTCGGTGCTAGCGCCGGGCGCTAGGCCGATTTCGCTCGGGAGCACGAAGGGCGGGTTATCAGTCCCGATCGTCGTGAAGGCAAGTGTCGAGGGTGAAGGATCCCAGCAGAATGCCAAAAAGGTAGCCGAGGGATTCGAACAGGCCGGGCACGCTGCTCACTAAGTGCCAGAAAACGCTGAGGAATACTAGACCTGAAAAAAACATAAGGCGCCTAGAGTAGCAGATTCCCCGAACAAGCACTAGTTATTTGCGAGCATCTCGGGACGCTGCATGAACGAGCAATGCTGAGTGAGCCGCTGAGTTCATCCAATCTTCTTGGACGAATCGACTCAACACAAATGAATCGAAACTATTGGAGCGGAGCGGGCTTCGACATGAACTTGCGTCGCGTAATCAGAAAGGAACTTCGATGACAAAAAACCACTCGTGGTTTCCAATGCTGGCGAGATGGGCCTCAACTACAGCCGGCAGTCCTTTCACGTTTGCTATCGCATTGCTAATTGTTGTTGTTTGGGCGGTCACCGGTCCTCTATTCCACTATAGCGACACATGGCAGCTCGTCATCAATACAGGCACGACCATTGTCACCTTCCTGATGGTCTTCCTGATCCAGAGCACGCAAAACCGCGACACCCAAGCGCTCCAGATCAAATTGGACGAGCTGATCCGTGTCACCAAAGGTGCGCGTAACTTGCTGATCGATTTGGAGGAACTCGACGACGAACAGCTCGAGCAGCTACGCCAAACCTATGAACGATTGGGAAAAACGGCTAGAGAAAAACCCAAATCGAACTAGTAGCTGGGGAACGACGGGCCCGAGAGATTTCGTTTCAGGGGCCAAAGCCGATCAAGCCTCCTCTCCACGACCCGGCTCAATCTCCGCCAGCAGCACCACCGACGATTGCCTGTCATCATAACTCGTTCAAGTTGAGCTAAGAGGTCGAGCGCGACAACAGAACCGGCAAGATGGTCTGTTAAATAGGCGCGACACCGGCACGTTCTCCGCGGACGACCCCAAGACGAATGGATTCTGCCTGATTAGTTCATTTGGTGGTTGATTTAGCGCTCTTTCCTGACGATTTCACGGCATCCGCGGTGCTCTCCGCTAGCTGTAAATGTTCTTTCAGTGTCGGCAGCGTCTGGCTCGCGAACTTCTTCACGTCGGCATCTTTGCCCTTATCGGCTTCATTCTGAAACTTTTTGACGTCCTCTTTGTGGTCGCTGACCATGTCACGCATATATTGGCGGTCGAATTCGGCGCCGGAAAGCTTCGTGAGCTTGTCCAACGTGGATTTGTGTTTTTTATCCAAGTCGGACGAGAGTTGCACGCCCTTGTCGGAGGCAATTTTCTTAAGCTCGTCGTTAGCCTTGCTGTGATCTTGTTCCATGCGCTTGCCGAAGTCCTTCACTTTCTCGTTGGATGCTTTATCTTGAGCCGCTTTCCCGAGCTCGACTTCCATCATTCCACCTTGAGCCGCTTCTTTGATGAAGTTAGAATCTGCGCTGGACAATTTGCTGCTCGTCTTGCTATCGGCAGCCAGTACGAGCCCGACGGGTAAGCTCATTGCGAGGGCGATGATCGCGCTCTTGACTAAGGTTGAATTAGACATATCTGTAAGACTCCTTTTGGGTAAGAATTTAATTGGCAACTAGAAATTTTATCAGCGCACTCGCACAATGCTTTTTGCCGTCAGATTTATTTCTTTTTCCTCTTCGCTTTGCGCGCCGGTACCTTGCCACCCGCACGCCGAGCCTCGGATAGCCCTATGGCGATCGCCTGCTTGCGGCTGGTGACTTTTTTCCCTGAGCGGCCACTCTTCAGCGTGCCTTTCTTTTTTTCGTGCATTGCGCGCTTGACTTTTTGCTGGGCCTTTTTGCCGTATCGAGCCATGACAGCTTCCCTTTCTGTGAGTTAAGTGCAATTCGGCTCAGCTGGCCTTGCGAAGCCGTTTGCTCTTGGCGGATTCGAGCTCTTCTCCGAGCTGCTCCAACTCAGACTTGTCGATAATGTTGCGAATCTTCGGAAACATCTTTCCTTCCTCTTCCTCCACCGCGTGGTGTTTAACGTTATCCTTCAGCACCTTGAATTTCGGTTTGAAACGCTCGCTGTTCGGCGAAAGTTTCGCTAGCTCGCGGAGCACAGTTTTCATCTGCTTGTGTTCTTCCAGTGATTCGAGAACCATGTCCTTCAATTCCTCGTGCTCCTGTAATGCTGGGTAGAAAATGGTTTCTTCGATGCGGGCGTGCGTATCCAACTCAGTCTTGATCTCCTTAAAAATCTGCTTACGCTGCTTTGGTTCGGCTTCCTGTCCGCGTTCTAACAACTGGCTTACTTTCTCATGATCTTGTTTCAGAAGTTCTAGCGCATCCATCATATACCTCCACGGAATAGTTTTGCTTGACGATGGGGCAAGAGATGTGCCATTGCCGATCCGAAATGTACCTGGAACAAGATCGTTGAGTTGTTTGAATTTTTGCATGCACTCACGCATCGACATCCGGTTTGGACGCTGGATTAGCTCTTCTGTTGTCCTAGTTTCCGGACGAGGAGACTCCTGCCGTCTCAAAATTTAAGACAGCTGTCGTTCTTCCTCGCATCATTCGGGGTTGCGCTTCAACGCGCTGATGCTCGATTGGCTCGTGGCTACCGCCGAGCTAGTCGCTCCACGCTTGCTCGATTGGATTCGGCAGTTTGGAACGGTAGCTCGGTAGACCGAACGGAATAGAACTTGAAAGAGCTATGCCTTATGCAGGGCAAAGCGCGGTTTTTTGGCAAGCCGATTCACCAGATCTTCTGCCGGCATGGCTCCGCGGCGACCTGGTCGACCGCTTGGGAATCGGTGCCGATGAGGGAGCAAACGTAAATGCCTCGAGCTCGCTTTCCATTCGGGCGCCGCATGATAGCCGCGGTCATCACCGAACAGCAAAAGTCTGATCTACAATGCGCTGCGCCTCATTCGTGATACTTGTTTAATCTTACGCGTGGGCCTCCGCCCAGTTCGTGCCACTGTGGATCTCGACGGCTAGCCCGCAACGAAGCTCGGCCGCCTGGGTCATTTCACGCTCGATCAACGCTCGTGCCTCGTTAAGCCTTTCGCTAGGAACCTCGAACACAAGTTCATCATGAACCGTCAGCAACATTTTACCGAGGGGTTCTCTCCGCAGGGCGGCATCGACGTTGATCATGGCGCGCTTGAGAATATCCGCCGCACTGCCCTGGATCGGTGCATTGAGCGCCATACGCTCGCCCAGCGCCCGCAAGCGAAAATTGCCGGACTGAAGCTCCGGCAGATAGCGGCGGCGGCCGAACATCGTCGTGGTAAACCCATCGATCTTAGCCTTTTCCACCTGCGCCGCTAAAAACTCCTTCACTTTGGGAAATTGCGCATAGTAGGCTTCGACAAAGCTCGCGGCTTCGTCCATCTCAACTCCGAGCCGCTGAGAAACGCCATAGGTCGACATGCCGTAGGCGATTCCATAGGAAAACTGTTTTACCTGGTTGCGCATCTCGGAGCTGACGCCACTCACGTCGACGCCATGGATCTTGGCTGCAATCGTTGCATGAAAATCATGTCCCTGGCTGAAGGCTTGGCAGAAGGTCTCGTCCTCCGATAAATGCGCGAGTATACGCAACTCGATTTGCGAGTAATCCGCCGAAACGAGCACGTGGCCCGGCGGGGCGATGAACGCCCGGCGAATCTGCCGGCCAAGCTCGCCGCGAATCGGAATGTTTTGTAGATTGGGCGCGCTCGAGGACAGACGTCCGGTCGCGGCCGTACATTGCTCGTAAGTGGTGTGGATGCGTCCGCTCTGAGGATCGATGAGCGCGAGCAACATTTCGCTAAATCCATTCTTGAGCTTGGCGACTTCGCGATACTCCAGCAATGAGGCGATGATCGGATGGCTGTCCGCGAGCTTTTCCAGTTCCGCCGCATCGGTCGAGTAGCCGGTCTTAATTTTCCGTGTTTTCGGCAGCGCAAGCTTCTCGAACAAAATGCGCTGGAGCTGCAGATTGGAGTTCACGTTGAGCTCCTCTCCTGCGAGTTCTTGTATGGTGCGCTCCAGCAACGCCATCTTTGCGCCGAACTCCGCGTTCAACTTGTCGAGATAATCGCGGTCGACCAGGATCCCGGTATGCTCCATTCGGGCGAGCACTTGCACCAGAGGAAACTCGAGCGCGGTGGCAAGCTCCCAAACCCCTTGTCCCCGCAGCAGCTCTTCGATAATCGGAGCAAGCGCGCGCACCGCGATCGCTTCTCGACAGGCGCTTGTCTTTTCGTCACTGGTGAAGGCAAGTGTCCCCTGCTCTCCGGGTTGTGATTTGCTCTGCTCGTCTGCATTGATGGACACACCGAGATAACGTGCCGCGGTATCGCTCAGCGTGTAACCTGAAGCGGCACCAGGGTCGAGCAAGTAGGCGCCGATTTTCGTATCGCAATACAACCCTTCGACTTCGACTCCCGCCGCCAGCGCAAAACGACAAAGAGATTTCGCGTCGTGCGCGATTTTCTGCCGGCTCGGATCCTGTAGACAGCCACGGAGCCGTTCCATGGCCTCCGCAAAGCGCAGTACGCGTGCCGTTTCCGCTTGATCCGACAACGCCAGCCAGTTCTTATTCCAAGCGAGCGCCAGCGCATGCCCCTCGTGGAAGTGGGTCTCTGAAGTGAATTCCATCATCGAGGTTATCTGCAGCGCGGGCGCGTTCGCCGGCGCATGAAACTTCACCTCCCTCAGACGCTCGTGCAGGCTGCGAAACTCGAGAGAGGTGAAGAGGGTACGCACCGCTTCCTCGTCCCACGATTCGAGCCGAAGTTTTGCGGGATCCAGATCCAATTGCACATCGTCGAGCAAACGACCGAGCTCCTTGTTGATGCGCACCTGCTCGGCATTTTTTGTAATCGCCTCGCGTAATTTGGGCGTAAGCTCGGCGGCGTGAGCGATGACTTGTTCGATATCGCCGTATTTGTTGATCAGTTGCGCCGCAGTCTTGTCTCCCACACCCGGCACCCCTGGCAAATTGTCGGAGGTTTCCCCTTTCAGCGCCACGAAGTCAGTCCATTTTTCCGGTAAAACCCCGTAGCGCTCCAAGACAGTTTGACGATCGTAGCGAATCACGTCTGAGATGCCGCGCCGGGTCATGATCACCGCGACGCCATCGCGCACGAGCTGGAGGATGTCGCGGTCGCCGGTCACGATGACCACCTCGCAACCTTCTTCTCTTGCATGTTTGGTGATCGTCGCCAGCAAATCGTCGGCTTCAACGCCTTCGAGCTCAAGAATGGGGATGCGTAAGCTGTCGAGGACTTCTCGGATAAGCGGCAGTTGCTGTTTGAACAAGTCTGGCGTCGCCGCTCGCCCGGCTTTATATTCCGCGTAGCGATCGACGCGAAATTGCGGCATTCCTTTATCGAAGCAGACCACCACGCCGCGCGGCCGTTCGTCAGCCAACAGTTTGATCAGCATCGCCGTGAAACCGTACACCGCGTTGGTGACTTGTCCCGAAGACGTAACCAGAGTGTCCGGCAACGCGAAAAACGCGCGGAACGCCAACGAATGACCGTCGAGCAACAATACTTTGTGCGTATCGGCTTGTGCTGATACCACCGCGCCGCGTGACGGGGCAGGCTTTTTACTTGACTTTGCGCTCACAGGCCGCAGTCTAACGGTTGGTCTGATCGACGGCAACTGTTCCGGCCTTCGGCAAAGCGAGGCGGCACCAACTTGGCACCAGAACCCTCAGTCCTCTTGCCATACTCCGTCGAATTGGGCTAAGAGGAAAAGCAAATTCACCAGAAAATTTTCGGAAAGAGGCAGGGCCTATGGAGTATTTCGAACCTCGATCGGTCAGTGAAGCGCTTTCCGTGCTCGCCAAACATGGCGCAGAAGTCAAGGTCATCGCCGGCGGCACGGATGTCATGGTTGATATCAAATTCAAGGAAGAACCTGGCGGCCTAGTCAACATCAAAAAGATCCCGGGTCTGAGCGGCATCAGCGAAAACGGCGCCGGTCTGCGCATCGGCCCTTTGACCACCATCCGCGATATTGAAACCAATGCACTGGTGCGTGACAAGCTGCCAGTGCTCTGGGAGTCAGCGCACCAGTTCGCGTCGTTGCAAGTGCGCAATACCGCCACCATTGGCGGGAATATCTGCCGGGCGTCGCCGTCGGGCGAAACTTTGGCACCATTGCTGGTGCTCGATGCCAAAGCGAAACTAGCCTTTGGCGACGGCGAGAAAAGCGTGCCGTTCGCTTCTTTTTTCCGAGGGCCGGGGAAAAGCAGCGCGGGAAGCACCGGCTTGCTGACGGAAATCGAAATTTCTTATCCGCCTGCAAACAGCAAAGGCGTTTATCTCAAGCATGCCGTCCGCGGCGCGATGGATATCGCCATGGTCGGCGTGGCCGTGCTCATGACGCCGGACAGCGGTAAAAA
>Ga0075425_100001122_pt1 | contig 25908 bp, 28 predicted proteins | sample SoiMethybrSBSTD4_FD_75300 | JGI IMG/M metagenome (GOLD analysis project Ga0075425, IMG submission 75300) | Bulk soil microbial communities from a Populus tree surrounding site in Tennessee, USA - Soil MetaG P. TD hybrid SBSTD4 | ecosystem: Environmental > Terrestrial > Soil > Tree plantation...
CGTAGTGACCTACGGCTCGATCAGCCTCGAGCGGCAGTAGCGCATAGCAAGCCGTCCGCTAAACTCGCTGCACCCGTCAGGTAAGCGAGCGTGAAAGGCCGATCTCGTTCGGCAGCTCAAGCAGATGCGCAAAGGCGGGGGCCAAGGCGACCGCCGCGAACAGGAGGCTGAGAAAGGCTACGACCTCTAAAGCCATCTGTCCGCGCGATCACCTCGACCCGCCGCCCGGCGCTGTATGTCAAATGCGGCTGTGTTTTGATTTCGCGGCTTACTGGCGCGTGGTGCCACCGCCGCGCGGGTGTTTGGAATACCAATCTTCCGTCCACTTGGTGACTTCATCCTTCTTGTCACCGTAGCGCTTCTGGATCAGGCCCTTGAACTTCTCGAAGTCGCCCTGCGCTTCCATCAGATCGTCGTCCGTGATCTGCCCCCATCGCTTCTTCAACTCGCCCTTGAACTGGTTCCACTGCCCTTTGAATTGTTCCTGGTTCATAGAAATACCTCCTCCGAAAAAAATATGAGGCGGGCGAAGTAAGTCAACTCGGGTAAAATGGGGGGGCAGGTAACCGAAGCAGGGCGGCGCGCTTTTCCCGGGCCCGCGAAAGGCGATAGGTCGAATCGGAGCTATTTCGAGCGCAGGCGATAAGGTCCGGGTTACTCCGTCACCTCGACCTTGATCAGCGCCGCGCCGTGATTGTTGCCGACCCAGAAGGTCGGCGGCGACGTCGTGTTATCGACCGTGACGCGGCGGATGTTGGTCGTGCGCGGCAGTAAATATTCCACGAACCCGTCGGTCTTGGGATTCAAGCGCGCAACGCGGTCGTTCGACATGCCGCCGGTCCAGGCGTAGCCGTCCTTGTCGGCGATCGCGTCGTAGGGATTGGACCACGGCGTCGGCACCGCCCACTCGCGCGTGCGCTCGGTCTTGGTGTCGAACATCCCGATCATGTTGCCGCGGTATTCCGCGAACCACAGGCGGTCCTGCGCGTCCATGTGGCCGCGGCGCGGCGCGGAGTTGGGCGTCGGCGTCGGAAACGGCGTGACGTTCAGAGTCTTCGCGTCGACGCGGATGATGTACTGCCCGCCGAAATTGGTCCCGTAGAAATTATTCTTCGAGTCGGAGATGACGCCGTACGAGCCGAGGCGGTCGGCCGGCGGTCCGTCCTTCGGCAGCCCGCGCGAGTAGTCGACCGTGTACCATTCGTTCGTTTTCGGATCGAGGCGGTACTCGTTGTCGCCGCCGACCCACACCTTGCCGTCGAGGTTTAGATGCTTGGGGTCGACCATCGCGAGGCGCGCCTCGTTGTTTTCCATGAAGCCGGGCGCGGTCCAGGTCTGGAACTTGCCGCTCTTGCGGTCGAGCTTGACGACCGCGCCTTGATACATCATGCCGAGCCAGACGTTGGCGTCGGGATCGAAGCGCAGATCGAGCCCGCCGGCGGGCGCGCCGGGTTTCGTGACGGGGATCGCGTACTCGACCGCCTTGCCGGTCTTGGGATCGAGCATGCCGACGAACTGCGAGCCGAAGTCCGAGTACCAGACCATGCCCTGGGAATCGAGCATCGCGTCGTGCGGCATCGCCTCGGGGCGCGGCAGATCGTACTCGGTGATGACGACCTTCGTCGCCGCTCCCTTCGGCCGCGGCAGCGTTTTCAGCGCGTAGCTCCACGTCTCGCTCTTGCTCAAGTTCACCGTGCTCACGTACTCGGCGAATTTCTTCATCTGCGCGAGCTGATTCGGCGACGGGTCGCGCACGCCGGGGCGCACCTGCGGCCTGAGCGGCGTGCTGCCCTGTGCGTAGGCGCGCATGCGCTTCAGCACGTCCATCATCTGCTCGGCGTTGTATTTCGAGCGCGCGATGCGCTCGACAGTATGGCAGGAGACGCAGCTCAAAAAGCCCTGCTTCTGCTCGTCGGCGCCGGGCATGCTCATCAGCCACTCGCTGTTGGTGAGCTGCGCGGCGAGATCGGCCGCCTTCTTGAGCTTGAGGTCGACCTGCGCGGTCTTGCCCGCGCCGACCTCCGCGGTCTTGGCGCCGTCGAGCTCGTAGCCGACGGCGCGGATCGCGAGCGTGTAGCGCCCGGCATCGAGCTTCGCCGCCGGGAAGCTGTAGCGCCCCTGCGCGTCGCTGACGACCGTGACGGTGGTCGTGCCGCCGTCGCGCTTGGCCGACACGAGCACGCCTTCCATGCGCGCCTCTTCGGCCGAGCCGACCTGTCCGGCGATCGCGGCGGGAGGCGCGGCGGCGGCGAGCGCCGCGCGCGGCGCGACGACGAACGATGCGAATGCAAGGACGAATAGGATTTTATGGCGCATGAAATTCCTCCCGGGCCTGCGGCTGCATCCTATTAACACCCGGCGCGCGAAATCGTCAAGGAGGTTTTCGCCGACGGGCGCGTGGCTTTTGCCCGTGCGGCGCGATACAATTTGCCTCTCGGCCGAGCCCATCGCTCGGCCGAGCTTTTAAACCACGACACGGGAACACCATCGATGAAAACGCACCGCAGATACAACGCCAAGATCCAGCGCGCGAAGGGGCTTCTGGAGATCGCCGCGGCGATGTACGACACCTCGTTGTCGTTCGAGACGCGCCGCGCGGCGGAGCGCGCGTTGCAGACCGAGTCGCGCGTCGGATACGTGCTCGGCCTCGCCCTCGACGCCGCGACGGCGCAGGGAGCGAAGGGAGTCTCGCTTTCTTTCGCCGCCGACAGCTTTCGCGAGCTGCGCTGGGTGGCGGAAAAAAAGATTTCGCTCGCGTGGGTGAATCCGTCGGTCGCGGCGACGCTCGCCTACAAGGGCACGGGCCCGTTTCGCCGCCCGCTGCCGCTCCGCTCGATCGCCGTCTTTCCTTCCTACGACGTCGTCGGCTTCGCCGTGCATGAATCGCTCGGCATCTCGTCGCTCACCGAAATCAAAGAAAAAAAAATTCCGCTGCGGCTCGCGACGCGCGAGACCGGCGCGCGGGCGATCGCGGAAAGCCCGACGATGTTCACGGTTATCGCAGTCATGAAGGCCGCCGGCTTCACGATCGGCGATCTCAGGCGCTGGGGCGGCAGGATCTTTTCTGTCGAGCGGCCGAGCGATCCAAGGCGGCGCGCGGCGATCGCCGGCGGCGCCGTGGATGCGGTTTTCGATGAAGGGATCAAGAGCTGGGGTCAGACCGCGCTCGACCACGGCTTCCGCTACGTTTCCATCGAAGGCGCGGTGCTCAAACGCCTCGCGCGCATGGGCTACCGACCGTCTTTTCTGCCCAAATCAGAGTTCCGCGGCATGAGGGCCGACGTTCAGACCGTCGATTTCAGCGGCTGGCCGATGGTCGTGCACAGAGACATGCCGAACGACGTGGCCTACGCGATCTGCGAAGCGATCGAGCTCAAGCGCCGCGCGCTCCCGACCGACAACTTCAAGCCGCTCTCGATCGCCCAGCTCTGCGCCGACGACGGCGAAGCGCCGCGCGGTATTCCGCTCCATCCCGGCGCGCGCCGCTTCTACCGCGACCGCGGCCACCTATAAAGAGGCTTGCAACCGGCCCCGCTGGTGATATGACGCTGCCGGGGCCTAATACGGCATTCAATAATCCGGGGAGGTGCATGCCATGGCGTACGATCTGGTCGTGAGACACGGAACGGTGATCGACGGAACGGGGCGCGCGGGCTACGAGGCCGACGTCGCGGTCGAGGGCGATAAAATCGCGGCGATCGGAAAAAGCCTCGGCGCGGGAAAAAAGGAGATCGACGCGCGCGGCCAGGCGGTCGCGCCCGGCTTCATCGATCCGCACACGCACATGGACCTTTTCCTTGTGCTCTATCCGCACGGGAACCCGGTAGTGAACTTCGGCGTGACAACCATCGTGATCGGCGACTGCGGCGCGTCCTGCGCGCCGGTGCCCGACGGCGCCGAGCCGCGGAAGGTGCTCGTCTCGTATCTCCGCCGCGTGCTCGACAATTACGTCGACGACAAGGACTGGAAGTGGAAGACGTTTCCCGACTACCTCGGCTATCTCAAGGGGCGCGTCGGCATCAACGTCGCCGCGCTCGTGCCGCACTCGCCGGTGCGCCTCTCCGTAATGGGCGAGGCCGCCTACCAGCGCGAGGCGACGGCGGAGGAGCTGGAGGCGATGAAGCGCGTGGTGCGCGAGGCGCTGGAAGCCGGCGCGGTCGGTTTCTCTTCCAGCCCGCGCGGCGGCCCGGCCGTGCACGCCGGGACGCCCAGCACTTTTGCGACCGAAGAGGAGCTCGTCGGCCTCGCCAACGTCGCCGCCGATTACGGCGGCTGCTTCCAGTTCAACGGCTTTCAAAATTTGCTCAAGCCCGCGAGCGGCTTTCCGAGCCTCATCGAGAAGATCAAGTCCAACATGATCGGCAACGAGTTCCGCGTCCGCCCCGGCGAAAAAGACGACGCGATGAAGTCGATCGCCTTCATGGAGGGGGCGAAGAAGCGCGGCAAGGACATCAACGGCGTCGTGATTCCTTATATGCACATCCGGCGCTTCGGCGCCGCCGATTGCTTCATCTTCCACGGCCTGCCGGCGTGGGAGGCGATCAAGGGGTCAAGCGAGCTGCGCCAGAAGCTGCGCGACCCGGCGATTCGCGCGCAGCTCGAGCGCGAGCGCATCGAGGGCGCGGGCAAGCCCGAGTTTCCCGAGTGGCTCGGCTGGGATCGCATCGTTTTCGAGCGCGTGCAAAAAGAAAATCTAAAGCCGCTCGAAGGCAAAAACGTCGAGGAGATCGCGCGCCTGAGCGGCAAGCCGCCGATGGACGCTTTCTGCGATACGCTGCTCGACGACGAGCTCGCGTCGCGGCTGATTTTTTACGGCTGGGCGAACGCGCACCTCGACCGCCTCGCGGAGATGATCAAGAGCCCGCAGGGTCTGATCGGCACCGACGCCGGCGCGCACCTCGACCGCTTTTTCTGGCACGGCTCGCCGGCGCGGATTCTCGGCCACTGGTGCCGCGAGAAAAAATTATTCGGGTTGGAAGAAGCCGTGCATAAAATCACCGGTCTGCCGGCGGAGAAGCTGCGGCTTAACCGGGGACGCTTGAAGGCCGGTCTTCCCGCCGACATCACCGTCTTCGACCCCGACAAGATCGATGACCTTGCGAGCGGGCGGCTGCCGGACAAAGTCGACGCCACTGAAGTGCGCCGCCATCCGCCGGGAATCGCGGCGGTCGTGGTGAACGGGAAGGTCGTCGTCGAGCGTGGCGCCTGCCTCGACGTTTTCCCCGGCAAAGTCACGCGCCAGGAGCTCTGCGCTCCGGCGCTATAGGAAAATTCAGAAGATCGAAAAAAGGCCCGGCGCTTGCAAGAGCCCGGGCCTTTTTTTATTTGCCCTCACTGCACGGGCTGCGTCGAGTCGCGTGACCCGAGCAGATCCGACAGCAGCTCGCGCGCCTTGAGATCGATGCATTTGGCGCAGAGCCGCCGCGTCGGCGGCACCTCCTCGGTATCGATGAAGTCCTCCGCCGGCCATGACGGGCAGAGTTCTTCGAAGTGCCATTCTTCAGGACGGCTGTTCGCGCATCGAAATTGCGTTTTCATGCGTCCCTCCGTTTGCCACCAGGATAACAGGGGCGCGCGCGATGGAAACGAGGCGAACACCGCAAATCGCCGCCAATAATACCGGAACGCAGGGGAAATCCACGAGAAACGGGCGAGGGTTGATACCGGAATACGCTAAAGGCGTCGCCGCCGCAGATCTTTCGAGCTCGAGGTCAGTGCGTCTTCATGCGCACCTGCTTGGCGCTGCACTCGCCGCAGAGCTCGCCGCGCTGGGGGCGCATCTCGATCTGGAGGAAGTCGCTGGTCGGCCAGTGCGAGCAGGTCTCGCAGAAATGCCACATGAACTCGCCTTGCATCTTGCGGTAGACCGAATCGATCTGCTCTTCCCGCAGATCGTCGATCTGGTGCAGGCGATTGAGCGGCAGGTGGCTCCGCTCCGGATCCTGCAGGTTGGTGAAGCAGTGCGGGCAGGGCGTCATCAATGGAACGATGAATACGCGCTCAAGGCCCAGGTGACGCAGGGTGAATTTTTCCTTGCAAATATAGCAGCGGAGCGTGATGGTCCATTTCGTCCGGCTGGCCATATGGCGGATATTTTGCCCTCGCCCGCCGTTAACTTCCAGCAGGCGATCGCCCGAGCTCCCGGTCAGGTCTTTTTCTGCTTGGCGACGATCTGGTCTTTAATCTTGTCGTACGTCGCCTTCGGCAACACTTTCTTCTGCACCAGCTCGTCCTTACCCTTGTAGGGACGGTTCTTGATTATTTTTTCGGCGTACGCATCGCTGACACCCGGCAATTCCTTGAGCTCTTTCTCCGATGCGCTGTTAATGTCGACCGGCTCCTTCTTTTCCGCGGCCTTCGTGTCGGCTTTTTTCTCCGGCGGCGCCGGCTTCTCAGCGGCGAAGACTCCGGCGGCCGGCGCCACGATGGTGAGGCAAAGCGCCGCGAAGACGGCGGCGACGATTCCGGTTAGGGATGTTTTCATGGGCTTACCTCCTGATAAACATACCCGGCAGGCCGGTAAAGTAAAGACCCCAGCCGTGTTGCGCCGGCAGGGTCGGAAAGTCAACGATAACGCTTTCCTACCACGGGCGCAGCCTGAGGTCGGCGCGACTCACTCTACAATAATAAGATTTGCCGGAAGTGGCTTTTGCCGCTCTAGGCGCCGGCGTGCGCGCGTTTGCGCTGCCTAAGTGCCTCAGCGCGGCGCGCCGGGCGGCGCGGGCGCGAGAAATCTTTGTCGCCGTGCGCGGCGCCCACGGCTTTGAGCGCAGCGCGGCAGAGCTCGACGGGCGGAGCCCATTCGGCGGGCATGCCCTTCGCGTGCGCGAATTTTGCGAGTTCTTTACCAAATCTATCGCCGCGGCCGAGCGCATGGAGACGTGGTCCGAGGGCTGCCGCTTCGCGGGGCTCGGTGGAATAGGGCGGCACGCGCGCGCTGCGGAAGCGGCCGAGCCTGCCGGGCTTTCTGCCTCGATAGCCGGTGCCGCCGCTCTCGCGCCGCACATACTTCCACCCCATCACGACCTCGGCCACGAGCGCGTCTAGTGCGGGGCCTGGCTTCAGGTCTTCGACAGCCGCCATATGAGAATCATAGCCGATTCACGTGTCTCGCGCCATAACCGGCGCGGGCCTTATTAAGATCCCAGCCGGAAGTGGAGTCGTTCTTCTCCTGCTCACCGCGTAAAAAATTTGTGATTTTCCACGCGGCGCATAGTTCTAAAGTATTAGGGTCCTCGTCACCCCGCCCGGCCTGAATTTTTTCCGCTCGCGTCGGGTCTTCGCCCGGGTTACGCGACGCGCAGCGGCCCGGTATTCTAGCGTTGCAATCCGGAACAATTGAAATTCGGGAGGAGGGACCATGAATAAAAAATTGCTCGCCGTCCCGTGCATCGTCGGCGCGCTTGCGCTCGCGGGCTGCAGCTCTTCGAGCGACGGCGGCGGCCGGACGTCCACACCGTCGGGCAGCAGCTCGGAATACGGCAGCCCTTCGAGCCGCTCGGGCTCGGGCTCGACGACCTCGGGTTCGACGGACACGCGCGGCGCAGGTTCGTCTACATCCGGCAGCACGTCGGGCTCAGGCGGCGCGTCGGACTCCGGCACGATGCAATAAAACGCATCGGCAGTTTGCGGGCGGAAGAGCGCGCCTTTCTCATGGGGCGGAGTTCTCTTCCGCCCGCCGCGGCTTCTTGACTGGACACTCAGAAGTTTCACGCGCCGGTGGCGCCTGGACGCCACCGGCGACAGCGCCGAAGTGTGCGCGAATCTACCGGCCGTAGCGAAGGGTCTCGCGTGGAATGATCAAAGCTGCGCGGCAGACGCGGCAGATAGGCGTGTGATCCATCGATTATTCTCCCGCTCCCCGCATGCGCTTACATCCGCTCGCCCTTCGTGAGGTTTTCTTGTTTTTCGAGCTCCAGGCACTCCTCGCAGATGTCTTCCGGATCGGGAGGCTCCGACTGCTCTAGATAGTTGACCTCCGGCCAATCGGGGCATTCGGGGTGGAAATGCCACTCGTCAAGCCGGTCGATGCTGCGTCTATACTTAACCGGCATGATTGCTCCTGCGTCGTAGTTTCCTCTAAATTTTAGGCTAGGACTTCGGTGAAAATCCTCAATGAAGGATTTTTCCGGGGTGCGGTTAAATGTGGGACGAGGAAATCGGGCCGAATGGCCTCGGCGCCCGATCGGCAGCGTCAGCGGCTCGCCGTAACATCGCTGATCTTCGCGTCGTCCGACGAGTCGATGATCGCAGCGAGCCACGTCCGTGTCTCGTCCGGCGTGAGTGTCGCAGTGCCGGAGAATATCGATTTTTCTTTGCTGGTCGTCACGCGTTCCGACGCTTTGATATGAATAAACAAGCAACTTTCCCCTAACATTCAAATTAATTCAATAGGGTAGTTTCCCGGCCGGTATGAAACGAGCCCTAAATGTTCGATCAGCCGTTTTTGCTATTGACAGTCGCCGGTCGCGACATTAGATTTCGGCCGCCGGAGTAAATTCTCCCGTCCCCGGAGGGTTTATGGACTCGGGTAACTGGACGCTTCGATGCCAAAATTGCAACGCCACGTTCGAGCTTGAGCTTAACGAGCGGGAGCAGATCGCCGACTACGCTCGCGGTCATCCCTGTCCCGAATGCCGGAACACGCCCGCCGGATCGCCCGCCGCGAATGCGCCCGATAATACCGGATGGCATAGAGTCATCGGTTTTCGCGCGCCGGCTAAGGGCAACAGCCACTAATCGCTTGGGCAAGGCCCGTCCGCGCTTTTCAGAAAATTTAAACGGGAGAGAATCGGATGTTGCGATGTTAGTGGGTTTGAAGGTGCCTGGCAGGTAGCTTCACACCCACCACGCGCCGCCCCAGTAAGCCGCCTGCCAGGCCGCGCAATGGTGCATCATTTAGGCCCGTCTGTCAAACTCATCTTCGCTGTTCGTAAGGTATATTCGAAGCAGAATGGGCGTTGAGCGGGGGCTCGAGCTCAGGCAGCATGTCCGGTTCCGGAACCATGCAGTAATCGCCACGCGTATACCAGGAGAAGCGGGCGCTAGGCGTTCGATTCACATCGCGAGCCGAACGACCTTCACCCGCTTCTTTTTGCCGCAGAGAGCCATGGTTTCGATTGCGAATTTCTTATGGACAAGGAGCCGTCCCCATGTTAAATCTCCGATAACTTCCGAAAGTTCTTCTTATGAGCGGCGAACGCGCAGGGGCGATGTTGACGTTGCGCGGTCTGGCCGCGTATGCCGAAGCGGCGCGTCGCTGCGGAGAGAACGGAGCGCGTCTCGACGCGTCGGCGGTGCGACAGATCGAACGCCTCGAGCGGCTGACCGGCGCCAAGCTCTGCGATATCTCGAGCGACGGCGCGCGGCTTACGGGCCGCGGCCGCCTCTGCCTCCTCCATGCGGAGAAGATTCTCGCGCAGGTGCGGCGTTTCGAGCGCGCATTCGGGATCGGCGCTCCGCGGCGCGCGCCGCGCCGGCTGAGGATCGGTGCGACATTCAGCCCATCGGCCCGGCTGCTCGACTGGCTCCTCGCCTCATTCAAAAAAAGACAGCCGCGCACCCCCGGCGTGCTGACTACCGCGAGCCGGCAGAAGATCGAGCCGATGCTGCTCGGCGGCGACCTCGACATCGCCGTCGTGAGCGGCCATGTCTCGTCGCCGCGGCTCGCCTCCGAGCCGTGGCGTCGGGAAAACCTCGTCTTCTTCGTCGCGCCGGAGCACCCGCTGGCGGCGAAGGACAAGGTGACGCCGGCCGATATCGCCCGCGCGCGGCTGGTCGTGCGCGGCGCGAGCGACGGCGGCGCGTCGAGCATCTACGTGCTCGAGCAAATCAAGCGGCGCGGCTACGAGCCGCGCGTGATGCTGCGCTGCAATTCGCCCGAGGCGGTAAAACGCGCCGTGCGGAGAAGGGGCGCGGTCGGGCTGGCATACTTGAATGTCGTCATGCCGGACGTGCGGCGCGGCGATTTCAAATGCCTCGACGTGCGCGGGCTCGATCTGCTCGCCGAAAACTACATCGTCTACCTGCGCGACCGGCCGCTCAGCGAGCCGGCGCAGGCGTTCAGAAAACTTCTGCTGCGCTACCGCAAAGCTACTTGAGAGCGAAAGCCCAGGGCCGCCGGTGGAGAGAGCCTCTTGCTCGGCCCCGATCTTTTCGCTAGCGGTTGTGTAAAATCCCCGTCTTGACTACACTGGCCCCGATGAATACTTCCGCGCCCCCGCTGCCGTGTCCATTTTGCGGCCAAGAACCCGGCAATCTTTTGATGGTCAAGATTTATTGCGCGAACGACGATTGCGCGATCTTCGATATTCCCGTCGATATCGGCAAATGGAACCGCCGCGAAATTCCGAGGCAGGAGAAAGAGCAACACGAGAAGGCTTGAATCGAGGGGTTTCGAAATTATCAAAGTGGAGGAGGACGCGATGAGGAAAACAATTTTCATTGCTGTCTTGGCGCTCGCCGCAGGCATGACGGTTTCACTCAGCGGTCATGTCTACGCGCAGGAAGGGCTCACGCGCACGGTGTTGATGAAAAAAGACCTCGAGGCGGATCCGAAAAAAGAGGTCACAGTGTTTATAGCTGAATATAAACCCGGCGCGAAGAGCGGCAAGCATTACCATCCGGGACAAGAATTTATTTATGTGCTCGAAGGCGAAGGCGTCATGGAGGAGGTCGGCAAGCCGCCGGTGCCGATGAAACCCGGTGTGCTGCTTTATTTCCAGTCCGATCCGAAAAATCCGGCATATGTGCACGAGGCAACCAACCTGAGCAAGACGGCAGGCATGAAGCTCGTTGTGACGCTCATCACCGAAAAGGGTCAGCCGCTAGCCTATCCCTTGAAGCCATAGGGCGTAGAAAGGCGGCGCCACCATGCTGACGCGGGACGAAAACGACAACTTGACGCGGGTCGGGCGCGGTACGCCGGCGGGCGAGCTGCTGCGCCGCTACTGGCAGCCGGTCGCCGCCGCCGGCGAATTGTCGGCGGAGAAGCCGATCAAGTCCGTCCAGCTTCTAGGCGAGAAGCTCGTCGTCTACCGCGACATCAAGGGCGGCTACGGGCTCGTCGGCGAGCGCTGCCCGCACCGGAGCGCCTCGCTCGCCTACGGCCGCGTCGACGCCGAAGGCATCCGCTGCCCGTACCACGGCTGGAAATTCGACGCGACGGGCCGCTGCCTGCAGCAGCCGGCCGAGCCGCCGGACGGCGGCTTCAAAGACAAGATCAAGCACACCGCGTATCCGGTGGGAAAACTGGGCGGCCTGCTGTTCGGCTATCTCGGGCCGCTGCCCGCGCCGGTTTTGCCGCGCTGGGACGTGCTCGCGTGGGAAGACGGCAGGCGCTGGATCGAAGTGCAGGAGCCGCTCCGGTGCAACTGGCTCCAGCCGATGGAGAACTCCGTCGACCCGTCGCATCTCTACTGGCTCCACGGCGAGACCGCGCACCTGCTGCCGAACGTCGCGCATTACGAGGAGGAGCACGAGTTTATCCCGTTCGAGTCGGGCATCTACAAGCGCCGGATCACGCCGGGAAAAAATCCCGGCGATCCGCCCGCGATCGATCAACACCCGCTGCTGTTTCCGAACACGCTCCGGCACGTCTTTCGCGCGAAGGACAGGATGCTGCGCCACAATCTCCAGATACGCGTGCCGATCGACGACGCGCACACGCAGGTCTTCGTCGTCTACTTCGAGCCCAACGACAAGGACCGCACGCCGGCCGACGCCGACGTGCCGTGGTCTTATTTCCCGATCCGCGACGAGCAAGGTCGCTACCGCCTGGAGCACGTCCTCGTGCAGGACGCGATGGCGTGGGAGACGCAGGGCGCCGTCACCGACCGCAGCGAGGAGCATCTCGGCGTCGGCGACGAAGGCATCATCGTCTTTCGCAAGCTTCTGCGGGAGCAGATCGAGGCCGTGCGCCAGGGGCGCGATCCGCTGGGCTTCGTCCGCCACGCCGACAAGAACCGCGTCATGGAATTCGCCGTGATCAACGAGCGCATCGGCGTCTTTCCACGCGAGCAGAAAGTCGCCTAGACTTTCACATACGATCTCCATGAGTCGGCAGCGCCGCGGGCTTCTCTACGCCGTTCTCATCCTGCTCGCCGCGGCGGCCGCGGGCGCAGCCGATTTCCCCGATTGGGACAAGATCGTCGCCGCGGCGAAGAAAGAAGGCCGCGTCAACCTCTACGTCGGCCGCTACGGCACCGAGCCGCTGCTGAACGAGTTTCGTCGCGAATATCCCGACATCCAGATCACGAGCGTCAACGGGCAGGGAAGCCAGCTCGGCGCGCGCATCATGACCGAAGCACGCGCCGGCAAAGTCATCGCCGATATCTTCAGCGGCGGCGCCACGACCAATTACAACATCCTTTACAAAGGCAAGGCGCTCGACTCGATCAAGGCGGCGCTCGTCCTGCCGGAAGTGCTCGACGTCTCGAAGTGGTACGGCGGCGCGCACTTCTACACCGATCCCGAGGGCAGCAGCGTCTTCGTCTACGTCGCCAACCCAAGCAGCTCCGGTCTCTATTACAACACGACGCTGGTCAACCCCAAGGAATTCAAATCGTATTGGGACGTCGTGAATCCCCGCTGGAAGGGCAAGATCGTGTCGCAGGATCCCTCGGGCAACGGGATCGGCCCGCCGCTGGTTTTCTTTTACAAGAATCCCGAGATCGGTCCGGAATTCATCCGGCGCTTATTCGGCGCGATGGACTTGACCTTCGGGCGCGACCGGCGGCAGATCAGCGACTGGCTCGCGAGCGGAAAATTCTCGATCTGCCTCGGCTGCCGCGAGGCGATCAAAGCGAAAGAGCAGGGCCTTCCCGTCGACGAGTTCGGCACCGAGGATTGGAAAGAGGGGATCTACATCACGAGCGGCGGCGGCTCGCTGAGTCTCATCAAGGGCGCGCCGCATCCAAACGCCGCGCGGGTTTTCATCAACTGGTTTCTCTCGCGCAGGGGCCAGACGGCGCTGCAGAAATATCCGGATCTCTACGGCGAGGCCGCGCCCAACTCGCGCCGGATCGACATTCCGAAGGACGGCCTCCCGCCGGAAAGCCGCATCGTCAAGGGGCGGAAGTACCTCGACATCTCCGACATCGAGCTGCAGGACGCCGCGCCGGTCCTGAAGTTCATCAAAGAAGTGCAGGCGGGGACGGGGAGATAGCTAACGACCGGCGCGCAGTTTGTTCGCCAGCGATAGAATGGCCTCTTTGGCGCCGGCGGGGTACATGGCAAGCTGATGTAATATCGACCGCTGATCGTCATCGTAGCGCACGATAAAGCGAAACACCCTCATTGTCGTTCTCTCATCGAAAAGCCACGGCAGCGCTTCCTTGGTAACGGCGATCGGTTCCGCGAATCCGCTCCAAGAGTCCTTGCGCAACACCGGCTCAAGATCGCTGACCATAGTTTTGACCGGATCGAACGTAACATCCTCGACAATCACCGCCAGCACGTTGTGATTCGTCTTACTGCGAAAGCTGAAATTCCACAGTAGTTCAGGCTCTCTGCTGTTTTTAGGACTTGGGCCGACAATCATGCCCGCGACTTCGATTTTTATCCGAGAGTCTTCGGTCGGAAGCACGCCCCGTGCGGTGATCTTGGCCGTTATTTTCTGACCGCCGGCGATGCCGACCTCGATGGTCTCCGTCGGCTGGGCGAAAGCCGCGACCGGCGGAGCGAATAAAATCGCGCCGAAGATAATAGCGAAGACAATCGCTAAACAAAGCGTTCTCATCTGTCGCGGCACTATGAAGCCGTCGGCCCGAGGTTGTCAAATTGTTCCACTGTCACTTTCAAATAGCGTATTCGGGCAGGTTAAAAACACTATTGACGAGTCTGGATATTAACGGTTTAATCGCCCGTATCACCCGGACATTCGAAGGAGGCGGTTCGCATGGACGAGAAAAAAGGCAAGGGCGTTTCGCGCCGCGATTTTTTGAAGCGCGTCGGCGCCGGCTCGGTCGGCGCGGCGGTGATCTCCAAGGGGCTGCTCGACGCGCCCGGCGCGGACGCGTATCCGACCGAGGCGGTGCAGCCCGCCAAGGGGCGCTCGATCGTGTCGCTGAAGGTCAACGGCAAAGCGTATCGCGTCGAGGTGCAGCACCGCCAGACGCTGGCCGAGGTCCTGCGCGACGAGATCGGACTCACCGGCACGCGCATCGGCTGCGACCGCGGCGAATGCGGCGCGTGCACGGTCATCATCGACGGCCGCAACATGTACTCCTGCAGCCAGCTCGCGGTCTGGATGAACGGCAAGGAAATTCTCACCGTCGAGGGGCTCGCGAAAGGCGACAAGCTCGATCCGATCCAGCAGGCGTTCATCGACCACGACGGGCCGCAGTGTGGCTTCTGCACCTCGGGGCAGATCATGTCGGGCAAAGCGCTGCTCATGCGCAATCCGAGCCCGACCGAAGCGCAGGCGCGCCGCGCGCTGTCCGGCAATCTCTGCCGCTGCGGCAACTACAACCGCGAAGTAGAAGCGGTGCTGGCCGCCGCCAAGGCGCGATAAGGAGACGATCATGGCGCAAAAAGAATTCTCCGTGGTCGGCAAGGCGACGCCGCGCATCGACGGCTTCGAGCGCGTGACCGGCAAGGCCGAGTACACCGGCGACGTGCAGCTTCCGGGCATGCTCTACGCGCGCGTGCTCAGGAGCCCGCACCCGCACGCGAAGATCTTGAGCATCGACACGTCCAAGGCCGAGAAGCTCCCCGGCGTGAAGTCGATCGTCCACAGCTTCAATACGAACGTTCAGTGGGCGAGCGGCGGGCTCACGCAGAAAAGAATGATCTTCAACAACCCCGTGCGCTACGTGGGCGACGCGGTCGCCGCCGTCGCGGCGACGGACCGCTACATCGCCGAGGACGCCCTCGAATTGATCGAAGTGAAATACGAAAAGCTGCCTTACGTGCTCGACGCGGCCGAGGCGCTCAAGCCCGACGCGCCGAAGATCTATCCCAAGGGCAACCTCTCGGTCGGCGACGGGCGCGTCACAGCGCCGATCCGCGAGCAGTGGGGCGACCTCGAAAAGGGATTTAAGGAAGCGGACAAAGTTTTCGAGGACACGTATATCAGCAAGCACGTCAACAATGCGCAGATGGAGCGGCGCGTGAGCGTCGCCAAATGGGACGGCGCCAAGCTCACCGTCTTCGCCTCGACGCAGGGCATCTCCAACGCGCGCGGCGACATCGCCAAGGCGCTCGACCTGCCGTTAAGCCGGGTGCGCGTCGTGTGCAAATACATGGGCGCGGGGTTCGGCAACAAGAACCAGGCGCAGGACTACGACATGATGACCGCGGTGCTGGCCAAGGCCGCGGGCCAGCCGGTAAAGCTCGAATTCACGCGCGAGGACGATTTCATCGGCATGCACGGCCGCTGGGCGTCCGAGCAGCGCTATAAGGTCGGCGTCAAGAAGGACGGCACGATCACCGCGGTCGAGCTCAACGCGATCACCAACATGGGCGCGTACCGCAAGCAGAGCGGCGACCTGACCGGCTGCGATTTTTACAACATTCCCAACTACAAAAAAGTCGTGAGCCCGACGCACACGAATACGGTCGTCGCAGCGAACTACCGCGCGCCGGCTTATCCGCAGTCGGTCTACGGATTCGCCTCGATGCTCGACCAGATTGCTTTCGATCTCGGCATCAACCCATACGACATGTTCCTGAAAAACCGCGCGCGCCTCGCGAAGGGCAAGAACCAGTTCAGCTCGAACGCGATCGAGGCGTGCATCGTCGAGGGCGCGAAGAAGATCGGCTGGCAGGAAAAGTGGCATCCGGCGGGCGCCTCGAAAGGGCCCAAGCTCCACGGCATCGGCATGGCGCTCGGCGGCTATCCGTTCCGCTTGGGGCTCGGCGCGGCGACGATCCGACTGCTTCCCGACGCCACCGCGCATGTGATCGTCGGCGTCGTCGACATCGGCACCGGCGCCAAGAGCACGATGGCGATCATCGCCGCCGAGGCGCTCGGCATCCCGCTCGATCAGATCCAACTCGCGAGCGGCGACACCGACGTGACGCCGTACTCGATCGGCGAGTCGAGCAGCCGCACGACGTCTTTCACCGGCACGGCGGTCATCGCCGCGGCCGAGGATGTGCGCAAACAGATTTTCCAGGTCGCCGCACCCGAGCTCGAGGCGAAGCCGGAAGAGCTCGATCTCAAGAATGGCATCGTCTTCCTGAAATCCGATCCGGGTCAGAAGATGCCGCTCGCGAAAGCGATCCGTAAGGTCGAATCCGAGATCATCGGCCGCGCGACGACGAATCCCACGTGGCCCGAAGGCATCGACGGCAAGGCCTTCGCGGCGCATTTCTGCGAGGTCGAGGTCGACAGATTCACCGGGCAGGTGCGGCTCACGCGCTATGTCGCCGCGCACGACTGCGGCACGATCATCAACCGCCTCACCGCCACGAGCCAGGTGAAGGGCGGCGTCGTCCAGGGCATCGGCATGGCCTTCACCGAAGAATTGCTCATCGATCGCCCGACGGCGACGCCGATCAATCCCAACTACCGCGACGCCAAGGTGCCGACGCACCTGGAGGCGCCGGAGATCGAGGTCATCTTCGTCGACTCCCACGATCCCTACGGGCCGTTCGGCGGCAAGTGCGTGGGCGAGCCGCCGATCACGCCGTCGGTCGGGACGATCGCCAACGCGATCTTTAACGCCACCGGAAAACGGTTCAAGGAGCTGCCGATCACGCCGGACAAGATCCTGCGCGCGATCCAGGTCTGACAAGCCGGAGGAATGCGATGAAAAGTTTTGAAAACGTTGATCCGAAGAGCGTCAAAGAGGCCGTCGGCCTGCTGCAAAAATTCGCCGGCGAGAAAAAGAACGCCGCCGTGGTCGGCGGCGGCAGCGAGTACCTCCAGCTCATGAAGGTGCGCGTCGCGACGCCGGACTACATCGTCAATCTGAAGACGATCCCCGGATTGAGTTACATCAAGGAAGAGGGCGGCGGCTTCCGCATCGGCGCGCTCACGACGCTCGCCGAGCTGGAAGAGCACAAAGGCGTGCAGGATAAATTATTGTTTCTCTCGCAAGCGGCCGGCGAGGCCGCCTCGCCGCAGATTCGGAACGCCGGCACGGTCGCGGGCAATCTCTGCCAGCGGCCGTTCTGCTGGTATTTTCGCTCGGCGAGCCACGTCTGTCTGCGCAAGGGCGGCGAGATCTGCTACTCCGTAGCTGGCGACAACCGCTATCACGCGATTCTCGGCGGCGGCCCGAGCTACATCGTCCACCCGTCCGATCTCGCGCCGGCGCTGGTCGCGCTCGACGCGAAGATCAAGATCGCCGGCCCTTCCGGAGAAAAGACGATTTCTCTGGAGAAATTTTTTGTGACGCCGCAGGTGAACGCCCGGCGCGAGAACATTCTCGGCCCGGCGGACATCGTCACGGAGATTCAGGTGCCGCTGCCGAAGGCCGGCAGCAAGGGATACTATTTCAAAGTCCGCGAGCGCCAGGCGTGGGATCACGCGATCGTAAGCGTCGCAACGGTCGTCCAGAGCGCGGGCGGCGCGGTGCGCGACGCGCGCGTCGTGCTCGGCGGCGTCGCGCCGATACCGTGGCGCGTGCCGAAGGCGGAGGAGTCTCTGCGCGGCAAAGCGATCGACGACGGCGCCGCGCAAAAAGCGGCCGAGATCGCGCTCGACGGCGCGCGGCCGATGAAGGACAACGTCTACAAGATCGAACTCGCGAAGAATCTCGTCCGGCGGGCGATCGTCGCCTCCGCTTAAGATCGCATGCGAATTGCAACGTCCGGCGGTTCTGCGCTCGCGTTCCTCTTTGTCTTCGCTTTTGCGGCGGCGGCCCAGGAGGTCATCCCGCTGCAAACGCGCCCGGGCGTGACAGAAACTTATTTTCTCGCCAGCGCGCCGAAAAATCCGCAGGCGATCGCGATCCTGTTTCCCGGCGGCGGCGGCTGGATCAAAATCCGCACCGAAAACGGCCAGCCCAAGTTCGAGGGCGGGAATTTTCTTGTCCGCGTGCGCGCCGACTTCGTCAAGCGCGGCGTCGTCGCCGCGATCGTCGACGCGCCGTCGGACCAGCAGCGCGGCGACGGCATGGGCGACGACTTTCGCCTCGGAGCGGACCATTTCACCGACATTTCCGCGGTTATCGCCGATGTCAAAAAACGCTTTCCGGAAAAGCCGGCGTTTCTCATCGGCACGAGCCGCGGCACGGTCTCGGCTGCCGCGCTCGGCGCCCGTTTCGGCGACCAGGTTGGCGGCGTCGTCCTGACCTCGACGCTTTTTCGCCGGGCCGGATCGTCGGCGTCGAAGCAGGGGCTCAGCCGGTTCGACTTCGCGACGGTTAAAGTACCGCTGCTTTTCGTGCACCACGTCTCGGATGCGTGTGAGTTCACGCCTTATGCCGATGCCCAGCGGCAGGCCGACAAATATCCGCTGATATCGGTCGTCGGCGGCCAAACCCCGAAATCGGGTCCGTGCGACCCGTTCGCGCAGCACGGCTTTTACGGCAAAGAGTCCGAAACCGTCGATGAGATGGTCAACTGGATGCTGAAAAAGCCGTATAAAGACGTAGTCAAGTAGGAGTCAACGCCATGGCGAGAATCAAACACGTCGCGATCCGCACGGCCGATCCCGAGAAAACGGCGGCATTTTATCAGGAGACGTTCGGCCTCAAGCGGGCGGGACTGGGAAAGAACGGAATTTACTTAACCGACGGCCACATCAATCTCGCCATCCTCAAGGGCGGCGACAAACTCGGCATCGAGCATCTGGGATTTCAGGTCGAGGACGTTGAAGGGACGCTCGCGCGCGTCTCGGCGCTCGGCGGCAAGCCGCTGGGCGAGCGCGTAAATGTGACGCCGACCGACGCCGCAAATCCGCAGTCGTATTACGAGATCAAATGCCTGGGTCCCGACGGACAGATCATTGACGTGTCGGGATCGGGCTGGGTGGGAACCGACTGAGCTAGGGTTTGCGCTCGCGGCCTTCCTGCTTGGCGGGCTGCGGCTTGTCGTCTTCTTTTCGCTTCCGGTCGCCTTCGGGGATGATGAGCATGCGCCGGTAGGTGCCGGTGCCCAGGGTTTTGGTGGTCAGCCAGGGGTCGTCGGCCAGCGCGGCATGCACGATGCGGCGCTCCGCCGGGCCCAGCGGATCGACGTTGACGGCTTTGCGCTGCCGCTTCGCTTTCTCCCCGAGCCTGAGGGCCATGTCCTCCAGCGCCTTGCGGCGCTGGTCGCGGTAGCCTTCGGCGTCGATATCCAAGTGGACGCCGCGGCGCGTCTCACCGATCATGCGCGTCAACAAATAATGCAGCGCCTCGAGCGTCTGCCCCTTGTTGCCGGTGAGGAGGCCGCCGGTTTCGCCCTGAATCTCGAAGACGACTTCCGCCGGCTCATCGCCGCGCCTGGCTCCAACGCGCGCTTCGATGCCCATGTGGCGGAGAATCTCCGCCAGCGCCTCGCGGCCTTTTTTCTCGGCCGCCGCGATGTCGGCTGGATCGACGTTTCGCTCCCGCGCTCCCGCGCGTCCGCCGCGCTCATCGCCGTCTTCGCCGGAATGCTTCAGCGATGCGCGCACGCGCGCCTTCTTCGCGCCGATGCCGAGCACGCCGCGCCGCGGCTCGACGAGGACGTCGATGACGGCATCGTCGCGGCCGACGCCGAGGATCTTGAGTGCGTTGGCTATCGCCGCTTCAAGAGTATCGCCTTCGGCTTCGATCGGATCCATTCGTGGTCAGCGATGCATGCGGTTCGTTATGTACTGCTGCGCGATGCTCAGCAGATTGTTGACCAGCCAGTAAATGGTCAACCCTGACGGAAAGTTGATGAACATGAAAGTAAAGACGACCGGCATGATCATCATCATGCGCCTTTGATTCGGATCGCCGGCGCTCGGCGTCATCCACTGCTGCAAAAACATGCTGGCGCCCATCAAGATCGTGAGGATCGGGATGCCGAAGTGCCAGCCGGCGAAATCGATCGGCAGCGACTCCCAGTCGGGACGGGAGAGATCCTTGATCCAGACAAAGGGCGCGTGGCGCAGCTCGATCGGGGTGCGGAGCGCATTGTAGAGGCCGATGAATACCGGGAACTGGAGCACCATGGGCAGGCAGCCGCCGAAGGGATTGACTCCGTTGCGGCGGTAAAGCTCCATGATCTCCTTGTTCAAGCCTTCCTTGTCGTCTTTGTATTTTCCTTTCAACCGCTCCATCTGCGGCTGCAATTTCTGCATCTGCTTCATCGACACCATGCTCTTGTGCGTGAGCGGCGCCAGCACGACCTTGATGACGACCGTTAAAAGAATGATGTCGAGCCCGTAGCTCCCCGTGAAGCGGTGAAAGAAGTGCAGCGCGTACAGGAGCGGGATGGAGATGAACGCGAACCAGCCGAAATTGATCGAGTGTTCCAGACCGCGGCCGACGCTCTTCAGGACGTCGAGCTCTTTCGGCCCGATGAATAGCGATTCGCCTTTGGCGTTCGGCGGCTGAGCGAGGGCCGACAAAACCGCTGGTCCCGTCTCGCGTACGGTCAGCGTTTGCTCCACGCTGTCGTCCGGCAGGACGGCGAAGAGGAAGTACGTATAGCCGAAGCCCGCCCAGGCGATCTTGCCGGTCGAGGATTTGCTTTTGAGCGCGTCGCCGTACTCGTGGGTGAATTTCCCGTTGATGTCCGCGAGCAGGCCTTCGAACGGCGTGTCGCTGTGCGGGCTCGGGGGGCGAGCGTCGGCGGTAAGAACGACCGCCGGCGCCGCGCCGCCGGAAGCTCCGAGGTTCAGGCCGATCGTATAGCCCTGACCGGTGAAGGTGAACTCTTTTGAAACAGCCGGCCCGCCGGGGATTTGGCCCTGGAACGACAGCCGGCCTTGCTGCGCGCCGGAGAGGCGCTGGTCGCCGCCGGATGCCGAATAGCCTACGGCTTCGTCGCTGAGCACCGCACTGGCGTCGCCCGACCGAACCTCGACGCCGAGCGGATACGGCACTCCCGGGACCGATGGGATCATTTCGTGCGGCGGGCTGTTTTCCTCGACGGTCGCGCGGTAATGCTTCAGCTTGAAGCTTTTCAGGCGCGCTCCCTGGGTCGTAAAGAGCGCGATATAATCGTCGGTCTCGATCTTGATCTCCCGCGCGGCCCCGGGCTTACCGGGAGCCTGCGGCGGCGCCTGCTGCAGCTTTGCCTGCTCCTGCGGCGCGGGCGGCGTTTCGCGGATCGCCGGCGGCGGCGTCTCCGGCGGCTTCTGCTCGCGCTTCTCGTCGATCTGCGGCGGTGGCGGCGGCGGAAAGAAGTGCGAGACGAGAAACTGATAGCCGATCAGTATCAGGAGCGAGAGGGCGACCGCTATGAGCGCGCGTTTTTCCATGAAAGTCTACTCGGGGACGGGATCGTGGCCGCCCGGGTGTCCCGGGTGGCAGTGGAGCAGGCGCATAAGCGCGATGCGCAACCCGCGAAGAACGCCGAAACGCCCGACCGCCTCTTCCGCATAGGCCGAGCAGCTCGGATAAAAGCGGCACACGCCGGAAAGCAGGGGAGAGACGACGGCGCGGTAGGCACCGAGCGCGAGAAGAATAAATTTTTTGCCCAAAGCGTGCCTCTAAGCCCGCACGTCGCCGCGGATCAACACCCGCCCGAGCTCGCCCGCGACGTCCGCGAGAGAAAGCCGATCGGCTCCCTGCTTGGCGATGACGACGATATCGCTCGACGGAATCATCCGGCCCTTCTGCCTGCGAAAAAATTCGCGCACCAGTCTCTTGATGCGGTTGCGCTCCGGCGCGTTTCCGATCCGGGTGGTGACGGTGATGCCGAGCCGGTTTTGACCCACGTTATTGACCTTGCGGAGAACGATAAAATGGGAGGTGTGGACTCTTTTTCCCTCCCGCGTGAGGGTCAAAAACTCGGAGCGCTTGGTGAGGCGGGCTCGTTTAGAAAAACCTTCTCCCCCCGAGGCGGGCTCCATTCCCTACGTGCGCGGCCGTTTCGGCGGGACGCTCACGGTCAGCCGCTTGCGCCCTTTGGCCCGTCTGCGCTTCAAAACGTTGCGCCCGCCGGGCGTCGCCATCCGCGCCAGAAATCCGTGCGTCCGCTTGCGTCGAATATTACTCGGTTGATACGTTCGCTTCATGCGTCAATGTCCTCCGGCCGGCCACTCCTCAGCCGAATTTTTAGTTGAATCATATAGGGCCGGATTTGTCAATTTAAAACGCGACCGCGTCTCCGAACGGAGAGCTTTTCAGCCCGTATACGTCAAGGCGATATGGGGGAGGGCTTCGGTCATGAAAGTGCCGAGTTCGCGCATCCCCATTTTTTTATGCGCACGGAGGGATGAGGCGTTGTCGGCGCGGATAAACGTCATTGCCGGCCTGCCGGGCAGACGCGCGCGCAATTCCTCGAACATCACGCCGGCCAATCCTTTGCCGCGTTCTGCGGCGTCGACGCAAACGGGACCGTAGAGATAACAATCAGGCGGCGGGGGAAATCTGCGGAGCATCTCCTGGACGACTGTTACGTGGGCTTTCGCCGCCAGCGAGGTCGATAGAAGATAGCCGACCAGTTTGCCGTCTCGCCTGGCGACGATGATCGGCATTTCGCGCATCGTCCGATCGAACCAGTCGGCCGTCTGGCGCACCGAAAGCCCGCCTCCGCGGTCGATCACATTGGGATCCTGAAGAGCGAGAATTTCGGGAATGTCTTCGGGCGTGGCGAGAGCAATTTGGTAATCTGCCTTCATTAAAAAAAAACAGACTCTCAGTCACAGCCGAAAGCAGCCCATCAGGTGCGCTCCGCCTTGAGCGAGCGCTGCATCAGGTCGCGCACGGCTTCCACCGGGCTTTTTCCCTCGTACAGGACGCTGTGCATCTGCTCGACGATCGGCATCTCGACGCCGAGCTTCTGCGCGAGCAGGTAGACCGAGCGCGTGTTGGTGATGCCTTCGGCGACCATGCGCATGCCCCTGGCGATGTCGTCGAGCTTGCGGCCGCGCGCGATCTCGAGGCCGACTCTGCGGTTGCGGCTCAAATCGCCGGTCGCTGTAAGCACGAGATCGCCGAGGCCGGGAAGGCCGGAGAGCGTGAGCGGATCGGCGCCCATCTTGACCGCGAGGCGCGTCATCTCGGCCAGGCCGCGCGTGATAAGCGCGGCGCGCGCGTTGAGCCCGAGCCCGAGGCCGTCGCTGATGCCGGCGGCGATCGCGATGACGTTTTTGACGACCCCGCCCATCTCGACGCCGACGACGTCGCGCGACGTATAAACGCGAAAATTCGGCCCGCCGAGCATCTCCTGGACTTCGCCGCCGACGCGATCATTGAGCGCGGCGACGGTCACCGCCGCCGGCTGGCCGCGAGCGACTTCGAGCGCGAACGTCGGACCCGATAAAAAGGCGTGGCGCTCGGCGCGCTCGGCGCCGAAGATCTCTTTCAGCACCGCGCCCATCGGCGCAAGCGTTCCTTCGTCGAGGCCTTTGGTCGCGCAGACCAGAATGGATTTAGCGTCGACCGCCGGGGCCGCGGCGCCGATCACGGCGCGAAAATAGTGCGATGGGACCGCGAGAAAAAGGGCGTCCTTGTTCTGAACCGCTTCGTCGAGCAAACGCGTCGCTTGGATCGCGTCGGGGAGCTTAATTTCAGGCAGATAAGGGGGATTTTCTTTGCGCTGCTGAATATCGCGGAAAGTTTGCTCGCCGTGGCACCAGAGCGTGACGTCGTGCGTCTTTTCAGCGAGCAGCTTGGCGAGCGCCGTGCCCCAGCCGCCCGCGCCGATCACTCCGATTGCACGGCCCATGGTTCGATCTCTTGCCGTTTCGCCCCGCGATTGTCGCAGGGCGGGTTTCGGTACCTGTTATCCCTCGGGCTCGGGCCCCGGAGTTGCCGGCGGCTCCGGTGCGCTCTCTTCCTCGTCTTCTTTTTCCGCCAGGCGGGCGAGCGACACCAGCCGCTCGCCTTCTTCGAGGTCGATCAGGCGCACACCCTGCGTGTTCCGTCCGATGATGCGGATGTCTTTGACGCGGAGCCGGATGATCTTGCCGATGTTGGTGACAAGCATGAGCTGGTCGTCTTCGGTGACCATCTGCACGCCGACGACGCGGCCGGTCTTGTCGGTGGTCTTCATCGTGATGATGCCTTTGCCGCCGCGCGATTGGAGCCGGTATTCGTCCATCGGCGACCGCTTGCCGTAGCCTTTCTCCGACGCGGTCAGAATATCGGCGCGGGGGCTCGAGATCTCCATGCTCACCACGGCGTCGTTTTCCTCCAGTGTCATGCCGACGACGCCGTAGGTATCGCGCCCGGTGGGACGCACCTGCGATTCCTTGAAGCGGATCGACTGGCCGTCCTGCGTCGAGAGGATGATTTCCTGGTTGCTGTCGGTGAGCCGCACGCTGATGACCTCGTCGTTCGGCTCGATTGCGATCGCGCGGATGCCGCTGGCGCGCGGATTGGAGTAGGCCATGAGCTCGGTCTTCTTGATGAGGCCCCGCTTGGTCGCGAAAACGACGTGATGACCTTCCTGGAATTCCTTGACGGGGAGAAACGCCGAGACCCGCTCGCCCTGCTCGAGGTTGAGCAGGTTGACGATCGGGCGGCCGCGCGCGGCGCGCCCGGCCTGCGGCAGCTCGTGAACCTTGATCCAGTAGACCTTGCCGATCGTCGTGAAAAACAAGATGTACGAGTGCGTCGAGGCGACGAAGAGGTACTCGACGAAATCCTCCTCGCGCGTGGTGGTGCCGATCTTCCCCTTGCCGCCGCGGCGCTGCGCGCGGTAGAGCGCGGCGGGGTTGCGTTTGATGTAGCCCTCGTGTGAGATCGTGACCACCATGTCTTCCTCGACAATGAGGTCCTCGATCGAAATTTCCTCGGTGCGGTCGATGATCTCGGTGCGGCGCGCGTCGCCGTAGTTCTTTTTGATCTCTTGGAGCTCTTCGACGATGATCCGGTAAATTTCTTTCTCGTCAGCGAGGATCGCCTGGAGCTTCGCGATCTCGGCGACCGTCTCCTTGTGCTCTTCGAGAATCTTGTCGCGCTCGAGGCCGGTCAGGCGCTGCAGCCTGAGGTTGAGGATCTCCTGCGCCTGGATTTCGCTCAGGCCGAAATTCTGCATCAAGCCTTCTTTGGCGACCTTCGGGTCCTTGGCCGCGCGGATGAGCGCGATGACGGCGTCCAGGTGATCGAGCGCGATCTTGTATCCTTCGAGAATGTGGAGCCGCTCCTCGGCCTTGCGCAGGTCGTAGGCGGTGCGGCGGGTGACGACCTCTTTACGGTGATCGAGGAAGGCCTTGAGCGCCTCTTTTAGGTTCAGGACTTTCGGGCGGCCTTCGACGATCGCCAGCATGTTGACGCCGAAGGACTCCTGCAGCGTGGTGTGCTTGTAGAGCTGGTTGATGACGACCTCGGCGACGGCGTCGCGCTTGAGCTCGATCACGATGCGCATGCCTTCGCGGTCGGACTCGTCGCGCAGGTCGCCGATGCCCTCGATCCGTTTCTCGTTCACCAGCTCGGCGATCTGCTCGATCAGCCGCGCCTTGTTCACCATGAAGGGGATTTCGCTGACGATGATCTGCTCTTTGCCCGTCCGCTTGACCGTCTCGGTGAAGACCTTGCCGCGCATCTGGATGATGCCCCGGCCCTCCTCGTAAGCCTGGACGATCGGGTTCTTGCCGTGAATAAAGCCGCCGGTCGGAAAATCCGGCCCGGGAATGTATTGCATCAACTCTTTGATGGTCATCTCCGGCCGCGCGACCATCGCGACGAGGCCCTCGATGACTTCGCCCAGGTTATGCGGCGGAATGTTCGTCGCCATGCCGACCGCGATGCCGGCGGCGCCGTTGACGAGCAGATTCGGGATGCGCGAGGGGAGGACGGTCGGCTCTTTGAGCGAATCGTCGTAGTTCGGCGCGAAATCGACGGTCTCTTTTTCAAGGTCGGCCAGCAGCTCGTCGGCGAGCCGAGACAT
>Ga0075425_100001123_pt1 | contig 25903 bp, 19 predicted proteins | sample SoiMethybrSBSTD4_FD_75300 | JGI IMG/M metagenome (GOLD analysis project Ga0075425, IMG submission 75300) | Bulk soil microbial communities from a Populus tree surrounding site in Tennessee, USA - Soil MetaG P. TD hybrid SBSTD4 | ecosystem: Environmental > Terrestrial > Soil > Tree plantation...
GGTTGCCGGTGAGATCGAGCGCATATCGATCGGCACGGCGCTCATGCGCGCGCGAGAGGGCGTTGGCGACAGGGAGCAGCAGCAGCGACACCGCGCCCGCGGCAAGGACCACGAGGGGCAACCCCGCCACATCGGCCCTTCCCTGCAGCTCGAGCCACGATCCGAAACGGACCAGCGCGGCGTTGGCGATGTAGAAGCCCAGCGACACCAGCACGGCCTCGACGACGATTGCGGTCCAGATATCGTGATGAACGTGATGCGCGAGCTCGTGGGCGAGAATCACCTCGATCTCATCGTCGCTGTGATCGGCAAGTAATGTGTCGGACACGAGAATGCGGCGTGTCCGGCCCACACCGGCCAATGCGGCATTGGCCTTGCGCGTTCTCTCGCTGAGTCGCCATTCGAATACACCGAGGATCTGCGCGCCGGCCCGCTCCGCGAGCGCGAGCAGGCGGTCGCGCAGCGATTCACGCGTCAGCGGCCTGACCTCGTAGAAGATCGGCAGCAGGACGACCGGCGCGAGCTGCGCCAGCAGCACGAGAATCAGCATGAAAACGACCGCCGCCGCCATCCACCAGCGCTGCGGACTCCACCGTGCGAGCGATACCACGATCAGAGCCGCGACAACTGAGAAGACGAGGGCAATCGCGGTCGACTTCAGATGGTTCAGCCACCAGCGCGCCGTCGATTCGGTGGACAGTCCGTAGCGGCGTTCGAGCGTGACGCCCGCGTAGAAGGCCCATGGCAACGTGACGACGTCGAGAATCAGCGCGACGACGCCGACGTAGCAGGCCACGAGTGGAATGAGTCCACGACCGACGGCCGCGATGGCGCTATCGCGCAGCAGCGCCGATGCGCCGGACACGAGCAGGAGCAGGAGACAGACCGCCTGCGTCAGCGTGCCGAGCACGGAGGCTCGGCGCCTGAGTCTGTGATATCGGGTGGCCTTGTCTTCGTTGACCATCAGGATGGCGGAGGCGCACCTCGCCGGCCGCGGCGCCCACTCTCGTACAGATCGAGCTTGCCGGACTTCACGCGCACCGCACCGTTGGTCGTGTTGGCTGTGATCGTTGGCCCACCGCGATTGATCGTGCCGGCGACATGCTGCGGGCTTCTATCGGTCGCCGTCAGCGGAAACCCATCGGCGATGAGCACGGGACCGTTCACGACGCTGGCCTCGAGCGTGGCGTTCACATCGGGCGCAAGAGCCAATTCGACTGCGCCATTGACGCCCGTAATCCGCGAGTCTCCGGTGAGCTTGGCGATCTCGATGCGAATGCCGCCGTTGACCGTCGACGCGGTCACCGAGCCAGACAGCTCACGGCCGACGATCGGGCCGTTTGTCGACTGGGCCGTGAACGTACCGTCCACACGCTCGAGTTGGACGCCGCCATTCTGCGTTTTCGCCGACACGATGAGCCCGGCTGGAACCCGTGCTGTGATTTGCACGTTCACGCTGTGACCGAGGCCATTGCGGTTCTCGAGCCGCGACTCGATCATCACGCGATCGGGAGAGACCTGCTCCACCATCTCGGCCCTCTTCAGCAGTTCCTGCGCATTCTCGTCGGTCGAGGCTCTGGCTTCGCGGCTGGCGACGACCTCGACCTCTCCCGCGGCCGAGGGCAACACAATGATTTGTCCGCTGACGTTCACGATCTCGAGGCGTCCGCCCGGTTTCAGAGAGTAGGTCCGCTTCCAGTCATCGGTGGCCTTGCCGTGGGCGACGTCAACCGACACGCCCTCCTTGCCGACCTTCACGTCGCAGGCGATCACGAGACACAACGTACCGAGGAGACTGGCGATTCCGGCAAGGCGACTCATCATGGTCGTCAATACGTTGGGCTTCTTCGGGGTGTTCGCCCCGCGGCCATGCCGGTCAGTGCAGCTGAACGGAGATCAGCTTGGACACACCCGGTTCCTCCATTGTCACGCCGTACAGCCTGTTTGCGATCTCCATCGTCTGCCGGTTGTGGGTGATGAGGATGAACTGCGTGCGGTCGAGCATGCCCTTGAGCATCTCGACGAAGCGATGCACGTTGGCGTCGTCGAGTGGCGCGTCGATCTCGTCGAGCAGGCAGAACGGGCTCGGCTTATAGCGGAAGATGGCGAACATCAGGGCGATCGCGGTGAGCGCCTTCTCGCCACCCGACAGCAGCATCACGCTTTGCAAACGCTTCCCCGGCGGCGACGCCACGATGTCGATGCCGCTCTCGAGCGGATCGTTCTCATCGAGCAGCGTCAACCCGGCGCGTCCTCCACCAAACAGGGTCGAGAACGTGACCTGAAAATTCGCCTGGATCGCCGAGAACGCCTCGGTGAAGCGGGCCTTGGTCGTTTCGTCGATGCGGGCAATGGCCTGTGACGTCTGCGCGATCGAATCGACCAGATCGCGCCGCTGCGTGCTGAGGAACACGTGCCGCTGTTCGAGCTCGTCGAACTGCTCGATCGCCATCATGTTGACCGGGCCGAGCCGATCGATCTTCGCCTTGAGGCGGGTGATTGCCTCCTCCGCGGTCATCGATGCGGGAACATCCGCGGGCGCGGTATCGACTGCAGGCATATCGGTCTGGACGGCACTGCCCTCTTCATCGATCTCGGGGTCGGGCTCTTCGGACGCGATCGCACGTGCGTCCGGAGTGGTCTCGCCGGCCAGCTCCATCTGCTCCACTTCGGCGAGCACCTCGTCGAGCGAGTTCTGCACGGTTTCGACGCAGGTCTGGGCGACGTGCGTCAGATCGCTCTCTGCCGATACACGCGACAGCTCGAGATCGCCTGCCTCATTGCGAACCGCGTCGAGCGCCGAGCGCGCCTCGCGAATCACCGAGTCCTGCGCGTCGACACGGGCACGCAACGACGCCGCAGCCTCGTCGGCCGCGCGCAGTTCGTCGCGCTTCTCTCCGAGCAGCCGTATGTCGTCATCGAGCGCGTGCTCGCTGTCGGCGATTGATGCGAGCAGCGACGTGCGGCGTGCATCGGTCTGCTGCCGCTCGGCGCGGCGGGTCTCAATCCGAATCTCGAGATCGCGCGCGCTCTCCTCGAGACGCTGGACCTCGGCCTCGAGCGCGGCGGCGCGTTCAACCAGACCGGCGTGCATCGCACGAGCCTCGGCCGCCTGCGCGCCGATGGCTCCGGCAGCGTCGCGTGCCTCCGACAACGTACGTTGCGCGCGTCCCAGCCGCTCGTCGTGCTCGCGCTGCTCGGCCTCGAGTCTCACGATCGACGCTTCGGCCTCGAGCCGCCGCGCGTCGAGGCTGGCGCGTTCCTCTTCCGCACGCCGGCGCTCCAACGCGATCACGTCAGCCTTGCGTTCGAGACGAGTGGTGTCATCGTCGCTGCGTGCGAGCTGCGCGTCGTAAGCGACGATGGCCTTTTCCTGTTCGTGCTCCTCGTCCTGCATCGAGGCAATGGCGCCGGTTGCCTGCGCGATGACGAGCTCCAGCTGCGCCACTTCAGCCGCCAGCCGTATGACTGTCTCGCGCTCGCGCGCCACTCGCTCGCGCAGCTCTTTGATCTCGCGGCGGGTGGCCAGGATGCCGCGCGATTCGACTTTCGTGCCGCCGGTGACGAGATGCGGCCCTCGAAACACATCGCCGTCGAGGGTGGCGATGATCGCCGGCGTTTCACGAGAGAAGGCCACGGCCTGCGTAAACGACTCGGCGACGTAGGCTTCAGGAAGAACTTTGCTGATCGTGATTGCGTGCGGGCCTTGCACGCGCAGCACGTCGGATACCGGCACGATGCCGGGCGCGCGCAGCATCTCGCGGGGGTGGTATCCGTTCGAGCCCGGATCGACGACGACGAATCCGCATCGGCCGGCGTCCTGTTCACGCACGAGCGACAGGCCGGCCTCGGCCTGATCGTGGCGATCGACGATCACGTACTGCAGCAGCTCGCCGAGGCACGCCTCGACGGCGCGCTCGTAGCGGCTGTCGACTTCGAGATAGTCGGCCACGGCTCCCTGCTGACCGACGTGGCCGTTCGCCTGCACGAGAACCGTGCGTGCAGCATCGCTGAAGTCGGCTCGACTCGCCGCCAGCTCCTCGAGCGAGGCGAGGCGCGCTTCGAGCGCGGCCACGTCTTGCTCGCGCGCGCGTACATCGCGCGTGAGGCCCTCGTGCTCGCCGCGCGCGGTGCCAAGCTCCGACTTCCGCGTCGCAAGATTCAGCCTGACCGCTTCGAGGGCGCCGCGAGCGCGAGTCAGCGCATCGACGGCCGCCGCGCGATCCGCGCTCACACGCTCGTGCTCGCGACGATGATCGTCCTGCTCGACATCGAGCTTGCCGAGCGTTTCGCCGACCCGCTCCTGCTGCGCGGACGTGTGCTCCATCACGTGCCGCACCGCCATGACCGAATTGCCCGCCGTGAACAGGACTGAACGAGCGCTGTCGACGTCCGATTCGAGGCCTTCGATGCGCTGCAGCGCGGCGACGTGCTCGGCGTTGGCCGTGGCCATCACCCTGGCCGCTTCATCGCGCGATCGCTCCGCATCCACCGCCGCCTGCCGACGCGATTCGATGGCGATGCGCGCCGGCTCGCGGCGCTCGTCGAGTTCGCGGATCTCGACATCGATCTCGAGGCCGCGCGCGCGCAGGCCGTCGGCTTGCTGGCGATTGAACTCCTGCTGCTGCTGACGGCGAGCGATGTGGAGCTCGCGCGTGTGCGCGTCTTCGCGAATCGAGGTGGCGCTGTTATCGGCCTCAGCCTGTTCGATTCGCAGTCGCCCGAGATCGGCCTCAACCTCGGCGACGCGGGCCGCCGCCGCCGCTTCGCGCTCGCGCGCCACCCCGAGACGCGCCCTCGCACCCTCGATGCTGGCGGCCAGCTCGCGATACCGTCGTGCGAAGAGCACCTTCTCCCAACGCCGCAGCTCGTCGCGCAATCGACGGAAGCGGCGCGCTTTGGCCGCCTGCCGCTTCAGGGCGCCGCGCTGCTTTTCTACTTCGAAGACGATGTCGTCGATGCGGACGAGATTCTGCTGCGCCGCTTCGAGCTTCAATTCCGCCGTGCGTCTCCGCGATCGGTACTTCGTGATCCCCGCGGCCTCTTCGATCAGCTGGCGACGATCGGTCGGCCGCGAGCTGAGAATCATACCGATCTTGCCCTGCTCGATGATCGCGTAGGCCTTTGCTCCCAGTCCCGTGTCCATCAGCAGTTCATGGACGTCGCGAAGACGGCAGACCTCGCCGTCGATCAGGTACTCGCTCTCGCCCGATCGATACAGCCGCCTGGTGACTTCGACATCGCGCGTGAGCGACGGCTCGAGCTCGTCGAGTTCGGCCTGCGTCTGCGCGGCACTCCCGATCCCCGCGTCGTCGTGACCATGGCCATGGCCATTGCCATTTCCGTTGGGTGGATGGAATTCCTTGAGACTCTCGACGTCAGACGCAGGAGTGATGAGGCGCGGCACCGGGAGGCCAGCGAGACGAAGGCGAACTTCAGCCGCTCCGCCCGGCTTGCGGGCGTCGCTGCCGTTGAAGATCACGTCTTCCATCTTGTCGCCGCGGAGGCTCTTGACGCTCTGCTCGCCAAGCACCCACGTGATGGCATCGGCCACATTGCTCTTGCCGCAGCCATTGGGTCCGACAATCGCGGTGACGCCCTGATCGAAGGCCAGCTCGGACCGGTCGGAAAACGACTTGAACCCTGATATCTCGAGACGTTCGAGGCGCATTACAGTCCCCTTGCCGTCGGTAGTAGTGGCGCGCCGAGCGGACGGCCTCCTCTGAGTACACCGCGTCCGTCAACGCATCGAGCGACCGAGACTGCGGCGATGATAGGGAGGGCCGGCTCGAAGAGCCGGGCAAAACGGGCACAGTCTAGCAAGGGCTAGCCATTGTGGCAAGGTGAAAGTCACACCACAATATTTTGGGCTAGCCACCCCAACAGCTGTTCTGACTTTCGCCTCGTCGCACGGGTCCGCCTGAAGCGCGACACGGGTCCCGCTCAAGCGGACGCTCTGCTCGATTCAGCGCGACGCGCGGCTCGTACGTGACCGGCGGCTCGACTCCAGCAGCTGTTGGGCGTCCGGAAACAGCGTCAGCGCGAACTGCAGCTGCGGGTCGTACCGAGCGATGTTCTGATACGCGGCGGCGACGCCAAAGAGATCGACGTCGATCTCTCGATGGATCATCGCCTTGATGAACGGCAGGTCCTTCTGCCACGAGGCTTCGTCAAACGGAATCGGCGACTTCTGCACGACCGCCTTGAACTCGGTGAGCATCGCGTCGGTCACGTCGAAATCGGACGTCAGCTCGCGCGTCTTCGCGTCGCGCAGCGTCAGCCGCGCATCGCCCTTTCGCGTGAACTGTTGTGAGTATGTGTCGAAGAGATTTCTCGCCGCGATCGCGCGGCCGAATCGCGTCGGATTGAAGCCCTCCGATGGACCGTCGTATCGACGATCGGGCTCGATGCCGCCACCGCCATACACCTTGCGACCTGAATCCGTGTACTTCAGCTCCTCGGCCTTGTGCGCGCGATTGGGATCCTGATCGCGATAGACGTACATCAAGTAGTCGTCGAACGTGCCGTCCCATGGCCGCTGAATCATGCGACCGCTCGGGGTGTAGTAGCGTGCGGTCGTGATCGCGGCGCCCGCATTTTCGGAGAGCCGATACACCGACTGCACGAGCGCTTTGCCAAACGTCGTCTCACCGACGATGAGCGAGCGATCATGATCCTGCAGTGCACCCGACACGATCTCCGAGGCGCTCGCGCTGCTGCGATTGACGAGCGTGATCATCGGCACATTGAGATAGTCGCTGGTCTCGGTGCCGCGGTAATCCTGATCGGAGTTCGGCACGCGGCCACGCGTGTAGACGATCAAATCGCCCTTCGGCAGGAAGCGGTTCGACACCCGGATCGCCTGATCGAGCGCGCCGCCGGGATTGGCGCGCAGATCGAAGACCAGACGCTTCATCCCTTTCTGCGTGAGGTCGTGCAGCGCCTTCCCGAGCTCCTGATCCGTGTTCTCACCGAAGTCGAGCAGCTTGATGTACCCCGTCGTGGCGTCGAGCATGATCGCCGCGGGCACGGTGGGAATGTGCACTTCGTCACGGTTGACGGCGAGATCGATCGGCCCCGGATACCCGACGCGTCTGAGGGTCACGTTGACCGACGACCCTTTTGGACCGCGCAGTTTTCGCACCGCCTGCTCGGTCGTCCATCCCTTGGCCTCTTCACCCTCGATCTTCGCGATCACGTCGCCGCGGCGCAGGCCCTTCTGATACGCGGGCGATCCTTCGAACACGTTGAAGACGGTGACATCGCCGTCGACGACGTTGATCGAGATGCCCAGCCCGTAATAGCGACCTTCCTGCCGCTCGCGCATCTGGGCAAAGCTGCGCGGATCCATGAAGCTCGAATGGGGATCGAGGGTCTGCAGCATGCCGGTGATGGCGCTGTAGACCAACTTGTCGGATTGGAAGTCGCCAACGTAGTTGGCTTCAACCGCTGCAAGGGCCGACGTGAAGATCTTGTATTGCTCGGGAACTTGGTCCTGGGCGACCAGCGCCGCGCGGCCAAACAAGCCGCCAACGAGAGCGCAGACGGCAATCACGAATACCCCGGCCGATAACGAGCGATAGCTGCGCATGATTTTGAATGTACACCCTTGCCTTGACCCCGTCCAGATCCCATTTCTATAATGCCATGAAGGACTTGCGGGAAAGCCACCCCCACCACGCGGCAGTGCGCGGCGGGGACCGGAATTACGCGGCCCTAGCGCCGGTGGTGGCCGGCTGGAGTAACTCATATGTTTGGTTCTGTCGGCATGCCAGAGTTGTTGATCATCCTGGTGATCGCGCTCATCATCTTTGGACCCCGCAAACTCCCCGAGCTCGGCCGCTCACTGGGGAAGAGCCTTGGCGAATTCAAGCGAGCTTCCAACGAGCTGCGCAACACGCTCGAAGAGGAAGTGCGGATCGAGGAGCAGAAGGATCAGCGCGCGAAGATCGAGGCCGAACAAACCTCGGCGATTGAAGCGGCGAAGCCTGCTCCAGCTGCATCGACCTCACCGACGCACACCGAGGACGATCGGACGGTTAGCCGCACCAGCACCGGCACCTCGGCGTAGGGCGCGATATGGCCCTGGTGCCGTTTCCGAACAAGGCACAAAACACGTCTCCCGACGACGATCGCGATTGGGAGGACGAAGAGGCATCTGCCGGCGGAAAGATGTCGTTTCTGGAGCATCTCGATGAGCTCCGGAAACGCATCGTCTGGTCGCTCGTGGCCATCGTCGGCGGGTTCGCGATTGCGTGTCTGTTCCTGACTCCGCTGTTCAACTTCATCATGGGTCCGATGACGGCGGCGCTGCCCAAAGGGCAGACGCTCATCTACACCGAGCCGACTGAAGCCTTGATGCTCTATCTGAAGATGGCGCTGCTGGCGGGGATTCTCATTGCCACGCCAGGCGTCATGAGTCAGGTGTGGCTCTTCGTCGCGCCGGGCCTGTACGCGCACGAGAAGAAGATGGCGGTGCCGTTCGTGCTGATGTCATCGTTTTTCTTCATCCTCGGCGCGGCGTTCTCTCACTACTTGGTCTTTCCACTCACGTGGAAGTTCTTTCTGAGCTTCTCGTCGAACAACCTGACGTTCATGCCGCGCATCGAGCCGGCATTCGGCTTATACGTCAAGCTCCTGCTCACGTTTGGCCTGATCTTCCAGATGCCGACGATCGTGCTGTTCCTCGCGCGGATGGGCATCATCACGGCGAAGTTCCTGCTCAAGAACTTCAAGTACGCGATCCTGATCAATTTCATCATCGGTGCAGTGTTGTCGCCTGGCACCGATCCAGTCGGTCAGCTCTTACTGGCTGCGCCGATGTGCCTGCTGTACATCATCAGCATCGGTCTGGCCTGGATCTTCGGGAAGAAGAGGGCTTCCGTCACAGAAACCGCCTAGAAGGTCGTTGCGTGGCTGTCCGTTCGTCGGCTCGCGACATTGCACGGCTCGTGGCCGATCTCGAATCGGACGATTCGATCCGGCGGACGGCGGCCGTCGCGCGGCTCCGCGTGATCGGTGAGCGTACGATTCCGCGTCTCGCCGAGTTCATCGGATCCGGCGCCGACGCTCGCGCTCGAGCGCTGGCGCTCGGCGCGCTGCAGGATCTGCGCGCGTCGCGGGCCCTCGATGTCGCGTTGCGAGCGCTCGGTGACAACGAGCCGGATGTCGTGATCGCTGGTCTTGCCGTGCTGCGGGAGTGGGTGGCGCGTGAAGACGGCACCAGCGCGCTCGAGGCGGTCACCGCGATCGCGGTGGACGAGGCACGCCATCCGCGCGTGCGAGCGGCGGCGGTCGACGCACTCTCGGAGCTCCCCGAACATCTGGTGCGGCCGTTGCGCGATCGCGCGCCGCGTCCCGAACATGCCTGGCCTTCGATCGATGATCCTGAGGCGGCACAGACCTGGATCGATGCCCACGGCGCAACCGCCGAGGCCAGCACGGTTCATGCGCTGATCGATCGCCTGCGCAGCCACGAGCAAAGCGAGTCTGCCGCACAACGCCGGACGGCCTGGCAGCGCGCGCGTGGCCGGGCGCATCGCGCGCTCGCCAAACGCGGCAGCCGTCTGGCGCTGTTCGATCTGCGCGAGACGTTCGATACCACGCCAAAGCCGCTGCCCGAGGATTTCCTGATGGCCGTCGAAGCGCTGGGCGATGCCAGCTGCCTGGAGCCACTGGCGCGGGCGTGGGCGGTCGCGCCCTACGACCCGACCTGGCGCGCGCGGGTGTCGACCACAGCGGCGGCGATCGCCAAACGGGCGCGGCTCACGGCGCGCAGCGCGGCGATGAAGCGCATTCGAACCCAGTGGCCAGGGTTTATATGAGGACGTGTCATGCGGCTCATTTTTCGACTTTGAGCGGACGGGTCGCCACCGACTTGCCGTCGATCAGTATTTCGACGCCGTAGTCGCCGGCCGGAAAACCACCCGAGTTCTTGATGTGGAATTCCGTGGCCGCGTTGTCGCGATACGACACGTCGCGCGATTCCTCGCTGACGAGTCGACCTACGTAGGTCCATTTCACGCCGATCTTCCCGGCGCCTCGTCCCTTGGTGAGGACCGACACGAACAGCGTATCGTCGGGCCGAAATCGCGTCGCAAGCGTGCCGACGCTATTGTCGGAATTGAGCGACTTGCCGGTCTGGATCGTCTCGAGCTGCAGCGGTCGGCCCAGACCGCAGGCGGCGAGCAGCGACAGCAGCAGCGCCGCTAGTAGCTTTTTGCGAACCATGCCGACACCGTAGCATTCGCGCCGCACTTGATGCACGTCTTTCCGCTGATCGCCGGTTCGCTGAACGGAATGTTGCGGATCGTCGCCTGCGTCTCGGTCTTGATCTCCGCCTCGCAGGTCGCCGAGCCGCACCACGGCGAGATCACGAAGCCGGGCCGCCCTTCCATGATTTCGCGGAACTCATGATACGAATCGGTGCGTGTGGTGTGCTCGGTGCGATACGCGACCGCGCGATCGAACAGCGCCTTCTGAATCGTCTCGAGCATCTGCTGCACGTGCGCGGCCAGGCCGTTCATCGACGCCGACGACTTCTCGCGCGTGTCGCGGCGCGCCAGCATGACCGACGACTTCTCCAGATCCTTGGGGCCGATCTCCATGCGCAGCGGCACGCCGCGCATCTCCCATTCATTGAACTTCCAGCCGGGCGTTTGCGTGTCACGATCGTCCAACATCACGCGGACCCCGGCCGTCATCAGCTCCTTGCGAATCTCTGCCGCCTTGGCCAGCACGCTGTCACGCGATGCGCCCTTCATGATCGGGACGATCACGACTTGGTACGGCGCGACTCGCGGCGGCAATATCAGGCCGCCATCGTCGCCGTGCGTCATGATCACGCCGCCGATCATGCGCGTCGACACGCCCCACGAGGTGCCGTAGACGAACTGCACCGACTTGTCGCGGGCCTGAAACTTGATGTCGAAGACCTTCGCAAAGTTCTGACCGAGATTGTGCGAGGTGCCCGCTTGGAGCGCACGGCCATCACGCATCAGCGCCTCGATCGAATACGTGCGATCGGCGCCGGCGAACTTCTCGCTCTCGGTCTTCAGACCGTCGACGACCGGCATGGCGAGCTCGGTCTCCGCGAAGTCCTTATAGACACCCAGCATCTTGCGCGTCTCGGCTTCAGCCTCCTCGGCAGTCTCGTGGGCGGTGTGCCCTTCCTGCCACAGAAACTCGGTCGTGCGCAAGAACAGACGCGTCACCTTTTCCCACCGCACCACGTTCGCCCACTGGTTGATGAGAATCGGCAGGTCGCGCCACGACTGCACCCACTTGGCGTACATGGTGCCGATGATCGTCTCCGACGTCGGACGGACGACCAGACGCTCTTCGAGATCTTCGTTGCCGCCGCGTGTCACCCACGCGACTTGCGGCGCAAAACCCTCGACGTGCTCCGACTCCTTCATCAACAGACTTTCCGGGATGAACAGCGGAAAGTACGCGTTGACGTGACCGGTCTCTTTGAAGCGGCGATCCAGGGCCTGCTGTATCAGCTCCCAGATGGCGTAGCCGTACGGACGGATCACCATGCAGCCCTTCACCGGCGAGTAATCGGCCAGCTCGGCGCGCCTCACGACGTCGATGTACCAACGGCCGAAGTCCTGCGATTGCGGCGTGACCTCGGTCGGAAGATCGGGGATCTCTGTCTCTTTGCTCATGCAGTTGATCGTTGCAGGATGTCCGCGACGTGCCTCTGCCAGTGTATATCGTCGCGCTGCGGGAAGTCCTCGCGGTAGTGGCCTCCCCGGCTCTCCTCGCGTCGGAGCGCGGCTCTCGCGATCAGAAGTCCGACCGTGACCAGGCTGGCGACGCGGCGCAATTCACGATCGGCGGGCGTGCGATCGCGCGCCGTCGCGATCGCGGCGCGCCATGCCGACAGCTGCACGACGGCCGGTCGCAGGCTAGCGTCGGATCGTACGAGACCGGCCTGCTGCCACATCAGATCGCGAACGTCGGAGGCCGATGGCGCTGTCTCGTGCACGCTCTTCTGACAATAGTGTTCAGCCGGCGCCGCCCACGACGCGTGAACCATCGGGCCCTTCATCGCCTCGGACGCCCGGGCGCCGAACACCAGCCCTTCCAGCAGCGAGTTGCTGGCGAGACGATTGGCGCCGTGGAGTCCGGTGCACGCAGCCTCGCCCGCGGCAAAGAGCCCGTCGACCGAGGTCCGTCCATGCAAGTCGGTCTCAACGCCGCCCATCAGATAATGTGCCGCCGGACTCACGGGAATGCGATCGGTGGCCAGATCGAAGCCGGCTTCGCGGCACACCCTCGTGATCGTCGGAAACCGTCCCCGCACGTACGCCGGGTCGAGATGCGACATCGTCAGGAAGACCGGCGCGCCGGTTCGCTGCATCTCGCGCACGATTGCGCGCGAGACCAGATCCCGTGAGGCGAGATCACCTGCAGGCTGGTAGCGCTGGACGAATCGCTCGCCGGCCTGATTGATCAGCCATGCGCCTTCGCCGCGCAGGGCTTCGGAGAGCAGAAACCGTGGCGCGCCGGCGACGTTCAGTGCGGTGGGATGGAATTGCACGAACTCGAGGTCGGCGACTCGCGCGCCGGCCTCGAACGCCATGGCGATGCCATCGCCGGTCGCGACCGCGGGATTCGTGGTCTCGCGATAGACCTGACCCGCGCCGCCGCTGGCGATCAGCGTCCGCTCCGCCTCGACCTCCCGCAGCCGGCCGTCTCGATCGAGAAACGTGGCGCCGCGACACACGCCGCCACGCACGATCAGCGTCAGCGCCAGGGCATCGTCGTACACCTGCACGCGCCGGTGCGCGGCGGTGGTCTGCCACAGCACCTGACCAATCGATCGACCCGTGGCGTCGCGCACGTGCAGCACCCGCCTGACGCTGTGCGCCGCCTCTCGACCGAGCGCCGGCTCTCCACGGTTATCGCGATCGAACGCGACACCCCAGTCGATCAGCTCGCGCACATATCGCGGGCCTTCGCGCACCAGCACGTCGACGGCCTCGGGCAGGCAGAGTCCATCGCCGGCCGCCATCGTGTCGCGCGCGTGCGTCTCGGGAGAGTCGTCGTCGCCGAAGGCGGCGGCGATGCCGCCCTGTGCGTAGCCGGTGTTGCTCTCGCGCGGATCGGCCTTCGTGAGCACGATGACAGTGCCGACCTCGGCGAGCGAAATCGCCGCACGCAGGCCGGCGATGCCGCTGCCGATCACCAGGAAATCGCCACGCACGCTCACCACTGGTATCTTAGTGGAGTCGCGAGGAGCCTTGAGTACCGACGTTCAGAACGAGCCCGTCAGGGTCGACGTCACCACGGGAGCGCGCATCTCCCCAATCTGGATCGGACCGGGCGCCGCCGATCGGCTTCCCGCGCTGCTCGACGCGCATCGCGTCGGCGCGCGGAGGTTCGTCGTGTCGAGCGCGAACATCTGGCGGCTGCACGGCGCGCAGGTACAACAGGCGCTCGGCATCGGTGATCCGATCCTGCTGCCGGATGGCGAGCGATACAAGACACTGGCCTCGGTGGCGCGCGTCTACGACGCGCTCATTCGCGCTGGAGCCGATCGTGGCAGCGCGATCATCGCCCTCGGTGGCGGCGTGCTCGGCGATACGGCTGGCTTCGCGGCGGCGACGTTTCTGCGCGGCATCGCGCTGGTACAGATTCCGACCACGCTGCTGGCGCAGGTCGACAGCGCCATCGGCGGCAAGGTCGGTGTGAACCATGCGCTCGGCAAGAACCTGATTGGCGCGTTCCATCAACCGGCGCTGGTCGTCGTCGATCCGGCATTTCTCCGAACGCTGCCGCGCCGCGAGTTCCGGTCGGGCCTCTATGAGGTGATCAAGTACGGAATGATCGCCAGCCGCAGCCTCTTCGATCGGTTGACGCGAGAGACCAAAGCGATCGTCGCCAAGGATCTCTCCGTGCTGGTGCCGGCGATTGAGGAGTCGTGCCGCATCAAGGCGGACGTGGTCTCGAAAGACGAGCGCGAAAGCGGTCTGCGGCGCATTCTCAACTACGGCCACACCGTCGGCCATGCGCTCGAGGCGGTCACTAAGTATCGCCGGTTCCGACACGGAGAGGCGATCGCCATCGGCATGCTGGCAGCCGCCGATCTCGCCGTCGCTCGTGGCGCTCTGGCCGCGGCCGACCGCGAGGCGCTGGCCTCGCTGATCGCCGCTCTCGGCCCTCTGCCGTCCGTCAATGACCTCGCCATTGGCGACGTGCTCGACGCCGTCCGCCGCGACAAGAAAGTCGTCAACGGCCGGCTGCATTTCGTGATCGCGATCGAAATCGGCGCGACGATGACGATCGACGACGTGACTGAAGATGAATTGCGCGGCGTGCTGAAGCGGATCGGACTGCGGCCTTAGGTATCGGCGAGTCCGTAGGACTTCAGCTTCTGCAGGAGCGCCTTGTAGCCGATGCGAAGTGCGTCGGCCGCGAATCCTTTGTTCCCACCGGCGTCCTGCAGCGCTTGAAGGATCTTGCGGCGCTCGGCTTCCGCGGTGGTCCGCGAGATCACGTCCGAGAGCGTTCCCGAGAGATCGATCGAATCCCACGGACTCGCAGCCGGCGGCGTCGATGCCTGTCGAAACGACAGGTTGAGATGCCGGGGATGGATCGCGTCGCCGTCGGCGAGGATCACCGCGCGCTCGATGCAGTTCTGCAGCTCACGGACGTTGCCGGGCCAGTTGTAGGTGCGGAGCTCGTCGATCGCGGCCGGCGCAATCGCCAGGGCGCTCTTGTTGAGATCGCGGCAGAACTTGTCGACGAAGTGGCTGGCGAGAATCAGCACGTCGTCACCGCGTTCGCGCAGCGGCGGGATGACGATCGGGAACACCGAGAGCCGGAAATACAGATCCTCCCGAAACTGCCGTTCGCTCACCCGCTGCTTCAGATGGCGGTTGGTCGCGGCCACGATGCGGACGTCGACGTGCAGCGACTGTGTGCCGCCGACACGCTCGAACTGTTTCTCCTCCAGGACGCGCAAGATCTTGGCCTGCAGCGGCAACGGGAGGTCGCCGATCTCGTCGAGGAACAGCGTCCCGCGATGGGCGATCTCGAAGCGTCCGGGCTTGCGCTGCGCCGCACCCGTGAACGCACCCTTTTCGTGTCCGAAGAGTTCGGTCTCGAGCAGCGTCTCGGGAATGGCCGCGCAGTTGATCGCGACGAACGGACCGTCGGCGCGCGGGCTCAGCGCATGCAGCGCCCGCGCGAACAGCTCCTTCCCCGTGCCGCTCTCGCCCTCGAGGAGCACGGTGGCGTCGGTTGCCGCGGCGCGATGCAGCTGTTGCGAGACCTGCCGCAGCTTCCCGTCTTCGCCGATGATCCGCGGCGCGCCGCGCCGCTCGGCGAGCTCCTCCTTCAGGATGATGTACTCGGTGAGCATGCGGCGCTGCGCGATCGCGCGCCCCACCATCAGCAGCAGATGATCCGGATCGATAGGCTTGGCGAGAAAGTCCAGGGCGCCTTCCTTCATCGCGCTCACCGCGTCCTGAATGCTGCCGTAGGCGGTCATCACCACGACTTGCAGATCGGGATCGAGCTCTTTGGCCGCGCGCAGGACGCCGAAGCCATCCCCCACCGGCAGCTTGAGATCGGTGAGCACGACGACAGGACGAGATTGGCGAAGCTGCTCCACCGCCTCCGCCTCGTCGCGCGCTTCGAGCACGGCATGGCCGTGCCCCTCGAGCGCGTGGCGGAGCATGGTGCGCAGTGAATCCTTGTCTTCGACTATGAGTACCGGGAACGACGACATCGGTGATTTGGGGTTCTTTGATGGTTGAGTAGCTGTTGATGGGTGATTGTTGATCATTGATTGGCCCGGCTATCAATCAACAATCGACCCTCTTCAATCAACAACGAATCAATAGTCAAAGATCCCCAAATCAACCATGCAATGGAGCGCTAGCGAACCCAACCGGCGGGCACACCCATCTTGCGGGCTTCCTCCTGGATATCGGCGATGGCTTTGGTGTGGGCCTCGATGTCCTTCTTGACCCGCTCGAGCTCACCCATGGCTTTCTGCCGCTTGGCCGAGACCTCGCTGCACTGAGGCGGCGATTGACAGGCCGTGAACTCGCCATAGAGCCCGTTGATCTGACTTTGCAACGCCGCCGAAAACGCTTCGGATCGCGCCAGTGCATCGCGCTCGGTCTTGATGCGGTCGCGCCACGCACCCTCGTCCTTGGCCAGGTCTGGCTTGGCTTTCGCGTCGCCAGTTGCACCCTCTGCTGCAGGCGTCGCAGGCGCAGCAGGCGCCGCGGCCGGAGTCGGCGCCGGGGCCGAGCGGAGCGTGTCGTTCGTGTAGACCTTGCCCGACGACTTGGTCGTCTTGCGCTGCGCCTCAGCCTCTTTGGCAACCGCGCCGAGCGACTGTGCCGATGCGAGCCGATCGAGAGACAGCACCAGAGCGGCCCCAACCAGGGCCCACCGGGCGTATCGCGCGAGTGTCACACGTGCGTTCATGATCAAATTCTCGGACCGCGACCTGTCGAGGTCAAGAGGCCCGCGGAGGCGCTCCTGTCGAGGAATCGCCCATTTGCGCGAGCCGTGCCTTTACCTTTTCGGCTTGAGGGCCATCCGGCTCCAGTTCGAGGAACCGCCGATACGCGGCCATCGCATCCTGCGGACGGCCCGATCGGTCGAGGGCCCGCCCGTACCACAGCTGGAATTCTCCCTGACCAGGCGCGAGCTCCGCCGCCTTCCCATACGATTCGACCGCGCCCGGAAGGTCACCGTTCGCTTCACGTGCTTTCGCAAGATTGAAGTGAGTCACGTAGTCGCCTGGGAACAACCGCACGGCCGTGTTGTAGCCGTCGATCGCTCGCTGCCATTCCTGCATCTGCGCGTACGCGCGCGCGCGATTGAAGTGGTACGCCCAGACGCCGTCGGCGATCGCGATGGCGCGATCGAAGTACGCGATCGCCTCCCTGGCTTTCCCGGCCTTCACGAGCACTTGTCCAAGATTGTTGAGCGCTTCGGCGTTCTGTTCGTCGGCCTCGACCGCCGCCTTGAGCTTGGCTTCGGCGGACGCGAGGTCGCCGCCGCTAAAAGCGGCCAGGCCCGATCGCGAGAAATCCGCGGAGGTGACATCGTCCGGCGGCGGCACGTCGACGCCTGTCCTCGGTTGGACGAAGTTGGTGGACGCGGTGGTGTTCGTCGATGGTGCCGCGTTCGCTCGGTTGGCCGCACTCGCCGGCTTCGATTCGCCGCTGAGCGCAAACGCCGCGACCCCGCACACGACGACCGCGCCGGCGCCGAGCACGATCAAGCGCGATCGGTTCGGCGACGTAGCGGCGCCCGCCACCGTGGTCGTCGCGGTCGATCCGCATCGGCCGCACCGCGTACGGCGATCGGGAACCGGAGAGCCGCAGGAAGCACATGCAATCGCGTCGGCCACTTACCGCACCTCGCGCCACGACAGAATACGCACGCCGGCCTGGCCGACGCCGTTGTTGAAGTCCTGCGGATCGCCGAACTCCTCGACGTTCTTGCCGGTGCCGAACACCAGGTGCTGATCGACGATGAACGGCGCCGTCGCGCGCGCGCCCGTGGTCGTGCGCACCTTCGTGCTGTCCGCATTCGACAGCGTGCCGCTGTTATTGGTGTCGTACGCCGGCCCGCCGATGAACGTAAACGCGTACAAGTTGGCGTCGGGTTTCGCACATGCCACCGTCTTGTAGGTCGTCGTCGAGAAGAACACGATGTCGCCCGCTACGGCCGGAAACGACGTGACCTTCTCTTCGCCCGCAGTACCGTCGACGGCCTCGAGCGTGAGCGTCGCGGTCAGCGAACCGCTCGATCCCTGATCGAGGATCACGAGCATCGCATACGGCGTGCTGACGATGCCGTTGCTCGGCAAGAGATCGCTGCCGGTGCCGACGAACAAGTACTGCTGCGTGGCGCCGATGCTGACCGTGGCCATCGAGCTGAACACCGGATGATCCGATGCCCCATTGCCGGTGGTGCTGCCGCCGCCTTTGCCCTTGCCGCTGCCCGCGCTCCCGGACGTACTGATGGTGTAGAGGTTCAACGCGGTCGTGATCACCGGCACACCAGAGCCGTTGAGGCCGAGGTCGAACCGCCAGATCTTGCCGTCGAGATCGCCCATGTAGGACTTGGTGATGAACCGAGAATCGGCTGGCCCCGTGGCCACCGGATCGGCCTGCAGCGCGTTCTTCAGGATCTTGCAATCGTTCGCGGTCACGCAGTTGTCGACCGTCTCGCCCTTGCTGTCGTTGCCGACAGAACGCGAGTCGAGCACGGCGCCGTTGCTGATATCGAGCACATAGAAGCTATTGCCGGCGACCACGTTGCCGCGATTGGCCGACGTCTGCGGCGTATACGGGAAGAAACCGGATCCCGTCAGCACCACAAAACGGGATGCACCGGTCGAAACCTGGCCGATCGCCGGATCGGACCACGTCTGACCGACGGTCTTCGACACGTTCGGCGCAGTGGTAAACAGATCGCCCCACAGCAAGCATGGAGTCGTCGATGACGTAGAGCCGTTGCATATTGCCTTTGCGGTGTCGACGTAGGCCCAGTTGAACTGCGAGTATGCCGGAAACGCCCACTTGAGCGGCACGCTCGTCGCCGAGCTGAAGTACGACAGCACCGAGCTCAGGTTGTCGCTGTCTTGCAACACCGTCGCTGCCATGTTCGCGAGCGTGACGTCGAATGTCTGGTAGAACGTCCCACCAGGACCTTCACCCATGACGAGGTACGTCTTCCACTGCCCGCCCACCTTCACGTCGGCGACCTTCGGCGAGCCGTCAACGAAGAAACGGAATTCGCCAGCCGGCTGGCCGCTCTTCAACGTCACCAGCTTGGGCAGCAGGTTGAACGGAATGAACGCCCAGACCTCCTTGCCAAGACGCGCATCGATGCCGTGGAGCATGCCGTCATTGGCGCCCACCCAGATCATGGTGCGCCGATCCTTGTTGTCGTCCATGAACGCTGGGTAGTCCGCGTCGGGCGGCGGATCGAGCGACGGCGCGTCCATGATGGCCGGCGTCGAATCCAGAATCGCGCCGAGCGGCTGCGCACGAATGAAATCGATCAGCGACGCCGCGGCCGCATCGCTCGCGGCTCGCAGATACGTTCTCAACGTCGATGCGTTGGCAGAGGTGAACGCCACGACGCTTCCGTCAGGGAGCGCGGTGTAGATGTTGCGCGACGCCGCCGCTGGCGTCGATGCCACCCACAGCTTGGTCCCGTCCGACACGAACTTGTAGCCGACAGCCTTGGTGGCATCGGCCACCGGCTTATACGTTCTGATCGCCTGCAGCTTCATCCCGAATCCAGGCAGCGAGAAGCCGCTGGTGATCATGATGTTCGAGCGCTGCGGAATGACCGTGGCAGTCACCGGGTTCTCGATGTGCGTATCGGGCAGCACGTTGTTGTTGATATCCCGGGCATTCTCCAGGTTCACGGTGCCAACGATGGGGCTCGTCACTTGATAAACCGACTCGGTGCCGTACGGATGCGTGCCATCCGGGGCGATATCGAAGTCGCCCTGATCGGCGAACGAGTGCGACACGGCGAAGTTGATCGCGTTCACCAGCTCCGGCACGAACGTCCCTGAGGTCGTCGTGTCGACCATCGTCGCCGTGATCTCGGTGTACTTTCCGCCGGTGGTCGTCGCGATGGTCTGGAGGTCGGTCCGCTCTTGGGCCGTGAGTGGAGCAATCCCAATGACGTGGACGGGCACGCGGCGGCCGTTCACGTTCAAGAACGAGTTCAGCTTGGCGGCAGTGATGTTGGCTGAGGTGTTGCCATTGCCACCGCCGGCGATCAGTACCCCAACGGTGTTGCGACAGGGGGCTTCCGTGTCGCCCGCCAGCGTGATGAGGCGCAGCGCCTCGGCGCGGAGATCATCGAGCATGTAGTCCAACGGCGTATCGCCAGTGCCGAAAGAGTCTCGACCATCAGGAATCAGTGACGGGCTGGCGCCAGTCGCTGGGTTCAGATAGCTCGTGATGATCGAGTTGCCGACGACGGTCGAATCGACGTTCGCGTCCGCCTTCACGAGCGCCGATGTCGTCGCAACCGCCGCGCCGTTGTTGCTGTCGGTGATCGGCCGCGTAATCTTCCACTTGCCGCTGGCCCAGTCGCCGGTGGCCTGCTGCGCCGCGTTGTTGGTGATGATGACCGGGCCTTCGTTGATGTTCCACTTGGCGGCGAAGCCGGCAGACGCCGGGGTCACGAAACGCGGGTTGTTCTGACGCGTCTTATAGAGGCCGAATCGTACGGCGCTCATGTTCCGCGTGATGGCTTCTTTCACGCCGCGGCGGACGATCGACATGCGGCTGTAGTCGTCGAACGTGTTGTAGAGCGCATCCGTTCGACGAACGATCTCGATGTGGTCCACTGAAAAACGGTCGCCGCCACCGGAGCTGATGTACTGCAATCCGATGAACTTGCGGCGGTACCGGTCGTCGAGAATGCTCAGGGTCTGTCCGGCGGCGTTTGTCAGCGCGGCCTCCCACACGGCGCCGGTCTTCAGATACACGTTGTCATCGAGGTAGTCGCCGTTGGTATCGCGCTGCATGCGGTTGTCCGTATCGACCATGATCAGCACGTTGGGCTTCCCCGACGGCGAACCGGTCGTTGGCGAGTTCACGCGCTTGAGGAACAACAGCGGATCGAGCTGCGCCGCTGCCTCGCGGGGCGAGAGCAGCAGAGCCAACAGCGTCACACCCAAAAACCCACGTCTCATCGTCTGTGTCGTCATGGCTGAATGTCCCCGGCGCTAGAACGACAGCACCGTTCGAGTAAGCGCCTTCCCGGGGGTCTGCACGGCGGCTTTGCGCGCGCGGCGGTTCTGCTCGTCCTGACCGCGCTGTCCGGTGTAGCCGCGTTCGATTTCCGTCGTGTCGGTGCGGGCGACCGTGGCCTCGATCACGCGGCGAACACCCGTGGGCCCGTAGGCGTACGCGAGCATCGAGACGACGCCCTTTCCGGGGTTAGCGCCTGCGCTCTCGTCACCGTCAGTAAGGGGCTTGTTGTCGTTTTCCGCCGGGTCGTCGCCGATCCACACGACGACGTAGACGTTGGTGTTGAGCGTTGCCGTCGGGATCAGATCGGACGCCGGGCCGTAGGCATAGAGCTGCCATCGCGGGTTGTTGCTTCCCCATGGCCGCTCCTCCGTGATGGCATCCATGTCGTTATCCGAGCACGACGTCTTTCCGCAGCGCAGCACGTTCGTCGCCTGCACCAAGTTGTACTGAGAGCCGTTGGGCAGCGTGCGATCGCCAGGCGCGCCATCGACGAACGAGGAGGTCGTCGTCCCGTCGAGAATCTTGTTCCAGTCGGGAACGGTCAGCAGGTCCTGCATGACGCGCTCCACCGACGCGTCGGCGGCGTAGACGGTTTCGACCCCGTCGCGATAGTTGGTCGCGATGCGCCTCTCGGTGATCGTGGTCATCGTCAGCGCCATGCCGAGCGCGGTCAGCAGCACCATGCAGAGCAGCGCGATGATGAGCGCGACACCCTGTTCGTCGTGCAGGCGATCGGTGAGCGGTCGGCGTCCGCCTACGCGTAGCTTCGGCGCGACAGGTGTGTGAACAATCTGCATATCAGCGTCCCAGGTTCATGTTGCGTGGCGTGACATCGAACGTGACCTCTTGGTCAGGGACGATGCTGGTCCCCGTCGCCGTACCGCCCTTCATGAAGAGCGCACCCGCGGGGCCACGCATCGTCGACAGCGCGGTCTGCACGCGCAGCGTCACTTGCACGCGACGGACACGCAGCAGGTCGGCGTCGAACTTCTGGTTCTGGTTGGCCTTCGGGCACCAGGGGCCGTCGGTCAACATCGCCTGCGTCAGCTCGACTTGCCCGAGACCGCCGTCGCCGAGCACTGGCAGTCGCGGGACTTGAACGCCGCCCTGCAACATGAACGTGCAGTTCTCGCCGGCGGGCCAGCCGTTCTTGACGGTGCCAAGCGCCGGCGGCACCGGACCGTACGTCGTCCACGGACCGGGGTTGACGCTGAGTGGCTTGCCCGTGAGCTGCGGCGGCTGCGGCTCACCGAAGTACTTGAACGCGAGCTTGACGACGTTGTCGACGACCGGAAGATCGTTGAGGTAGCCGTCGAAATAGCGCAACTGATACGTCTTGGTGGCCTCGTCGACGTAGTGGTGATACATGGCGGCGCTGGCTTCAGTGACGTGTGAGCCAGCGGAATACGACGTCGACAGATCGTCCATGTTGTGCTGCAAGTGCGCCGCGGCGTCCTGCACATTCGTGACGGTGAACACGTCCCAATTGCCGTCGGCATCGAAGATGATCAGTCGGTCCCCTTCAGTGAAACCGCACAGGTCATACTGCTGGCCTTGAGGGCAGCCTGGTTGTGGCGCAACCTTCAACTCCGCTGACGGCTGCGGCATGTCCTGCGTGATCGTCGTCTGCGACGGCGTCGGCGGCACATACAGCAAGCTGATGGCGTCCTGGCGGTAATAGATCTGCTGCGATGGATCGGTCGGCGACATGAACGCGTTGTAGGGCATCACCGGCGCCATGAAGAAGCTCAACGCGCCAACCAGCGGACCGCTGTAGGTGCCCGCGCCCGCCATCACCAGATCCTTCTGCAGCGTGTCGACGCCGACGCGAAGCCGCTGCTGAATATCTGAGACCTCGGGCTCCCTCCGGAACGTCCCCTGCGCGGGATTCATGATGCTGAAGATCGCTCCGGTGACGGTGATCATGATGACGGACGCCACCAGCAGTTCCATCACTGTGAAGCCCGCGTCGCTCACGAACCGTCGGCGTCTGTCTGCGCTCATTGCGCTTTCCTCGTCTTGATGGTCATCACCCGCGCCTCGCCCTGCAGCCTGGCGACGTTGCTCTGATCGGCCGCACCGCGGTCGCGGACTGGAGTGACGAGCACTTGAAGGATCAGCGTGTTATTCGGATTGGTCGGCAGCGGCTCAACCGACCAGCGCCGCGTGTACCACGCATTGCCGGGCGCGCCCACGGCGTTGCCGACAACCGCGCCATTCCTGTCGACGTGATCGACGAACCCCACCGTGTTCTCTTGCAGCGCCGACGCAGGAGACGGCTGCAGCCCGGTACCTCCATCGGCCGCCGGCGGAGAGACCGACGTGTCAGTGCTGATATCGCTCACCGGCAGCCCCGCCATGTCGAATCCATAGGCGAGCGAGCGCAACTGCTCCAGCTTCTGTTCGGCAAGCACGGTCGAGAGGGTGTCGCTGCGCGAGGTGACGTTGTTCTTCGTCGACAGCACGAACATCTGCGCCATCGCGAGCACGCCGGTCAGCAGGACCAGCGTCGCGATCAGCACCTCGACGAGCGTCGAGCCGGTCTCGGTGGCGACGTTACTGCGATGAGATTTTGCCAAGGGCGTTCACCGTGACAGTCTTGTTATGAGGTCCCTTCGCGATCGTGATCGCCGCGTCGCCTGCGAGCATCGTTCCTGACGTCCCGTTGGCGTTCACCGAATACGCGATCCCGGTCGGCCGGAATTCGATGGTCTGCGAGGCCGTGAACGACGTCTTCGAATCGATCCGCATGACCGGACCATCGAGATTGGGCAGCGTGACGACGTTGTTGTCGGCGGCTGGAAACGGGTATGCCGTGGTGCTGCACCGGTTGGCCGCGCTGTCCGCCGCCGCAGGGACCGTGGGAGTACCAATCAATTCGACGGTCCTGAACTGACCCGCAGCCGGGCAGTTGAATCGCACGCGGAGGATGTGGTTCGTCGTCACCGCGCCCATACGCGCGCGCTGCAACTCCGTCTGCACCAGACGCTGCGACTGACCCAGGGCGATCGCGTCGTTGAAGTCCTTGAACAGCGGCACCGTGATCGCGGCCAACGTCGCAAACATCATCAAAGCGATCAGGACCTCGACCAACGTGAAGCCGGCGTCCAAACGAAGTGTGTTTCTCACTGCCTCCTAACCCAGCAATGGCACTGCCATCTGATTGTCTGGATTAGGGGACACGCAGCTAGGCGCTGAGCCATAAGCAGTTAGGCGTGAAAAGACCGCATATGGTCATCCGCCTCGCCGGCGCGCTTGGGCCGAACTGGAACACGTACTGACGTTCTTGAAACGGCTAGGTCTGGGGAGTCGAGAGTGGAGGTGTTCGTCGATCGCGGCCGGGCGACCGTGACGTAGGGTATTTCGGCAGAATCGATCCGAATCTTCAGCGAGGTCTGTCGAGATCGTGGTGCAGTTACGGTCTGATCTCGCGCCAGGCGATCACTTCCATGCGCGAGTCGACGCGACGCACTGTCACCTCGATTGTCCGCCGTGCGCCCGATGGACCGTACGACTGTGCACGCAGTTGCATCAGTCCAGCGCCTGGATTCGGACCGTGCGTCTCGTCGCCATCGATTCGAGGCTGTCCGTCGGTCTCGAGCGGGTCATCGGCCACCCATACCATGACGTACATCCTCGACTCGACTCCGCTCGATGGGCTGAGTGACGCCAGCGGCGCGTGGCCATAAAGCTGCCATTCCGGATTGTTCGAGCCCCACGGTCGTTCGGCAGTGACGTCTGCCAGATCGGCGGCGCTGCACGACACATGTCCGCAGTTCAGGAGATCGGTCTGCTCATTCAAGTCCAGCCTGGAGCCGTCTGAGAGCAGGCGCGCGCCTGGTGAGCCGTCGATCATGCTTGACGCCTCGGCACCTGCGAGCACCGGCGTCCAATCGGGAAGAGCCGTCAGTTCCTGTATGGCGCGCTCGATTGCAGCGTCGGCTGCGTAGAGCGTCTCCGCACTCCACTGGTAAGTCGCAGCGATGCGTGTTTCCGTGTCGATCGTCAGCGACAACGCGATGCCAAGCGCCGCAAGCAACATCATCGACAACAGCACGACGACGAGCGCAGTGCCTCGCTCGCCGCACGCATCAGCGATGCAGATCGAGGTTGCGCGGTGCGACATCGAACTGCACTTCCAGATCCGGAACGAATTGATCGGGGGCACGCGATGTCCCGCCCTTCCGAAACAGCGCACCAGCGGGGCCACGAAGCATCGCGACACTTGATTGCACACGCACGGTCACACGGACGCGCCGTACCCGGAGCAGATCGGCATCGAATCGATTGGCCGCCGCCTCGTCCGGACACCAGGGGCCATCGGTCAACCTAGCTGGCGTGAGCGCAACGAGTCCATGATCACTTGCATTCAACATGTCGAGTCGGGTCGAGTGATCGCCGTCGACAACGGCAAACGTGCAGTTCTCTCCGGCTGGCCACACGCCACGCACCTCGCCGATTGGCGGCGGAATGGGTCCATATGAGGTCGACAGCGTCCCAGTGCTCAGGGCTCTAATCTGCGGAGGCTGGGATTCACCGAAGTACTCGAACGTCAACGCCACCACATCATCGACCACTGGTTGATCGCTTGCCCACCCGTCATAGCGAAACAGCTGTGACGCACCGGTCGCTGTATCCGATTTGAGGTAGTAGGTGGCTAGAGCCACTTCCGATATCGCCGCTCCCGCTTCGTACGCGAAGGCGGGAGATCCGCGATGCCGAAGCGTTGCCGACCCGACGCCGACGCCATCGATCGCGAAGACGTCCCAGTGACCGTCACCATCGAAGACCATCACATGACTGCCGACCTGGAGGCCGCACACGCGGGTCGACGTGGGTGCGGGGCAACTGGACTCCTGCGTGATGTGGACATCGAGGGTTCCAGTGGGCAGTGGACTCGACAGCCGCGCTTGCGCAGGGGTTGAGGGCACGTAAGCGAGGCTGACCACATCGGGGCGGAAGTACACGCCCTGTGATTGATCCGGCACCTGGCCGAACGCCCAATACGGCATCACTGGCGCCATCGCGCTATTGAGGGGACCGCGCGCCGGTCCGGCATAGGTTCCTGCTCCCGCCATCAGCAGATCACGCTGGAGGGTCTCGATCGCGACGCGAATACGCTGTTGAACGTCGGA
>Ga0075425_100001124_pt1 | contig 25901 bp, 13 predicted proteins | sample SoiMethybrSBSTD4_FD_75300 | JGI IMG/M metagenome (GOLD analysis project Ga0075425, IMG submission 75300) | Bulk soil microbial communities from a Populus tree surrounding site in Tennessee, USA - Soil MetaG P. TD hybrid SBSTD4 | ecosystem: Environmental > Terrestrial > Soil > Tree plantation...
CGACGACGTCGAGATGCTCGAGATCGTCATGCCGGCCGGCTTCGCGACCGAGGAAGTGGCGGCGGTCGACGAGCATGCTTCGCCTTGGGGCGGATGACGCGCCGCTCGAGCGCCGCCGGCAGCTAGCTGCCAAGCCCGCGCCGCCCTACTTGCCGCGGATTTCCTTGGCCGCGCGCTCCAGGATATCCGCGACCCGGCGCTGCTCTTCCGCCGATGCGTCCATGATCGAGGCGAGCGCAGCGCGCAGCACGCGACGGGCCTCGTTCAACTCGTTGCCCCAGCCGCGGTGCCTGTCGTTGCCCTCGTCGGAACGCGCGTCGTCGCCCGCGAAGACGCGTCGCACGTGCTCCATCTTGGCGCCGATCCATGCCAGCTGTGCGAAGATCGCGTCGGCGACGCGGCGATTCTCGGTGAGATGCGCGCGTCCTTCGTCGGTAATGCGATACAGTTTCTTCGCGCCCTCGGCTTCCACCGATGTGTAGCCGATCTCCTCGAGGTAGGTGAGCGCCGGATAGATCATGCCTGGGCTCGGCCTATAGAACCCTCCCGAGCGCTCCTCCAGCGCCTTGATGATCTCGTAGCCGTGATAAGGCTTGTCCGCGAGCAAAGCCAGAATCACCAATTGCAAATCGTCGGCACCCAGCTTGCGCCCGGCCCGAAAGCCGTGCCAACCAAACCCGCGGCCCCCGACGACGCCGCCGAACAGTCCACCGAAACCATGCCGGCGGGCGTGCCGCCCGCCGCAGTCGCGGTCATATCCGCAGAAATTGCGATACATTTTTGAGGCTCCTTACATCATGAGACACGTCTAAAGATATGTCGTACGATATAAACTGTCAAGCGAGGCCATGGTGCTATGTCGGAGGGGTCCGGGCGACATCGACCCAGGCGCCGGTACTCTGGGATGCTATGCAGGCCTCGGTGAACGCCATCGTATGCGCGCCCTCCTCGATCCTCGGGTACGGGAAGTCAGGCGTCGCCTCGCCGAGCGCGCGCGCCATCCGTTCCTGCGCGACCTCGGCGTAAATATTGGCGAATGCTTCACGCAGACCTTCGGGGTGGCCGCGCGGAGCGCGACCCGCGGCGATGATCTCGGACGAGAGAAACGTGTCGCCGCGACCGATGACGCGCACCGGCTCGCCCTGGAGCTGCAGCCGGAGGTAGCTTGCGCTTCGATGCGACCAGTCGACCATGCCCTTCTCGCCATACACGCGCAGGCGGATGTCGTTCTCGCCGCCGGCCGCGGCTTGCGTCACCGTAAACGTCCCGCGCGCCCCGCCTTCCAGCTCGAAAAGCGCCGAGACATAGTCGATCACCTCGCGGTCCGGCAGCACGGCGCGCACGTCGGCACATAACCGCGTGGCGTTGCGGCCCGCCGCGAAACACGCCAGGTGCTGCGCATGGCATCCGATTGCGCTCATCACCAGTGCGAGCCCGCTGCGCCGTGGATCGAGCAACCAGCGAAGGCGGTTGTTCTGCGGAGCGGTTTCGATCTTCGTCGCTAGCCCGCTCTGGATGTATTCGACCTGCACCAGCCGCAACTCGCCCAGGACGCCGTCGCGGACGAGCTCGCGCGCGTAACGCGTCATCGGATAAGCCGAGTAACCGTGCGCGATTGCGAAAAGCCGCTCCCCTTTGCGCGTGCGCACGACGAGATCGCAGGCCTGCGCGAAGTCGTGCGTGACCGGCTTGTCGCATACGACGTCGAGCCCGGCGTCGAGCGCCGCAACGGCATAGGGATAGTGCGTGTCGTTGGGCGTCATGATCGCGACCGCGTCGATGCCGTCCTTGCGCGCTTTCTCCTTGTCGAGCAACTCGCGCACCTCGCCATAGCTGCGCGCCGGGTCGAATCCCAGCTCGGTGCCGGCTTCGCGCGAGCGCGCCGGGTCGCTCGAGAACACGCCCGCGACGACGCGCCAATAGCCGTCGAGCTCGGCCGCGGTCTGATGCATGCGTCCGATCCACGAGGCCGGGCCGCCGCCGATCAGCGCCAGCCGCAACGGACGGCCGAAGCGCTCACGCAACCTTTTCATTGTTTTCTCCGTTCGGCGACTCGTACAAAATCAAGCCAGGTATTGGTGCACGAAGGCAATGGTCATGCTGCCCTCGCCGACGCCCGCGGCGACGCGCTTGATCGATCCGTGGCGGACGTCGCCCGCGGCAAAAACGCCGGGCACGCTCGTCTCGAGCAGATACGGATCGCGCTCGAGCGTCCAGTGGCCGTTGCTCTGCGCGACGAGATCGGTAACGTCGCGGCCGGTGCAGACGTAGCCCCGGGCGTCGCGAATGACGGTCCCCGGCAGCCATGACGTTTCGGCATCGGCGCCGATAAAGATGAATACCGCCACGGCGGGCTCGGCGCGAATCTCGCCGGTCCGCCGATTTTCCACGACGATGCGCTCGACGTGATCGGCGCCCTCGATGCGCATGACGCGATGTTCGGTGCGTACCTGGATGTTGGCCTTCGACGCGAGCTGGTCGATGAGATAGCGCGACATCGTCGCGGCGAGCGAGGTACCTCGCACCAGCAGCGTTACCGAGCGCGCGTAGTTGGCGAAGAACATCGCCGCCTGGCCCGCCGAATTACCTCCGCCAACCAGAAATATGTCCTGGCCGCGCACGTTTGGCGCCTCGGTGCGCGCCGCGCCGTAATAGACGCCGCGTCCGAGAAACGTGTCGCAACCCGGCGCCTCGAGCTGGCGCCAGGCTACGCCGGTAGCGAGAATGATGCTGCGCGCGCCGACGCGCTCGTCGCCGTCGAGCCGCACGGCGCGCTCGCGCGCCGCGGGATCGGCGTCGATGCCGATTACCTGTCGCGCTACGAGCAGTTCGGCACCGAAGCGCTTGGCCTGCTGCAACGCACGCGAGCCGAGCTCGTCGCCCGAAACGCCCGTCGGGAAGCCGAGGTAATTCTCGATCCGCGACGAGGTACCGGCCTGGCCGCCGGGCGCTTCACGCTCGATCAGCACGGTGCACAGACCCTCCGATGCGCCGTACACCGCCGCGGCAAGACCGGCCGGGCCCGCACCAATGATCGCCACGTCGTAGAGCGCGGTCTTCGGCTTAGTCTGCAGGCCGAGCCTCTCCGCGAGCTCGCGCAAGGTCGGCGTGACCAGCCGGGTCCCGTCGGAGAGGACGACAACCGGAAACGCGTCGCCGGGGCGCGGCGGCGGCACGGCTTCGGCGTTTCGATCGGGCCGGGTCGGATCGAGCCATTTGAACGCGATGTGGTTGCGCGCCAGGAAATCGCGCACGTGGTGGCAGGCGAGGTCGAAGCGATGGCCGATGATCGTCGCCGTGGCGACCGCTGCTTCACTCGTGACTTCCTGCAAGCGGCCGACCCGCGTGGCCATCGTTTTCAGAAGCTCGCTGTTGAGATAGCGACAGCCGGCGATAAGCTCGCGGAAATCGGCCGCTTCGAATGCGCAGACCCGGGCCGGCTCCAACGCGCGGAGGCTCGCGACGGCGGGCGATCCGAGCAACAGCGGCACCTCGCCGAAGTACTCGCCCGGCGTATACGTGGTGAGCAGGCGATCGACACCGTGGATCACCTTGCGTACCTCGATGCGTCCCTCGAGCAGCACGAAGAACGACGGGAGCTCGCCCTCGTGGATCAGCCAATCACCGGCGCGCAAGCGGATGTCGGCCCCGCGCGCGGCCAGCGTCTCGAGCTCGGACGCCGGCAACGACGCGAAGAGCGGGACTCCGCGAAGAAGGTCGACGGTAATCATCTCGGACGAGTGCGCAGCATGAGCGCGAGGAGCGTAGCACAAGGTCGCGTTTCGGCGTGACCGCAAAAGCGTACGCGGCCCCGCTTAACCTCCCGATTCGCCGGCATCCGCTGCCCTCAGCCGCTATTGCGCAACCCCGCGGCCAAGCCGTTGATCGTGAGATGAATCCCGCGTCGCGTGCGCACGTCGGTCTGGCCGGCGCGGAAACGGCGCAGTAATTCGACCTGCAGGTGGTTGAGCGGATCGAGGTAGGGAAAGCGATTGCGGATGCTGCGGGCGAGCGTCGGATTGTCGTCGAGCAACGTCATGCTGCGCGAGACCGCGAGGACCCAGCGCACGGTCCGATCGTGCTCGGCGGCGAGCCGCGGATAGATCGCTTCGCGCACTCCGGCGTCGGGGACCAGTTCGGCGTACCGTGAGGCGATCGCAAGATCGGTCTTGGCGAGCACCATGCTCATGTTGGAGAGCATGCTGCGGAAGAACGGCCAGCGCGCGTGCATGTCGCGCAAGCGCCCGAGCCGCGCGTCGCGCTTTCCAGGCTCCTGCGCCAGCCACTGTTCCACCGCCGTGCCAAAACCGTACCAGCCTGGCAGCATGAGGCGACACTGACTCCAGCTGAATACCCACGGAATCGCCCGCAGGTCTTCGATCTTCTGCGATGCCTTGCGCGACGCCGGGCGGCTGCCGATGTTGAGCTCGGCGATTTCCGCGATCGGCGTCGAGGCGCGGAAATACGGCAGAAAACCCGGCGTTTCGTAGACGAGCGCCCGGTATGCCGTGAGCGCCAGGGCTGCAAGCTCGTCCATCGCGGCGTGATAATCCGCCATTGCGCCGTCGCCGCTTGCCGCGGGCAGCAGACTCGCCTCCATCGTCGCGGCGACCAGCGTTTCCAGATTGCGCCGGCCGAGCTCGGGGTCCGAATACTTGCTGGCGATGATTTCACCCTGCTCAGTAATGCGAATCGCGCCGTTCACGCTCCCCGAGGGCTGCGCCAATATCGCCTCGTAACTGGGTCCGCCGCCGCGGCCGACGCTGCCCCCGCGGCCATGGAAGAGCCTCAGCTTGACGTCGAAGTCACGAAACGCTTCTACCAGCCTGAGCTCCGCGCGATAGAGCGCCCAATGAGCGGTGACGAAGCCGCCATCCTTGTTGCTGTCCGAGTACCCGAGCATCACCTCCTGCCAGCGACCGCGCGACTCGAGCCAGCGCCGATAGCACGGCAGCCGGAACGCGGAGCACATGATGTCCGCGCAGCGCTCGAGATCGGCGATGGTCTCGAACAACGGAACGATGTTCACCATGAGCCGGCTGGGCGTCACCAGTCCCACTTCCTTGAGCAGGATCGCGACCTCGAGCAGATCGCTGACCGATTGACACTTGGAGATGACGTAGTTCGGCAGCGCCGCCGGGCCGAAATGGCGATGGACCTCCGCCGCCACGTGCATGATCGCAAGCTCGGAATCGAGCAGCGCCGTCCGCGCGACGTGCGGCGTGTCGAGCAGGCGCGGATTCGCGAGGTCGGCCACCAGCAGCGCGACGCGCTCGCCCTCGGGGAGCGCGGCGTAATCGGCGTGGACGCCGGCGCGCGCCAGCAGCTCGGCTACGACGGCCTCGTGCACGTCGGAGTTCTGGCGCAGATCGAGTGTGGCCAGATGGAACCCGAACACTTCGACGGCACGGCGCAGGTGCCCTAGCCTGCCCCCGGCGAGGCGCTGCGAGCCGTGCGACGCGAGCGAAGCGGCGATCACATCGAGGTCGGCGACAAGCTCCGCAGGAGTAGCGTACGGCGGCATCTCCGCGTGCGGCGGCCGCGGCGGCTCGTAGCCGGTCAGCGCCTTGGCCGTCGCCGCGAGTCGCGCGTAGACGCCGACCAGCGCCTGCCGATACGGCTCGTCGCCGCGGTGCGGATTGGGATCGTGCGCCGCGGCGGCCAGCGCGGAGAGCTCCGCCGTCGGCGTGACCAGCCGCATGGAGAGCGAGAGCTCGGCGCCGAGCTGGTGCACTTCGCTTAGGTGATGCGCGAGCGCGACGCTCGCCTGGGCGCGGTTCGCGTATTGCAGCGTGTCGGCCACGACGAACGGATTGCCGTCGCGATCGCCGCCGATCCACGACCCCATGACCAGAAACGCGGGAACGATCGCCTCGCCGCCAAAGTGGCGCGCATGCCGCTCATCAAGATCGGCATAAAGCCTCGGGATCTCGTCGAGAAACGTATACCGGTAGTAGGCGATGCCGTTGTCGATCTCGTCCTTCACCTGCAACTTGGTCAGCCGCAGCATCGCGGTCTGCCACAGGGCGAGCACCTGCCGATACAGCCCCGCCTGCATGGCGTCCTGCTCGTCGGGCGTAAGCGCGCTGCGATCGCGCCATTGCAATAGGCGGACGATTTCGCGCTCGCAGTCGAGGATGCTCTTGCGCTGGACCTCGGTCGGATGCGCGGTCAGCACGGGGCTCACCAGCGCATCGGCAAAAAACGCGCGCAAGCTCGCGCCTTCGATCCCCGCTTCGCGCAGGCGAAGGAAGGCATGCGCGATGCTGCCCGACTGCGGCGGCGATCCAGCGAAGGCGTGCGCGCGCCGCCGGCGATTCTGGTGGACGTCCTCGGCGAGATTGGCGAGATGGGAAAAATAGCTGAACGCGCGCACGACATCGAGCGTCTGCGCGATCGGCAAATCGTTGAGCAGCGCAGCGAGCTCGTCCTTGATGCCGGCCGTGTCGTTCTGGCTGGCACGGCGCAAGCGGATCGCGGTCTGGCGAATCGACTCGATCCGCGCGAATCCTTCCTCGCCGGTCTGGGCGCGCAGCACGTCGCCGAGAAGGCGGCCGAGCAGGCGCGTGTCTTCCTTGAGCGGCAGGTCCTTGTCGGTGGGGGCGTCCATCGCTCGTCGGCGCGAAGTCTTAGTCGAGCCGATTGTAACGAGTTTGCCTCGGTTTGCCTGCGAAGGGCTCGATCGATTATCCTCGGCCGCACTGTCGCGGTGCGCTTGGCGCATGCGACATCACGCCGCTCAGCGGGAATTCACCCTCACGCGAGTCGATCCGGCATGAACGAAATCGCGCCCTCTCCCGGCTGGCAAGCGCTTATCGATCACCGGCGCGCGCTCGCCGGCCGTTCGCTCACGGCGCTCTTCGCCGCGAATCCGCAGCGCTTCGCGCAGCTGTCGCTCACCTGGGACGATTGGCTCGCCGACTGGTCGAAGCAACGGCTGACGGCCGAGACCATGGCGTTGCTCGTCGCCTATGCCCGCGAGCGCAATCTGCCCGCATGGATTGCCGCGATGTTCGCCGGCGAGAAGATCAATCTTTCCGAACAGCGGCCGGTTCTCCACACCGCATTACGACAGCAAGGCGACGCTCCGCTCGCCGTCGACGGCGCCGACGTGATTCCCGCGATCCGTACCGTGCAGGCCCGCATGCGCATGCTGGCCACACAGCTGCGCGGCGGTGCGCGGCTCGGCGCAACCGGCCGGCCGATCCGTTATGTGATCAACCTCGGAATCGGCGGCTCGCATCTCGGCCCCCGGCTCGTCTGCGACGTGCTCGCCAGCCCGCGCGCAGGACGCGGCGACGGTATCGATGTCGCGTTCGTGTCGAACGTCGATCCCGAGCACCTTTCCCGGGCGTTGGCGGGCGCCGATCCGGCGACGACGCTGTTCGTGGTCGTCTCCAAGTCCTTCACGACGCAGGAAACGCTCAAGAACGCGACTTCAGCGCGCGAGTGGCTGGCCGCGCAGCTCGGCGGCGGCCCCGCGCTGGGAGCGCATTTCATCGCCGTCACGGCGAATCCTGCGGCCGCGCGCGCCTTCGGTGTCGCCGGCACCGACGTGCTACCGATGTGGGACTGGGTCGGCGGCCGTTTCTCGCTCTGGTCCGCGGCCGGGCTTGCGATCGCGATTCGCTGCGGATGGGAGAGCTTCGCCGAACTTTCCGCCGGCGCCGCGGCGATGGATGCGCACTTCCGCGATACGCCGCTGCCGCGCAACCTGCCTGCGCTGCTCGCGCTCGTCGATTTCTGGAACGCCCAGGCGTCCGGCATGAGCCAGCGCGTCGTCATTCCCTACGCCCATGCGCTCTCGCGGCTGCCGGCGTATCTCCAGCAGCTCGTTCTCGAAAGCAACGGCAAGTCGGTCATGCGCGACGGCGCGCCGTCAAGTCGCCCGACGGCACCCGCGCTCTGGGGAGAACCGGGCACGGACAGCCAGCACGCGCTCTTCCAATGGTTGCATCAGGGAATGCATGCCCTTCCGGTCGAGTTCATCGTGCCCGTGCGCGCGGCGCATCCGCTATCCGATCAGCAAGCGTTGCTCGTCGCCAACGCACTCGCGCAGGCGCAGGCTTTGATGACCGGCAGGCCGCTCGCCGCGGTGCGGGCCCAGCTTGCCGCCAAAGGCGTGGCGCCGGATGCGATCGACAGAGACGCGCCGCACCGCGTCTGCCCGGGCGACCGCCCGTCGACGACACTGCTGTTGCCGGAGTTGAACGCGCGCCGGCTCGGCCAGCTGCTTGCGCTCTACGAGCACCGCACTTTCGTCGAAGGCGCGCTCTACGGGATCAATTCGTTCGACCAATGGGGCGTGGAGCTCGGCAAGGCGCTGGCGGAGCCACTGATCGCCGCCGTGCGCGACGGCGTCGACTCGGCCGGCGCGGACGCGTCAACGCGCGGCCTGGTCGCGCACGTGCGCGCGCTATCGCGCCGCGTGTGACGCAACATAAGCGAGCTACGATCCATCGTCCGCGGCGTGCTTGATAGCCTGCGCCAGCTCCCACACCGCCGACGCATACAATCGGCTGCGGTTGTAGCGCCTGAGCACGTACCAGTTGTTGAACACGAGCCAATAGGTCGGGCCCGCCTCCTCTTCCAGCATCAGCAGCCCGACGGGATCGGAGCTAAGATCGCCGGGAAAAGCGAACCCGGTGATTCCATCGCTCACCCATTCGGCGAGCGAGCGGCGTTCTGCACTACCGCCGTCGAGCTTGCGCGTGATGATGTCCGGATCAACGGCCTCGATCCGTGCGGGTGTCATTACGGGTTGTCCCGCCTGCCACCCGTGGCGAGCGAGAAAGTGCGCGACGCTGCCGATCGCGTCCGCGGTGTCGGCGGCGAGATCGACACGGCCGTCCGCGTCGTAATCGAGCGCGTAGGCACGAATACTCCCGGGCATGAACTGCGGCAGTCCCATCGCTCCCGCGTACGATCCCTTCGGAGCGAGCGGCGAGATGCCTTGTTCTCTCGCGAGGAGCAGGAATTGCTTCAGCTCGCCGCGGAAGAATTCCGCGCGGCGTGGATAGTCGAAAGCGAGCGTCGTCAACGCATCGAACACCCTGTAGTTGCCCGTGTTACGGCCGTAGTACGTTTCGACCCCGATGATCGCGACGATCACTTCCGGCGGAACGCCGAACTCGTCCCGGGCGCGGTACAGCGCGCCGCTGTGTTCACGCCAGAACGCAGCGCCGGCGTCGACGCGTGCCGGGTCGAGGAACCTCGGCGCGAATTCGTACCATTTGGGCGGAGACAGGACCGGGCGCGACATCGCCGCGACGACTTTCGGTTGATGGTGCGCTTGCGCGAACAGCCTGCGCAGCGCGCGCGCATCGAAACCTTCGTCGGCGGCCAACTCGGCGATGAACGCGCGCACCTCCGGTCGCTGCGCATAGCTGACGGGCGCTGCGGCGACCCGCGGCGCGGCGAGCGCGGCCGCGACGAGAGAGAGGAAAAGCATACCCGCGGCAAGCCCCGCGCCCGGCGGATGTCCGCATTTGTTGCGCTTGATCATCGTCGATCCTAGGAGCCTGTCGGGCGACGGATGGTATCATCCGCCCGCTTGCCATCGGGCTCGCCGCCCATGCTCTATCCGCTGTTCCGTCCTCTGCTGTTCGCGCTCGACCCGGAGACCGCGCACGAGCTCACGCTCGCGGGCCTCGACGCCGCCGCGTCGCTGGGAGTCGCGCAGCTTGCCGCGCCGCGCGTGCCGGCGTCGCCGGTGGAGGCGATGGGCATCAAGTTTCCCAACCGGATCGGCCTCGCGGCAGGGCTCGACAAGAACGCTGCGCACATCGACGGTCTCGCCGCGCTCGGCTTCGGATTCATCGAATGCGGTACGGTGACGCCGCGGCCTCAGCCCGGCAATCCTGGCCCGCGGCTGTTCCGGCTCCCGGAGGCGCAAGCGTTGATCAACCGCCTCGGCTTCAACAACGACGGCCTCGATCGCTTTCTCGCCAACGTCGCGCGAGCCCGCTTCGGACCCAAGAGCGGCGGCGTCCTCGGACTGAACATCGGCAGGAATTTCGACACGCCCAACCAACGCGCCGTCGACGATTATCTCACCTGCCTGCGCGCGGTATACGCCCAGGCGAGCTACGTCACCGTCAACATCTCCTCGCCCAACACCGAGGGTTTGCGCGAGCTGCAGGCCGACACTGCGCTCGATGCGCTGCTCGCTTCTCTCAAGGCCGAACAGGCGAAGCTCGCCGATCGCCACGGCAAGTACACGCCGTTGACAGTGAAGATCGCGCCGGACCTTGGTCCCACCGACATCCGGCGAATCGCCAGTACGCTGCGCGCGCATCGCATCGACGGCGTCATCGCGACCAACACGACGGTCGACCGCAGCGCAGTCGCAGGGCTCGTGCACGGAGGCGAAACCGGGGGCGTTTCCGGCCATCCGCTCAAGGACAAGGCGACCGCAGTCATCCGCACGCTCGCCGCGGAACTCGGTGGCGCCGTTCCGATCATCGGCGTTGGCGGCATCATGTCGGCGGCGGATGCACGAGAAAAGATCGCGGCTGGCGCGACGCTGGTGCAGATCTATACGGGCCTGATCTACAAGGGACCGGCGCTGGTCAGGGAGATCGCTACCGCGCTGGCCGAATGAATTCGGCCCTACGAAACGCTCTGTTCGACCCCGGGTGGTTTTTCGTAGGTGCGAATTTATTCGCACGCGGCGCTGGCCGAATGAATTCGGCCCTACGAAACGCTCTGTTCGACCCCGGGTGGTTTTTTGTAGGTGCGAATTTATTCGCACGCGGCGCTGGCCGAATGAATGCGGCCCTACGAAACGCTCTGTTCGACCCCGGGTGGTTTTTCGTAGGTGCGAATTTATTCGCGCGCGGCGCTGGCCGAATGAATTCGGCCCTACGAACCAATCGATTCGCCCGACGGGCTCCTACGCGGGTTGCTCGCCGAATCTCTCTTCGAGCGACGCCATCATGCTGACGAACGCGCGGTCGACCAGCGGCTCCGCCTCCACGAGCCGCGCGCGATCGTTGCGGAAACGATCGGCGAGCTCGTCGGCGGTGAGCGACACTGCCTTCTGGCCCTGCCGGTTGGTGAAAAGATACGTGCCGCGCAACGGGCTGACCCACGCGAGCTTGGCGAACGCGAGTTGACCGTCCTCGCCTTCGAACTCGATCCACATCCCGCGTTCGAGCGTCGCCGCGAGCTCGGCGAAATGGTCCTGTACCACCTCGATCATCGGCTCGGGCGGCGGCGGCGGCGCGGGCGCCATCGCCTCGGCCAGCGCGCGCGCCTTCGCCGCCATCTCGACGTCGCCCTTCGCGTGCGCTTCCTCGGCGGCGGCAGCCGCGGCCTCGGCCACGGCGGTCGTCGGCATCGGCATCGACGCCAGACTCGGCTTCACGGCAGCGGCATGCGCTTCGACGAGGTTTCCCATGAACCGCTCGCGCTCGCCCGCTTCCCAGCCGACGTTCTGCAGACCGCCGTGCAGGCGCTTGAGCAGATTCGGCAGCATCGCCACAAGCTTCTTGCGCGCCTCGGACGTGCGCTTGGGCTGCACGCTCCACACTAGGTCGTCGAGCGTCGCCAGCGCCGAGGCCCACGCCTCGGACTCCTCCCCGCCCTGCAGATGCAATTGCTCGAGCGTAGTGATCCAGTTATCGCGCAGAAAGCTGCCGAGGAAATTGGGCACCGCATGCGTTTCGAGGCGCTTTTCGATCTCCGAACGTGAAACGACGCGCGCGATTTCCTGCCGGTCGCGTTGATTGATCTCGTCCGCGCTCGTCTGGATCGTCGCTTCGGCGCTCTTTTCCTCCTCGGCGAGAAATGCCTCGAGGTCCTTGCGCAGCTCGTCGAACAGATAGACATCGTCGGTGAACTCGTCGAGCACGCGATGCACGAGCTGCTCGACCTTCTTGTACAGCGGGTCGTCCAAGCCCATCGTCGGCGACCACCCGATGCCGGCGTGCGCGATCGCATTGACGAACAGCCGCGACGGGTGCGATTTCTTGGAGAAGAAAGCTCCGTCGAGCATCGCCGCCTTGAGCACGGGAATCTGCAGCCTTCCGACCAGCACCTTGATACTGTCGGGAAGGTCCTTGGTCTCGAAGACGAAGTCGAAAAGCATCGCCACCAGCTCGATGGTCATCGCTTCGAGCTGGTTGGCCTTGGCGCCGATCGGCGATTCCTGCAAGTCGCGCAGGACGTTGTGCATCCCCTGCGGAATGCCGGCGAACTGGACGGGAATGCCGCCGACGTCGAAACCGGTTTCGCCCTGCTGCAGGCGCGACAGCGCGTCGCCGAGCTCCTGCGTCACCAGGATGCGCGGACCGCCGAACTGCCCAATCGTCGGCAACGGCGCCTCCATCGCTTCGCCGGCGCCGACGGGCATCCCTGCAGCCATTCCTGCCGGCATGCCCATACCGGGCATGCCTTGCGGCGCGGGCCCCGCGGCAGGCACCTGGATGCCGCCAGAGGGAAGTCCGGCCGGCATTGCCGGCGAACGAAGGCGCGTCAGCCCGAAGCCGTGGCTCGCCAGACGCTGCAGCACCGCCATCATGTCAACCTCACCTGCCGCGCCTTCCGCCGCGTGGTCGGCGGCTGTGCGATCCTTCCCGTCGCCAGCGGACACGCGGTCGCCGTGTGCACCGCCGGCGCGGTGGATCGATGGCCGCAATTCCGGCACGACGTGCAGGTTCTCGAGATGCCGGTTCAGGTCGGCATAGATCGCGTTGATGTCGCCGAGCGAGCTCTGGTTGAGCTCCTTCAGGATCGTGAACTTGATGCGCTGGTCGCCCTTGATGGAGCGCAGCGCTTCGGTAAACGCCTCGACGATCGTCGTCGGCGCCAGGGGATTGCCCGCGGTTTCCAGCTCGGGACGGCCGAGCAGGTAGCCGACGGCGCGATTGAGGTCGTGCAGCTCGTCGTAACAAAGGTTCTCGACTACGCGGACGATATTGCTGGACAGGACCGACTCGTCCATGGCCACCGTATCGACCAGCGTGAGCTTGCGCGCATCGAGCGTGGAGAAATCGGTCTTGGGCTCGTCGCCCTTCATCCGCCGGTCGACCAGCAGGCGCAGATTGCGCTCGAACTCCGCCATCAGGTTGGCGCGCTCGGACGACATGAGCACGCCGCGCGCGTCGAGGTACAGCGCCTGCTCGTCGCGGACATCCGATTTTTCCGCACGCAGCAGCAAAAGATCGCCGACGCGGTCAAGCATCGAGGTGAACGAAAGCAACAGGCGATGGATCGCGAGATCCCGGCAATCGCCGAGGATCTTCGCCGTCTCCCGCGGCGGCAGGCGGCGGGTTGCCGCTTCGCTGGTAGTGGTCGCGTTCACTTGCACTCCACGAGCTTCCCCCGCTGTGGCGGTCGCACCTGTCGATCCGGACCGATCGGCCCGGCCGTACGAAGCGCAAGCGGCGAGGCGTCGAGTTAATCTCAGTTGGCAAACCTCACCGCCAAGTTACTGTATCACGCGCGGTTTCCGGGTGCCAATGCGACAAAAGCCCGTCTAGCTCCGGGAAAGCTCCTTCCAGGCCTTTTCGAGACGTTTGTACGAGACCGGGATCGGCGTGCGCAGCTCCTGGGCGAACAGTGAGACCTTGAGTTCCTCGATGAGCCAGCGGAATGCGTCGAGCGCCGCCTCCTTGCTGCCGCGTACCCGGGCTGCCTGCTCGCGCTCCCGATAACGCTCCCAAAGTAGAGCGAGGGCCTGCGCGTGCTTGGCATCCCGCGCAGGGTCTTCGGGATACTTGGCGACGCGCCGGTCGAGCGCCTTCAGATAGCGCGGGATGTGGACGAGCTGATTCCAAGGGGTGGCGGCGAAAAATCCGGGCGCGACCAGGCGATCGCGTTGCGCCGCAATGTCTACCGCAAGCGGTCGCAGCGACTTCGGTAATGCGGCGATCCGTTGCGAGAGCCCGTGATATTCGGCGGCGATCGCGGACAGCAGCCGGAAAGCGCCTTCTGCCACGGCGGGCAGCCGCGCGCGCGCCCGCTTGACCTGATCGGCGAACGCCCGCTCCGAACGCGGTAACGGGTCGTCGCCGAGAAAAGCGCGGTCACGCACCGCCGCGAGTATGTCGGCGAGCAGGTTCTCGGTCGGCAGCGCAGGCTTCAAGACGAGCGCCGCCTGGACGAAGCCCGGGCCGCCCTTCTCCCACTGCCGCAGTGCGTCCTTGAGTTGCAGCCGCATGAGTGCGATAACTGCGTCGCGCGTCGCGGTATTGGCCGCCGCGCGCGTATCGAGGAGCTTCAGCGCGACACCGTCGCGCTCGTCGACCAGCGCCGGATAACCGGTGAGCCGGCGACCCTCGCGCTGCACGGTCAGCGTCTCGGGCAGATCGCCGAAATCCCAGGACCGGATGCCTCTGCGCTCGAACGCCGGTTCCGCTGCGGCGAAGCTGAGCTGCGCCGCCTCCCCAAGTTGCACGTGCAATGCCGCAAGATCGCGACCGGCGGCGAGCTCCCGGCCCGCCGCATCGACGACGCGTACATTGAGCCGCAGATGCGGTGGAATCTCCTCGGCATCCCATGCGCCGGGCGGGGGCGGATCCCCGAGCCGTCTCGCCACGAAGGCCCGCAATGCATCGGGCAACGCGACCTTCGCCGCAGGATGCTCCTCGAGGAACGCGGTGACGACTTCCGCCAGGGGCGAGAGTCGGTTGCGCCAGGCTTTCGGCAGCGCCTTCAAATACCAGGTCGCCTTTTCGCGGATCATGCCCGGAACGAGCCACGACAGCCGCGCCGGGTCGAGCTGGTTCAAGAGCGCCAGCGGCACCGTGAGCGTGAGCCCGTCGAGGGGGTGGTCCGGCGCAAAGCGATATTTGAGCGGCAGCTTCGCACCCGCCATGTCGATGAATTCCGGGAACTGCTCCTCGGTCACGGCGGCCGCGGCGTGGCGCATCAAGGCCTCGCGGGTCAGGAACAGCCGCCGGGGTTCGGCAACCTCCACGTCGCGGCGCCAGCGCTCGAACGCCGCCGTCGTGCAGATCGCGTCGGGAATTCGCTCCGCATAAAACGCGTAAATGGTTTCTTCGTCGACCAGGACGTCCTGTCGTCGCGCCTTGTGCTCCAGCTCGGCAACTTCGGCAACAAGGCGCCGGTTGTGCGCGAAAAACGGCGCCTTGGTTTCGAAATCGCCGGCTACCAGCGCCTCACGAATGAAAGTTTCGCGCGCGGCCGCGGGGGCGATCGCGCCATACGACACGCGCCTGCGCGGCACGAGCGTGAGTCCGTATAGCGTGACCCGCTCGTTGGCGACGACTTCGCCACGCTCCTTGTCCCAGCGCGGATCGAAATGCGTTTTCTCGACCAGATCGCCGGCGACCGCCTCGACCCACTCCGGGTCGATCTTCGCCGCACACCGCGCGTAGAGGCGAGTGGTCTCGGTCAGCTCGGCCGCGAGCACCCACTTGGGTCCCTTCTTCGCCAGACCGGATCCGGGATGCAGAAAAAATCGGATGCCGCGCGCGCCGAGATACTGCTGCTCGCGTACCGGCGCATCTTCGGCCTTGCTGCCGATGTTCGACAACAACCCGGCGAGGAGCGCGCGATGAATGGTGGCGTAACGCACGTCGTCGATCTTGTCCGGCAACGTCTCCACAAAACGCCAGCCGAGCTCGCGCACCTGGTCCGCGAGCTGCCGATAGAGATCGCGCCACTCGACCAGGCGCAGGTACGAGACGAAATGCCCGCGGCAGCGCTCGACGAGCCGGCGATGCGAGAGCCCCTCGGCTTGCGCGTCGGCGAAGAATTGCCACAGCGCGATAAGACTCAGGAAATCCGAGCGCTCGTCGCGAAAACGCAGATGCGCCTGATCGGCCGCCTGCTGTTTTTCCAGCGGCCGCTCGCGCGGGTCGGGAACGGCGAGCGCGCTCGCGATCACGAGAATCTCGGCAAGGCAGCCCTGCTCTCTGCCCGCAAGGATCATGCGGCCGATACGCGGATCGACCGGCAGCTGCGCAAGCTCGCGGCCGAGCGGGGTCAGTTTCCGGCTGCCGTCGACCGCGGAGAGCTCGGCCAACAGCTGAAAGCCGTCGGCGATCGCGCGCGTGCCTGGCGGCTCGAGAAAGGGAAACGCCGCCACCTCGCCCAAGTCGAGCGCGGCCATGCGCAGGATCACCGACGCGAGCGACGAACGCAGGATCTCCGGATCGGTGAAGCGCGGCCGGGCCGCGAAGTCGTCCTCGCCACAGAGTCGAATGCACACCCCGGGTGCGATCCGGCCGCAGCGGCCCGCGCGCTGCTCTGCTGCGGCCTGCGCGATCTTCTCGATCTGGAGCAACGTGACCTTATTGCGCAGCGAGTAGCGCCGCACCCGCGCCAATCCCGAATCGACGACGTAGTGGATGCCGGGCACCGTGAGCGAAGTCTCGGCAACGTTGGTCGCCAGCACGATCCGCCGTCCGCGGCTCGGCGCGAACACGCGCTGCTGCTCGGCGACCGACAGCCGGGCATACAGCGGCAGGATCTCGACCGCGCCTGCGTACGGCCGGCGGGTGAGGCTGCCGCGGAGGAGGTCGGCCGTTTCGCGAATCTCGCGCTCTCCCGGAAGGAACACGAGGATGTCTCCCGGCGCTGCACGCCACAGCTCTTCCACGGCGGCGACGATCGCTTCCTCGAGCGGCTCCTCGTCGTCGCCTTCGTCGCCCGCGAGCGGCCGATAGCGCATCTCGACCGGATACGTCCGGCCCGAAACCTGAATCACCGGCGCGGGCCTGCCGCTCGCGCTGAAATGCCGCGCGAAGCGCTCGGCGTCGATCGTCGCCGACGTCACTATCACCTTGAGATCGGGCCGCCGCGGCAGAAGCTGCTTCAGGTACCCGAGCAGAAAATCGATGTTGAGGCTCCGCTCGTGCGCTTCGTCAACAATGATCGTGTCGTACGCCGCGAGCAATCGGTCCCGCTGCGTTTCGGCAAGCAGAATGCCGTCAGTCATGAGCTTGATATACGCATCGGGTCCGGTGCGATCCGTGAAGCGCACCTTGAAGCCGACGGTGGTGCCGAGAGCTACCGCGAGTTCCTGCGCGATGCGCGCGGCGACGCTGCGCGCGGCAATCCGCCGCGGTTGGGTGTGTCCGATCAGGCCGCGCACGCCGCGTCGCAGCCCGAGACAGATCTTCGGCAGCTGAGTGGTCTTGCCGGACCCTGTTTCGCCGCAGACGATCACCGCCTGATGATCGCGGATCGCCGCCGCGATGTCGTCGCGCCGCTCCGACACCGGCAGCTCGGGCGGATAGACGATGCGGGGGACAGCCGCGGCGCGCGACGCCGCTCGCTCGCGCGAGGCGGCGACCGCCGCCGCGACACGTTCGATCTCCGCCGCACTGACGCCGCGCCGTTCGAGGCGGTCGATGCGAGGCGCGAGCCGTACCCGGTCGGCAGTCATGCCTTCGGAGAGCTCGGCGCGGAGACGGTCGGCGAGCGAGATCGGTGCCATCGGGGGCGACTTTGGGCCGCCGCATTCTAACGCAGCGCCACAACCGATCCTGTTCCGGCGGCGCCTTGCGGCGTTATGATGGCTGCTCTTCAGTCAGGAGGATCCGATCATGTTGCACCTGCTCAAGCTAACCTTCATTGTCGCGGCGTTTGCCGTCGGTGCCGCAGACGCCGCTACACTGCGCTGGGCCAACCGCGGCGATCCGCAGACGACCGACCCGCACTCGCAAAACGAGGGCCTGACCAACAACATCAATCATCTCGTATACGAGTTCCTGGTCGGCCGCGACAAGAAGCTCAATCTAGTCCCGGAGCTTGCCGTGTCCTGGCAGCAGATCGATCCGGTGACCTGGCGCTTCAAGTTGCGCCCCGGCGTCAAGTTCCACGACGGCACGCCCTTTTCGGCGGACGACGTCGTCTTCACGTTCGAACGGGCGCGGGCAGAGACGTCACAGCTGCGGGTCTACGCCAATGCCTCCGGCATCCCGAAGAAGATCGACGACCTGACCGTCGAGTTCACGACCAACGGCCCGAATCCGATCGAGCTCGAGCACATCGCGTCGATCAACGTGATGAGCAAGGCCTGGTGCGAAAAGAACCGCGCCACCAAGCCGCAGAACTTTACGCAGAAGGAAGACATGATCACGGCCCGTCAGGCCAACGGCACGGGGCCGTACATCCTGAAATCGCGCGAGCCCGATGTGAAGACGGTGCTGGTCAAGAACCCCAACTGGTGGGGGATCAAGGAACGCGTGTTCGAGGGCAACGTCGACGAGGTGGTTTTCACGCCGATCGGTTCGGATGCGACGCGACTGGCCGCGCTGATCTCGGGGGAGATCGATCTTATCAACGACCCGCCCGTGCAGGACGTGCCGCGTCTGAAGCAGAACGCGAGCGTCAAGGTGCTCGAGGGCACCGAGAACCGAGTCATTTTCATCGGCATGGATCAGCAGCGCGACGAGCTTCTGTATTCGAACGTGAAAGGCAAGAATCCATTCAAGGACAAACGCGTGCGACAGGCGCTCTATCAGGCGATCGACATCGAGGCGATTCGCACCACGACCATGCGCGGGTTGTCGAAGCCGACGGGCGCGATGCTGCCGGCGCCGTTGCCATGGATCGTCGAGCCGGAGAAACGCTTTCCCTTCGATCGTGCAAAGGCGAAGCAGCTCATAGCCGAAGCCGGCTATCCGAACGGCTTCGAAGTCACGCTCGATTGTCCGAACAACCGCTACGTCAACGACGAGAAGATCTGCCAGGCGCTTGCGGCGATGTGGAGTCAGATCGGCGTGACAACCAGCGTGACCGCGATGCCTCGCGCCAACTACTTCCCCAAGCTGGAGAAGCTCGATACCAGCTTGTACATGCTGGGCTGGGGCGGCGCCTCGATCGACCCCATCTTCATCCTGCAACCCGTGCTGCACACGGCTAACAGCAAGGGCGACGGTGATTACAACTACGGCCGGTACAGCGACCCGAAGTTCGACGCGCTCGTCGATCAGGTGAAAACCGAGATCGATGTGGAGAAGCGGCGCAAGCTGATCAACGAGGCGCTGATGCTCCAGCACGATGAGCTGCTGCATCTTCCGCTGCATCGCCAAGTGATACCCTGGGCGACGCGCTCCAACGTCGCCGCTGTGCACCGCGCCGACAATTGGGTGCTTCCGTACTGGGTCAAGATGGATACCGGCGCGCCGTGACCGGTAAATAGCGGCGCTGTCATTCGGAGCCGGGAACCGCCGCCGGTTGCGTCGCGGCTTGGGGTATCTCGCCGCGCGCCAGGATGTAGCGCGTCGCAGCCCACGCCACCACGAGCGTTGCGGCGACGCCGATCGCACCGAGGAGCGCGGCCTGCAGCGTGCCCTTCTGCGCCGCCTGTGCGATGAGCGCCGCGCTCACGTAGACCGCAATGAGCGGAGGAACGACGCGCAGATCGTAGCGCAGCACGGTCGCGAACAGCAGCGTCGACACCGCGCCGCCGACCACACCCGAGGCCACGATGTCGAACCACTGATCGGCGCTCACGGCCGCGATCGCCGCGTGAGTCAGCATCAGCAGTACGGCCGCCAGAATCCGGCGCCGGGTCCAACCGGCCGTGATCCGGTCGAGCCAGCGCAGAGCGACAAGGGCGAGCCCGATCACCGGCAAGATGTTCACGGCGCCGAGGAGGCGGGCGAGCCACGGCAGCCAGGCGTTTTCCGCATCGTACTTCGGCCACAGCGGCGCCAGGTCGGGCGTGATCGCGCCGATCGCGACATCGACGCCGACAATGGCGAGCGCGACCGCGCCACCGCGCAGCCATAGCGCCTTGGCATCGAGGCCGGGGGTCACGTGCTCGCGCGCCGCGAACGCGCCGACGCCGGCGAACATGCCGCCGAGCAAGGCAGTCAGCACGGCGCCGAAAAGCTGGCCGCCGGCCGCCAGTGCCACCTGCGTGACGACGGGTTCGGCGGTCTGCAGCCGCATCGCGAGTGCAGGCCACTGGTTGACGGTACTGACGATCGCGGCGCCGAGCAGCAGCGTTCCCGCCGACCAGAAGGCGCGCCGGTCGAAATGCGCACGGCTCCACGCCACCGTCGCGGAGATCAGTGCCGCAATAGCGACGATTGCAAAGCCGAGCGCAACGACGATGCGCAGGACGCTGAGCCGGCCGCCGCGGTCGCGCTCCGCGCGATACCAGGTGTCAGGGATGAAGACATAACGGCCATAACCGACGACTTCGTCGCCGGCGAGGTCGATCATCACGCGCGCCTCGCCGCCCTTGCCGACGGTAACGCGCGGATCAGCGTAAGTGAAGCGCCAGTCGATGCGCGCCGGTCGGGGGTCCTGCTTGACCTCGACCTCGTGCAGCGCTGCCGGATCGAGCGTGAAGCGCTCCGCAATGGTCCGGCGCGCCAGCGCGCGAGCATCTTCCTCGGCCAGGCGCGCGCCGGCGTGCCGCTCGGGCAGTCGATGTGCCACCTGGCGCAGCTGGCCGTTGCCCTGGATGGTGATGCGCCATTCCTCCGCGCGGTCCGCGACGTCGGCGCCGGTAAAGCGTGCGTAGCGCACCTCCCAGAGCGGAGGCGCAAGCCAGTCGCCGATGAGCTTCCGATAAGTCTCCTGCCCGGCTTCGCGCCAGACGAACTTGTTCCAGGGCCACGCCGCAGCGTCCTCGGACGCCAAACGAACCGTGGCAAAGCGCTTCCACTCCGGACCGAGCGCGATCCTTCGTTCCTTCAATGCGGCATCGGCGATCGCTTCGGCCTGCGCGCGGTCGATCGCGACAGGCGGCGCGTCGGCATGAAAGCTGCCCGTGATGATGAAGGCGAGAAGCCCGCAAAGCGCCAGCAGTGGCAGCGCGCGCTGCATGTTTGCGGTCCACGCGCCCGCCGCCGCCCGCGGTCCATGTGCCGCAAGAGGCGACTTCGCGACGCTGGGCTGCCACGCGCGATTGGCGAGCGATTCCGGCAACGCGAGCCAACGACCGGCTCGCAAGCGCCGCCACAGCACGACGGCCAGCGGCGCGAGCCCGGCAGCAACGACGAGCGCCTGATTCAGCTCCGCACCGGGACCCTGTACGAGGAACACCGGTATCGCCATCAGTACGAGATCGAACAGGGCGTGCAGGATTATGGTCGGCACGAGCCCGAAGCGCAGGAAGATCAATCCCCAGATGAACGCCGGCACGAAGAGCTCGACCAGCCGCGAGTACGCGGGGAAGCCGGGGTAGTTCGCGTGGGCGGCGGCGAACACCAGCGCTTGAAGGACCAGCACCGCGCCGATCAGCGATCGCCGGCAGCCGAAGCGCTCACCGATCAACGCCGCGAGCGACAGCGGCACCGCGCGAAACAGGCATTCCTCCATGAATCCCGCCTGCAGCGCCATGCCGATCGGCGCCAGCGCCGGCAGCGCGCTGCCGAGAATGTTCGGGTCGGAAAGCGATTCGGACGGTTGCCACCAGCCGAAATAGCGATTGGTGACGAAATAGAAGCCGGAGATCAGCGCGAGCTCGATCGGCACGAACAGATACCCGCCAAGCGTTCGCCCCAGCACCGCTGGCGTGGGTGCAGCCTCGCGTGACCAGACGCGCCACAGCTGCGGATGGCCGGCAAAGGCCCGACGCGAAAGGCTTTCCGCCGCCATGAACACCAGCGCGAGGCCCAGGCCGCCGGCGACGAGCACGAGCGCAGCGACGCCGATCTGCTGGCCCCAGAACACGCCGGTCGATTGCGCCGTGTCATACCCGAACCAGGCTTGAGGCGCGTTGGCAAGGATCGCTAGCGCATTCAAGCCGGCGACGACCCCGCCCGCGACGAGCGCCGGCTTCCACAACAACCTGCGCTGGCGCATCAGCCACAGCACGCCGATGATGCAGCCGCCGAGGCCGTACAGAACGCCTGCCGCCAGGCTCGCGACGTACGCGATCGCCTTGTTGGCCGAACGCATTTCCTGGAAGCGGCGCCCGAACGCTTCCGGAACGTGCACGTAATGAGTGATTTCGGAAAGCGCGTCGCCGCTGACAGTGAGCCGCATGCGGATCCGGGCATCGCCAAGCTTGACGTCTTCGCGCTCGTAGACGAACGCGTGATCGACCCGCCCATTGGGCCGCTCGACGCGCGACTGCTCGAGGACGCGATAAGGACCGAAGTCGACGGCCCAGTCCGACCGCGCGCGCGCCTCCGCAATCGTCCGAGCGACCACTGCATCGAGCGACGCGCCGGGCTCATCCTCCGGCACCTTGCGCACGAAACCGTAGACCGAGCCGTCGGGCTTGAAGCGCACGTAAGCCTCCGCCGTTTCGCGCGGCTTGAACAGCCGCACCTCCCAGCGATAGGGTGCGTACACCTCGCCCGACAACAATCGCGTGAACGCCGGTTTTCCTCCGGCCTCCAGCTCGACGTAGTTCTGCGTGGCGCCGTCGTGCGTGAACGCCGCGGCGCGACGCGCCTCGGGCGCGACGAGATGCAACCGATCGGCAATCGTGGTGGCTTGCTCGAGCGCCTGCTCGCGCGACATCTTCACGTCGAGATTGATGAGCGGCAGCGCCTCCGGGAAATATTGCCAGGCGAGTATCGCCGAGATCGCGGACAACAACGCGAACGCAATCCAGAACGCGGGCCTCTTGGTGATTCCGCTCATGGGCGCTTTCTCATCTAAAGCTGTCGTGGATCGAGCCTTTGCATCGCCAAACCGTAGCCCGGGCTGAGCGCGCAGCGCGATGCCCGGGAACGCGGTGCGAATTTCGCCACCATCCGGGGCTTCGCCTTCGGCTCAACCCAGGCTACTTATTTCCACGACGCCACGCGCGGCGAGATCGGCAAGCGACTCCGCCGACAGGCCCAGCCGCTGCGTGAGCACCGTCGCCGTGTGCTCGCCGAGTAGCGGCGGCGCCTGAGTATACGCGACGGGAGTCGCGGAGAAGTGCAGCGGGTTGCCGACTTGCGGCACCGTTCCCGACAACGGATGCGGCAGGTCGATCCGCATGCCGCGGGCGAGGAGCTGCGGATCGGCAAAGACCTGATCGAGACGGTTGATCGGGCCGCAGGGCACGCCGACCGCCTCCAGCGCCGCGAGCCACTCGCCCTGTGTGCGCGTGCGCATCACCGCGGCGATCAGCGGCACCAGCACGTCGCGGCGCTCGACACGTTCGGCATTGACGGCGTAATTCGGATCGCGGGCCCACGTCGATTTGCCTGCGACCTCGCAGAAGCGCGCGAACTGGGCGTCGTTTCCCACGGCGAGAATGAGATGTCCGTCAGCACACGCGAAAACCTGATACGGCACGATGTTCTGGTGGGCGTTGCCGGCACGCCCAGGCGCGATGCCCGAGATGAGATAGTTCATGTTCATCACGGCCATCATCGCCACCTGCGTATCGAACAGGCTTGTGTCGATGTACTGACCGGCGCCGGAGAGCTCGCGGTGAGCGACCGCGGCCAGGATCGCGGCGCACGCGTACATTCCCGTCATGAGGTCCGAGATTGCGATGCCAGCCTTTTGCGGGCCGCCGCCGGGTAGATCGTCGCGCTCGCCGGTGACGCTCATGAAGCCGCCCATGCCCTGGATGATGAAATCGTAACCCGCGCGCTCGGCGTAGGGTCCGGTCTGGCCGAAACCGGTGATCGAGCAATACACCAGCCGCGGATTGACTGTGGAAAGTTTCGCGTAATCGAGGCCGTACTTCGCCAGCCCGCCGACCTTGAAGTTCTCGACGACGATGTCGGCACCGCGCGCGAGCTCGCGCACGATGGCCTGACCTTCGCTCTGCGTGAAGTCGATGGCGACGGACTTCTTGCCGCGGTTGCACGCCAGGTAGTACGCCGCCTCGCCGGTGTCGCCGCCTTGCGTATCCTTCAGGAACGGCGGTCCCCAACCGCGCGTGTCATCGCCGCTGCCGGGTTTCTCGATCTTGAGGACCGCAGCACCCAGATCGGCGAGCAGCTGCGTGCACCACGGGCCGGCGAGGACGCGGGAGAGATCGAGAACGGTGAGGTGAGAAAGGGGGCCGGGCACGCAGCGGCGTGAACTGCACGACAAGCGCGGCGCTTCGCCGCGCCGCCATTCTAGCGGAGTCGAGACGACCGGCGACTACTCCGGCACGCCGGCCTTGCGCAAGCCCGAGATGAAGTTGTCCCGGATCTCGCGCTGCCAGGTCGGGTTGTTCGAAAACTGCTTGGCCTCGAGGCGCGAGATGGTGAAGTCCGGAACGCGCTTCATCAACTGTGTCTTGGCCGCCGCCGCCCTCGCCATGTCGCCAGTCTGTGCGTATGCGGCGGTCAAGTCCACGTAGACCCAGTAGTCGTTGCTATCAACCACCGTGCGCTCGCATTCCTCGATCGCCTCCTCGTAACGGCCGAGATGGATATGCGCGTGACAGGCCAAGAACAGGGAATCGGAACCCGGCGCGCCGAGCATCGCGTTGCGCTTCGCAATCACCTGCAACGCTTCGGCCGATTTTCCCGTAGCAATGTAAAGAAGGCTTCGTTGCAAACTGAATCGCGTCGGGTCGAGCGCGACGGCCCTGTCGTTGGCCTCGAACGCCGCGTGCCATTGCCATTGCAGCCAGAGCGCCTGTGCACGGGCGTTCCATGCACGCGGGTCGCGGTCGTCGAGCGCGATGGCTCGCCGCGAGTCGCGATCCATTTCCGCGAGCAACCGCTCGTTGCGCCCTGCCGCCAAGTCATACCAATGTTCCGAGTCGAGCGTCCACATGTGTCCGACCCATGCTGCGACCAGCGCCGGATCGCCCTCTCGCGCCTGCTCGTAGAGCTTGCGCGCGGCGCGCGTTGACGCGAGGTCCTCCTCGGTGAAAATCGCATTCGCGCGCGCGGCGAGGCTCTGCGCGTCCGTCGCGCCAGCCGGCTCGCCGGCGATGCGCCGCCCCTCGGCATTCTGGAACATAAGGCGAGTTGCCGCTGTGACCCTCGCGACCAGCAGCTCATGGTCCTCCACGGCACGCGCGCGGGCAATGGCTCGCCGCTCGCTCGCGAGCTCTTTCGCGTTCGTGGTGTCGATCAAACGCGCAGTCACGACGATGTCGTCGCCGGTCCCGCGCACCTCGCCTGCGACGAGATAGCGCACGTTGGCCTCCCGTCCGAGCGCCCGCTCGTCGATTGCCTTGCCCTGGACGGCCGCGAGATTGGGAGCCACGACACGCACGTCGCGCAAGCTGTTGGCGAGCGCGCGGGATACATCGCCGGTCAGCGCATCGGCGAGCGTGCTCAACGCGGCGTCGGCGACCGGGGCCTTGACCGGCAGCACCATGATCGATCGCGGTGGCGGACCGGAAGCCATGGTCGCCGCAGGCGGACCTTGGCGCGGACCCCATTGCCACATGCCCACCGCGACGGCTCCCAGTACCAAGAGCGCGCCTGCCGCAATCGCGATGCGGCGACCGTTGATTCGACGCGTCGGAGCGGCCGGAGTTTCCGTCGGCGCCTTCGCCGCGGACCCTTTACCGAGCGCCACGCGAAACACGCGAATAGGCTTCGAGATGTTCTTGACGTGCTGATCGCCCGCGTCGACGAACTCGACACCGAGGTCCTCATGCACCTGTTCCCACACCGCGGACGCGACGCAAATGCCGCCGGGCTCCGCCATCGCTTCCAGCCGCGCCGCGACGTTCACTCCGTCGCCGGCGATGTCTTCACCCTCGACAATGATGTCGCCGAGATTGATGCCGATCCGGAGCTCGATGCGCTGATCCGGCGGAAGATAGAGGTTGCGCACCCCCATCTCGCGTTGTATCTCCACCGCGCAGCGCAACGCGGAGGTCGCGCTTGGAAACTCGATCAGCGTGCCATCACCCGACGTGTGCACGGTGCGGCCGCCGTGCTCGGTGATCTTCGGGTCGATCAGCTTTTCGCGCAGGTCGCGCAGCCGCTGGTGCGTGCCGGCCTCGTCGCGCTCCATCAAACGCGAATAGCCGGCGACATCGGCAAAGACGACAGCGACGAGCTTGCGGACGACGACCATCAGCTACTCCCCGCCTTACTAGTCAAGCCCGGCGG
>Ga0075425_100001125_pt1 | contig 25890 bp, 26 predicted proteins | sample SoiMethybrSBSTD4_FD_75300 | JGI IMG/M metagenome (GOLD analysis project Ga0075425, IMG submission 75300) | Bulk soil microbial communities from a Populus tree surrounding site in Tennessee, USA - Soil MetaG P. TD hybrid SBSTD4 | ecosystem: Environmental > Terrestrial > Soil > Tree plantation...
TTCCTGGACGAAGATCTGGACCGTCGCCGCCAGCGGAACGGCGGTGAGGGCGCCGAGCACGCCGAGGAGCGCGCCGAACAACGTCACCGAGACGATGATGAAAAACGCCGAGATGTTGACGGCCTTGCCCTGGATCTTCGGCGTCACGATGTTGTTCTCGACCTGCTGGTAGACGAGCACCACGGCGAGCATGATCAGCGCGGCCGTCAGGCCCTCCTCGGCCCAGAGCGCCGGCACGAGGATGAAGCCGGCGATCGTCGCCCCGATGTTCGGGATCATGTCGAGCAGCCCCGCGATCACGCCGAGGCCGACGGCGAAGCTCGAGCCGAGCAACCACGCAGTCAGTCCCTGAACGGTGCCGGCGATCGTCGCGATCACGACCACGCCGATCGCCCAGCGCGAGACGGCCTCCGTGACGCGGTCCCAGACGCCGAGCCAGCGCTCTTCCTGTCCCGGCATCAGCACGCTGCCGAGCGAACGCTTCATGTTCCCGATGTCCGTGAGCAGGAACAGGCAGATGAACAGGATCGTGAACAGCGCGAGAAACACGCCGAAGAAGTCGCCCGCGATCCCGAGCACCGACGAGATCGCGTCCGGCACGGACTTCGAGATGTGGTCGGCGCCTTCCTGGACGTTCTTCGCTGCGCCGGAATCGCCGAGCCACGAGAGCTCCTTCGTGTTCCGCAGGTCCTCGACCGTGGCAGGCAGGTTCTTCAGGAAATCGCGAACGCCGCCGACGAGCGGGACGAGCAGAACCACGAACAGCGCCGTGACGGCGAGAGCGCTTCCGATGACGGTCGCGATCGCCGCGAGCCCCCGCGACAGGTGCGTCCGGCGCATGACGAACCGCACCGGGTACTCGAACACGAGTCCCAGGAAGATCCCGACGAAGACGATCAAAAACGTGTCGCCGATTGCGACGAAGGCCGCCATCAAGGCGACGGCGGCAGCGACGATGAGCAACGTCCGAATCGGCAGGTAGAGCTCGACCCGCCGCTTCGGAGGCTCGTCCATCCCGGCGCAGTGTAGGAAGCCGGCCGGTCGAGGCGGCGGCGCCCGGTCGCTAGACCGGAGGCCAGGCGGGGAGCGCCGGAAGCGCCTGGCCGAATCTGCCCGCGCCGGTGCCGTCGACGACCTCGACGCGGACGCCGTAGTCGGCAAGCGCGTCCGCGACCGCCTCTGCTCCCGGTGACTGCACGGGGCCTACCCGAGGCACGAGCAGCTCGAGCGGGTACGCAAGCGCGGCCCGCCAGCCGTCCGTGTACTCGAGGACCGAGCCCCACAGCGAGACCCGGCCGACCACGCGGTGCAGCACGGTCCAGTGCCGGTCGCCGTACGATTTCGCGTAGCGGACGGCGTCCGCGATCTCCCTGGTCGCGTAGATACCGCAATCACATGACCACTCGGGCGGCTCGTGTGCGCTCGGCTCCGCGCGCCAGACGCGGCGGAGACGGTGGCGCCTGTCCCGGCAGCGGGCAACAAACGGCCGACCCGTCGGCCACGTCGCGTCGACCATCAGGCTGCGCAGGCGCAGCCCCGCGTCAGAGCTCGAGACCGCCCACACTCGCCACCCGACCACCGGCTCGATGTAGTCGGGGGCGACGGTCATGCAGTCGGCGTAGTTTCGAGCTCGGTGTCGCGGACCGCGACAGGCTCCTGCGCCGTCTCGTCCTCGTCCTCCGGCTCAGCGGGAGTCGCCGGTTGCTCGAGCGGCTCGACGACGTACGCGCGAATTGGCTTTCCGATCTTCATTCGTCCTCCCGATCCGTTTCACCCAGTATGTACGAGGTTCGGGTCCTGCCGGATGGTCGGTTCGCTGCCGACCAGCGCGAGCAGATCGTGGTGGAGCTCGGCGTCGCGCTGGCGACGATGGAATCGGAGTGGTCGTCCACGGGCGCCCGTCGACGTCGGAGACGCTTGCGCCCGCCTCCGCGGCGAGCAGCCCGCCGGCGGCGGCGTGGATGGCGGACGTCCAGAAGAGGACGTACGCAGCGACCCGGCCGGACGCAACGTAGGGGAGCGCAGGCGGTCGTGCTCAACGCCCCAACCAGAATGACGCGCCGTTCCCGCCCGCTGCGCCCGCCTCCTCGCCGACGACCGCAGCGCCGACGGCGCTTTGGAGGGCGGTGCGGATCGCGTTCTGGACGGCGAGATCGGTCGCCGTCGTCAATCGCGCGGCGCTTTCAGGTGGACGTCGTCGCGCCCTTCCGCCGGTGCGTCATTTGCAGGGCCGCCTCGACCGCCTCGACCGCGACCTGGGTCTCGGCCTGAAAGCCGTCCACCGGCCGCCTCACGGGCGAGCGTACTCGACGAGCGAAGTGTGGACGCGAAACCCGAGCGACTGGTAGAGCGCGCACGCGGGTTCATTTGCGCAGTAGACGATGGCCTGCCGGCAGCCTTCTTCGTGGAGGCGCCGTAGCGCGAACGTGCAGACGGCACTCCCGAGCCCGCGGCGGCGGAACTCCGGCCGGACGCCGACCGGCTCGAACTCGCCGACGCTGTTCGCATCGTCGGGCCAGCAGAGGCAGTACGCGGCAAAGCGACCGTCCGGCGCCTCGACGACGCAGTCGAGCGATTCGCGATACGGCCACTGGCCGCGCACCTGCCCATAGCTGCCCTCGGTGACCCGCGACGGTGCCCAGACCTCGCGGTGGATCGAGACGCGCTCGGGCACGTCGCCGTCGCCGACTGTCCGGCAACGGAAGCCGTCCGGCAAGGGCGGCGGCTCGGGCGGATCGGGGAGCTCGCGCACCAGGTAGTGCATCGCCTGGCCCGGCTGGGTGAACCCGTAGCGCGCAAGCGCGTCGCGTCGCTCTGCGTCGTCCGCGAACGCCATCGCGACGCGCGCGCCGGGCTCCGCGAGAAGCTCGTCGAGGAGGTGCAGGTACGCGGGGTGGACGTCGTGCTCGAGGTGGTCACGGCCATCCTGCTGCAACCACGACCACGCGACGACCTGCCCGTCCGCTACCCAGACGCGGATCCTCCAGTCGTCCTCGCGGCCCTCGTGCTGACGCAGATTCCACGCGATGTCGCCGACGTGCCATTGCGCACGCGGCCCGAGCAGCCGCCGCTCCTCCAGGGCGAGCTCCTGCATCGCGGTGACGACGGCCGAGGTGAGTCGCACGGAAGAACCTGTTGTAGCGGGTAGCGTCGCGGCTATGAGCGGCCGGAATATCGAGATGGAGCATCGGGTCACGCCGCTCGAGCTGTTCTTCGACCTCGTCTTCGTGTTCGCATTCACGCAGGTGACGGCGCTGCTCCTGGAGAACGAGAGCTGGATCGGGCTTGCCCGCGGGCTGCTCGTCCTGGGTGTGCTGTGGTGGGCGTGGGCGAGCTACGCCTGGCTGACGAACGCGGTCGACGCGGATGCGGGGCTCGTCATCGCCGCGGTGCTGGCCGCGATGGCGGCGATGTTCGTCGCGGCCCTCGCTGTGCCGGACGCATTCGGGCGGCACCGCGTGGTCTTCGCGGTGGCCTTCCTCATCGTCCTTGTCATGTACCTGGCGCTGTTCGCGCTCGCCGTCAAGGGCGAACCAGATCTGCTGGCGGCGGTGCTGAGGAATGCCCGGCCGAGCATGGTCGGCGCGGCTCTCATCCTCGTCGCCGCGTTCGTCGCCGGTGGCATCAGGCCTCTGCTGTGGCTCGCAGCGCTCGCCGTGGGCCTGTTCGGAGGGTTGTTCAGCAGCCTGAGCGGCTGGCGCGTTCACCCCGCACACTTCGCGGAGCGCCACGGACTGATTGTGATCATCGCGCTCGGCGAGTCCCTCGGCGCCATCGGCTTCGGAGCGCGCGACACCGGGCTCACCCTGGCCGTGATCGTGGCGGCGGTGCTCGGGCTTGCGATCGCCGCGTCCTTCTGGCTTGCGTATTTCGACTTTGCCGCGGTCGGCGCCCAACGGTTGCTCGCCGACCGGAGCGGGGAACGGCAGATTGCATTCGCGCGCGACGTTTACAGCTACCTCCATCTGCCGATGGTGGCGGGGATCGTTCTGTTCGCCTTCGCGATGAGAAGGACGCTCGCCGATGTCCACGCGGAGCTGCACTGGATTCCGGCGCTCGCGCTTTGCGGCGGTTGCGCGCTCTACGTTTTCGCTTACGTGCTGCTTCGGCTGCGCGTGTCGCGCTCCGTCGGCCGCGGGCGTGCCGCCGCCACGGTGGCGTTCATGCTTCTGCTTCCCGTTACGGTGGTCGTCCCGGGGCTGGCGGCGCTCGCGCTGGTCGTCGCCGTGTGGGTCGCGCTCCACGCGTACGAGCTGATCTGGTGGCGCGAGGCGCGGGCGGAGACGCGGGCGCTGCGCACTCCGGCCAGCACGGCGTAAGGTGTCGCAATCACGAGCCCGACTCTCCACGATCGCACCACGCCGCTGCCGCCAGGAACCGCGGCGCCCGACTTCCAGCTTCCCTCGACGCCCGACCAGAAGGTGTCGCTGGGCGAGTTCCGCGGCCGGCCGGTGATCCTCGCCTTCTATCCGGAGGACTGGAGCCCGGTCTGCTCGGATCAGCTGGCGCTCTACCAGGAGCTCCTGCCCGAGTTCAGCCGGTTCAACGCGGAGCTCCTGGGCATCTCGGTTGACGGGATCTGGTCCCACCTGGCCTTCGCGAAGGACCGGAACCTCCACTTTCCGCTGCTCGCCGACTTCGAGCCCAAGGGGGCCGTGGCAAGGACATACGGCGTGTACCGCGCGGGAGACGGCACGACTGAGCGCGCGCTCTTTGTCATCGACGCCGACGGCGTGATCGCCTGGAGCTACGTGTCCCCGGTCGGCATCAATCCCGGCGCCGACGGAATCCTCAGCGCGCTGGAGCGGCTAGGCTCGGCACAGGCAGGATGAGCAGAACCGAGTGGGAATCCTCGTTGACCGTGCCGGTCAGCGAGCAACGTGACCACGTCCAGGGGTCGGCGGACGCGCCGGCGACGCTCGTCGAGTACGGCGATTACGAGTGCCCCTACTGCGGCGCTTCGTATCCGATCGTCAAGGAGGTGCAGGCCGCGATGGGCGACCGGCTGCGGTTCGTCTTTCGGAACTTCCCCATCAGCACCTCGCATCCTCACGCCGAGCAGGCGGCCGAGGCAGCGGAGGCGGCGGCGGCTCAGGGCAGGTTCTGGGAGATGCACGACCTGCTCTACGAGCACCAGAGCCGGCTGGAGGATCAGGACCTCCGAGGCTACGCCGAGGGCCTCGGGCTCGATGTCGAGCGATTCGACCGCGAGCTGGCGGACCACGTCCACGCCGCTCGCGTTCGCGATGACTTCATGAGCGGCGTTCGTAGCGGTGTCAACGGGACGCCGACTTTCTACGTCAACGGCGTCAGGCACGACGATTCGTACGACCGCGACACCCTGCTGGCCGCCCTCCAGCGAGTCGACGCGTAGCATCCGGCGCAGATGAGGGGCGAGCGAGACCTGAAATCGAAAGCCGAGGTGTTCGCCGTGCTGCGGCGCGCAGGCGTGTCCGAGCAGACGATCCAGGAGCTCGACGCCCGACTCCCGGACCCGATCGACGTCAGGCGGGACGCCGCCGTGCTCCTTCGCTACGGCATCACGCTCGACACGATGATCGATCGGATGGGCGGCAGCCCGTAGCGCGCCCGCGGGACCAGGACTACCACGTCGGCGCCGCGCACCAGGCTTCGAGCCGGGTGATCACTTCGATCACGTCGTCGCGCTCGAGGACGTAACGCTTCGCGTACTCGACCTGGGGGAGGCGCGGCGCCGGCTCACGTCCGTCGAGCGCCAGGAGGGCGTAGGCGATCGGCAGCGAGTGCGTGACGAGGAGGATCACCCGCTCGGGCCGGGCGACAATCCGGCGGAACCCTGCGGCGTAGCGGGCGACGATCGCCTGCCTCGCCTCGCCTCCGCCCGGCGGCTCGGCCGCCGAGTCGCTCTCCACGGCCCAGGCCACGTATTCGGCGAGCGGCCCGCCCTCGTAGCGGCCGTACAGCGGGTCGTTCAGCGCCGCGAGAACGAGACGCGGCACCGCCCTGCCGGCGAGCGCGATGTCGGCAGTCTGCTTCGTCCGCTCGAGCTCCGACGTGACGCAAAGATCGATGCCCTTCTTTGCGAGCTCGTCGCCGAGGGCACGCGCCTGTGCGACGCCGCGATCGCTGAGCGGGCAACCGACGTCGGCGCGGCCGGTGGCGAGGCCCAGGGCGCTGAAGACGCTCTCGGCGTGACGAACGAGAATCGCCGACTGCACGACGCGCGGCTACGTCACGTAGTCGACGTCCCCCGCCAGGAGCAGATCGTCACCGGCCGCGTGCACCGAGCGGTTGCTCAGGTGAACGCCGTCGGAGACGCGGGCGATGCCCAGGTCGCCGACCGCGTCGATTCCCACGCCCATGATCGTCGGCGCGATGCCGACGACGAGGCGGTCGACGAGCCTCTCGCCGAGGAACGAGGTGATGACCCGGGCTCCACCCTCGACGAGCAGCGAGCGGACGCCCAGGCTCCGCAGCGTGACTAGCGCCTCCATGAGATCGACGCCGTGGGGGCCGCTCTCGACGATGTGCACGCCGACCGCGCGTGCCCGGAACGCGGCACGCTGAATCTCGCTTGAGCGATTCGTCGTGATCAGTACGGTTCCGGCCTGTTCGTCGAGCACTCGCGCGCTGTCGGGCAGCCGGAGCGTCGAATCGAGTACGACACGAAGCGGCGATGACCCGGGCACCATTCGCACGGTCAGCTGCGGGTCGTCCACCGTCGCCGTGCCGACGCCCACGAGAACAGCGTCGCAGGCGGCGCGCAGGGCGTGCGAGATCCGCCGCTCATGGTCGCCGGAGATCCACTTCGCGTCGCCGTTTCGGGTAGCGATGCGCCCGTCGACCGTCTGCGCGTACTTGAGGACGACGTACGGCCGCCAGGTTGGCGCGTCGGACGAACCGAGCAGCGGAGCGACATTGGTGACCTCGCCGACCGAGTCGTCTCGAAGCGGCATGCCGGCAGGGGCGACATGCCCGAGCCTGGCTTCCTTCGCGTGCAGGTAGGCGACGTTCCGGAGGTGCGGTGACGTCTGAAGCGACAGCACCTCCTCGACGCCGATGCCGGCGGAAACGAGTGCATCCACCTTGCCCGGGTTGTTCGTCATCAGCCGCACCGACTGCACGCCCAGGCGGATGAGGCAGCGAGCCGCGTCGTCGTAATCGCGTGCGTCCGGCGGCAAGCCGAGCCGCACGTTGGCGTCGTACGTGTCGGCCCCGTCCTCCTGGAGCATGTACGAGCGAAGCTTGTTGACGAGCCCGATCCCCCGTCCCTCGTGGCCGGTCGCGTAGATGAGGACACCGCGGCCTTCGGCGGCGATCGCACGCGCTGCCTCGCGCAGCTGCGTTCCGCAGTCGCACCGGAGTGATCCGAGCGCGTCACCGGTCAGGCACTCGGAGTGCAGGCGCGTCAACACGGAGCGCCCATCCCGGATGTCGCCGCGCACGAGCGCGAGGTAGACGCCTCCCGAAGGGAGCTCGAACGCGCGTAGCCGGAACTCTCCGAAGATCGTGCCCAGCGGCAGATTGGCGACGTCTGAGATCGCCATGGCCCCGTTACTCTATTTTCGCGGTGTCGGCTCCCGCTGCAAACGAGATCACGGCGCGCGCGGTCTGGTTCGTCGCGCCGTACCAGGTCGAGATCCGCGAGGCACCGCCGGCGGCCTTGCGGCCCGGCGAGCTCCTCGTGCGAACGGAGTTCTCGGGCATCAGCGCGGGAACCGAGCTGCTCGCCTACCGTGGGCAGCTCGACCCTCGAGTCCCGCGCGACGAGACGCTCACCGTGCTCGGCGGGACGTTCGCGTACCCGTTCACGTACGGGTACAGCGTCGTCGGGACGGTCGAGGCCTCGCGCTGCGATGTCGGTGAGGGCGCTCGCGTGTTCGCGTTCGCCCCCCACCAGGACCGGCTCGTCGTCTCGGGTGCCGACGTCGTCCCCATCGCCGGCGCCGACGCGCGCGCCGCAACGCTGTTCCCGCTCGTCGAGACGGCGCTCCAGGTGACGCTCGACGCAGGCGTCCGCTACGGCGAAGTCGTGGTCGTCCTCGGTCTCGGCCCGGTCGGCATCCTGACCTCGATGCTCCTGGCGCGAAGCGGCGCGACCGTCGTCGCGAGCGATCCGAAACCCTGGCGGCGCCAGCTCGCGCAACGATGCGGGATCGCCGCCATCGAACCCGAGGCCCTTTCCGAGGCGGCCTCGACGGTGACCGGCAATCGGGGCGTGGACGTACTCGTCGAGGCGAGCGGCAACCCGGCGGCTCTCGCCGGGAGCCTTGACGTGCTTGCGCACGAAGGAGTCGCGGTCGTCGCCTCTTGGTACGGCTCCAAGCCGGTCACGCTGCCGCTCGGTGCGGCATTCCATCGCCGCCGGCTCGAGATCCGAAGCAGCCAGGTCTCGACGGTCGGGGGCCGGGCCAGGCGCTGGGACCGCCGCCGGCGCCGTGACGCGGCGCGGGGGCTTCTCGACGCGCTGCCGCTGTCTGCGCTTGCTTCGCACTCGTTCCCGTTCGAACGCGCCGCGGATGCCTACGCCACGCTGGACCGCGAGGATGAGGGCGTCGTCCACGCGGCACTCGCCTACGCATGAGCGGGTCGTTCGAGGTCGGAACGTCGGCGGGGTTCCGGGCGCTCCACCGGATCCCGTGGCTTCCGCCGCCGGAAGGCGACCTGCACATGCACGAGTACCGGGTCGAGATCGTCGTCGAGCGGGGCTCCCTCGACGACCGCGGCATGGTCTGCGACCTCGACCTGCTGGAGTCTGCGCTCGGCAACGCAACCGCCGCCCTCGAGGGCACAGACCTGGACGACATCCGGCCGCCCGATACCGAGGCGGTCACCGTCGAGGTGCTCGCCCGGTGGTTCCACGGGCGCCTCGAGCGTGCCGTGGCCGCCGCAGGCGGCGAGTCGCTCGCTGTCCGCGTCTGGGAATCGGCGACGGCGTTCGGCGGCTACCGCGGCGTGGTCAGCAGCTCCGAGTAGGCGCTCAGACATCGCTCGGCACAGGCGTCCCAGGTGAAGTGGGCGACGACGCGTTCGCGCGCGTTCCGCCCGAGGCGCTCGGCCAGGCGCGCGTCGCCGAGGATCTGCTCGAGCCGCGCTCGGAGCTCGGCAACGTTCCCGGGCTCGACGAGGAAGCCCGTGACGCCGTCCTCGACCACCTCGGTCACGCCGCCGATCCGGCTCGCGACGACCGGCGTGCCCGACGCCATCGCCTCGATCGCCGCGAGGCCGAGCAGCTCGGAGACGGCGACGTCACGTCCGTAGCAGGTCCGGTCAACCGACGGCACCGCCAGCACCCGGGCGGAGCGGTAAAGAGTCGGCAGATCGGACTCCGGGACCGGGCCAAGGAAGTCGACGCGGCGCCCTGCCGCCAGCCGCCCGAGGAGACCGGGATAGTCGCGCTCCGGCGCGCTGGCGTCGTGGCCGCTCGAGCCGGCGACGCGCAGCTCGGCTCCGTCCGGGAGCGCCTGGATGAGGCGATCGACGCCCTTGTGCGGCGTCAGCCGCCCGACGAAGAGGACGCCGCGGCGCGTTTCGGTGGAGGACGGCGGCACGAACCGCTCGATGTCGGCGCCGCCGTAGACCACTCGTGTGCGGGAAGCGGGCAGGTGGAGCTCGCGCGCAGAATAGGCCGACACGGTGAGAAAGCGCTCGTACAGCCTCGGAAGCAGGCCGCGCCAATCCCGGCCGGCGAGCCCGTGGTCTGTGACGACCGCCGGCACTCGGCGGGCACGTGCGACGAGCGCGGCGACCTGGCTCGGCGCGCTGCGCAGGTGATGCATATGGACGATATCCGCGCCGGCGATCGCGCGTGGGAGACCGAACGCGAGCGGGTGCGCCGGATGGCCTCCCACGAGCGCGAACGGCCGGATGACGCGGTGACGAAGCCCGCCGGCATCGCGCCAACATCGGGGCCGCGAGCCGAAGGTGACGAGCTCACACTCGACATGTCGGGCGAGCGCCCGGCCGAGCTCGAGGGGATAGCGCTCACCGCCCCCGAAGATGCCGGCAGGGCCGAAGCGGGTCGGGGCCACGTGGACGATCCGCACCTGCGCCTGCCGCTCGTCACGCTCGGCGACCCGCGGCGGCTCAGCGGCGGCTACCTCTACCACCGCCGCATGGCCGACGCCGCGCCCCGGCACCGCGCCCGCATCGTCTTTGTCTCCTTCCCCGAGCGGCCCTTCCCGCTCCCCGCCGCCAGCGGACCCGCGGTACTCCGGACTTCGTTGCGCCGCCCGGCCGATGCAGTCCTCCTCGATTCCATCGCAGCGGCCTTCGCCGCACCCGTGCTTCTGATGCGGCGGTACGACGTCCCCGTCATCGGCATCCTCCACCAACCGCCCGGCGGGATCGACCACGGCGCTGTCCGTGCGGCGGCGCAGGCGCCCCTCGACGGCCTGGCGTGGCGGCGCGCGCGGCTGTTGATCGCGGCGAGCGACCACCTGGCCGAGCAGCTCGTGGAAGCAGGCATCCCGGGCTCACGCATCCGCGTCGTCCCGCCGGGTCGCGACGTGGCTCCGGCCGAGTCTGCGCCGGTCGCGGGTGGCCGGGAGCGGCCGGGCGTCGCCTTCCTCGCCGTCGCCAACTGGCTTCCTCGCAAGGGGATCCTCGAGTTGCTCGACGCGTTCGCGCAACTTCCCCCGAGCACCGGCGTTCTCCACCTGGCCGGCGACGAGTCGGTCGATCGACGGTATGCAGGGCGGGTCCGATCGCGGCTGCGCGAGCCCGACCTCGCCGGCCGGGTGGTCGTCCACGGCCGGCTTCCGCTCGAGGAGGTTGCCGCGCGGTACCGGACGGCCGACGTGTTCGTCCTGGCGGCGTACCGCGAGCCGTACGGCACCGTCTGGGGCGAGGCGATGGCCGCGGGACTTCCGGTCGTGGGGTGGAGCGCGGGCAACCTCCCGTACCTGGCCGAGCACGAGCGGGAAGGGCTGCTCGTGCCGCCCGGCGACGTCGCCGCGCTTTCGAACGCGCTCTCTCGCCTCGCTATCGATGGGGATCTCCGCGCGCGTCTCGGAGCGGCCGCGAAGCGTCGCGCCGTTGCTCGCCCCACATGGGACGAGACGGCCGCGCAATTCTTCGGCGTGATCCGCGAGGCGCTCAGCGGACCGTGAGGGAGGTCTCGCCGCGGCGCGCGCGCAGCTCCTCGACGGACTCGAATACGGCCGTCGCCCCGGCCTCATACAGCTCGTCCGCGGCCCAGCCGCCCGTACGCACGCAGATCGTCTCGATCCCGGCCTTCGCCGCCGCCTGACAATCCCATCCCGTATCGCCGACCATGACCGCGTCGTCGGTGTCGGCCTTCGCCAGGGCGGCCTGGACAAGGTCGGGGTCCGGTTTCGTCGCGTCAACGTCGGCCGAGCTCGTCCACAGGTCGGCGACGTCCCTGGCGTCGAGCACGTCCAGGTAGTGATCGAGCTCGTGCTCCTTCGCCGAGCTCGCGAGCGCGACCGTCATCCCGTCCCGCTTCAGCTCGACGAGCAGGTCGCGGGCGCCGGCAAATCGCTCGGTCTCGTCCAGCATCCCCTTGTAGAGATCCCCTTCGGCGGCGCGGAGCTCGTCGCCGAGTTCGCGCTCGACGTCGTCACCGGCGACCGCGCCGACGAGCTTGTCGCCGCCCATGCCGACGTGCCGATGAAGCTTCCACACCGGAACGACGCGTCCGTACCGACGGAACGCGCGAAACCACGCGAGCGCGTGCTGGTAGTTCGTGTCGACGAGCGTCCCGTCGACGTCCAGGATCGCGGCTCGGGCCATGCAGCCACTCTTCCCGCGGCGGCGCCGAGGAAAACGGGGTGCCGCAGAATGGCGCCCCCGTCAAGAGTTACGAGCTACGGGCCGTAGGCGAAGTACGCCTCTTCGCTACTGGCGCAACGGCCTCCGAAGCAGTCCTGCTCGCGCATGTCCGTCCAGTACGCAACCGTGTGAGTCGTCGCCGGCGCGACGGCGATGTTGCTGTAGTCGCCGAGAAACGCCGTGGCGTTCGGGAACGTCGGGTCGACGGTGCGGGCGAACCAGAGGTCGTCCTTCGTCGGATCGGACTGCTGCGTCGACACGACGGACACCGCATACGTCGATGGGCCCATCTGCGTCAGGAGCGTGTAGTTGTACTGGCCCCCCACGGGATGAACTGGTCGCCGAAGCGCGGGATCGCGGCCGGCGTGCTCCACGTGTGACCCCGGTCGAACGACTGGTTGACGATCACGTCGGAGTGCGTACGGGTCGCTTGGGGCGGGAAGGGTGCTGTTGCGCATGTCGGAGAACACGACCGCGAGATGGGCCGGGTTCGTCGGATCGGCGGTGATGTTGCCCGCCGCCCACGTGCGGCACACGCTCTCGTGGTAGGTCTGCCGCCCGAATGCGATCGGGTGTCGGTGAACCCGTCGATGACGAGGCCGACCGGGAACGGGCCGGCGAGGCGCTCGCCGGTCGTCGGCGCGATCGCGTTCCCCTGTCCCCAGGCCGCGATGTACTCCTTGTCCAGGAGGTCGCCGACGCTCGTGAAGTCGCCGCTGCCGCTGCCGACCTTGACGACGTCCCACGTCTTGCCCTTGTCGCGGGAGTTCGCAACGAGGACGTCGGGGTTCTGTGCGTTGACCGGGCGAGTTTGCGGCGCGGAGTGTAGCCACGCCTCGCCGGTACGGTGAGTGTGTGACCGGCCCGACCCGAGCGCTCGCCGGCGGCGTGGAGATGCCCGTTCTCGGGCTCGGCGTGTGGCAGGCACAGCGCGGCCGCGAGACCGAGGAGGCCGTGCGCTGGGCGCTCGAGGCGGGCTACCGCCACGTCGATACGGCGCAGGCGTACGGGAACGAGGAGAGCGTCGGCCGCGCGCTCGCCCAATCCGGCGTGCCGCGGGAGGAGGTCTGGGTGACGACGAAGTTCTATCCGCGGTCGCGCGATCCCGAGGCTGAGGCGGAAGGAAGCCTGCGGCGTCTTGGACTCGAACAGCTCGATCTCTACCTCGTGCACTGGCCGGGCGGAGGCCCGACGCGGGCGTGGCCGGGGATGGAGCGTACGCTGGAACGCGGCCTCGCACGCACGATCGGCGTGAGCAACTTCGGCGTCCGCGAGCTCGACCAGCTTCGCGACGTGGCATCGGTGACCCCGCACGTGAACCAGGTGCTCTTCAACCCGGTGAACTACCGTCGCGCGCTCCAGGAGCGCTGCGAAGGCGATGGCATCGCCGTCGAGGCGTACAGCCCCCTGATGCACGGGCGCGAGCTGGACGAGGCGACGATCGGCCGCATTGCCGAGGAACTTGGCCGCACCGCGGCCCAGGTGCTGCTCCGCTGGGGCCTGCAGCGGAACGTCATCGTCATCCCGAAGTCGGTTCGGCGGCACCGGATCGAGGAGAACGCGCGCATCTTCGACTTCGAGCTGAGCGAGGACCACATGGCTGCGCTGGACGCACTCGATCGGACGGACGGAACCGGCCGGGGTCTCGAGCGTCGCTGGTGGGGAGGCTAGGACGAGGGCCCGGTGATGCCGTCGCCGATCAGCCTGGCGCCGACGTCCCGCTAGCCGCCGCTATCGCGCAACCGGTCGTGGAAGCCGCCGCTCGGCGCGTGGACGTTGAGGAGCCGGCAGCGGCCGGACCCGCTCGCGAACGTGTGCACGACGCCGGGAGGGGCAGCCACGTATGAGCCCTCGCCCAGCACGTGCGTGTCGCCGTCGACCACGAACTCGGCTTCGCCCTCGAGGACGTAGAACGCGTCCACGTGGTCGTCGTGCGCGTGCGACTCGGGGCCGTGGAATCCCGGCTGGAGCTCCCACTCCACCAGCGACAGCTCCTCGCGCCCGATCTTGATCGTCGCCGCGTACCGGCCCTGTTCGAGCCGGTCGCCCTCGCCGGCCCCGAGCAGCACGGCGTCGGTGCCAGGTAGTCCGCTGCCGACGGGTGCGTCGACGCTGTCGAAGCCGCCCGGCTCCCCACGGTTGCGGGCGCGGAGGTTGTCGGCGAAGCGTCCGTCGGGCGTGTGGAAGTTGAGGAATCGCGCTGTCGACGTGCTCCGGAAACCGTGGACGACACCCGGCGGGGCGCACACGCACGCACCCGACGAGAGGTCGTGCTCGCGGTCGTGCACGAGAACGGCCAGTGTTCCCTCGAGGACGTAGAACGCGTCGGCGTGCCTGCGGTGGAAATGGGGATCCGCTCCGGGGCGGGCGCCGACGTAGTGCGACTCCGTCATGCAGAGCTCCTCGAAGCCCGCCTTGATCACAATCCTGCCGCCGAAGAGCGCCTCGCCTTCCTGCGGCCCGAGCACCGCGCCAGTCATGGATGGCGAGTATGACGATGGCCCGCCGGTCGGCGTGGCCTACGGCCGCATCCGCCAGACCTCGCCCGTGATCGAATTCGAGATCCACGCGTCGCCCGCCGCGGTGAGAATCGAGAGCGGGCCCTGGCCGACCGTTAGCGTCGTCCGAACCGCGTTCCGGGCGGGGTCGATGATCGACATCGTCCCGTCGTCGATGTTCGGCACCCAGAGCTCGCCGTTCACCCAGCCCGATCCGAGCGGGTTTGCGCCGACCTTGATGCGCGCGGCGATCGTCGCCGTGGCCGGATCGACGCGGACGATCTGACCCGACTCGCTGGAGACCCACAGCGCGTCGGGCGACGGTGTGACCCAGTCGGCGCCGGGAATGGCGATCTTCGCAGTGATGCGGTTCGTCGCGGGGTCGATGCGGACGAGGCTGCCGCGTCCGAGGTCCGCGACCCACAACGAGCCGAAGGCGTAGACGACGCCGTTCGGTGTCGTCCCCACCTTGATCTTTTTGCTGACGCGGTTCTTCTTCGGGCTGATCCTGCGTACCGTCCCGTCCGCCTCGCTCGTGACCCACACGCTCCCGGCGCCGAAAGCGACCGCGTATGACGAGAAGCCGATCTTGATTCGCTTTCTGACGCGGTTCATCCCCGGGTTGATCCTCGTGAGGACGTTGTCGGAGCGATCGGCCACCCAGATGCTGCCGGCGCCGGAAGCGATCCCGAACGGCTGGGTGGCGGCGGCGATGCGGCGCCTGACCTTGTTCGTAGCGGGATCGATTCTGACAACGCGCCCGAGGACCCGATCTGTGGTCCAGATTGAGCCCGCGGACGACACCAGCATTCCGGAGCCGGCGCCGACACTGACGGTTGCGACTCGCGTCGGAGACGATGCTGCGGCCGCGCATGCGGTTACGACTGCGGCCGCAACCGCCACCCCGACGAGTCCATACTTGCCCGCAGCCCGTGACCCCACCACTACTACAACGTTGTAGCAAAAATACGGCAAGATTGCAGTAATGCCAGAAACCGGCCCCCCGACCATTCTTTTCGACGTCTTCTGGACGCAGCAGAAGCGCAAGCTGCTGATCGAGACGGCGCTCGCCGGGCTCGGGCTTCCGGCGGAGGACTACCCGATCTACGTGCTGATCGGCGCGGAGGGCCCGTGGACGCCGACGGGGCTCGCCGAGCGGCTGATGATGCCGCTCTCCACGGTGATCTTTCGCTACAAGCGGCTCGAGGCCCGCGGCCACGCTGAGCGAGTTCCGAATCCAAACGACGGTCGGTCGTTCTTGATGCAGCTGACTTCGGAGGGGAAGCGTCTCCTCGGCCGCGCCCGGCCGGTCTTCCGGGCCTATGCCGAGGCGGTGGAGGCGCGGCTGGGACCCGAGCAGCTCGACGTACTCAAGAGCGGGCTGGCGGCACTGCGGCAGGCGGTCGACGACGAGCTGGCGGCGCGGGAGGGGGACGCTACGGACGGCGCTGCACGGCGCCAGCGTACGTCCCGAGGAGCCGAGTGAACGTCGCGTGCTCGCTGAGCGCCGCGAGCGCCTCGACCATGTCGGGCCGCTGGGCCGGCGCCTCGATGTCCGCGTAGAACACGTATTCCCACGGTCGGCCGGGACGCGGTCTGGACTCGAGCTTCGTCATGTTCACCTGACGCTCGGCGAATGCGCCCAGGCAGCGGTAGAGCGAGCCGGCGACGTGCCCGACCCCGAAGACCAGCGACGACTTGTCCGGCTCCGCGAGCGGCGACGGATCGCGCGACAGCGCGCCGAAACGTGTGTAGTTGTCGGGATACGTCTGGATGCGCTCGGCGAGGACGGCCAGCCCGTAGAGCTCGCCGGCGCGCCGCGAGGCGATCGCCGCCGTGTGCTCGAGGCGCTCCTCCGCGATCCGCTTCGCCGCGCCCGCCGTGTTGTACTCGGCCCGAACCGTGACGTCGAGCGCGTTGAGGAACTCCTCGCACTGGGCGATCGCCTGCGGGTGCGAGGCCACCTCGCGGAGCTCGTCGAGCGTCGTCCCGGGGAGGGCGAGCAGGCAGTGGTCGACGCGGACGACGGTCTCGCCGACGAGGTGCAGCCCGTGCCGCAGGAAGAGGTCGTACGTCTCGTTGATGCTGCCGGCCTGCGAGTTGTCCATCGGCACGAGGCCGCGCCCGGCACGGCCGACCTCGACGGCCTCGAAGACGGTGCGGATCGAGGGAAACGCCCGGTGGTCGGCCTCGGGAAAGAGGGCGACCGCGCCTTCCTCGGAGAAGGCGCCTGCCTCGCCCTGGTACGCGACTACGTCGATCCGCGGACGATACGCTCCAGCGTGGTGACGGCGCCGTCGACGGTCGAGCTCAACGGCAGGGAGGTACGCCGGATCGGCCTCGGGACGAACCGGCTCACGAGAACCCCGGGGCACGTCGCCTTCATCAGAGACGCGGTTGCGTCGGGTCTCCAGCTGATCGACACCGCGTACACGTACAGGGACGGGGAGAGCGAAGCGACGATCGGCGAGGCGCTGTCTCAGATCCCGGAGACGTGCATCGTGGCGACCAAAGGCGGCTACTACGGCGCCCGGCCCGAGGTGCTCGGCGCGGAGATCGAAGAGAGCCTGCGCCGGCTGCACACGGATCGGATCGGCCTCTACTACCTGCACCGGCCCGACCCGCAGATTCCGCTCGAGGAAAGTCTGGGCCGGATCAAGGAATACCGAGACAAGGGCACGATCCGGCTCGTCGGCATCTCCCAGGTGAGCGTCGAGCAGATCGAGCGTGCCCGCAGGGTCGTCCCGATCGCTGCGGTGCAGAACCACTACAGCCTGAACGAGCGCACGCACGACGACGTCATCGACCACTGCGAGCAGGAAGGAATCGCATTCGTCCCCTACTTTCCGCTGCGCGGCGTGGGCAGCCCGAACCTGACGCAGATCGCCCGGGCGCACGGTGCGACCGAGCACCAGATCGCGCTCGCGTGGCTCCTCCGGCGATCACCCGCGATGCTGCCGATCCCGGGGACACTCTCGCTCGAGCACCTGAAGGACAATCTCCGCGTGCCGGAGATCGCCCTCACCGATGCCGACGTCGAGGCGCTATCGTGATCACGTGACCTCGCACGCTGGACTTCAGCCGATGATGGCCCCGATGTCAGGGCCTCTCGGCGTGCGCTAAGTCACCCACCGTCGAACCGGCCCCGCGATCGGGGCCGGGCTGATCAGTGCGGCCGGCCCCCGCGGGCCAGAAAGGACCGCACGATGACCAGTCGCATCTCCATCACCACGGCGATCCCGTACGTCAACGGGGACCCGCACATCGGTTTCGCGCTCGAGTGCGTCCAGGCGGACGTGCTGGCGCGCCACCGTCGCGCGCGCGGCGATCAGGTCCGGTTCCTGAGCGGCACCGACGACAACTCGCTCAAGAACGTCGAGTCGGCCGAGGCTGCGGGACTCCCGGTTGCCGAATTCGTGGACGCGAAGGCCGCGCGCTTCGCGGCCCTTCGCGACCCGCTCGCACTCTCGTACGACGATTTCATCCGCACGAGCGCCGATCCGCGGCACCGCCCCGGCGTCGAGCGGCTCTGGCGCGCCTGCGCCGCCGCCGGCGACCTCTACGAGCGTGAATACGAGGGCCTCTACTGCGTCGGGTGCGAGGCGTTCGTCTCGCCGGGTGACCTCGTCGACGGCCTCTGTCCCGAACACCTTCGACCGCCCGAGCGGGTGGCCGAGCGGAACTGGTTCTTTCGTCTCTCGCGGTACGAGGCCGAGCTCCGCCGTCTCCTCGAGAGCGGACGCGTTCGCGTCGAGCCGGAGCACCGACGGAACGAGGCGCTCAGCTTCGTCGCCTCGGGGCTCGCCGACCTCAGCGTGTCGCGGTCTCGTGCGCGGGCGCGGGGGTGGGGGATCCCGGTGCCGGACGACCCCGGACAGGTGATCTACGTCTGGTTCGACGCGCTCGCGAACTACATCACCGCTTTCGACTACGGGGTCGGCGGTGAGCGCTACGAGACGTGGTGGAAGCGAGCGGACGACCGCGTTCACGTGATCGGCAAGGGCATCCTCCGCTTCCACGCCGTCTACTGGCCAGCGATCCTGCTGTCGGCGGGCGAGCCCTTGCCGACAGCCGTACTCGTCCACGACTACGTCACCGTCGGCCATCGCAAGCTGTCGAAGTCCGGTTCGGCGGGGTCTGACCCCGCAGCGCTCGCACGCCGCTACGGCACCGACGCGCTGCGGTGGTGGTTCCTCCGCGACGTGCCGCGCGCCGGCGACGCCGACTTCCGGGAGGAGCGGCTCGCCGCGCGGGCGGACGAGCTCGCCGACGACCTCGGCAACCTCGTCAACCGCACGATCGCGCTCCTCGGTCGCTACCGGCCCGAGGGCCTCGATCCAGCATCCTCGCCGCCCGTCGAAGCGGCTGCGCTCCTCGCCGCGCTCGAGCAGGCACCTGTCCGGATCGCGAGCGCTCTCGATCGCTTCGACTTCCGGGCGGGAACCGACGCGCTGTGGGGTGCCGTGACCGAGGCCAACCGCTTCGTGTCGGCGACGCGGCCCTGGGAGCTCGGGCGAGCAGAGCGCGCCGGCGATGCAACCGCGAGCCGGGTGCTCGACGCGGTGCTCGTCGTCCTCATCGACGCGAGCCGCGCGATTGCCCGGGAGGTCCGGCCGTTCCTGCCCGACGGCGCGTCGCGCATCGAGAAGGCGCTCGGCGGGAGCGACGCCGCTCGTGGTCGCAGACTGTTCCCCAAGGCGGATCGGGAGTAGATTCCGTGCCTGTCAACGAAGGTCGAGAGAGGAGATCGAGAATGCCGACGCGGATCTTCGTCACGGGGATACCGGACGTCGTGGTCGAGTCCGAGCTGCAGGAAGTGACGGCCGAGCTGGCCATGATGGGAATCCCGTTCGCCACGTTCCGGCTGGCGGGCGACGATGACGGACGCCAGGTTCTTATCCGGCGCGACGCCATCGTCCGGCTCGAGGAAGTGCCGGCATAACGGTGAGCCTCGGCCGGGTGCTCAATCTCGTCGTGACTGCCTCGGCCGCGGTGCTGGTCGCTGTGATCGCCGCGACGGGCATCGCGAGCGCCTTGAGCAGCACAGAAGGAGACGCACGTCCGGCTCCGGCTCCCGCCGGCCCGCCGAAGAGCACCTACACGGTCACCCGTATGGGCGGCGACTCCCAGGAGCGCGGGCAAGAGTTCGTGGCCACCGTCTCGGATTCAGGCCGACGTCTCGTAGTACACGCGGATCCGTGACACCAGGCCCTCGGCCGTCTCGAGGTGCAGCTCGCCGGCCGGGCGCTCGGGCTCCCGAGCCCAGGCGTAGACGCCCGCGGCCGGCGCCTTCTGCTCGAGCAGGATGAGCTCGTCGTCGGGCGGCTGCACCCGGTAGGCCTCGCCGACCGCGTCGCGACCGTGGAACGGCCCGACCGGGATGCCGACGAACTCGAGTTCGACGTCCTCCGAGCAGAACGCCAGCAGGGGCTGCCAGTCGCCGGTGCGGACTCCTTCGTTGAACGCGTCCACGTAATCCCGGAGAAGTTCGGCAGCGATCGGCGTACCGTACTACCCGCAAGGCGATGACGATGTCGCGCGTGGCGGAAGAGACCCCCGCGAACCCCTCGAGGCTCGCGGATCCCGGCTTCCTGCTGCGGTGCGCGGTCGTCACCGCGCTCTACGTCGGCGCGGCGAAGGTCGGGCTCGGACTGTCGGTCGCCCATGGCGTGATCACACCGGTATGGGCGCCGAGCGGCATCGCCCTCGCCGCGCTGGTCGTGCTGGGCCCACGACTGTGGCCGGCGGTTGCGCTCGGCGCGTTCATTGCGAACGCGACGAGCGGCGACGTCTCGGTGTGGGTCGCGGCGGCGATCGCGGTCGGGAACACGCTGGAGGCGGTCGTTGGCGCGTTCCTGCTGCGACGGGTCGCGTTTCGCCGGTCGCTCGAGCGCGCGAGAGACGTGCTCGCGCTCGTGCTCCTCGCCGCCCTCCTCAGCACGACGATCAGCGCGACCGTCGGCACCACGACGCTGTGGCTCGACGGCCGCCTGACTAGCTCATATGGCTCGGCATGGGCGCTGTGGTGGTCAGGAGACGCGATGGGCGATCTCCTCGTCGCGCCTCTACTGCTCGTCTGGTCGGCACAGGGCAGGAGACGTGTCCCGCGCGCGGAGGCGCTCGAAGCGGCGGCGCTGCTCCTCGGCGTGATCGGCATCAGCCTGCTCGTCTTCGTCGCCGGGGCGTGGCGCTATCCGTACCTGCTGTTCCCGTTGCTGATCTGGGCCACGCTGCGGTTCCGACAGCTGGGCGCGGCCACGGTCACGTTCGCCACCTCCGCGATTGCGGTCGCCGGCGTGGTCCAGGGAACCGTCCCGATCGGCTCGCAGACGCTGACGCTGACCCAGGAGGTACAGATCCTCCAGGCGCTTTTCTCGGTGATCGCCCTCACGCTGCTCCTGCTCGGCGCCGTGCTGACCGAGCGCCAGCGCGCGGAGAAGGAAGTTGCGCTCGCCCACGCCGGGCTTGCCGCGGCCCAGGAGGTCGCGCATCTCGGGAGCTGGGAGTGGGACATCGACCGGAATCGCGTGACCTGGTCGGACGAGCTCTACCGCATCTACGGATTCGAGCCCCAATCCGTGAGCGTGAGCTACGAGTGGTACCTCGAGCACGTGTACCCGCAGGACCGGGAGCGCGTGCGCGAACGGATCGAGCAGGCGTACGCGGACAGACGGCCGTTCTCCTTCGAGCATCGAAGCGTGCTGCAGGATGGAACGGTGCGGACGCTGCGGGAGAGGGGCGAAGTGATCGTCGACGACGCGGGCCGTCCGCGGAGGATGCTCGGCACGGCGCAGGACGTCACGGAGCAGCGCCTGCTCGACAACCTGCGCAACGACATCCTCTCGGCGGTCTCGCACGAGCTCCGGACGCCGCTCGCGTCCATCCTCGGATTCGCGCTGACACTGAAGTCGAGGGGCGGATCGCTGAGCGACCCGACCGTGCGGGAGATCGTCCACCACCTCAGCGAGCAGGCGACGAGGCTCGACCGCCTGCTCTCCGATCTGCTCGACCTCGACCGCTTCCGGCGCGGCCTCGCGTATGCGAGCCGCCGAGAGACCGCGGTCGACCGCCTCGTCGAGCGCGTCGTGCTTGCGCAGACCGACGGCCGCCACGAGATCGTGGTCGACGCCCAGCCGGTCGTCGCGGACGTCGATCCGCCCAAGGTCGAGCGGATCGTCGACAACCTGCTCGCGAACGCCGTGAAGTACACGCCCGAGCGCAGCCGGATCACCGTGCGTGTCGCCGGCGAGACCGAAGGAGTGCTGATCGCCGTTGACGACGAGGGGCCGGGAATCCCTGACGACGTCAAGGAGTCGATCTTCCATCTGTTCGAGCGCGGCCTCGACATCTCGTCCTACGTGTCGGGGACCGGCATCGGGCTCTCGCTCGTCTCGCAGTTCGCCCGCCTCCACGGCGGCCGGGCGTGGGTCGAGGACAACGACGAGGGCGGCGCGTCGTTTCGCGTGCTCCTGCCGGGGCGGTAGAGCGCTAGGCCGGCGCCGGCGCCCGCCCGGCGATCAGCCGGTCGGCTGCCCGCGCGCTCGGGTCGTGCCCGGTAACGGCAGCGACGAAAGGCTCTTTGGCCAGTGCGTAGGTGCGGACCGGGGTCACGGCACGAACGGTGGCCGTCCGCGGGACGTTCCGCAGCAACGCAATCTCGCCGATGCCCTCTCCGCGGCCGCGTCGCGCAACGGCCTGCCCGTCGACCTCGACCTCGACCTCACCGTCAGCGATCACGTAGAAGCGGTCGCCGAGCTCGCCCTGCCTCATCAGGACCGCTCCGGCTTCGGTCTCGACCGGCTCGAGGCTCTGCGCGAGCCGCTCCAGTGCCGGCGGCGGAAGGGCAGCGAGCATCGGCAGCGTGCGGAGCAGGGAGATCTCGACGACGGGCACGTTTGCGCGGGCGTCGACGGCGACGAGTCGTGGCGCCGCTCCGAGGAGGATCAGCGGCAGCAGCGCACCGACGCCGATCAGCGCGGCGCGCGCGCCGCCCGCCGCGATGAGGATCGGCACGAGAATCGAGCCGACGGCGAGTCCGGCCGCCGCCAGGCCCTCGACGATGCCGAACACGCGAGCCAGAACGTCGCTCGGCGCCGTGCGCTGCAACAGCGTCCGGCCCGAGACGTCCAGGAGCGTGCGGCCCGCTCCCGCGATGCCGATGAGAAGGAAGGCCGCAACGGTCGACGGGTGGATGCCGAGCGCGATGAGTGAAAGCGACCAGGCGGCGGTGCCAAACAGGAGTGGAGGGACAAGGTGGCGGCGGCCGACGAGCGCCGCCGTCGCTGCGATCGCGACCGTCCCTCCGGCACCGAACGCGGCATTGAGGTATCCGGCGCCCGAGTCTCCGAGCCCGAGGACGCCGAGCGCCAGCACGACGTAGAGGACATCGAGCGCTCCGATCGCGATCGACTGCGCGGAGAGCAGGATGACGAGCAGCCGTGAGTAGCTGTCGCGCGCGACCACGCGGAAAGCGGCGACGGCCTCCGCGGCCGTGCTCGCTGCGGGCTCGTCCGTCACCGCGTCGACCGGACGTGGCGCGAGCGGCGCGACGAGCAGGGCCGAGCCGACCGCAACCGCGGCCATCACGGCGAAGACGAGGCCGGGGCTCCCGACGCCGAGGAGCAGCCCGGTGAGCGCCGGGGCAGCGAGGATGGTGAGGCTTTCGATCCAGCCGGAGATGACATTGGCGGCGGTGAGCTCCTCCGGCGTGCGGGCGAGGGCGGGCACGAGCGCCGCCTGCGTGGGGCGTGTGAGCGTGACGGCAGTCGCCGCGACCGCGGCGAGCGCGTACGCGAGCACCGGCGGCGCCCCTCCGAGTAGCGCGGCCGCGGTGGCTCCCATCGCTGCCGCCTGGGCGATATAGCCGAGCAGGAGTATCCGGGGAGCACCGCCGCGGTCGGCGAGCACCGAGGCGAATGGCGCCGCGATCGCCGCGGGCACAAGCTGCACGACCGCAACGACGCCTGCGGTCGTCGCGCCGCCCTGGCCGTACGCGTACACGAGCATCGCGATCCAGACGGCCCACTCGGCCCCGTTGAAGCCGGCGAACGCGAGCTCGACGCGCCGCAGCTCTCGATTCCGGAAGACGGTGCCGACGACCCAGCCAAGCTTCCCGAGCTTCCCCAGCGACCCCCGAGACACGATGGGCAGGGCCTAGCATCTTCGGGGCATGACTACAAGTCCTCAATTTCGGCAGCCGTGGGAGCCGCTCTACGCCGCCGTCGCGACCGGGATGCGGATCTACTCCGACTGCGCCTTTCGCGTCGTCGTCTTCGGGCGGGAGCGTCTTCGTGCCCGGCGGCATGTCCTCCTGGTGTCGACGCACCGAAGCGACGCCGACGTGCCGATCATCTGCGGGCGGCTGTACTTCGCAGACCGGATGTACCTTCGTCGCGGACCGCGGCTCCACTTCGCTGCGCGGGACGACCTCTTCGAGTCGGGGGCGCTAGGGGGGCTCCTCCCTGCGCAGGCGCCGCTGTGGCTCCGCCGGATCCTCTACGGGTTCGACCCTGCGCCGTACATGCCGCGCGTGCGCGTGAACCCGATCCGGAGCGCGGTGGCAATGCGTGCCGTCCAGGCGCTGCGCTTCGCGCCCGATGCCCCCCTTGCCCGGTCACTTCCGAAGTCGCTCGTCGCCGAGATCCTGCGGCACGCGCAAGCCGCCGGACTTCCGGTGCCGGCCACCGCCGCCGACGCCGACCGGCCCGAGCTCGCAGGGGTGATCTGGACCGAGATCGAGCGCGACCAGCTGCCCGACGCTCGCGGGCTGTGGCGTGCGCGGGCGCAGGCTGCGACGGGCGATCTTCGCCGCCTCATCGACCTCCACGCGCGCGGAGAGCCGCTGCTGCTGTTCCCCGAAGGGACGCCCTCGCCCCACGGCGCGATCGGTCCGCTTCGCCCCGGTCTCGGCCTGATCGTGAGACGATCGAGGCCGCGCGCGATTCTGCCTCTCGCCGTCGCCTATGACCCGCTCACCACGGGTCGGCCGTTTGCGTTCCTGACCGTGGGCGAGCCCTTTCCGCCGCCGCGACGAGACGTCGAGAAGGCTGTGCTGGACGTTCTCCGGCGGACCGTTCCGCTCACGTGTGCTCAGGTGGTTTCTCACCGGCTGCTCGTCGAGGAGGGCCTGCGGGCGGACACACTGGCGCCGGCCGAGCTCGACCGCTGGCTGGCGGCGGCCGTGGAGCGTGCGCACGAGGACGGACGAGCGGTCGATCCGTCGCTTCGATCGCCATCGACACGACGAAAACGGCTGTCCGACTGTCTCCTGGCGCTCGCGGGGGCCGGGCTCGTGGAGGTGCCTGAGGCGAACGTTCTCGTCCTGAATCGCGAGCGGATCCGCGCCGACCGCGCGGTGCGGCGCGCCGCGCTCGAGTTCGCCAGCTCCCAGATGAAGCTGGAGGAGGCGCTCGCGATCCGCGATACCTAGAGGTATTGTCGCCGCGTGGACGCCAGCGAGGTCGCCCGCGGTGCCGCCGAGGCGAACCTCAGGCTCGTCCGCTTCCTCTGGTGTGGCAACGACGGGACGATCCGGGCGAAGGCCTCGGGTCGGCACGGGCTCGAGGACCGGCTGCGGTCCGGGATCGGCGTGACGGTCGCGATGGAGGCGATGAACAGCCTCGACCGGCTGCAAAGCGTCGAGGGCATGGGTCCGGTCGGCGAGAACCGGCTCGTTCCCGACCATGACACGTTCACGATCCTTCCGTACGCGCCCCACACCGGCGCGCTCCTCGTCGATCAGCAGACCCTCGACGGGGCACCGGCAGACGTTTGCCAGCGTTCGTTTCTGAAGCGCGCCGCCGACCGGCTCGCCGAGCGCGGGCTCCGGCTCGAGGTCGCGTTCGAGAACGAGTTCACGCTGGCGCAGCGAGCGGACGGAGGCTTTGTTCCCGTCGACAGGAGCCTCTGCTTCTCGACCATCGGCATGACCACCTCGCAGGACTACGTCGATGACCTCGCCGGCGCCCTCGAACAGCAGGGAATCGCCCTCGAGCAGTACTACGCCGAGCTCGGCCACGGCCAGCAGGAGATCTCGACGGCACACGCGCCGGCGTTACCCGCCGCCGATCGCCAGATCCTCGTGCGAGAGACGATCCGCGGCGTCGCGGCGAGTCGAGGGCTCGTCGCCTCGCTCGCGCCGAAGCCGTGGCCGGACGCAGCCGGAAACGGCTGCCACATCCACTTCTCGCTCTGGGACGACAGCGACAACCGCTTCTACGACGCCGACGCCCCTGACGGGCTCTCGCAGGACGCCCTCGCCTTCGTCGCCGGCGTCCTCGAGCACCTGCCAGGGCTCTGCGGGCTCGCCGCCCCGAGCTTCAACTCCTACCACCGGATCGTGCCGCAGACGTGGGCCGGCGCGTTCCGCTGCTGGGGCCACGACAACCGGGAGGCGCCCGTCCGCGCCGCGTCCTCGTTCCGCGGCCTCGAAGAGACCTCGACGAACGTCGAGCTCAAGGCCGCCGACTCGAGCTGCAACCCGTACCTGGCCGTCGGGGGCCTCCTCGTTGCCGGCCTCGACGGGCTCGAGCGCGGCCTCGAGCCGCCGGAACCGATCGAGGTCGACCCGGCGACGATCGACGAGCTCGAGCGCCGGCGCCGGGGGATCTCGCGCCTGCCC
>Ga0075425_100001126_pt1 | contig 25881 bp, 24 predicted proteins | sample SoiMethybrSBSTD4_FD_75300 | JGI IMG/M metagenome (GOLD analysis project Ga0075425, IMG submission 75300) | Bulk soil microbial communities from a Populus tree surrounding site in Tennessee, USA - Soil MetaG P. TD hybrid SBSTD4 | ecosystem: Environmental > Terrestrial > Soil > Tree plantation...
ATTAGCCTCGGGCGTGATTTTGGACGGATCGATTTCGAACATCTCGTGGAGCGTTTTCACGAGCCAAGGATAAATATCTTCTTTACGTAATGTTTCTGTCGCTATCATGTCTTTATTCTCACCTTGTCCGTCGTCCGGCGATGAGGAGACGCAGCGCGTGCACCGACGCGAAGTGGCGCCGGTTGTCTTCAGCGTCTGGGGAGAGCGTAATGCCGTAGCGCTTGTGGAGCGCCACGCCGAGCTCCAGGGCGTCGATCGAATCCAGGCCGAGGCCGTCGCCGAACAGCGGCGCCTCGGCGTCGATATCGGACGGCGCGACGCCTTCCAGCTGGAGCACGTCGATGATCATCAGCTTAACCTCTTCCTCGGTTATGTCAGGCGGCATACGACCGGTTTTCGTTGCTGAAATATTCCTGAAGATAAAGTGTCAAACGGCGCGCCGCGAGCGGTTCATTTTGCGCCTGATTAGTGAACGACCGCGTATCGATATCTTCCCGGACTTCAATTTTATAATGCACGGAGCGCGACAAGGTGCGCCAGAACTGCCAGCCTTTGCCGATCACGGCAGGAGTGCAGCGGATAAGCACCGGCGTTACGTTGCACGACGTGCGGAGGGCGATGTTCGCCGCGCCGCGCTTGAGCCGCACGAAGCCATGCTCCGGCGTGCGCGTGCCTTCGGGAAAAATAATCAGATTGCTGCCGCTCTCGAGCGATGCAATACATTTTTCGACGAGTTCAGGGCCGGAATCGTTGCGGATGTAGTCGGCGGCGCGGACCGTGGCATGCGTAAACGGATTGCGCCAAACACCGCGCTTAATGATGCAATCGGCGCGTTTCACGAAGGCCATCAAAAGGACTACGTCGATCAGAGAAGGATGATTGGCGAGAATCAAAAGGCCGCGTCGGTCCAGACGCTCCAGCCCGGTAATGTCTACCCGAATGACTCGGAGCAGGCACATGGCATTGACGATGCCGCGGAAGGTAAGCCAGATCATTCGACGGGCAACCTCTTTCCGCCAGCGCCGCCGCCAAACGAGTGCATTGAGCAATGGAAAAACCACAACGCCCGCAAGTCCGACGAAGGAAAAACTTACCCCGGCGCCGAAAACACGCCACACATGCATGGCTCTCTCAAGCATGGCGCCTCCAAAGCCATCTGTGACCATCCGAGATTCGCTCGAGCGCGGGTTGTTTGCGGAGATAAAAACCGAAAATGTCGAGACCCGGGGATAAACGCTCGATGGGGCACGGCGCGGGTTCCGTTGACGCCTCCCAGGCGAGGGATAGATGATTTTCCATCGCAGGCTGCATGAGCCATGCCCAAGCATACGGCCGCTCCTGGCAATCTTGAAACGAGGCATAGATCTCCGGCAGCGGGCAGTCATACGCCACGAGCAGCACCGTCGGCTCGCCGTCGGCCAGCAGCCCGCAGGCCTCGATTACCCCATGTTCGATGCTGCTGCCGCCGGCGGCAATAGCGATGTTGTTCGCATGATCGCCGCGTGCGATCGAAAACAAACCGCCGATGGCGTTATGTACCGATAAGCCGAACGAAGTAGGAGATAAGGGAACGTTATTGGCGAGGTCCAGCAGTAGATCGATGGAGCGCGCGCTCTCGCCGTGGCGGGAGCAAAACACCGTCGGAACACCCGTCGCCCCGCCGAGGCAGCCGTACGCGGCCTCCAGGGCCATTTTGCCCAAAAAACCCGCACGCCGGCGCAGCATGGGCGGCATGGGAGCGACCGGCGGCTCCCCACCGCCTTGTATCGTACGCTCTCCGTTTGCCCAAGCCAGCCACGCCTCTTTCGTCTCGATGTTTGGGGCCCATGCAGCATCGGCTGCGATGGAAAAGCTAACTTCGCTTCGACCCACTCATTATTTCCTGTGGTCCAGAGTTACTAAGCCGCGACAGGGCGGTTTTATCATTGACAAACCCCAGGTCGCTGGCTTAAACGCACTTAATAGCCGAAGTTAAGGATGCGAGTCAAATGATAAAAAAGCGAGAGCTGGGAACAAAGGGGAAAATGAGGAAAACTTCGTCTTTTATTGCTCTAATGATTATCTTTTCCGGCTGCTCGGCACACTAGCATCAGTTAAAGAAAATACCGGCAGATCAATACGTTTACTATGTCGAGCCCGAGATTTTAACATTCCTCACCGTCTCCGCGCACCGCTGGTTTAAGCTTTATTCGGAAGCCCTTCGTTTTGCGTGTATCTTTTCGGTTGCTCCGGCCAGGCATTAACCGCCGTGCAAGACTTAGCTTTCGCCACCCCTAGGAGATAAATGTTCCTATCCAGCAGGGCGTTGCCTTCTTTTCCATCCGCGTTCTTTATATCGATGAAACCCGGCCACACGAAAAGAGCGAGAAGCAATTCCCTGCGATCATCGGAACGATTCTTCGCAATTTTGTTGTACGCGGCTTCCGTGTTGCCTTTGTATTCCGTCGCGATTTGTTCGCAGCTGAGCCCGCCGTCGCCGGATCGTTCCACTGCCAGGAGTTGAGGATCTCGCGCTGCCACGCATCCGGTCAGGATTACCAATCCTAAGATAAGACACAGCCTCATAGAATCCTCCCGTGTCAATTTTACGGCCCTAAAAATCTCATTATAGGATAATGGCTGTCAAGAGCATGGCGAGAACAATGGCCGCTACTCTGAGATGGATGGAAAGAACTCTGCTGGGATTCTGAGGGTATGGATTTGATTGGTGGAGCCGAAGGGAATCGAACCCTCGACCTCTTGAATGCCATTCAAGCGCTCTCCCAACTGAGCTACGGCCCCACGCGGAGAAAAAGGCTGGATAGCCTCAGGGTAAGAGAGCGCGAGAAAAAAGTCAAACCGCGGGTTGTCTGAGAAGCCTCAAATGGTAGGTTTTAATCATCTTACTTTTACGGGAGGAGTTTTACCTATGAGAATGCAACCGATGGTTACCTTGTTGCTGCTGCTTGTCGCAGCCACGGGGAGCGCCCAGACGACCACACAGACGACACCGAATACGACGCCGACAATGCCGAATACGACGAGCACTCAGAACCCGCCAACAACGCAGAATACGACCAAGCCTCAGAACAAGACAAATACGCAGACGCCCAAGAACCCAAAGGGCGCGGCCGCGGGCGGGCAGCGCTCCGATTTCGCGCTGTTCGACGGCACGAATCCCCAGACTCTCGAGTTCGGCGCGCAGTGCGGCGCAACGCTGGGCGGCAGCCAGGCCGTCGCGTTCACCTATCACGTCACCGTCTCGAACTGGAGCGACACGGTAAGAATTCTACGCGTGCTTTACGCCGACGGCGAGGAGATGGCGCGCTATCAGATTCCGCCGCACACATCGTTCAGTTTTTCCCAGGCGGCGGGCGGCACGGCGGGCGTAGATGATTTGATCAGGGTCTTCGGCGAGGGCGCCGCGCCGGTGGAGCTCGCCGGCTCGATGAGCGCGACTTTTCCGGCCGCGGCGAAGCCGCACCCGAGCATCGGCCAAGACTTCTGCGCGACCCTGACGACCCAGCCGACCTCGTAAAAAAACACTCAGCACGGTTTAGCGGCCCTCCGCCCCGCGCATCGTCGCGGGCTTGAGGGCCGCTTTTTTCTGCTGTAAAGCCAGTAGCTTACTGCCTCGCCAATTCTTCGGCCGATGCCGCGCTCCCACAGCGGGACCGGTAAACACCTGTATTAAAAGCCGGAAAGGACCCTATTGCCCTAAACAGCGGTGGGATATACCGTCGGCTGAAAGGAGGATGTTGTGTCTTGATGGAAAGAAAAATAGGAGGGGTTTCATGAAAGCATCAATCGCTTTGTTTTCTCTTTTGCTGACCTTCGCCTTCACAGCACAGTCGCACGCCGCGCCCGCCGCGGGCGGCGAGCGCTCCGACTTCGCGCTGTTCGACGGCACGAATCCAATTGATGTCGAGTTCGGCGCGCAGTGCGGCGCCAAGCTCGGAAATTCCGGTCAGGCCGTCGCCTTCACCTACTACGTCACCGTGTCCAACTGGAGCACTGTAACCAAAGTTCTGCGCGTGCTCTACGCCGACGGCCAGGAGATGGCGCGCTATCAGATTCCTGCGGGCACGTCTTTCGCCTTCTCACAGGCGGCCGGCGGCACGGCGGGAGTGGACGATTGGATCAGGGTCTTCGGCGAAGGGACGGCACCGGTGGAACTGGCCGGCTCAATGAGCGCCAAGTTTCCTGCGGCGGCGAAGCCGCACCCGAGCGTGGGCACGAGCTTCTGCACGACAATGACGACCCGGCCGTAATTCTCATTTCGTAATCGAGAGTCCTCTGTCCCGTCGACGGTTGGATGGGACGGAGGATTTTTTTATTCCCCGCATCGTTACCTCCCGCTCTTCACCATCTCTTCGGCGTGGCGCACCGCCTGGTCGGTCACCTTGACGCCGGCGAGCATGCGCGCGACCTCGGCGACGCGCTCGCGCTCGCCGAGGCGCTTGACGCGCGTGAACGTGCGCCCGCGGGCGACCTCTTTCTCGACCGCGAAATGGCCGTCGGCGAGCGCGGCGATCTGCGGCAGGTGGGTGACGCAGATCACCTGATGCGCGGCGGCGACTTTTTTTAATTTTTGCCCGACGATCTCCGCCACGCGCCCGCCGATGCCGGCGTCGACTTCGTCGAAGAGCAGCGTCGGAATCTCGCCGCGCGCGAGCGCGAGCGACTTGATCGCCAGCATGAGGCGCGAGAGCTCGCCGCCGGAGGCGATGCGGGCGAGCGGCTTCACCGGCTCGCCGGGATTGGGCGAGAAATAAAATTCGATCTGGTCGACGCCGCGCTCGGTCAATTTTTTTCCGGCCGCGGCGAACGGCGGCTCGTCGGGAGCCTCGGCGGCCGGCGCGAAGCGCGCCTCGAAGCTCGTCCCCGCCATGCCGAGCGCGGAAAGCTCCTTCTCCATATCTTTCTTGAAGCGACTCGCGGCCTTGCGGCGCTCGCGCGAGAGCGCCTCCGCCGCATCCCAGGCCGAGCGGCGCGCCGCATCCACGGCGCGCTCGAGCGCGGGGATTTCTTCCGATCCGCGCTCCAATCCCTCCAGTTGCACGGCGATCTCTTCGCCGCGGCGGATGATCTCTTCGATCGAGCCGGAATATTTGCGCTTGAGCCGGCCGATCTCGGCGAGGCGCGCTTCGAGCTCGTCCTGCGCCGCGGGGTCGAATCTGACATGGCCGGTGTGGCGTCGCAGCAAAGCGGCGGCCTCCTGCAGCTGCGCGAGCGCGCCGTCGAGAAGCTCGACCGCCGGGCTTAAGCCGCCGTCGATGCGCGCGAGCTCTTTTAATCGCGCAACGTAGCGGCCGAGCCGGCCGGCGATTGCCTCGTCGCTCTCGTAGAGCAGTTCCTCGCCTTCCTTGCAGCCCTGGTAGAGCTTCTCGGCGTGCATGAGAATATTTCTCTGCTCCTTGAGCTTGTCCTCTTCGCCTGGCTCTAAAACCGCGCGCGCGATCTCTTCGGCCTGCGCCCGGAGCCACTCCTCCTCGCGCCTGGTTTTCTCGATCAGCTCGCGGGCGAGGGTCAGATCGCTCCACGCCGCCGAGAGCGCCGCATGCCTGCGGCCGGCTTCCGCAGCCTTGTCCTCCAGGCCGGCATAACTGTCGAGCAATTCGAGATGGCTTTCCGGCTTGAGCAGCGACTGATGCTCATGCTGGCCGTAGATGTGAATCAGCCCCGGGCCGATGTCGGATAGAACGGCAAGCGGGCAGAGGCCGCCGTTCAAATAGACCCGGTTCTTTCCTGCGCGGCTCACGACGCGCTTGACGACGAGCTCGTCGTCGATGTCGTGCCCGGCTTCCTTGAGCTTTTCCGCGAGCGACGGTGGAAAAGACTCGAACAGCGCCTCGACGCTCGCCTCGTCCTCACCGTGGCGAATGAGATCGGCCGAGGCACGCGCACCCGCGGCGATGCCGAGCGCGCCGAGCACGATCGTCTTCCCAGCGCCGGTCTCGCCGGTGAGTGCGACGAGCCCGGGCCCGAGCTCGAGCGCTGCCTCATCGATCACCGCGAAGTTTTTGATCCTGAGCTCGCGCAGCACGGCAGATCGAGCTTAGCGCTCGCCCCACTTCAGCTTGTCGCGCAGGATCTCGAAATAGCCGCGCGTCGGCATTCGAATGAGCGAGACCGGCACGCCGTAGTCGCTCACCTCGATGACGTCGCCGTCCTGGAGCTGCATCCCCTGCTGGCCGTCGGGGCTCAGGAAGACCGTGTCCCCGGCGGAGCGAAGCGTGACGCGGATCGTCGATTTGCTCGAAACGACGATCGGGCGGTGCGTGAGGGTGTGCGGGCAGATGGGGCAGAGCAGGATCGCGCCGAGCGAGGGATAGAGAATCGGCCCTCCGGCCGCCAGCGAGTAGGCAGTCGAGCCGGTCGGGGTCGAAATGATGAGCCCGTCGGCGCGATAGGTGCAGAGATATTCGCCGCCGACGTGAGTTTCGAGATCGATGATCCGCGAGCGGGCGCCTTTGGTGATCACCCCGTCGTTCAGCACGCGGAATCTTTTCGGCTTGGCGCGCTTGCGGAAAAGACGGACGGCAAGCGTCATGCGCTTCTCGACAGTAAAATGGCCGTCGAGCGTCTCTTCCAGCACGGTCTCGAGCTCGTCGACGGCGACTTCGGTGATGAAGCCGAGGCCGCCCAGGTTGACGCCGAGGATCGGCACCTTGGGCCGTTCGACCAGCCGCGCGACGCTAAGCAGCGTGCCGTCGCCGCCGAGCACGACGATGAGGTCGGCCCTTTTCGCCATCTCCTCCTTGCTGCATGCGCGCGCGCCGTTTTTATAGAGGCCTGTCTCGACCAGCACGCGGCGCTTTTTTTCCTTGAGCCACGGCACAAGCCAGCGCACCATTTCGGCGGCTTTGGGCTCTTCGTATTTGGCGACCAGACCGACGACGCGAATCAATGACGGGAACCTCGTCCCGACATTATCACAGCGCAGAAAATAAAGTCTATGAGGATGAAAGACGGCGGGATGGGGCCGCGCGCTGTAAACAATAGAATGTCACCCCCGCGCAAGCGGGGTCCAGGAAAAAAGGCCTGGATTCCCGCTTGCGCGGGAATGACCCAAGAGGGCATTGGTTCTACTGCATAGAAGGCGGCCTTTTCGATAATGCGATGAACAAAACCGCAGCCGATGCCGACCGACATTCCTACGCCGCCGATTGCGGCGACTTGAGCGCGAAATAGATCTTCTCCGCCGTCAGCGGCAGGTCGAAAATCCGCACGCCGGCGGCGGCGGCGAGCGCGTTGGCGACGGCGCCGGCCGTGGCGATGATGCCGTTCTCGCCGATCTGCTTGGCGGCGAACGGCCCCGGGCCGGTCGGGTCTTCGATCAGCACGGTCTCGAGCGGCGGGATGTCGGCGATTCCCGGGATACGGTAGTCGCCGAAATTCGCGGTAAGCACCTTGCCGTTCTCCGTCACGACCTCCTCCATGACCGCATAGCCGAGGCCTTGAACCAGACCGCCTTCGATCTGGCCTTGATGCGTGAGCGGGTTGATCACCGTGCCGACATCATGCGCGGTGACCATTTTTTTCACCCGCATGCGGCCGGTTTCGCGGTCGACTTCGACCTCGGCGATCTGGACGACGAACGCCGCAACCGGGGAGCGGCCCTTTACTTCGTAGCTCTTGCGAATGCGGAGCGCGCCGTCGCCGCCCGCGGCGCGGCGGCAGACGTCGGCGAAGCTCAAGGATCCTTTTTTCCCGTTGGAAAATTTGCCGCGCGCGAGCTTCACCTCGGCCGACTGACAGCCGAGCATCGACGCCGCGGTCTCGCCGAGCTTTTCCCGCAGCGCCTCGGCCGCCATCAATACGGCATGGCCGCTCATGTTAGTGATCTTGCTGCCGCCGGGCGCGGCGTCGTTCTCGAAAGTCTCGGTGTCGCCGATCTCGGCGCCGATGTCGGCGGCGCGGATCGTCAGCACCTCGGCGGCGATCTGCGCGAGCAGCGTGTGCGTGCCCGTGCCGATGTCCGGCACGGCGGTAAGAATCTTGACCTTTCCGTCCGGCGCGGCCGTGAGTTCCGCGTTGGCGAGCCCCGAGCCGCCCACGTGGCGGAAGGAGACGCCGATGCCGAGGCCGGTGCCGTCGGCGCGGCGCTTGCCCCAGCCGACTTTCTTCGCAGCCGCCAGCAGCGTCTCGCGGCAGCGCACCTTGTCCACGGCTCTCCCGCCGGGCAGCTTGTCGCCGTCGCGAATGAGATTCCTCAGGCGAAAATCGAGCGCGTCCAGGCCGAGCGCCTTGGCGAGCAGATCGGTGTGCGACTCGGCCGCGAAAACCGTCTGCGGCTGCCCCGGCGCGCGGTAGTAACCGCACGGCACGCCGTTCGTATACACACCGTACGATCGAATTGCATAGTTGGGAATCCGGTAGACCCCGGTCGCGTGCGTGCCGCCGCCCAGGTTCGGCACCTCGCCGGGCTTGAACGAGGCGTAGGCCCCGCTGTTGAAGATCACGTCCGCCGTGCGCGCGAGGATCGTGCCGTCTTTTTTGACGCCGCTCTTGATGCGGATCACCGAGGCGTGGCGCGGATCGCCCGCGGTCAGCTCCTCGTGATAGGTCATCACCATCTTCACCGGCCGCTCCGCCGCCTTGGCGAGCTCGTAACAGATCGGGATGTCCATCAGCGCGCCCTTGCCGCCGAAATCGCCGCCGACGGCGACGACGTGGACGCGGACGCGCTCTTTGGGAATCTCGAGCTGGCGCGAGAGATGCGACTTCACTCGAAACGGCGCCTTGCACGACGCCCAGATGTCGACGGCGCCGGCGCCGTTCACGGCGACGACGACGGAATGCGGCTCGATGTACGCTTGATGCGCGAGGCCCGTCGTAAAAGTATGCTCGAGCACGAGGTCGGCCTCTTTGAAGCCGGCCTCGACGTCGCCGGCGGTCCAGTTCTGAATCGCGAAGACGTTCGGCAGCGTCTCCGGCGGCGCGTGAAATCCTTTATAAGAGGGCAGCTCCTCGTGCACGAGCGGCGCGCCCTGCGCCATCGCCTTTACCGGGTCGAAGATGCCGGGCAGCTCTTCGTAATTCACCTCGATCAGCGCGAGCGCCTCGTCGGCGGCCTCCAGGCTCTCGGCCGCCACGGCGGCGACCTTCTCGCCAATGAAGCGGACCTTCCCCTGCGCCAGCACCGGCGTGTCCTGCAGGCTCAAGCCGACGCGGTGCGGCGGCAGATCGGCGCCGGTCAGCACGGCGAAGACGCCTTTGACTTTTTTCGCCTTGTCCGCGTTAACGCCAAGGATGCGCGCGTGCGCGTAAGGGCTACGGAGGCAGCGCCCCCAGAGCATGCCGGGAAGATGCACGTCGGCGGTGTAAACCGTCCTGCCGCCGACTTTCTCCGCCCCTTCGATCCGCGGCGCGGGCGCGCCGACCACATTGAGTTTCATTTCTCTTCCTTTCGTCACAGCTGCTGTAGTTTCGGGTTTCGCATTTCGAGAAAGACCGCGCCGCTCCCTCTTACTCGAAACTCGGAACTAGAAACTCGAAACTATTTTTAAACAACCCATTCCCTCAGCCGCGAGCTGGCGTAGTCGACCATCATCACGAGCACGATCAAAACGACGACGATCGCCGCCGCCTCCTGATACTGAAAGGTGCGGAAGCTCGTATTCATGAGATATCCGATGCCGCCCGCGCCGATCAAGCCGAGCACCGAGGCCGAGCGTATGTTGGTTTCGAAGCGATACAGCGTGAACGAGATCAGGTCCGGCAGGATCTGCGGCACCACCGCGAACGCCAGCACCTGCGCGTAGCCCGCGCCGGTCGCGCGGATCGCCTCGACGACGCCCTCGTCGATGTTCTCGACCGATTCGGAAAGGAGCTTGCCCAATACCGTCGCGGTATGGATAAACAGCGCGAGCGTTCCGGCGAACGCGCCGAGGCCGACCGCGGCGACGAAGAGGAGCCCGAGCGCCAGGTCGGGAATCGTGCGGATGAAATTGAGCATGCCGCGCACGGTGGAATAGACGAGGGGATGTGGCGTGGTATTGCGCGCGGCGAGAAACGCCAGCGGAAACGCGACGACGAGCGCGAGGAACGTGCCGGCGAGCGCCATCTGGATCGTCTCCAGCGTCGCGCCCACGATCGTCTGCGGAAAGGTCGCCTCCCACCAGCGGCGCTTGATGCGCTGCTCCTCGGGGGCGAGCGGGAGCGGGAGCAATAATTTCGAGAGCGAGAACCCTTCGGGAAGAAAATAGCTGTGAATGTCGGTCACCTTGGAAAAGTCCGGCGGCAGCATGCGCCGGACGGTATCGAAGATCTGCGGTATGCCACGCACCAGCTCGCCGGGTCTTATCCTCGCCCCCTGAAACGACCACACGAGGAGCAACAGCAGGACCGCGAGCCACAGAAAAAACCGCGGGCCGCGCCGCGGTTCCGGCGGCGCTTCAGAAAAAATATCGGTTTCGCCGCGAGCGGCGGACTGTGCCACAAAACCTCCAGGATTCAATGACGAGCGCCGAACGACTCTCGCCTAGCGCTTCTCTTCCTGAATTCTTCCGTCTGTTCTCGCGTCGACGGGGCCGCTTTCCAAGGCTTTCGTGAAGAGATCGCGCAGCATCGTCTGATGCTCGATTCGCTCGCGCGCCTGCGGAAACATCGAGAAGCCGTCGCCCCCCTGAGCGATAAAACTATTGACGGCGACGCTGTACTCGCGCTCGGGCCGCAGCGGGGCGCCGCCGACGCGAACGTCTTTGACGCGGGCGCCGGCCGGCGCCGCCGGATCGAACCTGAAGGTGATCCCGGCGACTTGCAGAAAGCGCCCGGCGGCGGGAATCCGGCTCACGCTGTTTTCCAGCGCCCGCCGCAGCTCGGCGCCCGTCAGCTTGACCGTGACGATCGGGTCGTTGTACGGCAGCATCCGCATCACCTGCTTGAGCGTCACCGCGCCGGCCGGAATCGTGCCGCGGATCGCGCCGCCGTTGACGAACGCGACGTCCGCCCCGGTCTGTTTCCGCGCGAGGTCGGCGAGCAAGTCGCCGAAGTTCGTCTCGCGCGCGCGCACCACCTGGAGCTCGCCGTTCAAATCGACCAGCGTTCGCCCCACGACGCGGTTTGTCTCGCTTTCGAGCCGCCGCACGTAATCCGCGACTAGCGCCGCGACTTTGGGATCTTCCGGCAGAGCCGCGTCGATCGAAATGTTCACCGCCTCGGCAGCGCGGATGCCGTGATCGATCGTGAGGTCGAGGCGGCCGAGCGTGCGCGCCTGCTGATGGCTCTTGACGAAAATCGGCCCGGGCGCCGGCGCTGCGCGTCCGTGAATCGGATTCTTTTGACCGCGCGCGATGAAGCCGTCGAAGCCGGGCGTGTGGCCGCCGACGATGACGTCGATCCCCTCGACCGCGTGGGCGAGCGCGAGGTCTTCCTCGGTCTCCTCGTGCGTCACCGCAACGATCAGATCGACGCGCGCTTTGAGCGCGGCGACGGCGGCCCGCGCCGCCGCGACCGGCTCGCTGGCTTCGAGCTCCTTGACCACGCCGGCCTCGAAGAAATCGGGAAAGGTCTTGCCGCCGAGCAGCCCGATGACGCCGACGCGAAGCCCGCCGACCGTTTTGATCGCGAAAGGCTCGCAGATGCCCGCCTGCTTGGGCTTCAAGTTCGTACACAGAAACGGGAAGCGCGCCTGGGCCTTCAGCTCGCGCAGATGTTTGAGGCCGAAATCGAAATCGTGGTTGCCGAGCGTTTGCGCGTCGTAGCCCATGAGGCTCATCGCCGCGATGTCCGGCGCGCCGCGAAAAACCGAGGACATCGCGGTGCCGACCACGAGATCGCCGCTATCGACCAAAAGCACGTTCTTCACTTCTTTTCTTATTTTCTCGATCAGCGCGGCGCGGCGCGCAACGCCGCCGAGGCCCTGGTAAGGACCGTCTTCGATCGGCTGCAGCGTCCCGTGATGCTCGCTCGTGTGCAGGATCGTGAGCTCTTCGGCGTGGCCGTTCGCGGCTAAAAGCAGCGCGCAAAAAAGCGCGATCGGCAGGCGCAACTTCATGGCTTCTCGAAGGAAAATGCATACTCCAACGAGCCGGCAATGTCCATCCATCGGTCGTTGACACAAATCTTGCTCCTGGGCTACTGTCGGTATTATTCCGATGAAAAACATCGCCTCATTGCTCACCGCAGCGCTGTTGCTGCTCGCGGTGCGCGTGGGCGTCGCCGCTCAAGCGCCGCGCCCCTGGAAGATCGCCATTCTCATCGCGCAGGCCGGGCCGTCGGAGGACCAGACGACCCGCGGCCTCCGCGACGGGCTGAAAGAGCTCGGCTACGTCGAGCGCAAGAACGTGGTCATCGAGATCGACGACATGAAGGGCAAAACCGGAGCACTCGAAGCCGCCGCCGTCGAGCTCGCGCGCAAAAAAGTCGATCTCATCTTCACCAGCGGCACGCGCGCGACGCGCGCCGTGATGGCGGCCACGCAAACGATCCCGATCGTCTTCCGCCACCCGGCCGATCCGGTCACGATGGGATTCGTCAAATCGCTGGAGCGGCCCGGCGGCAACGTCACCGGAGTCTCGGCTTTTTCCGGCAGCACGGTGCAAAAGCGCTTCGAGATTCTGAAGGAGTTCGCGCCGCGCGTGCGCCGCGCGCAGATCTTCTACGATTCCAACAACCCCTTCGCCCGCGAGAACGTCGCCGCCGCGAAGAAAGCCGGCGAGGCCTACGGCATCGAAGTGGTCGACCACTCGATCAAGACGCCCGACGAGCTGAAGACGGCGCTCGGCGCGCTCGAAAAAACCGACGAGGAGGCGATCTTCGAAGTCTCCGACGATCTCGTCGAGAGCCAGGCCGAGCTCCTCTTCGATGCCGCGCGGCAAAACGGGATGCCGTCGATCTTCGAAGGCGCCGATTGGGCGGTCAAGGGCAGCCTGTTGAGCTACGGCGCGAATTATTACCAGATGGGGCGGCAGGCGGCGCGCCTGATCAATCGGATCTTCCGCGGCGAGAAACCCAGCAACATCCCGGCGGAGCGCGCGAATAAATACGATCTCATGGTGAATCTCCGCATGGCCAGGGCGATCGGCCTTGAGATTCCGCCCGCGACTTTGAAGAAAGCCGACAAGGTGATCCGCTAGCCATGGCCGATCTCGCCGATACCATACAAAAAATTTCCATTTTCTCCTCGCTCACCCGCGAGGACGTCGCCAAGGTTTTGGGCAAGCTCGAAGAGCTCTCCTATTCCGCCGGCACGACGATTATAAAGCAAGGCGATAAGGGCGATGCGTTTTACATCATCCACGCCGGGGCCGTGGAGGTGGTGCTCGAAGGCGCAGGCGAGAGGTCGCAGACGCTCGCAGTGCTGGGCCCGCAGGAAGCGTTCGGCGAGATGGCGCTTTTCTCCGGCGATCCGCGCTCGGCGACGATCGTCGCGGTTAAGGATACGACGGTGTGGCGTCTGTCGCGCGACGCCTGGACCGATTTGATCGAAAAGCACCCGGCGTGGCCGCTGCATTTCTGCGCCGTCTTGAGCAAGCGGCTCTCCCACGTCGAGCACGCTTATTCCACCGGCCGCGACGCGTTCAATTCACTCGCCGAGGAGTTCTACGACGCGCGCCCCCCGGAGGAGCAGCGGTTTTTCCGGCACGCCGCGCTGCTCGATGCGATCGATCCCGAGACCATGGAATTTCTCCTCGACATGGAAGGATCGAAAAGCTTTCTGGCCCACGTCGAGGTGTCCCACGCGCCTTTGATTCACTCGGAGAACGGTGGCCGGCGCAAGCTGCACGCGTTCTTCCGCGATCTCCTGATCGAAAAACTGGTCGCTCAAGAAGGCGAGCCGGCCAAGTGCGAGATCCATTCCCAAATCGCGGCGCGTTTCGAGATATTGAAGGACTGGGCCGCGGCGCTCCACCACCGCGTCGCGGCGGAGGAATGGGCCGCGGCCGCGAATACGATCGCGGCGCACAAAGAAGATCTGCTGGACAGTTCGGCGCCGCTGCTCAAGCAGGCGCTGGAAAAAATGCCGCCGGATATTTTTTACCGCGATTCCCGGCTGGTCCATATCAAGGCCGAGACGCTCGCCCGATTGGGCGATTTCCCCGCCGCGGTGCGCACCTATAAAGAGGTCCTCTCGCAGCGGAGCGTCAGCGCCGGCGCGACCGCCGTCGCGCGCTATCAGCACATGGCGAACGCCTTCATGGATAAGAAAGACTACCCGCAGGCGCTCAACTACCTGCGCGGCGCGCTCAACCTGCTGGAAAGAGGCGATGTCTCGCTGCCGGGAGACATGCGGGAGGTGCTGCACGACCTGCCGAAGTTCCAGCCCATCGTCGTCGCCCCCCAGGCTTCCGGCGACCGGTCGGGCTGGACGCGCGTCTACGCGTCGCTCGCGAAGCTCTACCGGCAGCCGACTTTGGGCCGTTGGGTGGGCGGCGTTCTCGGCGTCGCCGCCTGGGCGTATCTCTGGTTCGCGCAGCCCGATATCGGCCTCGACCCGGAGGCAACCAAAGTGGCCGCTTTGCTCGCCTTGACGCTCATCTTCTGGGCGTTCTGGGTTTTTCCCGATTACGGCGTCGCGCTGATTTTCGTCCTGGGCCTGATCCTTACCGGACTGAGCTCGCCGGAGGAGGCGCTCGGCGGCTTCGCGAGCACGACCTGGTTCATGACGCTCGGCGTGCTCGGCTTGGGCGCGGCGATCACGAGCTCGGGCCTGTTCTATCGCCTGTCGCTCGGCCTCGTGCGCTTCTTTCCGCTGACCTACTACTGGCAGATCTGCGCGCTCGGCTTCATGGGCGTCGTTATCACCGCCCTCATCCCGCAGCAGACCGCGCGCACGGCGATCAGCAGCCAGATGCTGCTCAATCTATCCGAGAGCCTTGGCTACAAGACGCCGTCGAGGGCCTCGACCGGCCTGTTCGCCGCGACGTTTCTCGGCCTCGGCCAGCTGGGGTTTTTATATCTCACCGGCTCGACCTCGAACCTGCTCGCCTGGGGCCTTCTGCCCAAGGACGTGCGCGCCCAGTTCACCTGGGGCTACTGGTTTCTCGCCGCGCTGCCGCCGACGCTGGTCGTCATTGCGATCGTCGTTGTGGCGATCATCTTTCTCTATCGCCCGGAGTCCAAGTCGCAGATCTCTTATAAGATGGTCGAGAATCAGCTCGAGATTCTCGGCCCGGTGTCGGGGCACGAATGGATCACGCTTGCGATGCTCGTCTTCATGGTCGGCGGCTGGCTCACTTTCTCGTACCACAAGATCGACAGCGCCTGGATCTCGCTGATCGGGCTCACCGTGCTGATCAACACGGGCGTGCTCGGCTGGGGCATGGTGAAAAAGGGGATCGACTGGGAGATGCTCATCTATCTCGGCGCGACGCTGAGTATCCCGGCCGTGCTCACGAAGGCGAAGATCGACCAGTGGCTCGTCGGCTTCATCTCGCCCGTCATCATGCCGTACGTCGACCGGCCCGCGATCGCTTTTATCATGATCGCAGTGTTCATCTATGCGCTGAAGCTCGTTTTCACGAGCGGCCTCGCGGTCGTGACGCTCTCGATCGTGCTGATCCCGCTAGCGGTCGAGATGCAGATCAGCCCCTGGATCATCATCATGCTGATCCTCATCGCGACGGAAGTGTGGTTCTTTCCCTTCCAGGTCGACTGGCACACGCTCGCCAGTGCGACGACCGAGGGCAAGGGATTTTCCTACCGCCTCATGTCGCGCATCAATCCGATCTACGCGCTCGCCTACCTGCTCGCGCTGATCGCGGCGATCCCCTACTGGAGATATTTGGGGTTGATCGGCTGAGAAAGGCCGCATTTTTTATTCTTCAGCTCTGCGTGCGTTGATAAACATCTTCAACGACGGAATCGGTCAGCTGCTTTACGGGTCCGTCGAAGAAGATCCGTCCCTGCTTGAGGCCGATGACGCGGTCGGCGTACTCGCGCGTGAGATCGAGCGTGTGGAGGCTCACGAGCGCTGTGATGCCGTCCTCGCGGCAGACGCGCTTTAAAATGTCGAGCACGACGCGCGAGAGCTTGGGATCGAGGCTCGAGACCGGCTCGTCGGCGAGAATCAGCGCCGGACTCTGCATCAAGGTGCGCGCGATCGCCACGCGCTGCTGCTCGCCGCCGGATAGCTGGTCGGCGCGCTTGTACGCGTGGGCGAGGAGCCCGACGCGCTTGAGATTGGCGAGCGCGCGCCGGCGCTCCTCGCGGGGGAAGAGCCGGAGACAGCTTTTCACGCTGGATTGATAGCCGAGCCCGCCGGAGAGCACGTTTTCGATCACGCTCAGGCGCTTGACGATGTTGTAGTGCTGGAAGATCATGCCGACTTTGCGCCTGAGCAGCCGCGTCTCGGCGCGGCCGAGAGCCAAGACGTCGATCTTCGCGCCGTCCGCGCCGGCCGCGAAGATCGATCGCGGCATGTAGATCGCCCCCGCCGTCGGCTCGACGAGGCGATTGACGCAGCGGAGCAGCGTCGATTTCCCCGAGCCCGACAGGCCGATAACCCCGACGAACTCCCCCTGCTCGACCGTCAGATCGATTCCGGAGAGCACCGGCGTCGAGCCGTAGCTCTTCGTCAGGTTGCGGATCTCGAGAATGGGCATGGGTGTTGGAGTAGTGGAGTACTGGAGCATTGGAATTCAAACCATCACTCCAATACTCCAATCATATTATTTCTTCTTCAGCGCTTCTTTGAGGTTAATCCCGGCGCTTTTGAACGCCGCCCTCACGGAATCGTAGTCCTGATCGCTCGCGGGCACGAAACCGTCGATCTGGTACAAGTCGCGCAGCATCTTCTGTCCCACCGGGTCGCGCCCGAGCGCGAGGAACGTGTCGGTGATCTTCTGCGCGACCGCGGGATCGAGATCGGCGCGATAGACGAGGTTGTCGGCCGGGATCGGCTCGGAATAGGCGATCGCGCGGATCTGCTTCTGCTCCTCGGGATTTTTCAGATACTGCATCCAGGCGGCGTCCTTGCCGTCGGTGAAGTTGGCGAACGTCGCGCCGGCGTCGACCTTGCGGTTGAGCACCGCGAGGACCGTGGCGTCGTGGCCGCCGGAGTAGATGACGTGGCTGAAGTCCTTGCCCGGATCGATGCCGTTCTCCAGGAACATTTTTCGCGGGATGATGTGGCCGGTGGTCGAAAGCGGATCGCCGAAGGCGAAGGTTTTGTTCTTCAAATCCTTCAGCGTCCGAATGCCGCTGTCGGCGCGCGTGATAATCGCGGCGTAATAGGCGGCCGAGCCCTTGCGGTGCGACTTGAGCGCGACCTGGATATTCGCCTCGTTTTTCGCGAGCACGTACGAGGCGGGGCTCAGGAAGGCGATGTCGAGTTTTTTCGCGCGCAGCGCCTCGACCACGCCGGTGTAGTCGGTCGCGACGAAGGGCTCGACCTCCATGTCGAGCTCTTTGCGCAGGATCTCGACGATCGGCTGCGCATTTTGCGCCACCTGCTGGACGTTTTCGGAAGGGACGAAGCCGACGCGAAGGACCGGCTTCGAGGATCTCGCGCCGCAGGCCGGAAGCAATGAAGCAGCGAGAATGAAGACTGCTAAAAACGAGCGCCGGCGAGCCATTGCAGCCATAGATACTCGATGCGTTCCGAGCGTGCAACCGCGCGTGTTGTTTTCGCGCCGATAGGGTTTAAAGAAGTAGTATGTGGAAGCGCATTCTACTCGCCTGCGCGCTCGTCATAAGCGCCGGCTGCGGCGGCATCCGCGATCTCAAGACCAAGCAGCTCGAAAGCGCGGCGCCTTCGGCGCCCGTGCGATTTTTTTACGAGACTCAGGGCGGCAAGGCCGAGGCGTTTCTTGTCCGCCCGGAGGGCCGCGGCCCGTTCCCGCTCATCGTTCTCCTGCACGGCCATAGCCGCAATGGCTCGGGCGCCGAAGTCCTGATGCCGGTCGCCGAGCTCTTCGCTAAGAATCTGTGTTACGCGCCGCTCGCAGTTTCACTGCCGGGCTACGGCGGCACGGCCGTCGCGAACGTCGCCGACCGTGAAGTCGTGGCCCACGTTTTGGCCGACGGCGTCGCCGACACCGAAAAACTTTCCTGGATCGATCCCAAGCGCCTCATGCTCTACGGCTTTTCGCGCGGCGCCGTCTTCGGCGCCTCTTCCGTGGCGCGGCTGCCGCAGTTGCGCGCGCTGGTGCTCCATTCGGGCGCGTACGATCTCGGCCGGCTCTATAACGACACCTCGGCGGCGTGGGTGCGCCAGGTGTTGAATCCCAGCGGCGCAACCGAACCCAAGCTCTTCAATGTCCTTCCGGAAGTGGAAAAATGGCGCGCGCCGACGCTTGTGCTCCACGGCGCCAAAGACGCGCTGCTGCCGGTCAATCAGGCGGAGATGCTCGATCAGCGACTCGCGGCCGCCAAGGTGCCGCACCGGACGGTGATCTTTCCCGACGCGGGGCACCGCCTGCCGCTCGACGGCGTCGCCAAGGCGGTTTTCTCGTTTTTGCAGCAATACGTCGGGAGCGCCTGCGGCCCTACCGATCGCTGATCTCTTTGAGGAGCTTCTCCGCCTCTTTTTTGTGATTGGGATCGTCGGAGAACTGGATCGGCTGTGCGAGCGAGGTTTTCAGCGAGGCGCGCGCGAGATCGTATTTACCGAGCGCGATGTAAGTTTTGGCAAGCTCGAGATGAACAGAAACGAGGTTGGGGTTGAGCGTGATCGCCTTTTTGAACAGGTCGACGGAGGTATTCAAATCTCCTTTGGGGACCGAGCGCCACAGGAAAGTGGAGGCGAGCACCCGGCTCGTATGGCCTACCTCCGCCATCTTCCTATGCCAGATGCCTAAAAGGTGATAAGCGAACCCGTTCTGGGGGTCCGCCGCGAGCGCCTTTTCCGCTTCCGCGCGGATCTCCGCCGAGAGATCGATCTGTTTCGACACCGGCGATTGCGAGGCGATTTTTCCGAGCGAGGCGGCGACATAGAAATGACCCCACGTGCTCTGCGGGTCGATCTTCATCGCCTTGCGGGCGTATTCTTCCGCCGCGCGATATTCTTTGAGCTTCCTTTCGCGTGCGTCGAGCTCGCCCTCCAAGATTAGATCGCCCAGGTCGACATGGCCCCGTGATGACTTCGCCAGCGCCTCGAAATTATCCGGGTCGAGCTGGAGAACGCGGTTGAGCGTCTGGAGAGCCTCGTGGGTCTTGAAGGCGGCGTAGAGCGAATCCGCCTGCTGGAGCAGATTCGAGACCTCGGAGCCGTCGTTGACGCAGTGCGGACAGCCGACGCGCCCGATCGAGTGCTGCGCCGCGGGCGAACTCGCCGCAAATAGAATCGAAGCAACAAAAATGGCGAGTGAAATGCGCATCGTCAACGTATGGGGCATGTCTTTCCGCTCGAGTCTATCGCCACATAAACCACTTCCGCCTCGGTCACGCGGACGAAGTTGCCGGGGTCTTCATAGCGATCCGCCTCGACTTCGACGCGAATCGTCAGCGAGGTCCTGCCCTCTTTCACCACCGCCGTATAAAAACTTACCACATCGCCGACGTAAACTGGAGCGATAAAGCCGACTTCATGCATGGCGCGGGTGACGAAATTTCGCTCCGCGTATTCGCGGGCGGCGATAGCGCCGGCCAAATCGATATGGCTCAAGATGATGCCCCCGAAGATCGTGCCGCGCGCATTGGTGTCTTTGGGCAGCATGGTGACCTTAAGCGCCAGACGTCTGTCTACCATGCCCCTCTCCTCGCGGGCTCTTCGACTCGCCACAGTAAAGCCAATCCGGCGATAAATAGCAAGCCGATCGCGGACATAGCGAGGCGCTGGCTGCCCGAGAGATGCGCGGTAACACCGAACAGGAGCGGGCCGACCGCCGAGGAGAACTTGCCGCTGATGCCGTAGAAGCCGAAGATTTCCGCCTGCTGCGACGGATGGACCATCAGGGCGAGCATCGAGCGGCTGACGGCGCCGACAGAGGCGAGACAGAGCGCGCCGAGCGAGGAGACCGCCCAGAAAACCGCCTTGCTGGTCGCCGCCGCCGCGCCGAAGCCGACCACTGTCCATAATATAAGGAGCACGACGAGCGTCCGCCGCGGGCCGGCGCGATCGCTGATATAGCCGAAGCCGATCGCGCCCGCGACGCCGATCGTTTGCAGCACTAGGTAAAAGCGCACCAGCTCGGGCAGCGTAAAGCCGAGGGTGTCCTGCGCGTAGATGCTGGCGTAATAACTGATCGTCGAGACGCCTTCCATGTAGACGAAATAAGCGAGCAGAAAGCGCGCCAGCATGCGGTATTCGCTCACGCGCGCGAGCGTGCTTTTCACCTGCCGGAGCCCCGCGATAAAGACGGTTCCCAGCTTCTCCGCGGAGCGCCGCGCCGTCGTCCGAGGCAAGAGAAAAAACGCCGGCAGCGCGAAGATCAGGTAAAACAGTGCGGTGAAAATGAAGACCCGGCGCGCGCTTTCCGGCGCGCCGCCTTGAAGCATCGGTATCGACAGCAGAAGCATCGCGATACCGCCGAGGTACGCCGCGGCCCAGCCGTAACCCGAGAGCCGCCCGACCTCCTCGGGCGCCGCCAAATCGGGGAGAAACGCATTGTAGAAGACCTGTCCCGTCTGGTAGGCGATGTTGGCGGCGATGAAAATCGCCATCGCCGCCAGCACCATGCCGCTTTCGAGCCACGCGAGCTGCGCGGTGAACACAATACAAATCAGCGCCGATGCAACAAGAAAGCCTTTGCGTCTGCCGGAGAGATCCGCCGCCGCGCCCAGAACCGGCGAAAGCAGGGCGACCACGACGAGCGAGATGGAGCCGGCCGCGCCCCATAACAGATCGCCCAGGGTGCCGAGGCCGGCGCAAACGACCCCCTTGAAATAAACCGGGAACACAAACGTGACGATCATCACCGAAAAGGAGTTGTTGGCGAAGTCGTAGAGCAGCCAGCCGAAGCGTGCGCGCCGCGTGAGAGTCACGGAGATTCGATCATGGGGGCTGCTTGGCAGGGACGTTAAACGTAGGTGAGCCAGCGGGAATACTTTTTGTCTTTTCCCTTGATGATGTCGAAGAAAACCTTCTGCAGTTCCTGCGTCACCGGCCCGGGGCGGCCCGCGCCGATTGTGCGGTTGTCCACCTCGCGGATGGGCGTCAACTCCGCCGCGGTCCCGGTAAAAAAGGCCTCGTCGGCGATATAGAGCTCGTCGCGGGTGAAGCGCTCTTCGATCACCTCGTAGCCGCGGTCGCGCGCGATCTCGACCACCGAATCGCGCGTGATGCCCGGCAGGATCGACGTAAGCGGCGTGGTCTTCACGCGCTTTCCGCGAGCGATGAAGATGTTCTCGCCGCTCGCCTCGGCGACGTAGCCTTCGGCGTCGAGCATGATCGCCTCGTCGTAGCCCGCCTTCTTGACCTCGGCCTTCGCCATCACGGAGTTGACGTAGTTGCCGGACACTTTGCTCTTCGTCATCATAACGTTCACATGATGGCGCGTGTAGGACGAGACCTTCGCACGGATACCGTTCTTGATCCCCTCCTCGCCGAGATAGGCGCCCCACGACCAGGCCGCGATGGCGATATGGATCGGATTATCCGGCACGTAAATACCCAGGTCCCCGGAGCCGACGAAGGCCAGCGGGCGGATGTAGCACTCTTTCAAGCCGTTCGCGCGCACGACGTCGAGGATCGCCTTTTTGATCTCCTCAAAGCCGCGCGGTAGCGGAAACCCGAGGATTTTTCCCGAGTCGAACAGCCGCCGCACGTGCTCGTCGAGCCGGAACACGGCCGAGCGGCCGTCTTCCAGCGCGTAGCAGCGGATGCCTTCGAAGTAGCCGGTCCCGTAGTGCAAAGCATGCGTGAGGACATGGACTTTTGCCTTGTCCCAATCCACCATCTCGCCATCGAACCAGATTTTTTTGCCTGTTAGTGCCATAAAGTATCCAACAACTGCGTATTCTCCGTTGCGCTATTGTATTTTGCCGGGCGCTTTCGATCAAGCCCAAATAAAAAGGGCCGCCACACGGTGTGGCGGCCCCGAAGTCGACGCCCCGGAAGCTTACAAACCGCGCTTTAGGTCCGGCGACGGCTTAAAGCCTACCGTGCGGCTCGCCCGGATGGCGATTTCATCGCCGGTCTGCGGATTTCGGCCTTTCCGCGCTTTGCGCGAGCGTACCGTGAACGTGCCGAAGCCCGGGACCTGGAAGCGTTTGTCCTTCTTGATCGCGCGCGCGAGGCTGTCGAAGATCGCATCCACCGCTTCGCCCGCCGTCGACTTGTTGAGCCGCGCCGCTTTCGCGACCGCGCTGACGAGATCACCCTTAGTCATGGCGTTCCTCCCCTTGAGCCGGTTGAAGTCTTAAATTTTTTTAGGAATTTGAAAAACAGGCGTCATAATTCCGAATCAAACGGGAAATGTCAACAAAAAAAATGGAAAATAATTTTCCGCCGGGACGCCGATCGAGTTTGCGCGCGAAACTGCGCGCGCGATTTATTTTCTTTTCAGCTGCCGGCTGACGCCCGAGCGATCGTTGGCGATCTTTTCGTACAGAAGCCCGTAGCGGATGCCCTGATCGCTCACGATCGCTTCATCGACGGCGAAGAGCCTCAGGATTCTCTCGATCAGCAGCGCGCCCGCGAGGATCACGTCCGCGCGCTTCGGCTCGAGGCCGACGATGCGCTTGCGCTCCGCGAGAGTGATCGACTGATACAGCGCGATCTGCCGCTCAACTTCGCCGCGCGTCAGCCGGCTGCCGTGAACTTCGCTGTGCGAGTAATGCCGCAGCTCTTTTTGCACCGCCGCCATCGTGGTGAACGTGCCAGCGATACCGACCATGACCGGAGAGGAGAGCTTGCCGCTCCAGTCGGCGCCGAGCTTTCCGAGCGATTGATCGATCGCCTCGGCGATTCGGGCGCATTCTTCGCGCGACGGAGGATCGTGGCGCATATGCCGCTCGGTCAGCCGCACCGAGCCCACGTCCAGGCTCGCCCAGCCCTGCAGCTTGCCGTCGTTCGCCCAGATGAACTCCGTGCTGCCGCCGCCGACATCCACCACGAGCAGCTGCGGCGCAGAGAGCCCGAGCCCTTTGCGCACCGCGAGATAGGAATACGCCGCCTCCTCGGCGCCGGAGAGGACCCTGAGCTCCAGCTTCAGCTCGCGTTTCAGCCGGTCGATAAAGCTCTTGGCGTTAAGCGCGTCGCGGAGCGCGCTCGTGCCGACGACGGCGATCTCCTCGACGCCGAAGCTGTGGCACATGCGCACATAGTCCCGCAAGACATCGACGGCGCGCTCGATGCCGGCGGCGGAAAGCGAGCGGGTGCGGTCGACCGCTTCGCCCAATCGGGCGATCTCGGCGCGATCCGTGACGACGTCAAACGTCCCGTCGAGCGCAATCTCGGCGACGAGCATGAGAAGCGTGTTGGTCCCGACGTCGATAGCGGCGTATCGCGGCATGGCGAGGAATAGTCTCCTGTTTCAAGCCGCGAGATGCAAGTCGAGGAAATACCTAGTGACTTTGAACTTGAAGCTCGGAAGGTGGAGCGTGCTTCTCGCCGATCGCCGCGAGCCAGATTTCGATATCGGCGAGCGCCCGCTGCGCCATGAGCTCTTTTTTCATTTTTTTGGGCGGCGGCGGCGCCAGCGGCGGCATGATGCCGAAATTAACGTTCATCGGCTGGAAGTCTTTGCGCTCCGGGTCGGTGATATAGGCCAGGAGCGAGCCCAAGGCGGTGGTCGCCGGCGGCTCGACGACCCGCTCGCCGCGCACGAGACGCGCGGCGTTGATGCCCGCCAGAAGACCTGAGGCCGCCGACTCGATATATCCTTCGACGCCGGTGATCTGGCCGGCAAAAAAAATATCCCGCCGGCCGCGCCATTGCAGCGTGGGCCGAAGCTGGCGCGGCGCGTCGATAAACGTGTTGCGATGCAGACTGCCGAAGCGGACGAATTCGGCGTGGGCGAGACCGGGCACGAGCGCGAAGACGCGTTTCTGCTCGGGGTAGGTCATTTTGGTCTGAAAGCCCACCATATTATACAGCGTGCGCTCGTGGTTCTCCTGACGGAGCTGAACGACCGCATACGGCCTTTTCCCAGTCCGCGGATCGGTCAAGCCCGTCGGCCGCATCGGCCCGAACGCGAGCGTCTCGCGCCCGCGCCGCGCCATCTCCTCGATCGGCAGACAGCCTTCGAAATAGCGCAGGTCCTCGAAATCGTGCGCCGGCACCTTTTCCGCCGCCAGCAGCGCGCCGATGAACGCCTCGTACTCCTCGCGCGTGAACGGCAGATTGATGTAATCGTCGCCCCCGCGGTCGTAGCGCGAGGCGGAAAAGGCGACCGTTTTGTCGATCGATTCCGCCGTGACGATCGGTGAGATGGCGTCGTAATAATAGAGCTGGCGCGCGCCGAGCAGCGCTTCGAGCGCACGCGACAGCGCCGGCGATGTCAACGGGCCGGAAGCGATAATGGAAACGCCGTCGCTGGGTATCGCTTCGACCTCGGCGCGAACGATGCTGACGCCCGGCAGTGCCCCAAGCTCCGCTGTGACCGCGGCGGCGAAGCGCTCGCGGTCGACCGCGAGCGCGCTCCCAGCGGGCACGCGACAGGCTTCCGCGGCGCGTATGATCAGAGAATCCAGGCGGCGCATCTCCTCTTTGAGCAGGCCGGCCGCATTGGTGATCACCGCCGAGCGGAGCGAGTTGCTGCAGACGAGCTCGGCGAGCTGGGAAGTCGCGTGCGCCTCGGTCGCGCGCTGCGGGCGCATCTCGTAGAGCTCGACGGCGACGCCGCGCCGCGCGAGCTGCCACGCGGCCTCGGAACCGGCGAGACCGCCGCCGATAATCGTGACGGTGGAAGTCATGAGAAAATCCGAAAGGCGAAAGTGCGTCGTACGGTCAAGTAAAAAGGCAAAAGGTAAAAGGTAAAGTAAAAACGAAAGTCGAATCTTACTTTTACCTTTTTATTTTTAACTTTTTACTTGCGCAGGCGCTTGCGCTTCGCCGTGTTCGACGGGCGTGTCTTCCATTTTGCGCTTATAGCCGCAATCTTTTTTATGGCACTGGCGCACGCGGCCCGCGCGCTTGGTGATCTTCTCGACGGTGATCGGGAAGCCGCACTGCGGGCAGGCCTCCGCCACCGGCTTGTCCCAGACGGCGAACTTGCAGTCCGGGTAGCGCTCGCAACTGTAGAATAATTTTCCGCGGCGCGATTTTCTCTGCTGCAGGCTCCCCTGCTTGCATTCCGGACACTGCACGCCGGTGTCGACGGGTTTTTCCAGGCCGCGGATGTTCTTGCATTCCGGATAGCCGCTGCAGCCGAGAAAGCGTCCGTACTTGCCCCAGCGCATCATCATCGGCCGGCCGCATTGCTCGCAGGTCTCGTTGATCTCTTCTTCCTTGGCGGCCTCGATCTCGCCGTTCTCGCCGCGCGTGAAATTTTTCGTATTCTTGCACTCGGGATATTGCGGGCAGGCCAGGAACTCGCCATTGCGGCCCCATTTGATCACCATCATCGAGCCGCACTTCTCGCACGGGATGTCGGTCGGCACTTCCTGTCGCTTGACGTCGCGCATCTCCTTGTCGGCCTTTTTGAGGTCGCGCGCGAAAGGCGTGTAAAAGTTCTTCATCGCCTTCTGCCAGTCCTGCTTGCCCTCCTCGACCTTGTCGAGGATGTCTTCCATGCCGGCGGTGAATTTGACGTTCAAGATATCCGGAAAGGCGTCAACCAGCAGATCGGTGACGAGAAAGCCGAGCTCGGTCGGCGCTAGCGTGCGGCGCTCGTCGAGCGTCACATACTCGCGGTTGAGAATATTCGAGACGATGCTCGCGTACGTCGACGGCCGGCCGATGCCGTCCTCCTCCAATTCCTTGATGAGCGTCGCCTGCGTGAAGCGCGGCGCCGGCTGCGTGAAGTGCTGGCGTGGCTCGAGGGCGAGGAGCTTGAGCGCATCGCCGCGGCTGAGATCCGGCAGCGTCGCGTCCTGCTCGTCGTCCTCATCGTCGCGTCCCTCGGTGTAGAC
>Ga0075425_100001127_pt1 | contig 25874 bp, 19 predicted proteins | sample SoiMethybrSBSTD4_FD_75300 | JGI IMG/M metagenome (GOLD analysis project Ga0075425, IMG submission 75300) | Bulk soil microbial communities from a Populus tree surrounding site in Tennessee, USA - Soil MetaG P. TD hybrid SBSTD4 | ecosystem: Environmental > Terrestrial > Soil > Tree plantation...
ATCCGCGCCGCCGAGCGCGAGTCCAGTGACGTTGACCGTCTTGCCGTTGCCGGCGCTCGCGGTCGCGAACGCCGCCGTGCCCGCGCATGTGACGACGTCGGGACTGAAGACACCGCTCAACGCGCAGTTCGCCGTCGCGCTCGTGGTCCGGTCGTACGTCTTGTTCGACGCCGTCGCCGTCGGGGTCACCGTCGCGGCCGTAATGTTCGCGGTCGTCGGGGCGGTCGTGGTCGAGAGCGCGTAGTTGCCGGCGTCCGCGCCGGCGAGCGTGATGCCCGCGAGAGTGACCGTCTTTCCGTTGCCGACGCCCGCGGTGGCAAATGCCGCGGTGCCCGCGCACGTCACGACGTCGGGGTTGATCACCGCCGTCAGCGTGCAGTTCGCGGTCGCGCTCGTGGTTCTGTCGTAGGTCTTGTTTGACGCAGTCGCATTCGGAGTCACCGTCACCGCGGTGATGTTCGCCGTCGTTGTCGCTGTCGTCGTCGACAGGACGTAGTTGGCGGCGGTCGAGCCGGACAACGCAAGACCTGTGGCCGTGACCGTTTTCCCCGAACCCACGGTTGCGGACGTGAACGTCGCCGTGCCGCTGCCCGCGCAGGTCACGTTGTCGCCGCCGACGACGCCGGTCAGCGTGCAGCTCGCCAGCGTGGCGCTCGTCGTCCGGTTGTACGTCTTGTTCGCCGCAGTGACGGACGGCGTGACGGACTTCTGATTGACCGTCAACGCGTTCGTGTCCGACGACGTGTTGTAGCTCGCGTCGCCGGCGAACGAAGCGCCGACGCCGGTCGAATAGCTGCCCGCGAGGATGCCGGCCAGACTGGCGTTCGACAGTGTCGCGATGCCGCTCGAGTTCGTCACGGCGGAGCCCACGCTGTTGCCGTTCAGCGTGAACGTGATCGTCTCGCCGTTGACGCCGGAACCGCCGGCCGTCAGCGTGGCGGTCAGACTGGCCACCCCGCCGTACGTGGCGCTCGCAGCGCCGGCGACCAGGCTGGTATTCACGGCGCTGCTGGTGACCGTCAGCGAGTTCCACCCGGCCGAGCCCCCGTTCAGCGATTCGCCCGCGTACGCGGCGCCGACGCCGATCGGATAAGTACCGGCCGCGATGCCGCTCAGGCTCACGTTCAACAGCAACGCGATGCCGCTCCCGTTCGTAGTCGCGCTGCCGACCGGCGTGCCGTTCAACGTAAACGCGACCGTCTTGCCCGAAAGCCCCGAGCCGCTCTGCGTCAGCGTTGCGGACAGCGACGTCGTGCCGCTCGTGAGGCCGCTCGCCGACGAGGTCGCCATGCTGGTGAGGGTCTTGCCCTGATACACGGTTACCGTCTGCCCCGCGATCGTCGTCGTCTGGCTGCGTGCGACCGCGTTGGTGCCCTGCGAACTCACCGAGACGTTGACCGTCCCGTTGCCGGAGCCGCTCGTCGGCGACACCGACGAAATCATCCCTGTTGCCGACGAGGCGGTCCAGCCGCAGCCCGACGGAGCGGTGACGCTGAAGCTGTTACTGCCGCCGCTGTTGGTGTAGCTGCGGGCAAGCGGCGACACGCTGTAACTGCACGGCCCCGCCTGGGTCACTGTGTAGGTCTGCCCTGTGATGGTCAGCGTCCCGACACGCTGCGCGCCGCTGCCGTTCGCGGCGACGGTGAACTGCACTGTGGCAGGCCCGAGGCCGTCGGTGCTGCCGGCGTTCAACGTGAGCCACGACGAGTCGCTCGTCGCGTTCCAGTAGCAGTCCGCCGCCGTCGTCAGCGACACGCTGCCCGAGCCGCCGCCGATCGCGATGTTCTGCCCCGACAATCCGAGCGAGTAAGTGCACGGCGTCGTCGAATTCGTCGCCGCGATCACCGCCGAGCCCGTCGTGCTGTTGTACGACAGCGTCGTGAGCGTGATCGGCAGTCCGTCGGCGCTGAACGTGACGCTCTGTCCCGGATCGAGGATGAAGTCCGTCGCTGTCGTGGTCGGCAGGACGTCCTGGATGTAGTGCTGATTCCCGTCGGTGTCGGTTCCCGTGTGGATCCTGACTCCCGGCGTGATCGAACTGTCGAAGCCGTACTGGCGCCTCGACTCGGCGTAGAGGTACGTGTTCGATCCGGAAACGGTCGTCCGCAGCGTTTCGAACGCTTTCGGCAGGCCGCCCGACGGCGTCTCGTACGCTTCGAGCGTGTACGTGCCGACGTCAGTCGTGCTCACGATCGACGGCGAGCTTCCGTAGTCCAGCCACCCGAGGCGCATTTTCTGGTACGCGCTGAAGTGCCCGGCGGCGGTGTTGCCCATGATGTCGTAGGGATCGCCGTAATCGCTGGTCACGCAGCCGCCCGAATCGCACGTGTTGGAGTGCGAGTGGTAGAGGCCAAAGTTGTGGCCCATCTCGTGACCGACGGTCTGAACCGTCAGCGTTCCGTTGATCCACGCCCGCGAAGGATTGACCGGCGCGCCGCCACCGACTGTGCCGACGCCGGTCCACGCGCACGCCGCCACGTGCGGGAACACGTAAACACGCCGCGGATACGACGAGAGCGTGAGGCCGGGATTGGCATTGACGGCCGCTTGATCGGCGAGAGACGCCCAGTTGTTGTAATTCGCCGGTGTGCACGAGGTGCTCGTGGATGCAATCGTGACCCAGTTAACGACCATTCCCGTCAGCCACGTCTGGTTGAACGAGTTCTCGAGATCGAAATTGCTCGTGTCGGTGAACGTCACGGCCTGCGCGGTCGCGGTGTCGAACGGCTGCGCGGTGTTGTCCGTGAAGTTCATCAGGATGACGAGCGTGGACTGCGCGCCGAATGTGAACGGCGACGCGATCGACACGGTCGTCACGCTCGGGCCGCCCGTGGAGCTGAGCATCAGCGTGCCGTCGTCCTGGGTCGTACCCGTCACGCGGACGCGGCTGCCAGTGAGCAGCTGCTGCGGCGGATTCTTCTCGAAACGGAGCGGGATGCGCTCCGTGCCGGTGTTGACGACATGCGAGAGGCGCGCGCTGTTCGGCGAGTCCTCGTAATAAACCTCGAGGGTGCCCTCGACGACGCGTTCACGTCCGCGATCCTCTGGAACGGGACGCTGTCCCTGCGCGGCCGGCCGCTGCGAAAAGAGCAGCAGGCACGCTGCGGCGATCGCGGCGAGCGACACACGTGCGCCACTGTGCGCCGTGCAGGCTGCGGTCGATCGGAAGCGTGCGTTCAAGAAGTCGGGACTCCGGCTAAGTGATTCGAAAAGAAAGAGCTAAACAGGATTTGCTGAGCAATTTCCCGGCCACGAAACGTGCGATTTCCCGAGGAAAATCGGGCGTTTTACGCGTGAAAACCGTGTGACGGCAGGAAGTCTGCTAGTGGGCGGACTTTAGTTTGCGGATCACGAACCGGCGTAATTGGCAGGAAGGGCCGAGGGGAAAAACAGGCCGGGTCCAGCGAACTGGACCCGGCCCGCAGACACCGTCTATACGACGTGCCCGCTTACGGAATCAGATAGCCGTTGTTCGTCGTGCCCGCCTGGAAGTTCTTGTTGATCCGCTCGATGATGTCCTCGAGATCGTCCCAGTTCCGCAGCGTCGTTCCGCCCGCGATCGATGCGAACGAGTCGCCGCCGAGGGCGCGATTGCCCAGGGCGAGGACCTCAGCAACCGTCTTGCCCGCGAGCCGTCCGCTCGCGACGTGCAGCGCGCGAAGACCGCTCTTGGAGATGGCGTTGTCCGACAGCCGGACGTTCAGCTCGAGCGCGAGCAGTTCGCCAGCGAGGCTTCCGAGCTTGCGGTGGTGACCGAACTTGCCAGCGTGCTTGATCTTGAACTTCGACGGCGGATCGACGTAGCTCGCCGTCAACGGCACCGGGCGTCCTTCCTGCGGCAGGAAGTCGGTGATCGCGGCCGGGCTCGACTCGGTGACCGTGAAGCGTCCCACGGTATTCGGAATGCCGATCACGAGCTCGAAGTCGCCGTCGTTGTCGAGGTCCGGCACCATGATCGGCCAGAACTTCGTCAGCAGCGCGCCGGCGTTGTTGCCCTTCGGCTTCACGCCCCAAGAGGCCTGCGAGAACGTCGTGAAGGCGCTTGCACTGATCGGGTCCGAATACAGCCTGAAGTTCTGGTTCGCGATCTGGCTGTTGTTGGCGCCGTCGAGTCCGATGTGAATGGCCAGCGTGGGTGATCCGAACACGTTGTAGCCCGCTGGCGGCTGCACCGTGAGCGTGTAGTCGCCCTGCGCCAGGTTGGCGGCCGACGAATACGAGCCATTTGCCGCCACATCCAGCAGCACATTGACCGACGGACCCGTCAACAGAACGCCGGCGGCGTCAATACCCGTCAGCGAGAAGTAGTCCGTGACGGTCCCGCTGACCCTGCCGTTCTGGGGATCGAACAGGAAGCCAACGTCCTGCAGCGTAATGCCCTGATAACCGAACTGGAAGAACTCGGTGAACGACGCGCCGAACGGGTTGCCGTTGACGTACGGGACCGTGCCGCCGTTGTAGCCGAACGCCTCGAACGCCACGTGCGTGAACATGTTCGGCCACATGTAATTCGCGTAGAGATTGTCGCCGGTCTGCGCGCTCGTCACGTTGATGTAGAACTCGAAGTCGTCGTAGATCGCGCCGCTGTGTAAGACGGCATCCTTCTTATTGGCGGCGTGCTCGACTCTGCCCTTGATGACCGGGCCGGTCACGCCAAGCTGGCCGTACGTCGGATCAGTAAGCAACCCGGTCACGCAGTAGTCATCGAGACTGCCGGCACCGCACGCTCCGCCGGCGCCCGAGATGAACGTGCCGTCGTTGCCGATCTTGACTTTCACGACGAAATGGAGAGGGATCCCGTACTGATTGCCGGCCCCGTTCCTGAGGTAATACGCGTCGCCATAGTCGCCGGTGACGGTCAGGACCGTCGTCGAAGCGTCGTACGAAACGGTGCCGCTCCCCACGCCGAGTGCGAGTTCGGGATATCCGAGCGGCAGTTTCCAGACCGGAGTGCAGAACCCGGATCCGATCTGGATTGACGGGTCCAGTCCCAGAAGGCAGCCGGTTTGCGCGTTGAAATCCGGCGGGTCTTGCGCGCGCGCGGAGTCAGACACTCCGATCGCGAGCGCGCCGACGAACGCGGCGACGATCCACGCCCGCTTGCGAGAGTTCACGTTCTTTGTCATGTGCACAGTCCTCAAGTTGTCAGGTATCGCCGCCCGTTCACGGGCGATAGCGGCATGTGAGCAATTCGCGGACCCAAACGGCTGAGGAAGTGCGCCATTGTAAGAAACCGATAAACACCGAAGCTTTTCGCGCGTCTTCCGGCGATTCGCGCGCTTCGAATGGGGACGGGCTCGATCCGAAGTCGCGCTGCGAACGGACTTTTGTGGGCTCGATGCCGCAATGTCTGAACTACTGCGACGATTCGTTTGTGCGCGCGCCGATCGCGATCGACGCGGAGGTTCAGCGCGCCGTCGATCAAAAGTCGACGCGCCGGCGAACTTGTCGATCACCAGGAATGTAAGAACGCTAAGCACGCGCGATCGCGAGAATCGCCGCCGCGAGCTTGTCGGCGTCATGCCGCACATGGTCGCTGCTCGTGTCGAGCAGATCCGCCTCGATCGACTTCGCTCCGCCCGCCGACGGAAGCGGACGATCGTGCCGCAGCAGCTCAGCGCCCTCGGCGCGATAGCGCGCGAGCTGCGCCGCGGTCGGCGGCGTCGTGTTCAGCAGCACGTAGTCGAACAGATCGCGTCCCGTGTGCTCGCGCAGCACGCGAAGATGATCGTCGAGTGACAACCCGTCGGTCTCGCCTGGCTGCGTCATCAGATTCGCGACGAGGACTCGTTCGCCGCCCACCGCCGACAGCGTCGACGCGACGCCGTCGATGAGCAGATTCGGCAGGACGCTGGTGTACAGGCTTCCTGGACCGACCACGACGAGGTCCGCGTTGATGATCGCGCGGAGAGCGTCGGGCCAGGGACGTACGGGACGCGCCAGCTCCAGCCGGCGCACGCGGGCCGAATGGCCGACGATCGCCGTCTCGCCGTCGACGATCTCTCCGTTCGCCAGCTCCGCTCTCAACGCCACGTCTTCAATCGTCGAGGGAAACACTCGCCCGCAGGTCTTGAGGAGCGCGGCCATCTCGTCGATCGCCTGCGTGAAGCTCCCGGTCATCTGCGTCAGCGCCGCGAGCAGCAGATTGCCGACCGGGTGGCCGTCGAGATTCGTCCGTGCGTCGAAGCGATGAGAAAGAAGTTGAGCGAACGCGGCGTCCGGCGACAGCGCCGCCAGGCAATTGCGGACGTCGCCCGGCGGCAGCATACCCAGCTCCTGCCGCAGGCGGCCGGAGCTCCCGCCATCGTCGGTCACGGTGACGATCGCGGTCAGCCAGTCTCTCCAGGGTGTGACGTCGCCGACGTCCGCCTGCAGCGCCGTGGCCAGTCCGCGCAGGACGACGGGCAGCCCGGTGCCGCCGCCGAGAGCGACGATGCGCGGGAACGAATGCGGCGCTGCCGCGAGACGCGCGGCCTCGATGTACGACGACGACGCAGGCGAGATCCGTCCGCGAGCAACCCCGTGAATCACCGAATCCCGCTGGGGCAACACGTATGCCACGCTTTGCCGCGGCACGGGCGTCCCCGTTTCGACGCGAATCGCGAAATTAACCGCGAGAAGCGCGACGGAAGTCTGCCTCCGGAGTGACTACCGGCGCCGCGGACGCTCGGGGAGCCGTCGGACGGTGGCGAGCCACTTGCAGTCCGCGGGTTTAACCCGCACCTGGTGTGTGCACGGAGGCGTGATGATTTTCGTTGAGACCAAGCTGCAAGGCGCGTACGTGATCGAACTGGCGCCGCACAAAGACGACCGCGGCTTTTTCGCGCGAGCGTTCTGTCAGAAGGAATTCGCCGACCATGGCCTGAAGCCGACCATCGCTCAGGCGAACATCGCGTCGAACCGCCTGAAAGGAACGCTGCGCGGCATGCACTTCCAGTGTCCGCCGGCCTGCGAAACCAAACTCGTACGCTGCACGCGCGGCGCGATTCTCGACATCATTGTCGATCTGCGGCCGGAAAGCCCGACGTACCTTCAGCACGTCGCCGTCGAGCTCACCGAAGACAACTTCAGGGCGCTCTACGTGCCCGAGCGGTTCGCGCACGGGTATCAGGCCCTGCGTGACAACACGGATACGAGCTACCAGGTCGGCGAATTCTATACGCCCGGTACCGAGGGCGGCCTGCGCTACGACGACCCGCGGCTCGGCCTGTCGTGGCCGCTGCCGGTCTCCGTCATGACGGATAAAGATCGTCAGTGGCCGCTGCTCGACGAACAGGAGCAGGCGCTTCAGCAGCGCATGGCGGACCTGACGCTCGTCGGAAAGGCGTCATGATCCTCGTCGACACCGCGCTGAAGGCACGCGCCGAATCCGGCACGCCGATTCGCGTCGGGATTCTCGGCGCCGGTTTCATGGCCCGGGGCCTCGCCAACCGGATCGTCAATACGACGCCCGGCATGGCGGTCGTCGCCATTTTCAACCGCCGGATCGAGCGAGCCCGCGACGCCTTCGCGTACGCCGGCCGCACCGACGCGGTCGAGGCGCAGACAGCGGGCGCGCTCGAAGACGCGATCCGCGCAGGACGTCCCGCGATCACCGACGACGGCATGCTGCTGGCGCGTTCGGAACAGATCGACGTGCTCGTCGACACGACCGGGTCCGTCGAATACGGCGCGCGTGTGATCCTCGAGGCGTTCAAGCACCGCAAGGACGTCGTGCTGATGAACGCGGAGATCGACGCGACAATCGGCCCCATCCTGCAGGTGTATGCGGAGAAGTACGGCGCGATCCTCTCGGCGTGCGACGGAGACGAGCCCGGCGTGCAGATGAACCTGTATCGCTGGGTAAAGGGCCTCGGCCTCACGCCCCGGGTCATGGGGAACATCAAGGGATTGCAGGACCCGTATCGGACGCCGGAGACCCAGCGCGGATTCGCGGAGAAGTGGGGCCAGAATCCCGCGATGGTCACGAGCTTCGCCGATGGCTCCAAGATCAGTTTCGAGCAGGCGATCGTCGCCAATGCGACCGGATTCGTCGTGAAGTCGCGGGGCATGTCCCGCGGCGCCGAGTACAAGGGCGACGTGATGAAGATCGGCGCGCTGTACGACATCGACGAAGTGCGCGCGCTCGGCGGCGTCATCGACTACGTCGTCGGCACGCCGCTCACGAAGGTGTACTGCCTCGCCGAGCATCCGGATCCGAAGCAGCAGCACTACCTCAATCTGTACAAGATGGGCGAGGGTCCGCTCTATCCCTTCTTCATCCCGTACCACCTGGTGCACTTCGAGGTTCCAGGCGCGATCGCGCGCGTGGTGCTGTTCCGCGACTCGGTCGCCAAGCCGCTCGGCGGACCCGTCGTGGAGGTGTGCGCCGTCGCCAAGCGCGATCTCGCCGCCGGCGAGACGCTCGACGACTACGGCATGTTCATGACGTACGGCGAAGCGGTCAACGCCGCCGAGATGAGCGCGGGCCGGTATCTGCCGGAAGGGCTCGTGGAAGGCTGCGTCCTGAAACGCGCGATCAAGAAGGATGCGGTCCTGACGTACGACGACGTCGAACTGCCGGCGAACCGGCTCGCCGATCAGCTGCGCGCCGAACAGTACCGCGTGTTCCGCGGTGAAACCTGGCTCGAAGAGCTCCTGACCGCGACGGTTTGAGTGCGCATCCCGCACGAGGTGAACGAATGCGAGTGTTGGTAACTGGTCATAACGGCTATATCGGCTCCGTGATGGTGGACGTCCTCGTCCGGGCGGGTCACGAAGTCGTCGGGTTTGACACGTATCTCTTCGAGGAATGCACGCTCGGCGCCGAACGGACGACCGTCCCGGGGATACGCGGGGACGTCCGCGACATCGGCGTGTCCACGCTCGAAGGATTCGACGCGGTGATTCACCTGGCCGCGCTGTCCAACGATCCGCTCAGCAACCTGAATCCGCAGCTCACCTACGACATCAATCATCTGGCGTCGGTGAAGCTGGCCCGGCTCGCCCGTGAAGCCGGCGTTGAGCGCTATCTGTTCGCCTCGTCGTGCAGTCTGTACGGAGTCGCGGCGAACGATGGCCTGCTGACCGAACAGGCGGCGTTCAATCCGATCACGCCGTACGGCGAGTCCAAGGTTCTGGTCGAACGCGACGTCTCGAAGCTCGCGTCGGATCGTTTCAGTCCCGTGTTTCTCCGGAATGCCACCGCCTACGGCATGTCGCCGCGCCTTCGCGCCGATGTCGTCGTGAACAGCCTCGTCGGCTACGCCGTCACCAAAGGCGAAGTGTTCATCCAGAGCGACGGGACGCCGTGGCGGCCGCTCGTGCATGTGGAGGACATCTCGAGAGCGTTTCTGGCGGTGCTCGAGGCGCCGCGCGATGTGATCCACAACCGCGCGTTCAACGTCGGCCGCTCGCAGGAAAACTACCGGATCAGCGAGATCGCGGACATGGTCCTCGACATCGTTCCGGGCAGCCGCGTCACGTATGCGCAGGATGGCGGACCGGATCCGCGCTGCTACCGCGTGAACTGTGACGAGATTGCGCGGGTGGTGCCGGCCTTCCAGCCGCGATGGACGGTCCGCGACGGCGTGCGCGAGCTGTACGAGGCGTACACGAAGAACGGCCTCACGCTCGAGAACTTCGAAGGGGCGAAGTCACGGTATCTGCGCATCAAGCACCTGCAGCGCCTGCTGTCGGGCGCACGCGTGGACGATCAGCTTCGCTGGAAGTCGGGCGTCGCGGCGGCAGCGGCGCCGATCGGCGCCGGCGTCGAGAGCGCCGTATGAAGGTCGTCCTCTTCTGCGGCGGCCTCGGGATGCGGATCAGGGACAACGAGAACGTCCCGAAGCCGATGCTCACGATCGGCTACCGGCCGATCGTGTGGCACCTGATGAAGTACTACGCGCATTTCGGATTCAAGGACTTCATCCTGTGCCTCGGCTATCGCGCCGACTACATCAAGAATTACTTCCTGACGTACAACGAGTGCGTCTCGAACGATTTCACCCTGTCGGACGGCGGCCGGAAGCTGGACCTGCTCGCGAGCGACATCAGCGACTGGCGGATCACGTTCGTGGACACGGGCCTGAACGCCAACATCGGGATGCGCCTGAAGGCGGTCGAAAAGCACCTGGCCGGCGAAGAGCTCTTTCTGGCGAACTACTCCGACGGGCTGACCGATCTGGATCTGAACGATCAGCTCGCCCATTTCTTCTCGCACGGGAAGATCGCCAGCTTCGTCAGCGTGAAGCCGAACCTGTCGTTTCATCTGGTCAACGCCGATGAGCGTGGCCGGGTGATGGCCATCGAGGACATTGCACGCTCGCATCTCCGCATCAACGGCGGGTTCTTCATCCTGCGGCCGGAGATTTTCCGGTACATGCGTGAGGGCGAAGAGCTCGTCTGCGAGCCGTTCCAGCGTCTCGTCGAAGCGGATCAACTGGTGACCTACCAGTACGACGGATTCTGGCAGGCGATGGACACGTTCAAGGATCGACAGGCGCTGGAACAGCTCTATGCCGGCGGCCGGGCTCCGTGGGAGCGGTGGAAGAACGAGCCGTCCGCGGCGAACGCCATCACGCTCAATGGCCTCGACCTGGCCCGCGTCAACGTCGATGCGGCTTCGCGCGCGCGGTAGCGGCGAACGTCGATTTCGATGTTGAATTGAGCCGATGGTGGGACTGACCTTCGGCGTCCGCGGCGGGATTCGAGAGGTGCTGTGCCTCGGCGCCCACTCGGATGACATCGAAATCGGATGCGGCGGAACGATTCTCGAGCTGCTCGCGGCCCGTCGCGGCGTCCGTGTCACATGGGTCGTGTTCAGCGGCAATGCCACGCGGGAGGCCGAAGCGCGCCGCGCCGCGAAGCGGTTCCTCCGCGGCGCCCGCTCAAACTCCTCGGTGATCGTCCGGAAACAGCGCGACGGGTTCTTTCCGTCGCAGACGATTGAAATCAAGGAATTCTTCGAAGAACTGAAGCGGACGACGCAGCCCGACGTCATCTTCACGCACTATCGCAACGATCGGCACCAGGACCACCGCACGATTTCCGACCTCACGTGGAACACGTTCCGGAATCACTTCGTCCTCGAGTACGAGATTCCCAAGTACGACGGAGACGTGGGCACGCCCAATCTCTATGTGCCCGTCAGTCGCCGGATGACGCGGGCCAAAGTGAACGGCATCTGTTCGATTTTCAAGACGCAACAGGGTCAGCACTGGTTCACGCCGGACCTCTTCTCCGGCGTCATGCGCCTGCGCGGGATCGAATGCTGTGCGGAGTTCGCGGAGGCTTTTTACGCCCGTAAGGCAGTCATCACGCCGTAAAGCGCGCGCGGACACCGCCGCGGGCTCAAACGGCCTCCGGCGAGGGCAATAGTCGCCCCGGACGCAGACTTTACTCTGCACGCCGGGGCCATCGAGTCGGCTTCCTCGCACGCGGCGCCTGGCGCGGGGGGCCCGCTGTCCGAAGCCGAATCCTCGACAACCCATTCATCATTATCGACTTGCACCGTGGCGTGAACGGCCGGCGAAGCGTGGCGACGTCCTTGCACTTCAGCCGGCGAAGGGCGTACGTCTCACGCATTTGATGGTTACCGATTCATGAAAACGCTGGTCGTTCGAACGGCCGTTGTCGGTGCGCTGCTAAGCGCGTGGTGGCTGCCTGCCGACGCGCAGCAGGGTCGATCGGATCCGGCGCCTCGCGCGCCGTCGACCGTCGGCGCTGACTCGTTGGCGATCCCCACGTTCGTCATCGGCGTCGGCGACGTCCTGACAGTCACGTTCTGGCGCGATCAGCGGCTGTCGGGTGACGTGCTCGTGCGCCCCGACGGCAGGATCTCGCTGCCCCTGTTGAACGACTTGCCGGCCGCCGGACGCACGCCCGAGGAACTCGCGGCCACGCTCGCGGTAGCCGCTGCGAAGTTCATCACGGAGTCCGACGTCACGGTGACCGTGAAGGAGGTCCACAGTCGCCGCGTATTCGTGGTCGGCGAGGTGGCGACGCCCGGCGCGATCACGCTCTCGGGCGACATGAACGTGCTACAGGCGATTGCGGTCGCCGGAGGCCTGCACGAGTACGCCGACCGGAAAAACATCGTCGTCCTTCGCACCGAGCACGGCCAAGAGAAGCGTCTGAAGTTCAACTACGAGGATGTCGTCAAAGGGAAGAATCTGAAGCAGAACATTCTGTTGCAGCCGGGCGACACCGTCGTAGTCCCCTGACGTTGCCGAGACCATCGCCGTGAAACGCCCCGCTGCCCTTCTTCTGTCTGTTCTCGTCATGGCCACCGCCGATCGGGCCAGAGTCCTCGCGCAGGCGACTGCACCGCGCTCCTCATCCAACGGCGTATTCGAGACGCGGCCCGTTACGGCCACTGGGCAGCGACTCGACATCACGTTGTCCACCAACGAAGGCTACGATCACGATGTCGTGCCGCAGACGCTCAACACGATCGATCTCGTCGGGCCGTCGGGCGCGTCGACGAACGTGCTCGGCACCGCCAGTTACATGTGGTTTGGACGGCATGCGCAGTTCCGGGCCGCCGGCGACTCGACGCTGCGGTCGTATAATTCGCTCGGCGACTTGCCGGATTCCTCGTACGCGACGTCCTCCCACTCGGAAGCGACGGCGTTTTCCTATCTGACGGCGAAGAACACCCTCGTCGCGTACCAGACGGCGGCCTATTCAACGTCGCTCTTGAACAGCTTGTTTCCGCGAGCGGGAGAAATCATGCCCGGAGAGGCGCCGGCCGTGGCATCGGCCTACGCGATCCGGGATTCGCAGGTCTACAGCTACAACGCCGGCACGGAATTCACGCGCAAGATGACTGCCCGTGACAGGCTGGCAGCCTCTGTTGACTGGCAGCATGCGGACACGTTCGGCGCAAAAGTAAAGACCAGCAGCCTGAACGCCTCGAGGTTGCGGTTTCGCTTCTCGCGCGATGTGAGCCGCAATACGACGGCAACCGCCGGATACTCTTATCGTGCGGGCGATGTCGTCGGCATCCTGCCGCTGGGCGGGGGCGGATTGCTCGAAGAGAATGGTGTCGAGGGCGGCGTCGACTATCGGCATCCAATCTCCAAAACTCGGCGGCTGACTCTCCAGACGCGAGTCGGCATCGCGAGCATCACGGATCCGGCGTTGACCCCCGAGGCCGGCCTCAACGGCCAGCACTATCGCCAGTTCTCCGCGCAGGTCTCGGCGTTGTACGACATCGGACGAACGTGGCAGGCTGGCGGTGAATATCGGCGAGGGAACTTCGAGTACGTCGCCGGGCTGCGTGAGCCGGTGACGTCAGACAATATGTCGCTGCGCGTCGAGGGCCTCCTCACGCGGCGGATCGAGGCGCTCGCGTCGATCGTGCACTCCGTCGGCAAGTCGGCGCTGAACCGGACGGAGTCATTCTACGAAACCTACAACGGCGATGTCAGATTGCGCTTCGCCCTCACGCGAGCGGTCGCGGCCTACGGCGAGTACGTGTACGGTTCCTACGATTCGCGCGGGACGGCACCAATCATTGCCGGGTTACCGCCGAGTCTCGAGCGGAACGGTGTCCGCGCGGGTCTCATTCTGCGGGTTTCCGCAGCCGGGAAGTGAGTCGTGCTGCCAGGCCGAAAATTCACTGCCGGAGACATCGTCGGGATCATCGTCCGTCGCGGCTGGATCGTCGCGGTGACGTTCTCAATCGGTCTGGCGGCCGCACCAATCCTGTCGAAAACAGTGCCGCAGTTGTACCGGTCGGAAACGTTGATACGAGTCATTCCACAGCGCGTGCCCGAGAGCTACGTCAGATCAGCCGGCACGACGAAGATGGAGGAGCGAATTCCCTCCATCAGCGACCTGCTTCTGAGCCGCTCGCAACTCGAGCGAATCATCAACGAGCTCGGTTTGTATCGTCCCCAGCGCAGCCAGCTGATCATGGAAGACATCGTCCAGCGCATGCGGTCAGATATCACCTTGAAGCCCGAAGGCCAGGAAACGTTCCGCATTCAGTATGTCAACAGAGACCGGCATACGGCGAGAACGGTCACGGCGCGGCTCGCCGCACTCTTTATCGAGGAGAATCTGCGCGATCGCGCCGGCCTTGCAGACGAGACGAGCCGTTTCCTGGAGTCGCAGCTGAACGACGCCAAAGAGCGCCTCATCGAGCATGAGAAGAAGCTCGAGATGTACCGGCGAACGCACTCCGGCGAGCTGCCCTCGCAACTCGACAGCAATCTGCAGGTCATTCGGAACATGCAGATCCAGCTGCAGGCCATGAATGAAGCGACCAACCGCGTCCAAGAGCGGCGTCTGCTCGTTGAACGGCAGATTGCCGATGCGCAGGCGCTCTCCGGCGAGGTCGTTACTCCGACTATCGACGCAAATGGCCGCGTAGAGCCCGCGCCCCTGACGACCGCGCAGCAGCTCGACGCGGCGCGCGCCCAGCTCGAGACGGCCAGACTTCGCTACATGCCCGACCATCCCGACGTCCGTGCTGCCGAGCGGACAGTTCACGATCTGACTGCAAAGCTGGAGCAAGAGACGACCCGGCAGCCGCACCAGCCCGCGCCGGCCGCCGTGCAGCAGATGTCGCCCGCGCAAATCGCGCGGCAGAGACGGCTCCGTGATCTTCAAGCCGATCTCGAAGTGATCGATCATCAGCTCAACGCGAGCATGGCCGAAGAGGGTCGTCTCAAGCAGACGATGGCCGACTATCAGCGGAAAGTCGACGCGGTGCCGACACGCGAATCGGAGCTCGTCGAGTTGACGCGCGATTACTCGACGCTGCAGGCGACCTACATGAGCCTTCTCACGAAACGTGAAGATTCGAAGATCGCGGCGAATCTCCAACATCGTGAGATCGGCGAGCAATTCCGGATAGTCGATCCCGCGTCGATGCCGGAAAAGCCGTACAACCAGACACAACGAGTCGCCGTCGTCGCCTCCGGTGCCGCGAGCGGTCTGATTCTCGGACTGCTGGCAATCGGCCTGATGGAGTATCGCGATTCGAGCTTTTCGAGCGAAGAAGACGTCGTCCGGACGTTGTCGCTGCCAGTACTGGCGATCGTGCCGGTCATGGGGTCGCGCCACGAGCTTCGGCGCCGCCGCATCCCGCGCATCGCGGCCAACGTGATCGCGGCCGCTGCGCTGATCGGATCGGGTGTGGTCGTCGTGCTGTGGCGGTTGTACCGGTAAAAAGAACCCAACGATGTATCAACGTTTCTACGGCCTCACGCAGCTTCCGTTCGAGCTCACGCCGAACCCGAAGTTTCTGTTTCTGACGCGGCGGCACCGCGAGGCGTTGAGCAACCTGCATTACGCCGTGCGCTCGGGCAAGTCGCTCACCGTCCTCCTCGGCGAGGCCGGCACCGGGAAGACGACGCTTCTGCGCGCGGTCCTCGAGTCCGAGGAGTACAGCCACATCCGCTGGGTTTCGCTCAACAACCCGATTCTGACGCGGGCTGATTTCATCAGGACGCTCGCGGCCCGCTTCGCGCTCGGGCCGGACGCGGCGAGCTCGAAGGCCCGATTCCTCGAAGCGTTCGAGCGCACGCTTCGCGAGCGTCGATCCCGCGGCGAGACCTCCGTGCTCGTCGTCGACGAGGCGCAGAGTCTCGGCTACGAACTGCTGGAGGAACTGCGGCTGCTCGCGAACATCGAGACGCCGACCGACAAACTGCTGCTGCTCATCCTCGCCGGGCAGCCGGAGTTCGCGTTGCGGCTGAACCAGCCGGGCCTGCGGCAGCTGAAGCAGCGTATCGCGCTCAGATGCGAAATCGCGCCGTTCGACCTGGCCGAAACCGCCGCGTACATCGCAAGCCGCGTCGCGACAGCCGGCGCCGATTCCGCGCGCCTCTTCACGCGCGAGGCGGTCCTGGCCATCCACGAGTGCTCGCGCGGCATAGCGCGGACGATCAACGTGATCTGCGACAACGCGCTGCTCGGCGGGTTCGGCGTCGGCCGTCAGCCGGTCGACCGTCAGATCGTCATGGACGTCGTCGGCGACTTCGATTTGGGCCCTGAGCAGGCAGTCGTGCTGCCGCCGGCACAAACCGGGCCGGCAGTCGTGCGCGAAACTGCAGCCGGCGACGCATCGCCGGATGCCGGCGACTGTGAAACGCCGTCGCACGGACTGTTCGAGCACTTCTCCAGTCCACGACGGTTTGCATTTTTCGGGATGGCCGGCCGATGACGCGCGCGACGGGCGCCGAGCGCGGCTGCGGATACAGATCATGAGTCGAGTCGACGATGCGATGAGGCGTGCGACCGCGGCTGCGAGAGCGGCGGCCGCGGACGCGCCGGCAACCGGGCTGATCACCGAGCACCAGGAGCGTTCAGGGCTGCAGCGGTATCCCGCCGAGGAGCGGACACCGGCGGCGCCGCCGGCGGCGAACGCGCCTGCGCAGCCGGCCGGCGCGCGGACGCACAACCCCTCGGGTGTTGTCGTCGCGCCGCGGTTCAACCCCGCGTTCCGAGGCAAGCTCGTGAACGATCCCACCGTGTCGCCGGTGTCGATCGAGCAGTATCGCCGCCTCGCCGCCACCATGCACCACATCCAGGCGGAGCAGAAACTGCGGCATCTGATGGTCTCGAGCACGTCTCCCCGTGAGGGGAAGACCCTGACGATCGTCAACCTCGCGCTGACACTCAGCGAATCGTACGGACGCCGCGTGCTGCTCATCGACGCCGACCTGCGACGGCCCTCCGTCCATGACGTGTTCGGCATCTCCAACCGGTACGGGCTGTCTCACGCGATCGAGTCCGACTCGATGGAGCTCCGGACGACCCGCGTCTGCCGGAACCTGTGGGTGCTGCCGGCCGGAACGCCGGACGGGAATCCGACGGCGGCGCTGGCGTCGCGGCAGATGGAGCGACTGCTGGGCGATGCGACCTCGGCGTTCGACTGGGTGCTGCTTGACGCGCCGCCATTCGGACTGGTCGCCGATACGACGCTGCTCGCACGGCTCGTGCGCGCCGTGATCCTCGTCATCGGCGCCGGTTCGACGCAGTACCCTTCGGTCGAGAAAGCGGTCGCCGAACTGGGCCGCGAATACATCGTCGGCACCGTGTTGAACCGCGTCGAGAACAACCCCAAGCGGTGGGCCGTGCACTACGCCGACTACATCGATGTCATCGGTCAGTCGTCCGAGCTCCCGGCGAGCGAACCCGGTTCGGGCCGGGCGCCGGTTGAGGGTCAAGAGGTCGACCGATTGCGATCCTAAAGTCAGACGAACCGGGGACTTTCATGCCGTCCTTCGCCGCGCCGAACGGCATAGTCGACCTGTAAGATATAGACAGTAAAGAAGTTATTCGCTGGAGTGACCCTCGGATAGATCTTTGCTCTTACCCGGCCCGGAGAGTGTCCGCGCCTGGTGAAGGCACCAGCGGGCGCTCCCAAGATAGCAATCGAGTCCCACGAAAGCCACGCCCGCCTTCGTCTCTCCGTGTTCAAGCGGATCGAGATGTAAGTGAGAGGGCGAAGCTACGCACCCACAAAAACCTGATGGTCGTCAGCAACCCTGGACACACCACACGGCGGCGTGAATCCACCGCCTTCGATCGGGCGTGGCCTTGCACGCGGCAGGTTCTTCGAATCCACGGCGACTTTTCATCGTCGTGGGCGCGACTGCCGCGCACGGGCGACCACGTCGCGTCGGGTGCGCCTCACGACGGATCGAGGCAAGTGCTTGAACGTCCGGAAGTTCAGCCATCGCAGTTTTCCCGATTGAATTTCGGCGTGATGGCGATCGGTTTGCACAATCGGTCGGCGAACCCGAGGAGCCTCTATCCGACCATGTTTGGCATCAGACGGATTCCGTCCGTATTCCGAATCAGCGCACTCGCCGGCGGCACCGCCGAACTCTCCGGGTGGAGCACCACCGAGCGGCTGCCGATTGGGAGGCCGGAGGCGGAGAAGGTGACTGCTTCGGGGGCGTGCACATGCCGGCTGGCGTTGCCCGTGGGTGCTTACAACGAGGAAGCTTTCCACTACCTGCTCGCGGTCGAACACAAGCGCTTCGAGCGATCGCATCGGCCGTTCGTGCTCGCGCTGATTGAAGACGGGATCGCGTCGCCGGAGCCGCCGGACCTCGATCCTGGAGTCAGTTCGAAAGTGTTCATGACGCTCGCGCGCTCCCTCCGCGAGACGGACGTGATTGGCTGGTATCGCGAGGGCTGCGTGGTCGGCGCGCTGCTGACCCATCTTGGCGACGGTCCGCTCGCGGACGTGTCGCGGCTCATGTCTTCCAAGATCGCTCAGGCCCTGCGCGACAGTCTGACCGAGCGCGTCGCCGAGCGACTGGCTGTGAAGCTGTACCAGCCGTTCGAAGAATCGTGGTCCTGACGCCCGCGACCGCGCGGTCACTCGGCCGGGAGGTCGGCGTCCACTTCCCGTCGATCCGTCTGCGTCACGATTCGAAGAGCGCCGCATACGTTCCTCACGGAACGCATGTCGTCAGCCAGGCCGTGTTCCGGAGCGTTCTGTTTCGTGAATGTCGCCGCGCCGAACGCTCGAACGGCGCCTTCATGCTGCTGCTGGTCACCATCGAGGGCGGCAATTCGCCGGGCCAGTGGCGCCAGGCGATCGCCGCGCTGTCGTCGAGGCGCGAGACCGACGTGGTCGGCTGGTTCGAGCACGGCCGCACGGTCGGCGTGATCCTTCCGGAAGCGGGTCCGGCTCACGCGTCGGCGGCACGCGCGATCGAGGATCGCGTCCGGGGCGAGCTCGCCAAGCGGCTGGATAGCGCGTCGATGTCACGCATGTCCATTAGCGTGCATCTCCATCCCGCGTCGCCGCAGGCAGCGGGCGAGCCGCTGCCGGCCGAGGCGCTGCCGGGCGAGCGCCGGGTGGCCACCAGGATTCTCAAGCGCGCTCTGGACATCGTCGGCAGTGCGGCGTTACTGACGCTGTTCTCCCCGGTTCTGCTCACAGTCGCAGCGGTCGTGAAGATGACGTCGCCGGGTCCGATTTTCTTCCGGCAGACGCGCATCGGCCGCGGTTCCAGGAACTTCACGATGTTGAAGTTCCGGACGATGTATACGAACGCTGATTCCGCGATTCATCGCGAGTACGTCAACGCCTTCATCAAGGCAAGCGGCAACGGCGGCGGCGGCACGATGCGCAAAATGGCGCACGACCCGCGGATTACGCCGGTGGGGCGCGTGCTCCGCAAGACGAGTCTCGACGAGCTGCCGCAGTTTATCAACACGCTGCGCGGCGACATGTCGCTCGTCGGGCCGCGGCCGCCGCTGCCCTACGAAGTGGAGCAGTACAAGGCGTGGCATCGCCGCCGCGTCCTCGATGCCAAGCCCGGCATCACGGGTCTGTGGCAGGTGACGGGGCGCAGCCGTACGACGTTCGACGACATGGTGCGGCTGGACCTGCGCTACGCGAAAACGCCCTCGGTCTGGACCGACATCAAGATTCTCCTCGCAACGCCTCGGGCGGTCATCTCCGGCAACGGCGCCGGTTAGCTTCGCCGCGCCGGGCACGCCCTCTCAACGGAGTTCTGACGTGACGGCAATTTACAGCATGGTCAACGACTACAACTGCATCGCCCCCGACGTGAAACTCGGCAAGGACGTGAAGATTTCGCGCTTCATCAATCTCTACGGGTGCGAGATCGGCGACGAAACGAAAATCGGTGCGTTCGTCGAAATCCAGAAGCGCTCCTCGGTCGGCCGGCGCTGCAAGATCTCGAGTCACACCTTCATCTGCGAGGGCGTGACCATCGAGGACTCGGTGTTCATCGGCCACGGTGTGACGTTCATCAACGACACCTATCCGCGCGCGACGGCAGCCGACGGGGGGCTGCAGACCGAAAGCGACTGGAAGGTGGAACGCACGGTCGTGAAACAGGGCGCATCGATCGGATCGGGTGCGACCATCCTCGCTAACGTGACCATCGGCGAGCGCGCCATCGTGGGCGCCGGCAGCGTCGTGACGCACGACGTCCCGGCCGACGCGATTGTCGCGGGCAATCCGGCCCGCGTGCGCCGCACGATCACCGATCCACGGAGCGCCACGCGATGAGCAATACCGCCACCGCCATCACCGACCAGGCCCAGCGCGCGGGTTCGAACGGTCTCGTTCATCGGCACGGTTCGGCCGCCGACGTCGTGCGCGTCGGGGTCATCGGCTACGGCTACTGGGGTCCGAACATCGTCCGGAACCTGAGCGCGCTCGATCACTGCGAGCTCGTGGCCGTCTGCGACAAGAACCCCGCCGCCTTGAAGCGGGCGTCGCGCCTCTATCCGGGCGTGCATGCGACGAAGGACTTCGCGGAGGTCCTGCGGTCGCCGGACATCGACGCGGTCGCCGTCGTGACGCCGGTGTGGACGCACTTCGAACTGGCGAAGGCGGCGCTCGAAAACGGGAAGCACGTGTTCGTCGAGAAACCGTTCACCTCGACCGTCCAGCAGGGCGAACAGCTGATCGAGCTCGCCGAACGCAAGAACCTGAAGATCATGGTGGACCACACCTTCCTTTTCAGCGGCGCGGTCCGGAAGATCCGCGAGCTCGTCGACGGCGGAAAGCTGGGACCTCTGTACTACTTCGATTCCACGCGCGTGAACCTGGGCCTCTTCCAGCACGACGTGAGCGTCGTGTGGGATCTGGCGCCGCACGATCTCTCGATCATGGACCACGTCATCGGCGTCAAACCCGAAGCCGTGGTGGCGACGGGCGGCAAGCACTTCAACGGCCTCGCCGACATGGCCTTCATCACGGTGTTCTTCCCCGGCAATCTCATCGCCCACATCAACGTCAACTGGCTGTCGCCGGTGAAGGTCCGGACGACGTTGATCGGCGGGAAAGACAAGATGCTGGTGTGGAACGACCTGGAGCCGGACGAAAAGATCAAGGTGTACGACAAGGGCGTCGACATCACGAGCGGCGAAGGCGTCTACGACCTGCTCGTGAGCTACCGGTCCGGCGACGTCTGGGCGCCCAAGGTCGATCAGACCGAGGCGCTGAAGCTGGAGCTTGGATCGTTTCTCGACTGCATTCTCAAAAACCAGTGCCCCTCGAACGACGGCCACGCGGGTCTGCGCGTCGTCAAGCTGCTCGAGGCGGCCGACCAGTCGCTGAAGGACCGTGGCAAGACGGTCTGTCTCTAGACAAAGAACAGGTTTCCCGATGAGCATTGATCAGATTCCCTTTCTCGACCTCGTCACGCCGCATCGCGAACTCGAAGACGAACTCGTGTCGATTTTCCGGAACGCGATTCGAAGCGCGGCCTTCGTGGGCGGTCCGGCGGTCGAACAGTTCGAGCGCGAGTTCGCGGACTTCTGCGGCACGCGCCACGCGATCGGCGTCGCGAACGGAACCGACGCGCTGCGGTTCGCCGTCATCGCCGCCGGGGTGCGACCCGGCGATACGGTGGTGACCGTTCCCAACACGTTCATCGCGACGACGGAAGCGATTTCGCAGGCGGGCGCGCGGGTGGATTTCGTCGACATCGACGAGCGCACCTACACGCTCGACCCGCAGAAACTGCGAGAGTACCTCGAGACCCGGTGCGTCAAAGATGCGCAAAGCGGCCGCACCGTCCACAAGACCACCGGCAGCCCGGTGACGGCAGTGGTTCCGGTGCACCTGTACGGCCAGATGGCCGAGATGGATCCGATCGTCGAGCTGGCCGCGGAGTATGGTCTGACGATCATCGAGGACGCCTGCCAGGCGCACGGCGCCGAGTATTTCTCGGCGCGCGAACAGCGATGGCTGAAGGCCGGTTCGATCGGCGCGGCGGCGGCGTTCAGCTTCTACCCGGGAAAGAACCTCGGCGCCTGCGGAGAAGGCGGCGCCGTCACGACGGGAGACGAGCACATTGCGCGGCGATGCCGGATGCTGCGCGAGCATGGTCAGTCGAAGAAGTATTTCCACGACATCGAAGGGTATAACGGGCGCCTGCACTCGATTCAGGCTGGGTTCCTCCGCGCGAAGCTGCCCCATCTCGGGTCGTGGAACGATCAGCGCCGCCAGAGCGCACAGCTCTACGAGGAGCTCTTCCGAGCGGCGGGCGCAGCCCGCGGCGTCGAGACGCCGCACGTGCCGGCCTGGTCACGACCGGTCTTCCATCTCTACGTGATTCGGGTCGCCGAGCGATACGCGCTTCAGGAGCACCTGACCGCGGCCGGCATTGGAACGGGTATTCACTATCCTTTCCCGCTCCATCTGTTGCCCGCGTACAAGGCGCTGGGTTTGCCGGCGGGCAGCTTTCCGATCGCCGAGCGCGCCGCGGACCAGGTGCTGTCGCTGCCGATGTTCCCGGGGCTGTCCTCCGAACGTCAGTCCCGCACCGTCGCGGAAGTGCTGACATTTCTGCGGCAGCGAGCCGATGTACGTCCGACAGAGGAGGCGCTGAGCGGCCGGCGATAGCCGGTCGCTCACCCGCCCCATACCGCTCTTCGAAACACGAACGAACCGTTCGATCCGTTCCCTCTAACCTTCAGGACTCGATGTGAGAATCAACATTTTCGGCCTTGGCTATGTAGGTTCCGTCTCCGCCGCGTGCCTCGCCGCAAGCGGCCATGACGTTCTCGGCGTGGACATCGACCAGGGGAAGGTCGACAGCATCAACAAGGGGGTCAGCGCTGTCGTCGAGCCCGGGCTGTCCGATCTCATCCGCCGCGGCGTCACCAGCAGCCGCCTGCGCGCGACGACGGACACGATCGACGACGCGGATCTGTCGATGGTGTGCGTGGGCACACCCAGCAACGAGAACGGCAGTCTGTGTCTCGACCACGTCGATAACGCCGCCGCAGACATCGGTGCGTTCCTGCGGCGGACGCGCTCGTATCACGTCGTGTGCATTCGAAGCACCGTCCTGCCCGGAACCGTGGCAGGGTTCGTCATCCCGCGTCTGGAACAGCATTCCGGGAAAAAGGCCGGCCGCGACTTCGGCGTCTGCATGAATCCGGAATTTCTTCGCGAGGGAACGTCGATTCGGGACTACGACTCTCCCCCGTTCACGATCATCGGCGAGCTCGATTCGCGGAGCGGCGACGTCGTCGAAGCGCTGTACACCGGCATCCAGGCGCCGCTCGTCCGGACGACGCTCGCGACCGCGGAGATGGTCAAGTACGCCGGCAACGCCTACCACGCCCTGAAGATCACGTTTGCGAACGAGATCGGCAACATCTGCAAGCGTCTCGGGCTGGACGGCAAGGAAGTCATGGAGATTTTCTGCCGCGACGAGAAGCTCAACGTCTCCGCAGCGTATCTCCAGCCCGGCTTCGCGTTCGGCGGATCGTGCCTCCCGAAAGACCTGCGCGCGCTTCTCTACAAGGCGAAGCAGCTCGACGTCGAACCGCCGGTGCTGCGGTCCATTCTGGCGAGCAACGTGAACCAGATCAGCCAGGCGTACCGGCTGATACAGAAGTCCGGCAAGAAAAAGGTCGCCGTGCTCGGCCTGAGCTTCAAACCCGGCACCGACGACCTGCGCGAGAGCCCCACGGCGGAGCTCATCGAAACGATGATCGGCAAAGGCTATCAGGTGTCGATCTACGACCGTGAAGTGTCGCTCGCCAGGCTGTATGGATCGAACCGGACGTACATCGAGCAGACCATTCCGCACATCTCGTGTCTGATGAAGCGGTCGATCGAAAGCGCGCTCGAAGGCGCCGAGGTCATCGTCGTTGCGAAGCGATCGCCGGAGTTCCGGGAGGCACTCGAGCGCCTCAGCAACGGCGCCGTGGTGGTGGATCTCGCGAACGTCCGCCCGGACTTCACCGGTCGGAAAGAGGGCAGCTATGAAGGCATCTGCTGGTAGGGTCCTGATGCTCGTGGAGAACTCCTTTCCTGCCGACACGCGCGTCAGGAACGAAGCCTTCACGCTTGCCGCGAACGGTTATCAGGTCAGCGTCGTCGCGCTTCGCAAGCCGGGCGAGGCGCGCCACGAAATCGTGCGCGGCGTGTCGGTCTACCGGATCCCGCGGCTGACGATGTTCGAGAAGCTGCCGAACCCGAAGGCATCCCGCGTCCGAGCGCTCGCGAACAAGCTTCGGACGGTACTGGGCTACGTCTCCGAATATGCGTACTTCACGTCCGCGTGTCTCCTGATGAGTGTGTACATCGCGTTCAAGGAAGGATTCGACGCGGTTCATGCGCACAATCCACCCGACACGCTGTTTGTGGTCGGCGCGTTCCATAAAATGTTCGGCAAGAAGTTCGTGTTCGACCACCACGACCTGTGCCCGGAGCTGTATCGCTCGCGATATGCAACCGGCGGCCGGGCGATCGTCCGGGCGTTGCAGTTGTTCGAAACGCTGTCAGTCAAGCTCGCCGACGTCGTGATCGCGACCAACGAGAGTTATCGGGCCATCGACATCCAGCGCAACGGCATCGATCCCGCGAAAGTATTCATCGTCCGCAACGGCCCCGATCTGACGCGCGTGCGCCTCACGACGCCCGACGCGGCGCTCAAAGCCTCGGGAAAAACGATTCTCGGCTATGTCGGTGCCATGAACCCGCAGGACGGCGTGGACTACATGTTGCGGGCGCTTGGCCATCTCCGTCACGACCTGAATCGCACCGACTTCTACTGCGTCGTGATCGGCGACGGCGACTCGCTGCCGGAGTTGAAACGCCTCGCGGTGGAGCTCGGAATCGCCGATCACGTCCATTTCACCGGCTTCATCCCCGACGACGACATGGTGCGCTACCTGTCGACGGCCGACGTCTGCCTCGATCCGAATCCGTCGAGTCCCCTCAACGACGTGTCGACGTGGATCAAGGTCATGGAGTACATGGCACTCGGCAAACCCGTCGTCTCGTTCGACCTCAAAGAGACCCGTTTCTCGGCCGGTCCCGCCGCGCTCTACGTGACCCCTAACGACGAGCGCGAGTTCGCGGCGGCGGTAGGACGGTTGATGGATGATCCGGCCAGGCGCGCGGAGATGGGCGAGTGCGGCAAGGCGCGCGTGAAGAGCGAATTCGGCTGGCAGATCACGTCGCTCAACCTGTTGCAGGCGTACGGCCACCTCTTCGCACGCGCGCCGCAGCGCCAGGCGGATCGTGCAAAGGTCGCCTGAGTTTCATCGGGCCCCGGCCCGGGTAGTGTCTTGAATTACGTCCTAATCACACCGGCGCGAAACGAAGAGCGCTACATCAGGAAGACCCTCGAGTCGATGGCCTCCCAGACACGGCCGCCGCTGCAGTGGGTGATCGTCAGCGACGGATCGACGGACGGGACCGACGATATCGTTCTGGAGTACGTGAAGCAGCACGATTGGATCACGTTGATCCGCCTGCCGGAAACGCGGGACCGGAGCTTCTCGGCGAAGGTGAGCTGCTTCAACGCCGGCTTCGAACGCGTGAGAAATCTGTGCTTCGACGTGATCGGCAGCCTCGATGCCGACATCTCCTTCGAGCCGGACTATTTCGAGTTCCTCCTGCAGAAGTTCTCGCAGACGCCGCGTCTCGGCGTCTCGGGGACGCCGTTCGTCGAGAACGGCACTCATTACGACTATCGTTTCACGAACATCGAGCACGTGTCCGGCGCCTGTCAGCTGTTTCGCCGTGAGTGTTTCGACGCGATCGGCGGTTATCAGCCGATCAAAGGCGGCGGCATCGACTGGGTGGCCGTGACCACGGCCCGCCTGAAGGGATGGCAGACGCGGACGTTCACCGAGAAGACCTGTGTCCATCACCGCCCGATCGGCACCGGATCGGCGGGGCAACTCCGGGCGATTTTCAAGTACGGCCAAAAGGATTACTACCTGGGCGGACACCCGCTGTGGCAGCTCTTTCGGTGCGCGTACCGGACGACGCGGCCGCCGTTCCTCATCGGAGGGGCGTGTCTGCTGGCGGGATATATCACGGCATGGGCGCGCCGGATGAAGCGGCCGATTCCACCGGAGCTCGTCGCGTTCCAGCGAGCCGAGCAGATGGCCCGACTCAGAGCATTTCT
>Ga0075425_100001128_pt1 | contig 25873 bp, 24 predicted proteins | sample SoiMethybrSBSTD4_FD_75300 | JGI IMG/M metagenome (GOLD analysis project Ga0075425, IMG submission 75300) | Bulk soil microbial communities from a Populus tree surrounding site in Tennessee, USA - Soil MetaG P. TD hybrid SBSTD4 | ecosystem: Environmental > Terrestrial > Soil > Tree plantation...
TGCCAGATCTAGGATAGGAACCACAGTGCGAGGAAGCATACCACTTCGTGACTTGCTGTCAAGACAATCGCCTCGCTAATGGCCATCTATTTCCGCGAAAGCCCTCAATCAACCGCGGAATGGCATCGTTGGCTATATGCTCTAAGAATTGAGTCGTGGTATTAGCCCGCTTCATGCAGGTAGTGCAGCCGTTTTGAAGACTGCGCTTGCGGCAAACAGCAGCGCGGCAGTAGCAGCGGGCGGAAGCAGCATTGCGGTGAGCGATGTTCCCAAGTTGGTTGCGGGTGTCGCGGCACCTTACCGTGCGAACGCGAGCTTCATCATGTCGCCTGCAATGCAACGTGCAATCAGCCTGCTGGTGGATGCTAACGGGCGTCCAGTTTACAAGAGGGTTCTTGATGCACAGTCGATGCTATTGGGTTACCCGGTTCACGTCGTTGCATCCGCGAGCAGCAATGACACTCTGTTCGGTTCCTTCAGCTATGCCGTTGCAAAGTCCATGCCGATGGAACTGCAAACCCTGAAAGAGCGATTCATTCTGGATGGATACATCGGGCTGATTCTAGGTCAACGTGCTGACATGCAGTGGACAGTTGCCAGCACCAGCGATTGGCCCTGCAAGTATTTGACCTTCGCCTAATCCGTGGATAAAAGAATGGCCGCGACAAAATGCGGCCATTTCGATTCAGGTTGTGCGGTTCCTTACATTTTTATCGGCGACACATGGCTCGCCACGCACTGCCACTTGCCGTTCGGCATCTTCACCCAGGTGTCAGTCCAACGCACGTGGTCATCCATAGGCTTTCCCGATGCATCAGTACCTTTTGATTTGGAACCACCTGTTGCGATGGCCGTATCGCCAAACACCGTTACTTTCACGTCTTCGTATTCCATACTGGCATATTTCGTAGCTTTCGCGTCCGCTAGCAATTGGGCCTTATCGGTGAGTTTTCCATCGGATCCTGTACCAATAAACTTGTCGGCTAACAGCGGGGCCACTAGATCAGGATTATTTGTTTTTTGTGACTGAAGCCATTGTTGTTCCAGCGCGGCTACAGCTTTCTCAGTTCCGCCGGTACCTTGGGCTTGTGACGACGCGGCACTCCCGAAATAAAGCAAACCTATTAAGCACCACATCCAAGTTCTTTTCATAGACGGTCTCCTTTCGATTGTTGGGATTTCAAAAAAGTTGGGTAACGATCCCTACGACAGCGATCAGCGAAGTAAATTCATAGCCCGGGAAATTGGGACAAAGTAAATGGCGCTGCAGGAATGTGGGAAACGAACTCTAGTAGCAGGTCAACACTAATACTTCCATACCATTCGCTCTGCCGGTTGTCAGGACGGACACTACGCCGTAAGGGACGCGAAGTCAATCTATATAGGTTAGCCGTTGGGCTGAATGTTCGGGAAGTCGGCCACAGTACCTGTAAAGCGCAAATCGGAAAAGTCCCGAAGGAACCTTTCCGGCTTTCCGACTGATCAGGGGTCGATGGTCATTGTGATAGCCTGCCCGTATGCGTTGGACATCCGAAGAAATTCTCGCAATCCTCGACCAGTGTGCTGCGGCGTTCACGTTTCCCATGTTGGACAATGGCTACGTATACCTCGCAGCTTCGCGCCTTTCTCTTCATCGCACGGAAACCGATTGGGGAATGGCAATAGAGGTGTTCGGCTACTCGCCTCGCGCCGGTTTGCCCGACACGCACATCCACACTTTCGCGAGCACTCTCTATAACCGCGATTCGCCAGAACAGTACAAAAGCCGCTCAGCTTACGAAAGCTACCTAGCGAATCATCCTCACAATGAATCGCGTTTCGTATTTCCCATAAGCAGCGAGGACTGGAAAGATACAGAGAGTTGTGACTATATCGCCAAAGGCTCGACCAAGGTGCAAGTGCGTGGCCGAGCCCTGAAGTTGCCTCCCTTGGAGGAATATGGCCGCCGCGGCATTGAGCTAGAAACGCCACCACAAGTACATGTTTTTGAACTCTGCCGCTATTTGGCTGACATCGAACGGGAGAAGCTTCTCACTGATGCTGAAGAACGCCGAATTAGTCTCCCACAGGACCTGCGGCAAATCTTGCAGCTGGAAGAATGGCACCATCCAAACCTCGTCGAAGGTGATTTGCCGAGTCAATCGGAAACATTTCAACAGCTAGCTCGGGTCCTCGTTACCGGAGACCTCAGCATTTATAAACCATCGCACTCTTCAAACACACATTGGAAAAACTGGCCTGAGGGCGGCTTACTGTAATCGCCGTGAGTTCGCGACGAAGCGTTTCGGGCAATTCAGTCTGCATTGCCTGGTTTACGCTTACCGGAAATCAAGTGGGTACTAGACGACGATGGTCTGGCCGGGTCGAGTGATGTCATACGACTGATACTCCTTACTCGAATCCAGCATGGTCAGGCGATGACCATTCGAGAAGGTAAGAGTTAGCGTCCCGTTCACACTGCTCTCAAAACTCGCGATTGTGGTTCCCAGCAGAGCGCTTACCGGTAATCAAGTGGCTGCGGCCCTGTCAGAACGAGGGTGGGCACAAAATTGGGCACAGTCTACTGAGGACAAAACGACTCTCGCTAACTCGTTGAATTAAATGGTGGGCCTGGGTGGACTTGAACCACCGACCTCACCCTTATCAGGGGTGCGCTCTAGCCACCTGAGCTACAGGCCCACGGAGTAAAACTGTGTGGCTTCTACAACTTAACGGGACGCCGTTTCCTGCGTGCCCATTTTGTGCCCATTGCGGGCTTCCAGCTTGCGAGTCGCTTCTACCAAATCCGTGGCGTCGGTAATATCGTAGCGGTCGAACACCGAGTCCGTTTGATGGCCAGAGATCAGCTTGGCCACCTGCTTGGAGATTCCAGCCCGTACCATATTCCTCGCCGCGCTGCGTCTCAGATCGTGGAAAATCAAATCGGGCATCTCTACCTTCTTCGCCAGTGTGCGCCACGTTCTGCGGAAGTCTGTTACTGGCTTGCCATCGGCCCACGTGAAGACCCGGTCACCCGGCTTCTTACCCGTCACGCATTCCGCAACTAGCTTGTAAACATCTTCCGTCATTACCACGGCGCGGCCCTTGTCGTTCTTGGTCGTGCCGGGTAACAGGTGAATCGTACGGGCCTTTAGATCAATCTGGGAAACGTGAAGGCCCAACACCTCACCTTTACGCAGACCAAAATTATAAGCTACCGCGAGCACGGCACGCAACCAGACGTATTTTGCCTTTGCTTGCAGCGCCGCGTACTGTTCATCGTTCACAAACCCAGAGCGCGGATTAGGTTCCCGCAGCTTGGCCGGGAACCGAGGGACGCGGAACACCTTCGGCGAGTCTGCCTTCGCGCCGTGATTAAACATCGCCTTGAAAACCGTTAGCTCATGATTCACTGTGGATGTCACGGCCTTCGCATCCAGTCGCTCCCGGATGTATCGTTGCAAGTGGTCGCCATTCACGCGCTCCGCGATCATCCCGCCAAAGAACGGTTCTAGATGAGCGCGCCAAACCAGTTCAATCCAGCGGTATGACTTCGGTTTGCTGTTCTCCGCGTATGTTTTGTAAGCCTCGGCTAGCGCATCAACTTTGGTGCGGCCTTCGTAGGGTTCCAGCTTCCCCGCATCCCGAAGAGTAAGTGCCCGCGTCAGAGCCTTCTCGGCTTTCGCTTCGGTGGTGAAAGACTCCCGCCGCCTTCGACCTTGCGCCCTGCCATATGCTTTCAAGTACGTAAACTGGGCAAGCGTCGCTAAAGCCGCACAGAAAAATCCGTCTGGCTACCTGTGGCGACGCTGGTGATCCCGTGATCCACGCGGATGGGGAGTTTCCAGTTAATGAAATCGTCCGCGTAAAACGAGCCGGAACCGGAATCATGTTAATCCAGCGGAAAGTCCTCAAGGCGCTGGCGGAAGCCCATCCGGAGTGGCGTTACAAAGTTCAACCGGCACATTTCCACGGCAATCCTGTTCCGAGTCGTGAATATCAATATGACTTCTTCCAGATGGGAGTAAAGGACCAGGACTATCTTCCGGAGGATTTCTTCTTCTGTGACGCGGCCAGGGAACTCGGGTTCGACACCTGGATAATTCCTTGGGCAAGAACACGGCACACCGGCATCTGCGACTATTTTCTGGATTTGCCCGCCGTGGCCTCTTTGGAGGCCGGTGCCGCAACCGAAGCAAATGCTACGGTTGGTTGGGCGCTGAGCACAACCGGCGTTGACATATGCTTTTTTCGGATGTATTACATACGCATAACCTAATTTTGAAGATCCCAAGAGTGATACCATGCGTCGACAGTTTATACGGGTCGTAGCACCTCTTTTTGTGTTTCTGGTTGCAGCTGCGAGTTTCGTTCCCCAAGTTCGTGGGGATGAACTACTTAACTTTAACGTCGGGGACGGGACTTGGACGTGGACGCTCGCTCAGGACGCTACGCCGGATTTTGGCAGCGTTGCAACTGGCGATTTCACCTTTTCCAAGGTTCCTGTCTTCGTGACTTTCGCAGGCATGGTGCAGACTTTCGATCTCCACTTTTTTAGACTAACAGGCACTCCAGACACTACGAATTTCCAGATGATCTGTGACCCATTCAGCATCCGGATCGACAATCCCTCATTGACTTGTGACTACTTCAACTGGATACAAATAGAAGGCGACACCGGAATATGGACAAGTGGTCCTGACAACAATCCGATTTTCGTCCCAGGAGTTTATAACGGCCCGAACGGTCTGATTATCAGCGAGACGCCAGAGCCGTCCACGTTTGCATTACTGCTCATCAGCTTCGCGACACTTTCTCTACTGGCTGTCGGAGTCAGGCCGAGGTGTCCAAGCTAGACAGCCCCGCGTGCGCTCCTACAGTCATTTCAAGACGGAGGGTACCCGCCCATTGAATGTTCGCGTTCTGTTGACGAGCCGAATACTTCTAGATTAGGGTACGCAAATGCGGCATCGGTAGAGGTAACCATGAGCGTCGTGACAGAAATTCTGAGCCTGCGTCGAAATCAGTTCAGCAGCATGACAACATTACTGAGCGCAATCGACCGATATTGGGCGACACAGTGCGACGAGCATGTTGTGGGGCGTAAGTATGCTGTCTTTGAAGCCGCGGATATGCTGTTGATCAATGTTGCACCGATTCCAAGCCCTATTCCGCTCTGCTCGCACTATTTCGCACTCTTCTTCCCGTAAGTCCTTTACTTGCCCCTTACGAAAAAAAGAGGGGGGTATACGCCCCCTCCCTCTCGCACAGTTCCATTCGAATTTTGCGGGACTCGCCGCTCACTGCAGCGTGGAGTTGTCGATGACGAAGCGGTACTTCACGTCCTGCTTCAGCAGGCGGTCGTAGGCTTCGTTGATCTGCTGGATGCGGATTTTCTCGATATCCGCCGTAATTCCGTGCTCGCCGCAGAAATCCAGCATTTCCTGGGTCTCGCGGATGCCGCCGATCGCGGAACCAGACAGGCTGCGCCGGCCAAACAGCAGGTTGAACGACGCTACTGGCAGCGGTTTCTCCGGTGCGCCCACCAGGCATACTGTCCCGTCGCGCCGCAGCAGGTTCAGATAGGCATTGATGTCATGCTGCGCCGAAACGCAATCCAGAATGAAGTTGAAGCTGCCGGCGTGTTTCAACATCGCGTCCGCATCTTTCGAGATGACGACCTCGTCCGCTCCCAAACGCTTGGCATCTTCGGTTTTGCCGGCCGATGTTGTGAAAAGGACCGTATGCGCTCCGAGTGCGTGCGCAAACTTCAGGCCCATGTGACCCAAACCGCCCAGGCCCACGATTCCGACTTTCTGTCCCTTGCCGACCTTCCAGTGGTGCAGCGGCGAAAACGTCGTGATTCCCGCGCAGAGCAGAGGCGCGGTACCCGCCGGATCGAGCCCGTTCGGCACCCGCAGCACATAGTTCTCATCCACCACGATGCTGTCGGAGTAGCCGCCGTACGTAACGCCGCCCAGAATCTTGTCCTCGGAGTTGTAAGTCAGCGTCATCATGTTTTCGCAATACTGCTCTTCACCGGCCTTACAGCTCGAGCACACGCGGCAGGAATCCACCATACAGCCCACCGCCGCGATGTCGCCTTCCTTGAATTTCTTCACGGCGGTGCCGACTTTCGTCACGCGGCCCACAATTTCGTGGCCCGGTACGCACGGATACACCGTCGGCATTACTTCCTTCCATTCGTTGCGCACCTGGTGCAGGTCGGAGTGGCATACGCCGCAAAACAAAATCTCCAGTTGCACGTCCTGCGGTCGCGGCGCGCGACGTGCGATCGAATGTGCAGCTAAAGCACCGGTCGGGCTAGGCGCTGCGAAAGCCTTGGCGGGAAATGTAGTGGGAGAGGTACGGGCAGCTTCACTCATGAGATGCCTCCTTACGGCAGTCAAAACAAAGGTAATCGGGGCGGCGGCGAACTGAGCAGCCAGCAAAATAGCTTAGAGTCGCGGGATGGCGCAATGGTTATGCGAAAAGTATCGAATCGCGCTGTAACGCTACAGGATATTACGCGTTCAATTCACCCCGTTTGGCCAGGTCGCGGATGCGGTCGGCGGCCCGGAATGCCAACGCCATGATGGTCATGGTCGGCTGCCCGCGTCCGGAAGTTACGAAGCTGCCGCCGTCGCAGAGGAAGAGGTTTTTCACATCGTGCGTCTGGTGGTCGGCGTTGATTACTGAAGTCTTGGGGTCCTTGCCCATGCGGCAGGTACCAAGGAGGTGTACGCCGAACTGTTGCTCATCGATTGGGAACGTCCAGTGCTGTTTTGCTCCGGCGGCGTCCAGCAATTCGCTTGAGCGGTCCGCCAGCCAGTGCGCCAGCTTGATGTCGTCGGGATGGTCTTTGTACGTCAGCCGCAGCGCCGGCAATCCCCACGCATCTTTCACATCGGGATCGATCGAAAAACTGTTGTCTTCAACTGGCAGCGAAGTGCCGTGGCCGAAGATCTCAAACGAGCGCGTGAAGTTATGAGCCAGCAGCGCTTTGAAATCCTTGCCCCAACGCGGGCTTCCCGGCGGCAATCCGCCGAACGCGAATCCGATCGGCGTCATGTCGAAGCGTGCGTCCAGCCCACCGCCGCCGTAAAAGCCGACCTTTTGCGCGTCCAGCTCGTAGAAATCGTGCAGAATCCGGCTGACGGCAAAGCCCTTGTAGTCGTTGGTGGGCTCATCAAAAACGCCAACGGAGACGGCGGCCGTATTGAACATCAAATTTTTGCCGACCTGTCCGCTCGAGTTGGCGAGACCTTCGGGATACTTGCTCGACGCGGAAAGCAGAAGCAAGCGGGGAGTCTCCGCACCGTTCGCCGAAACGATCACCGCTTTGGCCTTCTGCAGATGAACGGTTTTCTTTTCGTCGAAATATAGAGCGCCAGTTGCTCGTCCACGCTCGTCCATTTCGATTTTGTGTACGTAGCTGTTCGGGCGAATTTCACACTTGCCCGACTTCTCGGCCAGCGGAATCACGCTCGCGAGAGAGCTGGATTTGGCCTTGACCTCGCAGCCGAAACCGAGGCAGAAGCCGCAGTTCACGCAAGCGCTGCGCCCCGCTCGTGGCTGCGAAAGAATCGCCATCGGTGCCGGAAACGGATTCCAGCCCAGCTTGCGCGCTGCGCGCTCAAAAATAATGCCATTGGCTTTAACTGGCAGCGGCGGCATCGGATACGGCTTTGAACGTGGCGGATCGAACGGGCTCGCGCCCGCCAGGCCGGAAACGCCGACGTCCCACTCCACCTTAGTGTAGTAGGGCTCGAGATCGGCATACGTAATCGGCCAATCCACGAGCGTCGAACCGGGCACCACGCCGATCTTGCTGCGTTCGACGAAATCAATTTCGTGGAAGCGCCAGAAATTTGCCGTGAAGTGATTGCTCGTACCTCCAACTGCCCGTCCATACAGTACAGCGCGCTGCTGCTTGGCTTTGTCTTTCGGAGTTTTGCGAAATGTGTTGGGCTGCAGCTTCGGATGATTCGTCAGGAAATCTTCCTGAAGGATTTTGATTTCGTCGTGCGAAAACTCGGATTCGTGAATGTACGGCCCCTGCTCGAGAACAACGACACTGAACCCGTTGGTGGAAAGCTCTTTCGCCAGAATGCCGCCCGCCGCGCCGGAGCCGACGATGACAAAATCCACGACCTCGGAAGTTTTGTACTTCGGCTGGTCTGGTCCGGCCGGTTTGCTCATCAATTTGGACGTTGCGCTAGTCATTCTTGACGGATTCCTTTGCGGAGGAGGCTGGTTGCCAGCCCGCATAGCCCTTGTCGATATTGCTGAAAGGAGATTGAAAACTGTGGCCTGGTTCGCGGCCGATCACGGTCCAGCCAACGCCACCGCGATTTCCGCGGCGATCGGATTCCGGATCGATCAGGAATCCCGCCAGTGTGTGCGCCCGAACCGTTTCAAAGAATTGTGTCGCGGAACCCGGAAGGAAATTCGCGCGCGGACGGCGCGGCGGATTCTTTGATCCGGCTTCGTCGAGCGATTCGAGAACAGCTTCCTGCTGTTCATGAGTTGCTGCGGAAAAAACCGACGCGGACGGGAAAAGACCCTGCAGACGCTTCTGAATTTCAGGTATACCTTCGCGGTAGGTTTTTTGATCCTCGGCGGAGAACGTCACCAACGCGCGATCAATGAAGTACACGACACCAGCTTCCCGAGCGCCCGGTGTACCGTCGCTCGGGATAATACGCGAAGCGATCGCTTCCACTTCTTTCGCTTCGGCGGCAGTCAGAAATTCAAGTTTTTGGGAGTCAGGCGATGCAGCCGCTTTGTGGGCGTGTTCTGCCGCTGCGAGAACCGCGGGCCAACTGGCCGTGGCCCAGGTCGCGCCGGCGGCTGCTAAAGTGCGCGAGAGAAATTGCCTTCGATCGAGTTCAGTAATCAAGGTGAAGTCCAGAAATTCCAATTTGCTCGACTCTAGTCTTTGCCCACGGGAAGGTCAATGCAAAAGAACCGATGGAACAAAACGTTGACACGAATGCAAATCCAAATTGGCTGGATGCGTGTTTGCGATAGCAACTGGGCTGCGCTACGATGGTTTGCGCGTGTGCCGACGCTGCTTTTGGCAAAGCGGCACGTACATTCCCGCCACAAATGGCAACTCTTACCGGCGCAATTGGAATCGGCAGCAAGTGGCTGCTGGACAAAATCGTGGGCGCAATCGCGGCTACCGGAATTAATCCCAATTTTCTAACGTTTCTCGGATTGGTGGTGAATTTCGGCGCCGCGGCATTCTTTGCCGTGGGCAAGTTTTTCATCGGCGCGTTGATTATTTTCTTCGCCGGGTTCCTGGATATGCTGGACGGCCAGGTGGCGCGCCGGCAGAATCGCGTCACCGCTTTCGGCGCATTCTACGATTCGACGTTGGACCGCTACGCCGACATGGCCCTGTACATGGGCTTGCTGGTCTATTACTCGGTCAGCGGCCGCACTCCCTATGTGGTTTTGGCGGCGGTAGCGACGGCAGGCTCCGTGATGGTTAGCTACGCGAGGGCACGTGCCGAGTCCCTGATTCCGCTGTGCAAAGTGGGTTTCATGGAGCGCCCGGAGCGGCTGGTGCTTCTGATTATTGGCGGCGTGTTCAACCGCATGGCGCCCGTGCTCTGGGTGATCGCCGTCGTCTCAACTCTAACCGTGATTCACCGTATCGTTTACACCTGGCAGGAAACCCGCGCCGGCCGCATCCTTTCTGGAATCAAACTCAGCTTGTAGATTTCGGTTTTTCGAATTCAGTTCGCGACTTCCTGCTCTGCTGGCTGCTGTTGTTCTTCCGCGAGCCCCAGCAAGAATTCTGCCACTGGCTCTTCAATTGCTTTCTTCACGCGATCACGCAAGGTGGGGACGTCGTCTTTGTTCAGCGTTGTCGTGTCGATGGTGGCGTGAAGAATCACCTGGATTTCAGCGGGCCAGAACATCCAGTGGCCGGTGCGGTGGTGTTTGAAAGAGCCGACGATGCTGACCGGCACGATGGGTATTTCGAGTTGCTGAGCGACCCGGAAAGCTCCATCCTGAAATTCGGTCACGTGGCCGTCGCGCGTGCGCTTCCCTTCCGGAAAAACGATCAGGCTGGTGCCACGGTTAATGGCGTCGCGTGTGAGGCGCCACATCCGTTTCAAATCGGCGGGACGGCGCACGTCGGGAACGGGCACGTTGCCAAACCTTTTCATTAGCCAGCCATAAATGGGAATTTCGAAATGCGATTCGAGCTCCCAGCCGCGCACAAACTGCGGAATCGCGCAGTACAGAACAAACGGATCGAAGAGATTGACGTGATTCGAAATGAAGAAGCTGGTTTTGTGCGGATCGAAACCTGGTTCGAAGACGGTGCGGACTTTCGCGCCGGAAAAAAACATGATGCGGCGGCAGAAGCTGCGCTGTAGCCAGTCGTGCTTTTTGGGATCGAACACGATGGCGAGCGCGATCAAGCACGGAACCGCGACGGCGAAGTGGAGCAGGCTGACGAGCCAAAGCAGCGCGCTTCGAACGACAAACCAGACCCGCTTCATATGAAAACGTCCAGCGCGGAGGGAATGATGTCCAACTCCTTGCACTTGAGAGAAAGAATTTCGCCATCCACCAAAACGTCGACAGGAAGCGGAATGTCAAATTCGACATGCTGGACGGACTTGCGCGACGCGAGCGGATGCTCGATGTGCGTGCCGTCATAAAGGCGTGGGAGCATGCGGAGAAGCCCGAGACGGCTGATCGGTCCCCAGCGGACAAACTCGATGAAGCCATCGGAAGGATCAGCTTGCGGCGCGATGAGCATCGTGCCACCAGTGTACTTGCTGTTGTTGAAGGTAAGAAAAAGACTGCGCCTGTCGTCCCAGACGGTTTCGTCATCGCAGCGCAGATTGAACGCGCGGCGCCGGAGTTGGATGATGCGGACAAAGACGCCGAGCAGATAGCCCAGATGGCCTAGCGGCTTGAACAGACGATTGGTAATGGCGCCCACATCGGCGGTGAAGCCGATGCTGAGAATGTTGAAGGAATAGACTTCGCCGGTGGCATGGGTGAGGCGAATCAGGTCCACCGGACGCTTGCGACGCGCGAGGAGCGCCCTGATGGAATCGTCCGCACCCTTGTCCGTGAAATCGCGAAGAAAGGAATTTCCCGTGCCAAGCGGGAGAAAACCTAGGGAGATGCGCTCGGGATTCGCGTGCCGCGAGAAAATGCCATTGATGATTTCATGAGCAGTGCCGTCGCCGCCGACTGCGAGGAAGTTGCGATAGCCCTGCACGTAGGCTTCGCGAGCGAGTTCGCCGGCGTGGCCGGGAGCTGATGAGGCGATCACGTCAACCTTTAGGCCGTTGTTGCGCAGACGAGCCAGAGCCGCGCCGGCGAGCTTGGCGGACTTGCCGCCACCGGCGGCGGGATTCACGATGGCGAAGAAGCGGTCCTTGGCAGCCGACATGGGGACTTAGAGCGGCAGTATAGCGTGGTCGCGGTCGAGTTGCGCGAGGAGCGCCGCGAGGTCGTTACGCTTGATTTTGAGAGAAGCGGTGCGGGGAAAGTCTTCGCCGTAGAGGACGATGCCGTGAATGCGCTTGTAGTTGAGCAGGCGGGAGTTGCGCTGCGAAATGTCCTGCTTCAGCTCTTCTGTAAACGTCTGATTGTTTTCGAGATGGATGGCGAGGATAAGCTGTTCGCCAACCATGGAGCGCTTCGGCCAAACGTAGTTCGCCGCGAAGACGCAGAATTCTTTAACCGGCAGCGATTCGAACACGGATTCGATGTCTTCCGGGTAGATGTTCTTCCCTTCCTCGGTGACGATCATGTTTTTCTTGCGGCCGCTGAGGTGGAGATGGCCCTGTGCGTCGAATTGGCCGAGGTCACCGGTGCGCAGCCAGCCGTCAACGATGGTTTCGGCGGTGAGTTCGGGATCGTTGAGGTAGCCGGACATTGCAGTCTTGCTGCGTACCCAGACTTCGCCGACACCATCGGGGGCGGGATCAACGATTTTGACTTCCATGCCGGGGAGCGGCTTGCCCACGGTGTCCGCGCGGAAAGGTTTCAAGTCGTTGACGGTAATGGCCGTGCCGGCTTCGGTTAGGCCGTAGCCGTTGGCGACGGGAATGCCGAGGTCGTAGAAGAATTGTAGAGTTTGCGGTTCGGTGAAAGCGCCGCCGACGATGATGGCGCGAAGTTCGCCGCCAAATGCTGCGTGGACTTGCTTTAACAAGCGCCGGCTGAGCCATAGGCGAGGATATGGTTTGGTGAACGCTTTGTTGATGGCGACGAGCTTGTCGAAGACTTTGCGTTTGCCGGGTGGGAGTTCATCGAACTTCGCCTGCAAGCCCTTTTGCAGATTCTTGAGGACGAGAGGAACGAGGCTGACGTAGGTGATTTTGTAGCGCGTGAAGGCCTCGCGGACGAATTCAGGGCGCAACGTGCGGAGGTGAACAACGCAGGCTCCGCAGGTGAACGGCCCGAAAAAGCCCACCATGAAATCTATGGCGTGGTTGGTCGGCAGAATGCTGAGGTAACGGACGCCCGGCCAGAAGGGATAGAGCGAGGTGAGGGCGACGCACTGCTCAAGATAGTTTTCGTGCGTCATCATGCAGCCCTTGGGGCGGCCGCCGGTGCCGGAAGAATAAACGATGCAGGCTAGGTCTCCGCGTTCGCGCGGGCTAAATGTCGGCGGCACCGTCTGGTTACGGAATTCTTCCCAACGCTGCGCGCCGGAGAGGTCGGCGTTGGCTGGAGCTTCGGTGACGAGGACGGTTTCGAGGTTTGAGGCGTTCGCGCGCGCGGGAGAAGTGGCGAGTTGGCGCCAGATAGGATATTCCGTAATGAGAACCTTCGCGCCGGAATGATGGAGAAGCTGCCAGTGCTCGGCGGGGGTTAGCTTGTAATCGAGCGGAACGAGGATGCCGCCGGAGTAGAAAATCGCGCAGGCGGAAATCAGCCACTTGGACTGATTGGTCATGATAATGCTAGCGCGGTCGGCGGCGGAAAAGCCGGTATCCTGCATCGCGCGGGCTATAGGGAGAGCGCGCTTGCCAAACTCCTCATAAGTGATGCGCTCTTTTTCCCGTTCGCGATCGGCTTCAATCAGACAGATCTCGTTGGCGAAACGTTCGACAGCATCTTTGAGGGCTGCCCCGATTGAAGAATACTTCGTGAGGTCGAGCATTACAGGCGGGACTGGATACGCTCGGCGAGCGTTTTGAAGTCGCTGACGCCCTGGACTTCGTAATCGGGCAGCTCGATGTTGAAGTGATTTTCGAGCCGGGAGAGGAGCTCGAGCGTTTGCAGCGAGTCGATGCCGAGCTTCTTGAAGAAGTCGTCGCCGGAAGAAAGTGAGCCGGGTGCGAGGTTGAAATGCTTCTCGGCAAGCGCCAGGACTTCCTGAGTAGTGTTTTCCAACGTGGGCATGACTGAAACTAATCTAACATTCTCAAGGAAAGAAGAAAAATTGGCCTTGCGGGCCAGAATCCCCGCAGGCAAACGGCAGCGCCTCAAAAGCCTACCGCTACCAGTGAAGCCCTGGCTGTTACCATCCTGATGCGCCGTGAGGAGCGATCAAATTCCATCTGAATAACGTCACGGCGAGGACCGATCGTCGTCTTCCGAATGATTGAGCCGTAGAAGTTTGCTTTAGAGCTGCGGGGCGCCGTGATCATGGCTGATAAGGCATGGGGCCGGTGTTTTCCACGAATTTCTTGAGCCCGGCCATCACGGCCTGGCGCGTAAAAAGTTCGCAGAAGACTTCGATTTCGCGGCGGAGCTCTTCGTGCGGGATGGGCTTGATGAATTTTTTGGCCGCGACCCGCGTGGCCACGTCGAATTTCGTAACTTGTGCGGCGGTGGCGCGTGCGATTTTCAGTGCTTCGCCTTCCGCGGCCAGTTGCGCGACGAGGCCAACGGCTTGCGCGCGCGTGGCGTTAACGCTGCGACCTGTAAGCAGCAGGTCGCGGACAAAGCCGTTGCCGAGGTCGCGCTTGAGGCGCGGGATGCCACCGAAGCCGGGGATGAGGCCAAGTCGGAGTTCGGGAAACGCGAAGCGGGCCATCTTGTCGGCGATGATGACGTCACAGGCGAGAGCGAGTTCGAGCCCACCACCGAAGCAGACGCCGTGAACGGCTGCGATGGTGACGAAGGGCGCTTCATCGAGCCAGTTCAAGGTGGCGTGGATGTGTTCGAGAAAATCGCGGACACCTTCAGCGCGCAGTTTCGGCTCCAGCTCAACCGAGCGATGATAGAGCTCGCGCAGGTCTGCTCCCGCGCAAAAGCCGCTTTTTTGGCTGCTCGAGATGACGCAGGCTGCGGTTTCAGGAGCGAGTTGCTTCGCCGCTTCCACGAATTTTTCCAGCTCGGCGAGCATGACAGTGCCGATTTCGTTCGCAGGCGGGCGATCGAGTGTGAGTTCGACCACGCCGTCGCACCATTCCCAACGCAGCGCCTTGCCGGTGAACGATTTCATGCAGAAGCCTTTCGCGCGTACATTCCGTTGATCTCGGCATCATAACGTTTCGCGATGGCGTCGCGCTTGAGTTTGCCGTTTGCAGTAACGAGACCGGAATCGGGTGTAAAGGGCTCGGCCAAAATCTGGAAATTGCGAATCTGGCGGTAGTGCGGGAGATCCGGATTGATCTTGTCGATGGCGGTTTGCACTGCGGCGGGTTCAAGCTTGCCCGTGGCGAGCCCAGTGACAAGCATGGTGACGTAGCTGCGGCCATTGCCGATGAGCACGATTTGCTGCGCGGCCGGGAGAAGCTGCGCCAGCTTGTCTTCGATGGGCTCCGGCGCAAATTTGTGGCCGGTGTTGAGCACGAGTAGATTCTTGATGCGGCCGATGATGCGCCAATTGCCAGCGGCGTTGACTTCGCCCTGGTCGCCGGTGTGAAACCAGCCGTCGCGGAGAACCTTGGCGGTTTCTTCGGGGAGATTCCAGTAGCCAGAAAAAATGTTGGGGCCGCGAATGATGATTTCGTCGTTTTCGGCGAGCTGCATTTCGATGCCGGGGACCGCGCGGCCGACGTAGCCCGGCTCAACGGGAAGGCGCGGGTCATCGAGTGTGCAGAGTGCAGTCGTTTCGGTGAGGCCGTACGCCTGCAAAACTGGAATGCCGAGCATCAGGAAGAATTGTTGCGTCTCGGGAGCAAGTGGCGCGGAGCCACAGATTAGCGCGCGAAGATTGGGGCCGAAGCGGGATTTTACTTTGGACAAAATCAGCGTGCGACCTAGCGCAAGCCAAAGCCAATCAAACGTGGTGCCGCGGCCGACATGCTGACGCCGCCAGGCTGCTTTAGCGCGCGCGTAAAGAGAACGGATGGGAGCAGCTTGTTTGGCGATGTTGTCTTCGACACCGCGCTTGACGCGCTCGAGAAGCGTCGGAACGTTGAGGAAATAATGAGGCGCGGACAACCGGATTTCGTCGGCGAGTTTGTTCAGATCGGTGGAGAGCGTGAGAACACTTTCGCGAAGCAGCGCGGAGAGCATGAGCATCCAGGATGCGGCGAAGTTCATGGGCGCGTACAAGAAAATCTGATCGGGATCGGAAGTGCGGCCCATCAACTGATTGAGTCGTTCGGTGGTGCAGCCGGTCATGTGATCGAGATTGCCGACCGTGAGACACACACCCTTGGGTTCACCAGACGTACCCGACGTGTAAATGATGGTGAGGAGTTCGTCGTTGCGGTGCTCACGAAGCGGCGCCGGTACGGGTTGGACTCTGTTAGTTGAGAAAACTTTGCCGAGTGCGATGGGCAGCGGCATTTCCGGCCAGGCGGCGGTGAGCGTTGCCCCGGTTTCCCCGTCACCAGTAAGGACGAGACGGGGCTGGCAATCCTTCAACATGCCAGTGAGCTCGCCAGCGGTCTGGCGGTGATAAAGAGGGACGACGACGACGCCTTCGGCCATGAGAGCGAGGTCGGCAGCGATCCAGTGGATGGAGTTGGCAGCAATAAGGCCGCAGCGTTCGCCGGGGGCAATCTGCAGCGCTCGAAAACACTGGCGGGCGGTTTCGACTAACGCCAGGAGATCGCCCGCAGTGACTGAAACGAATTCATCGCCGCGGACTTCGCGCAGTACGACGCGAGTGGGCGAGGCTTGCAGGTGCGAAAAAATCTGCTGAAGAAAATTGGGCATGAACGCTATTTCGATGCGGCCAGAGCGGCTTCGGCGACATCGTGTTTTTCGGCGAGGCGCTGGAGCGTTTCGCTGAGCGGCGGCAGGTATTCTTCCCAGGAGCGAACGCCGGCGCGCAACGGAAATTCCGGATACTGGCGGCGGACAACGTCTTCAAAGATGACGCCCATGCGGGCCATGACTTTGAGGTTGCGCACGACGGTGTGGCCGATGCCGTCGCGGACGGAGTCGGCTTCGGCGACTAGCGTTTCCATCATCTGCAGCATTTTGGGACCGAGATCAGGATCGTCCACGGTGAGGAAGAGGTGCTGATGGCCGCGCTCGCGCATGAGGTTGCGGATGCGCTCATCCATCGTGACGCCGGCCGAAGCGACCAACGACGGCATGCAGGTGACAATGCCGTGATAGCGCGAGGAAACCATGTAGGAGCACTGGCGAAGAATCGAAACGAGCTGATACATGTCGTAGTCGTCGGAAGTGAAGATGGGCAGGCCGGAGATTTGTTCGGCGATAGCGCGGCAGGCGACGGCGTCGAGCCGCTCCATGCCGACGAGGATCGTGAACACACGATGTTTTTGCGTGAAGGCACGCGTGGAGCTGACGAAGGCGTCGAGATAGTGCTTGAACTTGCGGTCCATCTCGGCGCCGGATTCATGGAAATAGACGGTGCGGTATTGCGCCTCTTTGTACGCGCCGGTCGTGATACGCGCAACATATTTCGCGATTGAAGCTTTAACGGGCCAGACGAAGGGATGAATCGGGCACAAAACGAGAAGTGGCGTTTTTTCGTCCCAGCCAGCGTCGCGCAGCGCTTTGCGGCCGTAGGAATCCGGATGCGGCTCGAAGGTCCACGCAGTGTCGGTGCCAAGTTCGGTGGAGATGCCGAGCTTGCCGAGAACCGCCTGCGACTCAACGTTGCGCGTGATGACCAGCGAATCGTGGACGTAGCGCGCGCACATTTTTTCGATGAGCGAATCCATGTGCCCGGCTTCGGCGCCATATGCGACAGAAAGTTTGTTTTCGGATGAGGCGTGGCCGAGCGAGCCAATCATCATGGTAGTGAGCGCGTTGGCGAATTTGCTCTTGAACATGGAGCCTTCGCAGGCGACGACGCCGTGATTTTGGCGCGTTTCGCGATAGAGAAACGGAGGAAAGACATCTGGCAGGAAAACCTGGCGCGTGCCCTCGAAGTAGCCCGTAGTGCGGTCGAAGCTTTGGGTCATCACGCTGAAGTCGACGTTTTCCGCGGCGAGCACGTGGCGGATCTGGCGGATCATTTCGTTCACGCGCACATCGGAGCCGGTGTTGCGCGTGCCGTTGTAGCCCGCGAAAAGCAGTTTGAGCTTTTCGCCGTGCGCCCACTTCTTGCCGGCGCCGAGCATCCATTGGAGACGCGTCAGCTCGATCAGCATGCTGACCCAGGCTACGAGGAGAAAGTCGGTCATGCGGTGGCGGCTCCGGTGGCAGTGCTTACCGATGCATTTTGCGACGGCCACGGCTTGGCGGGGTAGCGAAATTTGTTTTCACGGCTGAATTTCAACAACGGGTAGGCGTAGTTGGAGAATTTCGCGGGAGTCTCGCCGCCGAGTTCTTCCACGACGCGGGAGTTATCGAACACCGTATTCCAGACAAGGTAAGGCCAGAAGACTTTCAGGAGCGAGGCGCCATGGCCGAGGTTGTTCTTCTTCTGCGAAAGCCAATTCACCGTGCCGGAAAAGGTGGGTCCGAGCGACGGAACGTAGGTGGGATGCCCGCCGTGTGCCGCGGTGGCGAGCGCGTCGGTAAGTTCGCGGTAGGTTTGCGACCCGTTGCCGGAAGACAAGTGGTAACGAGGATATTTCGGCTGATCTTTCTGGTGAATCGCGACGATAGCTTTGCCCACATAGTTGGCGGGAACGATATCAATTCGATCGGTCGGCTTGAGCGGAAGAACGGGAAAACTTTGCAGGACGCTGAAGGCCTGCACCATGTCGAATTGGGTGGTTTCTGGGCGCGTGCTGTCGCCGAGTACGATCGCGGGACGGAAGATGCGGCGGTCCACGTCAGGGAGAAGCTGGTGGACCATGTGCTCGCAGAACTTTTTCGTGCGGGCGTAGGGATCGTAGTCGGAGCGGGCCCAATCAATGGCGGAGTCTTCCTGCACGACTTCGTCCTGGCGATGGCCGGCAACGGCTACCGTCGACACCTGTGAAAAGCGGCGCAGGCCGTGATGATCCTGCGCGCGCCGGGCAAGCTGGATGACTTCGAGCGTTCCCCGCAAATTCACGTTGAGGCACTGCTTTTCGGATTTGCGATTGAGCGATGCCGCGCAATGGATGACCGAATCAGTGGATTGGACGAGGGCATGGTACTCGTCGTCGGGAAGACCAAATTGTTGATTGGTTAGATCGCCGAGAAAAATCCGCGTGCTAGTTGCAACACGCTCGCTGAACTCACCGAAATCCATGTGCAGTTGCAGCGATTGCCACAGCCGCTCGCGAGCTTCCTGCTGATTTTTTGCGCGCACCAAAAGATTGAATGGATCGCGGTAGCCGCGGAGCAAACCCGTCACCAGATAGCTCCCGAGGTACCCGGTTGAGCCAGTAAGAAAAATGGCCATGGGAGTTAGCGGTTCTCCCCGCTATGCGCCACAGCGGCGGCCGCAGGCGGTGCACTCCAGCCGAGGTCGCGCGGCGTACGCGATTCGAGCGGCCTGCCTTCCATTAACGGATAGCACCAGCGGCGCAATGCGGGCACATGGATATTGATCCAGTAGTCCCACCAATCGATCGACTCCGGCTCGAATGCAAACGCGCTCTTCTCATCTTCGGGAAGAGCAGCTGAAAGCAGACGCGCGTTTTCACATGCAAAGACGTGCTCGTTGTGCAGAATGAACGGCTCGTAGAGTTCGATCAGTTTTTCGGCACGAGTCAGGTCGCGTTCCGCCTTGGCCAGCGGAGGTTTCTTCATGCTGAGCTTTTCAGCAAAGCGGTTGATGCCGGAAACGACCGCCTTTTGCATCGGGATCGAAAGCCGCTCGTAGCGCTGCTTGGAAACGGGGATGGTTTCAAACTTCAGCTTCAGCCAATGCTCAATTCCCTGCTGCGTGCGGTAATGCTTGCGGTGTGCCAAACCGGTGAGTTCGATGCTTCGGCCCATATCACAAGGATTCACACCGGAGGTCGCGAGTTGGTACATGCGCGCCGCTCGGCGCTCGAGCAAAGCGGCAGCGATCAGCGACATGCCGCGGCAAACCATGTCCACAGGAATGATGTCGAGGCACTTTTTCGCGTTGGTAGGCAGCTGGCGGAAGTTCGTACCCAATAAATAAGAAAGTGGGCCCGAGGTGTTCACGCCTTCGTTCCAGCCACTGAACGGGCTGTGCGTCGAACTTTCGACGATGGAAGGGCGCACGACGGCAATCGGTAGATCCTTGCCGTGACGCGCAAGAATCGATTCGCCAAGGCTTTTAGTGAATGTGTAGGTGTTGGGCCAGCCGAGATACTGTGCGCGCTTCATGCCCACGCGCACCAATTTGTTGCGAGTCCACCGTACGCGGTTGCGCTTCACCACGCCGTCAAGTTCGCCGCTGGCGACTTTGCTTTCATCGACGCCGCGGCCCAGTGCCTGGCGGCGAAGCGCGCGGTCGAGTTCGGAACTCTCCGCGCGCTCTTCAATGCGCTGAATCATTTCGCGCAGCGATGCAATCTCGCGCTCGGCATCGAAGTTCTTGATATTCGCCGGATTATAGTTTTCGCCTAGTTCTTCTCCGACGCGGCCATCGCGCATCCCGACCACGTAGCACGTGGAAAGATGCATCAGCGCGGCGTGATCGGTCGAACGCAGGAAATTCAGCAGGTGTTCGGCGCATTCGACGTTGGAAGAGAGGGCCTCACGCAGGTCCGGATTAAAATCCGTCAAACCCGCGCTGTTCACTACCAAGTCGAGCGATCGCGCCAAACGAGTGCGGACTTCCGGATCGAGCCCCAAGCCCGGCAGGCTCACATCGCCTTCCACAACATCTATTTTGTCGCGCAGGAAATCGCCAAGGCGTGGGCCGTAGGTCTTCTGCATGCCGTCCAGAGTCGGCGACTCTTCAACAATCTTCTCAAAGCGCCGCTGCGCCGTGGTGGTGCGATTGCGCCGGATTAACAGCGTAATCTTGGCAATGTCCGGCACCTGCTCGAGCAGGTCCACCATCCAAACTTTGCCGATAAAACCAGTTACGCCGACCAGCAGAATGTGCTTGCCGGAAAGCGCCCGCCGGACGCTCAGTCCTGCAACAGCAGGAGCGCCATCGAACGACACAACCGACGGCGACTCCATCGGAAGAGCGCGTTCCACGAGTTGCGTGGCCTGTTGAAGCTGCGCGCCCTCTTCAAGGCCCAGTTGCGCAAGCAGCTGCTTCTCAGAAACGCTGCCGTTGGCGTCGCCTGACGCAATCCAAGCCAAGGGACCACGAGGATGGACAACCGGCGTCATGAGCCGGCCTGTGGCGACTCCATCCCGAAATTCCATGCGATTGGCGATGAACCACTCCACGCCCAGATGTTTGGCGAGCGGCCGCAGGACATGGTCGAGCGATTCGCCGAACAACACGATTTGCTGTCCGCCCTCGTGTGCCCGCCGCACTGCAGCAATTCCTTCTTTGCGCAGGCCGGGCTTCAGCGCGTATTCAAAATACTCCTCGCCAAGCAGGTCCAGGCGATCGCGAGTCACGCCGCGTAACGACGTGTAGAGCAGCCGCGTGGCGAAACTGCGCCCGGCAATATAAGCAAATGGGCGCAGCAAGGTCATCAGCGCCACGCCCAGCCGCCGGCGCCACCGCTCGGCAAAGCTCTGCGCATTCCACGTGAAAAAGCCCACTTGTCGCAGCGCGCTTAGCTCCAGCAGCGAGCCTTCCACGCGCCAGTACACCGGCGTGTTCCCTGAGTTTTCGTTCTTGGAGGAGATAGCGGGCATGGCGGGCGTAAGCCTAGTAGCGCCGCTCGGCGCGCGAAAATTCACTGACGTGCGGTTCGTAAGACAAAGCGATCCTGTTGGTCTGGAGTCCTCGCCGGCGCCCGGGCATCCCCTGACTTTTCTTGGCTTTCCGGCGTAGAACGACGGATACGTGAAAACCTAAGTTAGCATCCCACCGGCAATTCCCGCAAGGACGCGCGCAAACAGCGCGCCGCGGTCGAGGAGCTGCGAATGGAACACCTCGCCCCTATAACTGCTCAGGCTGATCGCAATCAGCAGAAGAAAAGCCACGGCGGAGCTGGCCACGATCTCGGTCCATGGAACATTGGAGAACGCATCGCTCGGCAATCGAGCCGGCAGCAGCGCGGTTACAATCGCTCCCAAATACACCGGCACCAGCAGGTACAACAGAAAACTGGTATGGAAGAACGGGTAGGCCATGCGGAACGCCACCCATAACGCAGCCTGCGGCAACACCGCCACCAAGCTGAGCAACGCTAGCCGGTCAAAGAAATCGAACCCGCCCGTGCAGTTCAAGATCCGGTGCAGGCCAAGAACAATCAGCAGAAACGCGGCCAGTCCGCCCATAACGGCGGTGGCTCGAGGCTCGCCCGACGAGGACAGGGCATTGAAGAATGGCAACAGCGCCGCCTGGCCAAGCACCACAATCGAAAACGCACCGGTTACAAAACGATCGCCGCGCAATGCCACGATTAACAATGAAAAAAAGCAGGCTGAAACGACGGCTTCCCAGTGCGCTGGAAAAACCGGATGTGGATGGGTCACAGCGGTAGCCTGCAGGTAGGAAATGCTGATGATGCGCACGGGCTGCCCGAGCCAAAAACTGATCAAGGCCTCGGGCACGAAATACAACAGGAACTGAGCCGCCCAATATAGCGGGTATATGGACGCTAGGCCCAGCAGCAAGAAACGCAGCCAGCGCATTCTGCCCTCAGCAGGGCCACGATTCTGTGCCGGAACGAAGGTATTTGCAAGAGCGGAACTGCTGGTATTAGACGCCCCAGCCGTAACGTTCGGCGTGCTCCAACGTGCGCTGCATCTCGGTGTGTAGGACTTCCATAAACCCATTGGTTCCAATAGGTTTGCAGCCGGCAGCCGCCAGGTCAGGGGTGCGATGGCCCGCCGATAGCACCCTGACTACAGACTGCTCGACCCAGTCGGCCTCCAAGCCGAGGCCAAAAGCATCCCGCAGCATCATGGTGACGCTCAAGATCGAGCCAATCGGATTGGCAGAGTCCTTCCCTGCCAGCGTCGGTGCTGATCCGTGAATTGGTTCAAACAATGGCGCGCCATAGCCAAAGCTCGCCGACGGCACCAGCCCAATCGAACCCACCAGCGCCGCCGCCGCGTCGCTCAAAATATCGCCAAACATATTCGTCGTGAGCATGACGTCAAACTGCGACGGCCTCAGCGTCAGCTGCATGGCTGCGTTGTCCACGTACATGTGCTCCAGCTTCACGTTCGGATAGAGGCTGCTCATGCTCGTGACGGTGCGCCGCCAAAGCTGCGAACTGGCCAGCACGTTGGCTTTGTCCACCGAACACAACCGCCGCGAACGATTCTCCGCGCGGGTGTATGCAAACGCCGCGATGCGCTCGACCTCCGGCGTTGAATACGACTCGGTATCCCAGGAACGCTCTTTGCCGCTTTCGTTGACGTTCCCGCGCTCGCCAAAATACATTCCTCCAGCGAGTTCACGGACAATTTCCACATCCAGATCGCCCAACCGCTCCGGCTTCAACGGCGACATGCCGCGCAACGGCTCCAGCAGCTTCACGGGGCGAACGTTCACGAACAGCCCCATGCCCTGCCGCAGCGCGAGCAAGCCACTTTCCGGCCGCTTGCCGACCGGCAACGAATCCCATTTAGGACCGCCGACCGCGCCGAGAAACACCGCGTCTGCCTTCCGGCAAGCATCGATAGTCGCGTTCGGCAGAGGCGTTCCGGTCAGATCAATCGCGGCGCCGCCAACCGGATGCTCCTGAAATTCAAATTGATGATGGAATTCGCGCGCGCACTCTTTCAGTACGTTGCCAGCCGCAGCCGTGACTTCCGAGCCGATGCCGTCGCCCGCCAGAAGCACTATCGTTTTTTTCATCGCAGTACCCGAACTCGCGCTTTCACGCCGCCGATGTCGCTTCCGCCGTCACCGATGATCCGCCGCGGCGAATCACTTCATGGGCAATGCCAAGAATATCGCGCGGACGCACCGTTTTCGCCTGGTCGGCTAGCGACGTCACGCGGCGGTAAATCTCCGCCAGCTCCGCATCGCTCGGCTCAAAACCCAAATCGCGCAGGCTCATGCGCAGCGCGTTCCGCCCGGAATGCTTGCCCATAACCAGCGAGCGCGAAGGCACTCCAACGGTTTCCGGCGATATAATCTCATACGTAAGTGGGTTCTTGATGATGCCGTCCTGGTGAATGCCGGCTTCGTGCGCGAACGCATTTGCGCCGACGACCGCTTTGTTCGGAGCGACCTGCGCGCCAGTAATCTCCGTTAGCATCCGGCTGGCCGGGAAAAGTTGGTCGAGCTTGATGTTCGTGGTGACCGCGAAACTCTCTTTACGCACTGCCAGCGCCACCGCAATCTCTTCCAGCGAAGCATTACCAGCCCGTTCGCCGATTCCGTTAACCGTGCACTCGATTTGCCGCACGCCCGCTCGCACAGCGGCCAGCGAATTTGCCACCGCCAGACCGAGGTCATCGTGGCAATGCGCGCTCAGCGTAACGCCCTGCGGATCTCCGAGGTACTCGCGCACTTTTAAAAACATCGCGCCGTATTCTTCCGGCACGGCGTAGCCCACCGTATCCGGCAAATTCAGAATCGTCGCTCCAGCTTCGACCGCGGCGTTGCAAACTTGGCAGAGGTAATCAATGTCAGTACGGCCCGCGTCTTCGGCAGAAAATTCCACTTCCGCGACGTGCTGCCGACCGGAACGAATCATCGAAGTGATCGCTTCCAGCGCCTGCTCGCGCGTCATGTTGAGCTTGACCTTTAGGTGCAGGTCGGATGTGGCAAGAAAAATGTGCAAACGCGAAGCCGCGGCGGGTTGTAGCGCCTCAACTGCCGCATCCAGGTCTACTTTTTTGGCGCGCGCCAGCGCCGCAATCGGCACGTCGCGCACTTCCCGCGCCACAGCCTGCACCGCTTCCAGGTCGCCACGCGAAGAAATTGGAAACCCAGCTTCGATAATGTCCACGCCCAATTTGGCCAACTGCTTGGCCATCCGGATCTTCTCGTCGGTGTTCATAGAGAAGCCGGGCGACTGCTCGCCGTCACGCAGAGTGGTGTCGAAGATGCGCACTACGTCCATAGAGTGCTCCTAATAGTAGTAGGTCAGAGAAACCACCCTCTGGTCAAATTTATCTTTATTCTACTTTTGATAATTTTGCCTTATAATGCATAGGAAGCCGTTATGGACCTCAGCGAGCTCCAAGTGTTCCTTACCGTCGCCCGCGAAGGCAGCTTTTCGCGCGCTGCCGAGCGGCTTTACCGCACCCAGCCCGCGGTCAGCTTGGCCATTCGTAAGCTCGAAGACGGCCTGGGCCAGCCGCTTTTCGTGCGCGGCGCCCGGCCCGTGCGCCTCACCGACGCCGGCAACCTGCTGCGCGATTACGCCGAACGGCTCATCAATCTCCGCGACGAAGTGAAAAAGGGCTTGTCCGAATTGGAAGGACTTACGCGCGGCGAACTCTCTTTAGGCGTCAACGAAAGCTCGATTCATGCGCTCCTACCAGCGCTGGCGCAGTTCCGCGAAGCCCACCCGGGCGTGCAAATCCGCGTTCATCGCATGTTCTCGCGCGATATTCCTCACGAAGTGCTTAACTACCGTCTCGATCTCGGCGCCGTTTCCTTCGTTCCGCGCGATGCGCAATTGCAGGCCACCGAAATCCTCAAGGACGAACTCACCCTCGTCGTCCACCCGAAGCATCCGCTCGCCCGGCGCAAAGAGGTGGATGTCGCCGATCTTGGTAGCGAGAGCTTCGTAGCACACAGCGTCGAATCGCCCTTCCGCCGCCGCGTCATCGAACTTTTCGGCCGCAACAAAACCACGCTCAATATGCCCATCGAAATGCCCACGCTCGAAAGCATCAAGCGGTTCGTGCAGATGGGCATGGGCGTTGCGATCGTTCCGCGCATGTGCGTAGCGTGGGAAATTGACCACGGCTGGATGAAAGAAGTAAAAGTCCGCCAGCTCAATCTGCCGCGCCACGTCTACATGATTTCCCGCCGCGGCGCCCGCCTGCCTCACGCCGCCGCTGAACTCATCCGTCTTCTGAAGACCGACTGAACCACTTTTTTCCTCGCGTGCTAGCATGTCGCGCATGTCCTTCGTTAAACGAATTGCGCTGGTGTCCTTTTTCGCGGTCTGCGCGTTTCATTCTTCAACCTCCGCTCAAACCGTTTCTTCACCCGACGGTCGGCTTGTTCTAACCATCGATGCTTCGCCCAACCCCGCGATACCACCAGTCTCGTCCCTGACTTATCAGGTGTCGTTTCGTGGCAAACCGCTGATTGAGCGCTCTGCGTTGCGGCTCGAATTCGAAGGCCAGCGGCCGCTGGGTGGCGATGTGCGCGTTGTGGCCTCGACGTCATCCAGCGGTGACGACATGTACCGCCTGATTGCAAGCAAAGCCAGCGACGTGCGCGATCACTTTAATGCCCTGCGTGTAGAACTCGAAGAAGTCGGCGGCCTCACTCGCAAATTTTCCATTGAAGCGCGCGCGTACGATGACGCCGTAGCTTTCCGCTACGTCGTCCCGCAACAGCCCAACCTGCGTGACTACCGGCTCACCAAAGAAGCCACAGAGCTTCGCATCG
>Ga0075425_100001129_pt1 | contig 25861 bp, 21 predicted proteins | sample SoiMethybrSBSTD4_FD_75300 | JGI IMG/M metagenome (GOLD analysis project Ga0075425, IMG submission 75300) | Bulk soil microbial communities from a Populus tree surrounding site in Tennessee, USA - Soil MetaG P. TD hybrid SBSTD4 | ecosystem: Environmental > Terrestrial > Soil > Tree plantation...
GGGAATGAGCGGCAACACGCAGGGCGAGATGAAGGAGAGGAGCCCTGCTCCGAACGCCGCCAGCAGCGTGACGTTTTCGATCACTTGCTACCGACTGGCGTTAAAGGTATCGCGCCCGTCGGCATCGCCCCTTCCATCTGGACATTGTGCCCCTTCACAGGCGGTAGATCCTGATACATGAAGTCCCACTTCCAGCGCTCGGATGGGTTGGAGGCCTGCAGCCAGCTGCGCGCGGACATCGCGCGCGCGAACGTCACGCCCGCCACGTCGGCGTACGCCGTGCCCGGCATCGCCGCGGCAATCGCCAGGCGGATGTCGGTGTCGGTTTTGTACGGCAGCGTCAGTCCGAGCAGCGCCGCAAGGTTGACGAGAATCTGCCAGTCTTCGCGTGCCTCCCCCGGCGGAGCGATGGCGCGTGCCGCGCCCTGTACGCGGCCCTGATCGTTGGTATAGATGGCATCTTTTTCGACGTAGGCAGCGCCCGGCAACACGAAATCCGCCACGGACGCCAGCTCCGTCATGACGACACCCTGCACGATGAGCAGCGGCAGCTTTCCGCTGCGGCGAGCCTCGACCAGCCACAAGACGTCACCAAGCGAGCCTTCCGGTCCAGGATCGAGAACATACAGCGCTTTGACGCCTCCGGCCTCGACGCCGGTTCTTAACTGTGTCAGGTCTGGCCGCCCATCGTTGCCAGCGCCAACCCGATACCCAAGATCCTTCGCCCCGTTGACATTCGGCGCATTGGTCGCGGGAACCTTGAACTTCGTATTCGGAGGCTGCGGCTTCTCCGTTCGTGTCCACGACAAGAATACTGAGTTGAGTCCATCGCTGCCGAGCAGCCCCTGAACAAGCTGTTTGAGAACGAACAGTTCTTCTGTGGATGCGTGCGCCGAAACGAGGAATTTCACCGAGCTGGCGTCTGCGGATCCGGCAGCCTGCAGCGCGTCGCGCATGTGCGGCTCGACGTCGTGCCACGCGGCGTTTTCGAGGATCCCACCGCGCCGCCGCATGGGCCTGCGCAGGCGCGAATCGCCCTCGACCCAGTGATACTCGAACCGCCCGATGTCGCACATCCAGTAGCTGTTCACGTCGGGGTTGAAGCGCGGCGTCATCCGGATGAGACGCGAACCCTTCGCCCACTCAGGCTTCGCCTTCAGCCATGCGCTCGTGTTGCATCCCTTCGCGCACAGCGTGCACACCGTGTCAACGACATCCGGGTTGTCCCACGGGCGGCTCTTGAACCGGTAATCCCTGGTCGTGATCGCGCCCACCGGGCAAACGTCCATCAGGTTCCCGGACAACAGCGAGTGAACACCTTCCTCTTGAAACGTCGCGATCTCGCTGCCGTAGCCCCGGTCGACGATATTGATCTGCGCGTCGCCGTCGATGTCGCGCATGAACCGGACGCATCGCGTGCAGAGGATGCATCGGTTGCGGTTCAGCATCAGCGTCGGACCGAAATCGACATCCGCCTTGACGCCCTCGCCGTCGAACACGCGCCGCGGGAAGTCCATGCGGCTCTCAGCGGGACCGAAGGTGTAGGAGAAATCCTGCAGCGGGCATTCACCGCCTTTGTCGCAGACGGGGCAGTCGAGTGGATGGTTGACGAGCAGGAACTCGAAAACGCCGGCGCGCGCCGCCACAACCTCCGGATCGCGAGTGCTGACGACCATGCCCTCCGTGGCCACCATCGAGCACGACGTCTGCAGCTTGGGCATCTTCTCGATCTTCACGACGCAGACGCGGCAGGAGCCGTCGACGGAGATACCGGGGTGGTAGCAGTAATAGGGCACCGAGATGCCCGCCTCGATGCTCGCCTGCAGGACCGTTTTTCCTTTTTCTACCGTGACTTGACGGCCGTCTATCGTCAGCGTGACCGTTTCCATAACCTTCGGATCATATCTTACCGGTGCGTGCTGAAATCGAGGCTTCAGCTTGACGCGAGTGCGCCGAGGTCCTACTCTCCCGATCCAGAGGCCGAGATGGTGCCGACGCGCGCACGCGTATCGTCGCTGGTCGAATGGGTGGCCGCCGTCGTCTGCATTCTCGGCCTGGGCGCTCTCGGTTCCATCCTCCTGCGCGACCTCCGTACTGTTAGCGCCGTCGCGCCGGTGATTGCGCATGAAGAGGCGATTGCCGATCCACCCGCCTCGATTCCAGCGCGTTCGGTTTCAGTCCCGGTACTGCTGCTGGCGGATGGCGCGGAACTGCACGTTGGCGATACGGCTGCGGAATTGTCGAAGAAGCTTGGCGCCCAGCCTGAAGTGGCGCCGGCGGCGATCGATCGCACCGCATCGGGCGAGCGTGTGACGAGGTTTTACGCGGTCAACGGCCAGCGATTCGCCGTTGTTCTCGAAGCGCTCGCGGGCGATGGTCAGGCCCGCGTCGCTGCGATCTATCTGCCTAGCTCTCGTTGAATCTGGCCAGCGCCGCCGAATCCCTGTTGATTTGAACGTCCCTTACGGTTCCGCTGGTCGGAATCTTCTGCTCGACGTGCGCTTCGGAGATGGGCACCAGCACATCCTGCACGTGGCCGTCGGCGTACTGCAGCGTAACGGTGACCGGCACGTCGAAGATCATCCTGCTGTCCTGATCGAACAGGACCGTCACCTCGCCCGGGCGGATCGTCGAAGAATAGCGAAGCGTCGGCAGATCGGTCCCGTGTATCCATCGATCGAAGAAGCGCTGCAGCGAGCGGCCCGACGTCGCTTCCATTGCGCGCTGAAAGTCGTCGGTGCCGGCCTTCTGGAATTTTCGATCGCCGTAGAACCGGCGCAGCCCGTTGAAGAACGCCTCGTCTCCAACGAATCGCCGCAGCATGTGCAGTACCGACGCGCCCTTGTTGTAGATGATGGCGCGGAATATCCGACCCTGACCCTGGATCAATCCGAGGCGGTAGCCGAGATCGATCGGCCCTTGATCCGACTCCGACAGGCTCCAGCGTCTGAACTGCCGCAGCATGGCGAAAAACGACGCGTCGCCATGCGCCCGCTGCGCGTAGAGGGCGGAGAAGTACTGCGCGAAGCCTTCGCTGATCCACTGCTCGTGATAGTTCTTCCAGCCGACAGCCTGTCCCCACCACTGATGCGCGAGCTCGTGTGCCAGGAAGAACTCGGGCACTCCGGCAAACGCCGACGGATCGTTGCCCCAGTACAGCCGTGAAAACGGCGCCGCGTTGTTGATGATGGCGAAGTACGCAGGGCTGTGCCCGCCGGGCACATCGTGCTCCAGCATCGCGATCGTCAGCGACTCGTACGGCGTGTCCTCCATCATGCCGCCGTAGAACTTCATGATGTCGGCTGCCACAGGCGCGATGTCGCGTCCGCGCGCGATCTGTCGCGGATTGGCCAGCACGTTGATCGCCAGCTGATTCGAACGTCCGTGCGCTTCGGTCACCGTACTGGCGACCGGCGTCATCCGGCTGACCACCATGGCGAAATACCGCACCGGTTGGTTGGCATTGAACACATACGAATGCCCGCCGGTCATCGTCGCCGCATCACGCAGAGACACATCGCCGGGCGTCAGCTGCCCGCTCGCCACGCAGGCGTAGCCTTCGGGGACGGTGATGCGAATTCGCGCCCGCGCGTAGTCAGTCACCACATTCTGCGGATACCACGCCGCGCGGCTGCTCAGGAGGAAGTTGGGCTCCCCCTTGAGCATCGGCTCCGTATCGACGTCCTCGTCCTGCTGACCCTGCAGCGAGACCGTCTCGCGATCGAGCTCCTGCGTCGGCAGCCGTCCGCTGTAGGCGATGTCGAGGGTCATCATGGTGCCGCGTTGCGCCGAGACTGGCAGGTTGACGATCAGACTGTCGTCGTTGCGGATGCGGAAGAACAGCAGCCGTCCGAAGTCGCTGCTTATCACGCTGGTCACCGCCAGCGGCTCGGCGAGCCGCATCGTCAGCGTCGCCGCGGCATCCGCCTGCACGCGCAGCGTCACGCGCGTGCGGCCTTCGATGAACTGGCGATCCGGATACACCATGGTATCGACGTTGTAGTCGATGACATCGTAGGTGCGGAGCTCGTCTTCGTTGTAGGTTGCGCCGCGCACCGCCAGCGTCGTCGGCGATGCGTACAGCGAGATGGCGCGCCTGCGGCTGCGATCGAACAGCGTGACGTCTTCGGCGTTGCCGCCGCTGCGCGAATACGTCAGCGTGCCGAACTTGTTGGTGCGGACTTCGGCCAGGAAGTCGCCGGTCTGCGGAAGGATGTACCACGTCTCGCGGCTGAGATCGCGCAAGTCGATGTTGAACGACTTCGGCGCTTCGACCGCGTACACATCCTGCGCGCGTTTTGCCTGGCGAGGATCGGCGGGCATCGCCCGCAAGCCGGAGACGTCGACCCGAGTTTCGAAATCCGCCGGATGGACGCGAACGAAAGCGGCGCCGAACAGCGTGGTCAGCGTCTCGCTGCCGCTGAAGATCCGCAGCTGCCCCTTTTCGGTCTGCGGTCCTGGAGAGAAACGCATTTCGCCGCGGCCGAGAAGAATCAGGCCGGTGACCCCCTCGCCGCTCACGACCTGGAAGACATTTCCCGAATGCAGGGTGAACTGGACATCCTGGGCACGGATGGTGAATTCACGAGCGGCGTACTGCGTCGCGGTGTCGAGCCGCAGCCTGTACAGGCCCTGCACAAACGTGAGCCGGGTGATGTCGATGATCCGCCATGAGTCCACGTCGCCGCCGCGCGGACGCCTGACGTCGAAGCGGGCCGTCAGCACGCGCGCCCGCGCCGCCGTCTCCGTCATGATCTCGACGATGACGTGATAGCCGTCGCCGGGGAGCGCGCTCTCGAGCTGCGTCCGATCGCGCTCCTGCACAACCGCTCGCGTCGTTTCGTAGGAAAACAGGTCGTCGGTTGCCTGTTCCGCCTCCGCGCCGGTGATGTCCGAGGTTGAAAGGAGCGCTGGAAAATCGTCGCGGTTGTTCTGTTGCAGGAGAAGTTCGAGCTTGTGGAACAGAAGGCCGACCCCGTCGGGGGCGCCCGGCTGCGCTGCTGTATGCGTCGTGTTCTGTGCAGACGACGGCTGTGCGCAGACGAGGAACGCCAGCGGAAGCGCGAAGCGAACGATCGAAACAACCATGCGGTCGCGCATCGCCAGTGCTAATTATTAGACCTCAGATCACGCCGAGTGATCGCCCAACTTTCGCGAAACAATCGAGCGCGAATTGCAGCTCATCCCGTGTATGCGTGGCTGTCACAATCGTACGCACGCGTGCCTTGTCGCGCGCAACCGTCGGAAAGCCGATGCCCTGCGCGAAAACGCCTTCCTGGAAGAGCGCGTCCGACAGCTTCATGGCGAGCAACGCGTCGCCCACGATGACGGGTGTAATGGGACTCTCGCTGATACCGGTATTGAAACCGAGCGCCTGAAGGCCGCTCTTGAAGAAGCGCGTGTTCTCCCAGAGCTGCTCGATGAGCTGCGGTTCCGATTCGAGCACGTCGACGGCGGCGAGGCACGCCGCGGCGACCGCCGGGGGATGCGACGTGGAAAACAGAAACGGCCGCGCGCGGTGATACAGGAACTCGATCAGCGCCCTCGATCCGGCGACGTACCCGCCAAGGACGCCGATTGCTTTTGAGAGCGTGCCGACCTGAATGTCGACGCGCCCGTGAAGACCGAAATGATCGATCGTTCCTCGACCGTTGCTGCCGAACACGCCGCTCGCGTGCGCGTCGTCGACCATCATGATGCAGCCGAATTCGTCAGCGACGTCGCACAGCTCGGGAATCGCGCCCAGGTCGCCATCCATGCTGAACACCCCGTCGGTGATAAGCAGGCGCCTGCGGTCGCGCGGCAGCTCCTTGACGATCGCTCTTGCCGCATTCACGTCGCGATGTGGAAAGACTTTGATGGTGGCGCGGCTCAATCGCGCGCCGTCGATGATGCTGGCGTGATTCAGCTCGTCGGAGACGATGAAATCCTCTTTGCCGAGGACGGACGACACGGTACCGGCGTTCGCGGCGAAGCCGCTTTGAAAAACTACCGTTGCCTCCGTGCGCTTGAACTGCGCGAGCCGCCGCTCGAGCTGCATGTGGAGGTCCATGGTTCCGGCGATGGTGCGAACGGATCCGGAGCCGACGCCGAATGTACGCGTGGCCTCGAGTGCGGCATCACGCAGCTTCGGATGCGTCGTCAGGCCGAGATAGTTGTTCGATGAAAGGTTGACGACGGAGCGATGGTCGAAGGAAGTGTGGGCCTTCTGCTCGCCGTCAAGCACGCGAAGACGGCGATACAGGCCTTGCTCCTTCAGCAGGTGGAGTTCATCGGACAGGTAGTGAAGCGGATCGGCACGCACGGGCCGATCTTAACGCCCGCCCTCAGAAGTAGAGAATGATCGCCCAGGGCAATACCGCGACGGCGACGTAGAAGACCGCCAACACGGCAACTGCGGCGTGGGTCCCCCGAAGATGCAGACCGATGCCAAGACAGCCGGCGACGATCTTGGCGGCCATCACCGCGGGGCCATGGCCGAGATGCGTCATCAGCACTGCGATCAGCGGGTTCGCTTCGATCCCCGTACCGAACGTTATTACGCCCAGGTAGGTGAAGGCGCCGTCGAATACCTGGCTGAGGAGAAATACGACGAGCACGACATCACCGAACAGCGACGGTCGAGGTGGTGCGCTCCATACTTTCGGAACTGCGGTTCCAAATACCGACTGTGCGTCTGCGTACGCCATAGCTACGCATACGCAGCCTCAAAGCGCGTGCCTACGGTAATGTCAAAAGGACGTCATTGCCGGCGCGGAAAAATTCGGTTGCGCCGAGCCTTCGAAGGGTTGCAGTGGTATCACGGCCCTCATTATCCAGATAGGCGTCTTCGTGAACGATGACGTGCGTGGCGCCAAGCTCTCGCAGCGTTGTCATCGAAAAATCCGGATGCCTCGGCACCTCATTCAGTGCCACCGTCGCGCGGCCGTAATGTGGCGGGAAGAAGCCGCTATAGCCGTTGAGGATTGGCCGCCAGCGATCGATTGAGTAGAACATCGCGCGCAGGTCGTAATCGGCCTGGCCGAATGGCAGGTCGGCCAGTGTCGCGCCTGCCGGCAGCCGGCTGACTGCGTTGTAAACCCCGGGCGCACGCGACGGAATTTCGAGACGTGCTGACGGTTGGTTGTAATCGCGTATCGGCGTCATGCCGTTCACCACAAACGGCGCCGCACTTGCTTCGAAGAGAAACGCCGCCGAGAGCACTGCGAGCACGGCGCGGCCGTGCCGATGGCGCGCGAGCACCGCCGCACCAAACGAGCCGAGCACGGCCAGCATCAACGTGACGATCATGGCCAAGCGCGCCGGAACGCGAAGTCCATCGAATCCAGGCACGTGATCCCACAGGAATCGGTACGGCGATGCAAGATCGAGCGGCCGGCCGAGGACCTGGGGGGACGGACCGAGCGACAGCCAGAATGCGGCGAGCAGTGCGGTGACGAAGAATCCACGGGTGCGCATGAACCCGACGGCGCGTTGTCGGAATGGCCGCGACAGCCAGAGCGCAATCGCGTAGGCGATCGCGGCTCGCAGCAGCAGCTGTGTGGCGTCGATCAGCCGCACGTCGAACAACCAGAGGTTGAGCGTGAGACGCCGGAATACGATTACCACGGCTGCGGCGATGACATGGGCGATCGCGAGAGCCCAAAACAGCCATGCGGCGCGGTCCCGCGATGTTGATGGGCCACCACGCTCGACGCGGACGCGCTGCCATGAAGCCAGCCCGATCAGCGCCAGAACCACCGGGACGACGCCCGGGAACAACTCACCCTCGCGTTTCTGAAAGATGTCGGACAGCCGCGATCCCCAGAAGCGCTCAGCGACCGACGCAGTCGCGTAGGAATAAACGTCGGCCGACAGTCGCGTCGTTTCGCCGAGCGATCGTGAGAGCTGCAACTGGCTCGTTACGGCGACGTACGGCAGCACGAATGGCGTCGCTACGACTGCGGCAACGACCGCCGCCACCGCTAGAGAGAGCCACGCCCGTCGATTGCGAATACAGCCGACGCGCCATAACTCCCACGTCACGTACGCAGCGGCAAAGGGTGAGAAGTAAAGCAGGTAGTAGCCACACGATAGTCCTTGCAACACCGTTGAGGCCGTCGCGCCGGCGAGCGCGCGCGTCCGTCCACTTTCCGCCCATCGTCTGAAGCCGTACAACGCGAACGGCATCCACTGGGAGGAGAGCACCTGCAGATGCGACGACTGAGGGACGCGGTACGGCGCGAACGCGAACAGGAGGCCGCCGACAAATGCGGCTGCGGTATTCCCTGTGAGCTCGCGCGCGAAGAGGAACATGCCGAGTCCCGACAGCACGAACGTCGAGAGAAACAGCACGTTGTAGCAGAGGATGGGATTCTTTGTCAGCGCATAGAGCGGAAAGATCTGCAGCGCCTGCGGAACGAGATGCTCCGAATAGGCGAGGGTCAGCGGCGCCGGATGGAAGATGTTGGCGTCGAAAAAGTGCCGCAGGTGGGAGTAGTGGCCGAAGAAGATGCCGCGGAACTGTTCGCAGTCCCACGCCAGGATCCACATGTTCAGAACCGAGTCGCCAAGGTCCCACGCGACGTCGCTCGCCAGCCCGCGCGCCAGCGGCCAGGTCACGACGATCGCGATGGCGAAGTACGCGGCAGCCACATAGCCGCCGCGGGCTCGAGCGGCCTGCCCCGAGCGGGGTCGAGGGGTCATTCGCTGTCGTTCATCAGCTCTTCGAACAGCACCTGCAGGATCGCGGCAGTAGGCACCGCGAGAATAGCTCCGATGACGCCGAGAAGCGACCCGCCGATGAGGAGCGCGATGATCACGAACACCGCGCTGATACCGACCTGCCGCTGCATGATTCTCGGCACGAGAATATGGTTTTCGAGCTGCTGCTGCGCAAAGAAGAACGCAATCACACCGAGCGCGAGCGCAGGCTTGACCGACAGGGCCACCGCGATTGCTGGCACCGCAGAAAGGATCGGACCGACAATCGGGATCATCTCGCCGACGCCGGCGATGAGCGCGAGCACGTAGAAAAACGGCACGCCCATCAGGAACAGACCGAGTGCTGCCGTGCTGCCGATGATGGCCGCCAGCAGCAGTTGACCGCCCAGCCACGCGCTCACCTTCGCCGTGACGCGGCCACAGGCTTCCTGGACCTGCAGGCGCTTGTCGCGCGGAAACAAACGGACGAAAACGGTCACCAGGCTCCCGCTGTCGACGAGCAGGTAAAACGCCAGGACCAGAATGGTGATGACCCCGAAAACGCCTCCAAGGAACCCCCAGATCGCGTTGACGAGCAGACCGATCGTGTCCTGAGCGCCGGAGCTCGAAGCCGTCTGCTGAACGGCCTCGCGTGCGCTGATCTCGCGCGTCAGCAGGCCGCGGTTCATCAGCCACTGCTGTCCCTGATGCAGCAGCCGCGGCAGGTCCATCGCCAGTTCTCGCGCCTGCATCACAATCGGCGGAATGACGAGAATGGCGATGCCGACGATCACGCCGATGACGCACAGATAGATAACGAGAATCGCGGCCCAGCGCGGCACGCGCTGTCGCATCAGCCGCTTGCGTTCAAGCGCGTTGACGACTGGGGAGAGACCAATGGCGACGAGCGCGCTGATATAGACGAGCATCAACGCGTCGCGCACTTCCCATAAAGCCCAGCAGATGAACACCGTCACCGCAAGCGTGACGATGGTGTAGCGGATCAGCGCACGAGGTGAATCGGAAGCGCTCACGCCTGCTGCAGATACTGCCGCGTGAACGCGGAGATATCGGCGTAAATCGATCGAAGCTCGTTCGGATCGGCAAGGTAGACGATGCGGAACGAGCCGGCTTCCGGCGGCATGCCGAAGCCAGAGCCGTACACACAGAGAATCCCTGTCTCCCGCAAGAGCGCCAGTACGTAATCTTCGTCCGTACGTCCCGGCGGAAGCGTCAACATTGGCATCGCGTAGAACGCGGCGTGCGGCTGGTAGCACCGCATTCCGGGTATCGCACTGAGAGACTCTGCCGTGATGCGGGCGCGCTCGGCGAGCGCTCTCCGGAACGTCGCCTGATGCGATCGGTCGCCGTTGAGCGCGGCGACGATGGCGAACTGCATCGGGCCGGGGCTGCACAGCCGTCCGTCGGCGAGCTTCTTCATTGCCGCGAGCGCGTCGTTCAGCCGTGGCGTTGCGCTGACGACGAGCCACCCGGCGCGCCAGCCTGGAGCGAGATAGGCTTTCGACAAACTCGAGAGCGAAATGACCGCGGCGTCTCGATCGAGGGTCCCGAGCAAAGGCACCGGACCGTCGAAACCAAGCTCGCCGTACACCTCGTCGGCGAGAATCGTCAGGTTGTGCTCGTCAGCAATTTCGAGCAGGCCACGACGCGCGGAAGCTGGATAGACCGCTCCGGTCGGATTGTTCGGATCGATCGTGACCAGGACACGCGTCCGCGGCGTGATCAGACTGCGGAGATGATCAAGGTCGGGCTGCCAGTCGCGGTGCGGATCGGTCCGGTAATAACGCGCCTCTGCGCCGATCTTGGCGATGACCGCTGTGTACAACGGATACGTCGGCAGCGGGACAAGAACCTCATCACCTTCGTCGACCAGTGCATTCAGGACGAGATCGATTGCCTCCGACGTGCCCGTCGTAATCAGGACGCGATCGGGACCGGTCGGAATTCCTTTCGCGGTGTAGTCCGTCGCGACGGCCTCGCGCGCGGGCAGGATCCCGGCTGACGGGAGGTAGCCGTTCTGGCCATCGCGCATGGCGCGTTCGGCCGCTTCAATCATGTGCGCCGGCGTGTGAAATCCGAAGGCCACGGGGTCGCCGATATTGAGGTAACGCACACGGGTGCCGCGAGCTTCCACGGCCTGCGCCTCGGCGACGATGTTGCGAATCGCGTAGGAGAACCGGTTGACCCTGGAAGCGACTGGAATCGACTTAGCAGCCCGCGAGATCGGCATTCATTCCCATCTTACGCTTTTACATCGGCTCAGCAGCACGTGGATGTAACATTTACATCCGTTACGCAGGGTATCGGACGGCAGCCCGAAAACCGATAGCAAATCTTCGAGAATTTGCGCGATGCCGATGGCAAGCCGATTGATTACCCCCGGCGCGTGACGCGGCGCCCGGTCGTATCCCTCGTGCTCACGACGATGCTAGCAATCGCCCCCCACGGGCTCTTTGCGCAAAGCACGTCCCCGAGCACCCCTGTCTCGGAGACCCCGGCGGCAACCTTCAAGTCCGGCGTCGAGGTGGTCACGGTGACCGCCGCCGTCCGCGACAGCAAAGGTCGCGTCGTCCGCGACCTGGTCAAGTCCGACTTTATCGTCATCGACTCCGGGTTCACCCGGCCCATCCAGGATTTCTATGCCGGCGAATCCGCGGTGAGCGTCGCGCTGCTGCTCGACATCAGCGGCAGCATGGGTGTTGGCGGCAACATGGATCGTGCGCGCGATGCTATTCGCGTCGTGCTGTCACACCTGCAGTCGAAGGGCGACGAGGCGGCGCTGTACACGTTCGATTCCAAGCTCCAGGAAGTCGTCCCGTTTACTACCGATCTCGATCGCATTCGTTCACGGAGTCTTGCAGGCCGGCCATGGGGCATGACCTCGCTCTACGACTCCATTGCGGCGACGGCGAAGTCCGTTGGCGAGCGCGAGAACAAGCATCGCGCGGTGCTGGTGATCACCGATGGCGTGGATACCGGCAGCAAGATGAAAGCTCCGGAGGTCTCGGGTATTGCCAGCTCGATTGACGTGCCCGTGTATCTCCTGACGGTCGTCAACCCTCTCGATCACCCGGGCGGCGAGCTGTCGGTCATTGGAGCCGCCGGCGAGCAGACCGACGTTGCTACGTTGGCGGACCTGGCCCGGTGGACGGGAGGCGATATGCGGATCTGCAGCATGCCCGAGCACACGCTCGCCGCAGTCGACGATCTGTTTGGCGAGCTGCGCTACCAATATCTCATCACCTTCGAGCCGGGTCTCGTTCCTGGTTGGCACCCGCTCGAGATTCGGACCCGGAAGAAAAACCTTGTAGTACACGCGCGAGGCGGGTACATGGCCGCGGCGCGCTAGATAGTCGTTCAGGAGGAAGGTCAAAATGCGGAAGAGTCTTATCGCAACTTCGTTGCTTGCAGTCACAGTGGCCATGGCACCCGCCTGTGCCACCAAAAAGTACGTCCGGACGGAAGTTGGAACCGTCAACTCGAAGGTTGACACGTTGAGCGGCACCGTCGAGCAGACCCAGGCGCGCATCCAGACGGATGAGGCGAAAATCGGCCAGGTCGATCAGAAGGCCGAGGCAGCTGGTACGGCCGCGCAGGCTGCGCAGAACAGCGCCAACCAGGCGCAGCAAGCCGCGCGTCAGGTGGACACCAAGGTCGATAAGGTGAACTCCGATCTGACCGCGAACATCAATGCGGGCCGCAAGCTCGTATATGAGGTGACCTTGAGCGAGGATCAGGGGAACTTCAAGTTCGGGAAGACCGAACTGCCGGACGAAGCGAAAGCGCGCATCGATCAGGTTGTCAGCCAGTTGAAGGGCGAGGCGGGGAAGGACCTGTACATCGAGGTTGAAGGACATACCGACAACGTCGGCGGCAAGGAACTGAACTACCAGCTCGGCATGGAGCGCGCGGAAGCGGTGAAGAAGTATCTCTACACCCAGCACCAGATTCCGCTGCACAAGATCAACGTGATCAGCTACGGTGAAGACAAGCCGGTTGCTCCGAACAACACGCGTAACGGCCGTGCGATGAACCGCCGCGTGGTTATTCGCGTTCTTTCGTAAGTCTGTAACGGTAGGGCGGGTCCTTATGGGCCCGCCACACTGTCCGAGCTACCGAAGGCGTCCGAAATTGACGGACGCTTTCGCCAAGTCCTTCCCGCCTTCCCTGATCAGAATCGTGTAGGTGCCTCGCGGATCGATCGCGCGACCGTCGAACTGCGCTACAACCATGCCGCCTGAGATGGCATCGCCATTTTGCGGTCCCGCGCCACCGGTAGCGTATGGGTACGACAACGCGCCCGATAAACGAGGCCCGAATCGCGGCATCCGTTGCATCGCTGTCGGCGTCAACGTGGCCCCGGCCGCGGTTAAAAGCGTCACCGTGTATTCGGGCATCCTGATGTAGTTATTCAACGGGTGAAACGTCAGATCGACCACAAGGTCTACGCGCGACGGAGCGTCGCCGAGTGTCGCGACAGCTTCGCGTTGACCGTATAGCCGCTCACCGGCGCGCGTGTGAGCTTCCGCGTCGAGGACTACGCGGCGGAACGGTGTGACCACGTCGATGTAATCGACGGGAGGTTGCGCCGCTTCTACGCGATACGGGGCATGGAAGCGCGAGCGCGTGTCGTCGATACGGCTGCTACCGATCTGGATGGCCTCGGCGAGGGATTGCGCGTCAAGCGCCTGATCGAAGGCCGCAACGGCGCCGCTGCAGGCGAGGAGTGCGGCGAGGACGATGCACGTGCGCATCTGAAAGCTCCAAGTTCCATTATCACGTTAGAACTTGGAGCTTGCAGCTGGGAACTACTGAGCCGGGAAGACCGGAGCATTCGGATCGGCGACTGAGAGCTGACCACGAATTTCGCCGCCGGGAAAAGCCGAGGTGTGAATGTTCACGTAGGCGTTTCCACCGGCGATCGCCTGCAGCGCGTCGGCGAAGGTGCGGATGCCGATCTCCGGACGCGCATGAAACGCCGGGCCATCATGCACGCGGAAGCTCAACGTGAAATCCCCCGTCCGGCCGGTGCCGATAGGAAAGTCGATTACAACCGGACCGGAAACACCCTTCGGTCCGACGTGGATATGCGACGCCGTCGAGCCGTTGGGCAGGTTGAAGACGCGGAGGGTGACGGCGATTTCTTCGCTCGTCGGATCGACTGCAACCTCCGCGGTAGCGACGGCGCCGCTCAGAACCTGCGCCGGTGTTTCCTCGCCGCCTGACAGCGTCGTACGCATGACGACCGACGTCTGCGCCGAGGCCGTGCCGGCCAGGAGGAGCGTGGCGCCCGAGGCGAGCACGCAAATCCAGAGAAGCTTTCGCATTGCGGTTGTCTCCTTGAATGTGGCTTGAGGAGCGCAACCACAGCAGGAAGCAGACCATGTTTGAGGCACACGGAATCAACGAGATAGCGCCGATCGGCGCGATATGCGTTACGCCACCCGTAAGCGTTTTCGCGCAGCGGACCCGCAGGTCGGCTTGAACGTTCCGCTAGACTGGCGCGGTGGAACTCACCGACCGGGTTGCACTGATTACCGGCGGCCGCCGCATCGGCTCCGTCGTTGCCGCCGAACTCGCCCGCAGGGGAGCGCATGTCGCGATCGTCTATCGCGCATCGCGCGCCGAGGCCGAAGAGACAGCCGCCGCACTGCGCGCGCTCAACCGCCGAAGCCTGGTCATTCAGGCGGACCTGCAGCAGCCGGATGACTGCCGGCGCGTCGTTGAGGACACGGTCGCTCACTTCGGCAGGCTCGATGTCCTGGTCAACATGGCGTCGGTTTATCGTGAGAAACCGATCGACGAATTGACGGTGCAGGATTGGGACACGCAGCTGCAGGTTGACTTGCGCGCGGGTTGGCTCTGTTCGCAGGCGGCGATCCCGCACATGCGCCGCCAGGGCGGCGGGCGCATCATCAATTTTTCAGACTGGGTAGCGCGCAGCGGTCGGCCGCGGTATCGAGGATATCTCCCGTATTACGTCGCCAAAGCGGGAGTCATCGCGTTGACGGAGGCGCTCGCGTTGGAGCTCGCGGGCGACCAGATTCTCGTCAACGCCGTTGCGCCGGGGCCGATTCTCGCCCCGCCAGGGACGTCAGCGGACGATTCTGCCGCCGTCGAGCGTGCAACGCCTCTGGGACGATGGGGCGGAGAGATCGAAATCGCGAAGGCGGTGCTCGCGCTGCTCGACAGCGACTTCATCACCGGCGAAACCATTCGCGTCGACGGCGGCCGGCATATCAAATAGATCGGATTTTCTTGCGCGAATCGTGCACGTCGTACGTCTCGATTTTCACCTCCGCCGGCCCCGCTTTCACCTCGCCAGTGTGCACGTCGAACTGCGATCCATGCCACGGGCACTGCACCGTCCCGCACATCAGTACGCCGTCGGAAAGCGGGCCTCCTTTGTGGGTGCAGCGATCCTGGAACGCCGCGTAGCCCTTTCCGGTACGCCCAACCGCGACGCGCTTGCCGCTGACCTTCACCAGTTTCATCTGGTTCATCTCGAGGCCATTCGCCGCCTCCTCGAGTGCCACGGCCGTCTCGCCCTCCACACCCTGCTCCTGCCACTTGCCCGCGTTCGCGTAGCGATGGTCCACGCCGATCTGGTTGCGATACGCGAGCGTCCCGCCCATCCATCCGCCCGCGCAGAGCGTTGCGGTTCCGACGCTGTGCAGCGCGATCGGCAGCGCATTGCCACGTTTGCGTCCGGCGAGCCAGCCGGCCGCAAACAGCGCGAGCGACGTGACGTTGAAGAGCGCGTGTTTCGTCGCGCGTTCCTTCGCCGAGCTCTGCGGCGGCACGCTGCCGAGGTAGTCAACAAGTCCCGGCACTGCGGCTACGAGACCCGCCACGAGTCCCGCTGGCGCCAGATACCTGGCAACAGTTTTCAGATCGTCGTTCCCGCTAATCGCCGCGGCGACGCGGAACCCCCATGCGCCGCTTAGAAAAGCGAACGGAAACGGGATGAGCATGGGATGGATCGGATGCGACTTGAGAGAAGCTGTGCTTTTCATGCACCGCCTCCGTGCAAGCCACGCGCCCGCGCCTATGCCTTCGCGCTTACCCGATCGAGGATTTCGTTCAGCGTTGTCGCCGCCGAATGCAGAGGCAGGTTGCTGATGTAGAAGTGTCTGGCTCCCACATCCAGCAGCGCGCGCATGGTCCGCGCACAGACATCGACGGCGGTTGCGCCGGCGTTGAACTCGCGCGTCAGTCCGTCGACGGGAACCGGCAGGAACCGGCTGAGCGCCGCAAGTGTGTTCGGGTTGGCGCTGCGGTAGAAGAACACGCCGAACATTCCCGGCTTCGCGATTCCACGGCGTTTCGCCTCGGTGATGAAGCGATCGACCGGTGCCAGGTTCAAGTGGCTGACGATCTGCGTGAGGTAAAACTCCGCGTTGAAGCAGTCGTCGTTCAGGTACTCGACCTGCGTCGCTGTATCCGCGTACGGATTCGCCCAGCCGCCCAGGGTCAGGCGTCGCTCACGCGCCCGAATCTGTTCACGCAGCTGCCATGCGTGCTCGACACATCGCGGCCGGCCCACGCTCTTGTCGCCGCCAAGCACGACGAGCGCTGGAAACCCGTGCTGCCATGCCTGCTCGGCATAGGAGAGGCAGAACTCCAGCGAATGCTTCGACGTGAGGAACGGAATGACGTGATCGCGTGCCACGTCGCGTCCGAGATTCGTCACCAGGTGCCGAAGATTGTTTTCCTCCTGCGTGCCAACGGCGCTGTCCGTGAGAAAGACACGCACGTCTCTCCGTGCAAGGCTGCGCACCGAGTGGTACATGTCAATCCACGCGTCCATCCCTTCGCGCGATCCAAGCTCTGCCCGCGGCGGACGGAGCTCCGCCGCGATCACCGTGCTCTGCGAATTCAGCGCAATTGCCAGGGACACCGGGAAGTATTGTATTGGGTGTGAGCGAGACGCGGCAGTATCTCCTCGAGCGCATCGATGATGCGGCGGTCGTGCAGGTGTATGCAGACGGTTTCCGGACCTTGTCGCTGAACGACAAGATTCTCGTCTGGCATCTCTATCTGGCGGCGCTGGCGGGACGCGACATCTTCTACGACCAGCGCCACCGGTCGAATCTGGAGATCCGCGAGCTGCTCGAGACGATTCTTCAACATGGCGAGCACGTCGAGGGCGAGGTGCTCGCCGAAGTCCGCCGTTATACGAAGCTTTTCTGGATTAACACCGGGCCGTTCAACAACCTGACCGCGCGTAAATTCGTCCTGAACCTGACGCGCGATCAGCTGACCGCCGCGATGCACGGCGCGACCCGAGCGGGCGCGATATTCGCCGACGCGCCGGAGGTGCTGCTCGATCGCCTCTCGCCAATGCTGTTCGATGCTGCGCATGACGCGGTCGTGACGAACAAAACGCCTGGTGACGGCCGCGATATGCTCGAGGCGAGCAGCAACAACCTCTACGTCGGCGTGCGCATGTCGGATGTCGCGAACTTCACCGAGCGTTACGGCCTCAACTCACGTCTTGTAAGGCGCGGCAGCCAGCTGATTGAGGAGGTCTATCGCGTCGGCGGACGTTACGATGCGCAGATTCGAGAGGTCGTCCGTCATCTGCACGACGCGATTCCGTACGCGCCTCCGGGACTCGCCGCCTCGCTGCGTGCGTTGATCCGGTTCTACGAGACGGGCGAGGAACGCGATCGCCTCGCCTATGACATCGCCTGGGTGAGCGATCGGGATTCCCCTGTGGACACGATTAACGGCTTCATCGAAGTCTACATGGACCCGCGCGGCGTGAAAGGCTCGTGGGAAGCCCTCGTCTACATCGTCAACGAGGAGAAGACGCACAAGATCGAGACGCTGGCGGCCAACGCGCAGTGGTTCGAGGATCACATGCCGTTCGATGCGCGCTACCGCAAGAGCAACGTGCTTGGCGTCACGGCGAAGGCTATCGAGGTCGTGTTTGAAACAGGCGACTCTGGGCCGTTGACGCCGATCGGCATCAACCTGCCGAACGATCAGAAGATCCGCGAGCAGTACGGCAGCAAATCGGTCTCCCTGTTCAACATCAACGAGGCGTACGAGGAATCGACGCCCGAGGGGATGCGCACCGAGTTCTCCTGGACGGCGGAGGAGGCGGCACGCGCCAAGCGATGGGGCGCCTTCGCGCTCGAGGTGGGGACGGAGATTCACGAGGTAATCGGGCACGGCTCCGGCCGCATGGCGGACGGAGTCGCATCACCGCATCTGCTGCTCAAGGAACAGTACTCGGCGATCGAAGAGTCGCGCGCCGATCTGATCGCGCTGTACTTCGTGGCCGATCCGAAACTCGCTGAACTCGGCATCGTCCGCGCGGAGGACCATGAAGAGATTGTACAGACCGCATTCGAGTACTACGCGCGCAATGCGCTGGTGCAGCTCCGTCGCATACGCGAAGGAACGACCATCGAAGAAGACCACATGCGGAACCGGCAGATGATCGTCGCCTGGCTCGTCGCGCACACGAAGGCAATCGACGTGCGCCGGCGCGACGGCAAGACCTATTACGTCATGACGGACGCCGTGGCGTTCCGGGAAGGTGTCGGTCATCTGCTCGCCGAAGTCCAGCGAATTAAGAGTGAGGGCGACTACGCGGCGGCACGTGCGCTGTTCGACCGGTACGGAATTCATATCGATCCTTCGCTTCGCGACGAGGTGGTCGCCCGCGTCGACGCGCTGCACCTGCCCTCGTACACGGCGATCGTGATGCCGCGGCTCACGCCAACCTACCGCGGCGCCGAAATCGTCGACGTAGAGATTTCGTACCCCTGCGACCTGGAAACACAGATGCTCGAGTTCTCCCGCCTTCGCAACGAGCTTCGGCGGGGTGGGCCGCCGGCCGCCGATGCTCTCGCGACGCCTGCCGCCTCACGCTGACGTCAACGCGCTCACGCGGGCGTTGAGCGCGCGCCGTGCGCGGGGACAGTCGATTGTCGACCTCACGGAGTCGAATCCGACGCGCGCGGCGATTGTGTATCCGCCCGATCTCCTGAACGAGCTCGCATCCGCGCCGGCGTTGCACTACGCACCGCAGGCGCTCGGATTGGACGTCGCGCGCGCCGCTGTGGCACACGACCAGACGCGACGCGGCGTTGACGTTGAGGCCGGCCGCGTCGTCTTGACTGCCAGCACGAGCGAAGCGTACGCGTGGCTGTTCAAGCTGCTATGCGACCCGGGCAATGCCGTGCTCGTGCCGCGTCCCAGCTATCCGTTGTTCGAACACCTCACCCAACTCGAAAGCGTCGAGAGCGTGCCGTTCAATCTCGAATACCACGGACGTTGGGAGATTGACCTGACGTCGCTGCAGGGTGCTCCTGCAAATACGCGTGCGCTCATCGTCGTGTCGCCGAACAACCCCACGGGTTCCTATCTGACAGCGCGCGAGGTCGATCGTCTATGCGCCATCTGCCGCGACCGCGGGTGGGCGCTGATCGTGGACGAGGTGTTCGCGGATTACCCGCTGGAGGTTGATGCGCCGTTGACCGACATCGCGGCGCGCGCCGACGTCCTGACGTTTACTCTTGGCGGGCTCTCGAAGACGGCCGGCCTACCGCAGTTGAAGCTTGGATGGATCGTTGTCGGTGGGCCGCCGGCCGCGTGCAGCGCGGCGCTCGCCGGTCTCGAACTGATTGGCGACAGTTTTCTGTCCGTCAATACTCCAGTGCAGATCGCCGCCCGCCAGTTTCTCGAACGCGGCGCCGCCATTCGAACGCAAATCCACGATCGCGTGAAAGGCAACCTCGCGGCGCTCCGGCAAACGGCGAAACAGTTTCCCGCCTGCGATGTGCTGAAGGTGGAAGGCGGATGGTCCGCGGTGATTCGTGTTCCGGCGACGCGCACCGAGGAGCAGCTCATCCTCGCGCTGCTCGATTGCGAAGGGATCCTCGTGCACCCCGGTTATTTTTTCGATTTCGCGCACGAAGCGTTCGTCGTCGTCAGCCTTCTGGTGACGCCGGACGTCTTTCACGATGCGATCGCGCGAGTAATGCGGTTTGCGACATCATGACGGCAAATAACGGCGTGATGCACGGCATTACGATTGCACTTTGAGTTGATCTCGATGACACCTCCGCGCCGCGCAGGAGCGCTGATTCCGCTCTTCTCGATTCCGTCCTCGCGGAGCTGGGGCGTCGGCGAAATCGGCGACATCGTACCTATCGCCCGGTGGCTCGAGGCCGCCGGCCTCCGCATCCTGCAACTGCTCCCGATCAACGAGATGCCGCCGGGTGAGACCTCGCCTTATTCGGCATTGAGTGCGATGGCGATCGATCCGCAGTTCATCACGCTCGGGGACGTGGACGATTTCGCGGAGATCGGAGGCGAGGCCGGTCTCGAACCCGAGTTGCGGGCGCGCCTCGACGCCGTTCGCGTCTCGCCGCGTATCCAGTACGCCGAAGTGCGGTACCTGAAGAACACCGTGCTGCGGCGGTGCTTCGCGAGGTTTCAGAGCGTCGATCTCGCTGCAGGCACACGCCGCGCGGCGGCGTTCCAGGCGTACGTCGCCGAACAGGGGTGGTGGCTGAACGACTACGCGCTGTTTCGGGCGCTGCACGCGCAGAACGGCGAACGGGCGTGGTGGGAGTGGCCGGAGACGCAGCGGTGCCGCCGCGCGGACGCGCTCGACCGGGCGCGCGCGGAGTTGAGCGAAGAAATCGCCTTCCGCCAATACGTGCAGTGGCTCGCCGGCGATCAATGGGGAACGGCGCGCGACCAGACCGGTGGTGTCGCGCTGTTCGGCGATCTGCCGTTCATGGTCAGCGGCGACAGCGCAGACGTCTGGGCGCGGCAGGATGAATTCCGCATGGATGCATCGGTTGGCGTCCCGCCGGATGCGTTCAGCGAAACGGGTCAGGACTGGGGGCTGCCGGTCTACCGATGGGACGTGCTCGCCCAGCGCGACTTTGATTGGCTGCGCGATCGCGCGCATCGAAATGCCGACCTGTTCGATGGCTACCGCGTCGATCATCTGGTCGGCTTCTTCCGCACGTATTACCGGCCGCACGATGGCAGCCTGCCGCAATTCATTCCTGACGACGAGGAGGCCCAGGTCGCGCTCGGGGAGCGCGTGCTCGGCGTCTTCTGCGAGCCTGGCTCGGAAATCATCGCCGAGGATCTCGGCGTCGTCCCCGAGTTCGTGCGCGCGTCACTGGCACGACTGTCGATCGCCGGTTACAAGGTGTTCCGATGGGAGCGGCAATGGCACATGGAGGGGCGGCCGTTCAAGGACCCCGTCACCGATTACCCGCCGGTCTCCGTCGCGACGTCAGGGACGCACGACACCGAGCCTATGGTCATCTGGTGGGAGGAGGCGCCGCGTGATGAGCGGGAGGCGGTACTCGCGATTCGGTCCGTACGCGCTCTGCTCACCGACGACGATCTGCATTCCGTGGATGAGCGGCGGCTGCCACACGTCATTCACGAAGCGCTGCTCGAAACGCTGTTTGCCTCCGGATCGAACACGTTGATTCTGCCGGTCGGCGACATCTTCGGCTGGCGCGATCGCATCAACCAGCCTGCCACCGTGAACGAGGGTAATTGGACATGGCGGCTCCCATGGCCGTCAGATCGAATGGGCACCGAACCGGCGGCAATGCAGGTTGCGCGGCAGCTCGCCGCGTGGTGCGAACGTCACAGCCGGATGTGAGCGTTCAGATCCGCTTCTGGATTCTTGCCCAGGAATCTTTCAGGGTGACCGTACGATTGAAGACCGGTCTTCCGGGCTCCGAATCTGGATCAACGCAGAAATAACCCTGCCGCTCGAATTGATACCGTGCCCCGGGTCGCGCAACCGCGAGGGAGGGCTCGACCTTGGCGCCGGTCACCCGGTCGAGCGAGTTCGGATTCATATCCTCCAGCGGATCGCGTCCACCTTCGCCGGGATCCTCGGAGTTGAACAGGCGATCGTACAAACGGACTTCCGCATCGGCCGCATGCGCGGCGGATACCCAATGAATGGTGCCCTTCACGCGGCGCGTGGCGGTGGCGCCGCTCAACGAATCGGCGTCGTAGGTGCAGCGCAGCTCGATGATATCGCCGGAGGCGTTCTTCACTACACGCTCGCACTTGAGGATGTATGCGTAGCGCAGCCGCACTTCGCTTCCGGGTGAAAGCCGGAAGAACTTCTTGGGCGGATTCTCCATGAAGTCGTCCTGCTCGATGTACAACACGCGGGAGAACGGAATCCGCCGCGTGCCGGCGCCGGGATCCTCCGGGTTGTTGACCGCCTCAACATCTTCGACGCCGCTCTCCGGATAATTCTCGATGATGACCTTCAACGGCCGGAGCACGGCAAGCGCGCGCGTTGCACTCCGATTGAGGTCCTCGCGTACGCTGTGCTCGAGCAGCGCCATGTCGATGACGTTTTCCTTCTTCGCCACACCGATGCGAGTGCAGAAGTCCCGCACCGCTTCCGGCGTGTAGCCGCGGCGCCGGATACCGGCAATGGTCGGCATGCGCGGATCGTCCCAGCCCGAGACGAGATTCTGCTGAACGAGCGCCAGCAGCTTCCGCTTGCTCATGATCGTGTAGTTCAAATTGAGGCGGGCGAACTCGATCTGCTGCGGCCGCGACTTGAACTCCCGGGCTTTGCCCCAGAGCGAGTCGACGCACCAGTCGTAGAGCGGTCGATGGTCCTCGAACTCCAGCGTGCAGAGCGAGTGCGTGATGCCTTCAATCGCGTCGGACAGAGGGTGCGCGTAATCGTAGGTCGGATAAATGCTCCAGGCGTCACCCGTCCGGTGATGCGTGGCATGACGGATGCGGTAGAGCGTCGGGTCGCGCATGTTGATGTTCGGCGACGTCATGTCGATTTTCGCGCGCAGCACGTGCGCGCCATCCGGAAACTCACCCGCGCGCATCCGGCGGAACAGATCGAGGTTCTCCTCAACCGAACGATCGCGGTACGGACTGTTCTTGCCCGGTTCGGTCAGCGTGCCGCGGTAGTCGCGAATCTCATCGGCGCTGAGGCTGTCCACATACGCCTTGCCGTCGCGAATCAGCTGCTTGGCGTACTCATAGAGAAGCTCGAAATAGTCCGACGCGTAGAACATGGCGGCCCACTCAAATCCGAGCCACCGCACGTCCTCCTGAATCGATTCGACGTACTCGACGTCTTCCTTCGTCGGATTGGTGTCGTCGAAGCGCAGGTTGCACCTGCCGCCGAATTCGATGGCGACACCGAAGTCCAGGCAGATGGCCTTCGCGTGACCGATGTGCAGGTAGCCGTTTGGTTCGGGCGGAAACCGCGTGTGCACACGCCCGCCGTGCTTTCCGGTGCGCTGATCTTCCGCGACTATTTCGCGAACGAAATCAAGCTGGGCGACGGGTGCTGAGGTCCCCGCATCGGAGTCCATCCAACAATTATATGTAGGGCGACGCGGCGTCTGACGCTATGCGGGTTCTATTTCGTCGCTCGTAGCGTCTTGCGGCAGCGCCATCAGATTCATCTGCCTGAGGACCCGAGGCACGGTGTCGATCGATTCTGCTGGCGGCAGTTCCTCGGCCGTGGTCACGTTCAAGTCTTTCATCCGCCGCGCGGTCACGAGCACACGGGACTCGAACGATCCGGCTGCCTGGTTGTAGGCCTGAACGGCGCCGTCGAGACGCTTGCGGACGTCGTTAAGATGCCCCGCAAACGTTGCAAGCCGCTCGTATAACTCGCGGCCGAGCGCGGCGACTTCGCGGAAGTTGTCGGTGAGCGCCGCTTGTCTCCACGAATGCGCGACCGTGGTGAGCAGCGCAATCAACGTAATGGGGCTCGCCAGCAATACGCGTTGCCCAAGGCCGTGTTCGATCAGATTCAGATCGTTCTGCAGAGCCGAGCTGAACAGGGTCTCGCCCGGCAGAAACATGACCACGAACTCCGGAGACGTAGGCAGCGCTTCCCAGTACGCCTTGCTACCGAGTTTGTCCATGTGCTCGCGCACCTGCCGTGCGTGCGCGAGCAGCCGGTTCAGCCGGCTGTCCTCGTCGGTCGCGGCCTGCGCGTCGAGGAACGCCTCGAGCGGGGCTTTCGCGTCGACGACGATCTGCTTGCCGCCGGGGAGGTGAACGATCAGGTCCGGCCGCAGGCGGCCGTTGTCACCCTGCAGCGACGGCTGCTCATCGAAGTCGCAGCGAGGAAGCATGCCGGCGATTTCGACGACGCGGCGCAGCTGCATTTCACCCCAGCGGCCGCGTACAGCGGGGGTGCGCAGCGCCCGTGACAGCATGTCCGCGCTCGATCCAAGCGCGGCTACTCTCTCCGTCAACCGTGCGTACGCCTCGAGACGCTCACGCTCGGCCTCCGACAGCTTCCCGTCCACCTTCTTCAACACGTCGGCGATCGGCTGGACGAGGCCATCGAACGCCTGCTGCCGCGCTTCAAGCGATTCGAGGAACGACGTGCGATTCGTTTGCAGCGCATCCGCTGCGAGCGACTGGAATGCGTCGCGCATGGTGCCGAGCGCCTCGCGTTCGCGCTCGACCTGTGTCTTCAGCCATTCGTTATCGCGTGTGACGGCGGCGAGTTCGGCGACGAGCGCCGCGCGCTGCTCGGCGAGCTGACGTCTGCCCGCCGACGCGGCCAGCCAGTAGGCCAGCACCGCCCCGACAACCGCCGCGGCGATGCCAATCAGGAGATTCATTGGGAACCGGCCCGAAGTGTAACAGGTGGCACCAATCTGTAAGGTCGACGCGGTGAGCACGCACGAAAACGAGCGAATTTGCGAGAGGTTTCGCCCATCGCGCCCGGTGTGTCGGTTGCAATGCGAGGCCGGCGTGGTTAGACGAGCGGTCCAGGGACAACCGTTCTCGCTGGATGATGGTCTAGGCATTCGCCGCATCGAAAGCGACGGCAGGACCCACACAGAAATTCTTGAACTCGCCCCTGCCCTGGCCTCTCAGGTGATGGTCGAGCACGCGATTCGCGGACGTGCGTCGCGGTATGCGGATCTCGACATCCGCTCGTTTGCGCCGGTGCGACGCATCGAACGCATCAGAAGCTCGCTGCATATCCTCAGCGAGATGCCCGCCGGTATCCGGCTGTCGGATCTCCTCGAGTATCTCGAATCCAGCGGCGAGGTGGTTCCTGAATCGGCGATGCTGGAGCTGGCGTCACTGGTCGTCAATGCCGTCGCGTCGCTGCACGCGTGGCCCGGCGGTCTGGCGCACGGGGCACTTAATCCCTCGCACGTGCTCATCACCAACGACGGTCGCGTGATGCTGACCGATTGCGTCTTCGGCGCCGGCCTCGAGGTGCTGCAGCGCAATCGCGAAAATCTCTGGAAGGAATTCCGCCTCGCCATGCCCCCTTCCGCGAGTCTTGCCCGCTTCGATCAGCAGGCGGACGTCACGGAAATGGGCGCCATCATCCTCGCGATCGTTCTGCAGCGGCCGCTGCGCCTCCATGAATATCCGCGGGGCGTGTCAGATCTGATCATGACCGCCACGGAGTCATCGGCCACGCCTGGAAGTGCGGCTTCGTCCTCGGAATTGCGCACGTGGCTGCAGGAAGCGCTGCAGGTGCACCCGCGAGTGGCGTTTCGATCGGCAGTCGAATCGCAGCGTTCGTTCGCAGATATCACCAGTCGGCCCGGCGCGCGGCGCGCCGGCGCGGTGGCGCTTCAAGTTCTGTTGCGAACGACGTGTGGCGAGGCGATTAATCCGACGGCCGCGGTCGCCGACATGTGGCTGCTGGAAACTACAGAGCCGGCGCCGTCCGTGCCGCACTCGCCGGTGCACGCGGATCGGCCGCACGGCACACTCGACTCGATCCTCCGCTCAGTATTCCCGAAGCACTAAAACGTCAGTCGCGCCGCAACCTGCATCATCCGCGGACCTGCCTGCGCCGTCCGTCGTCCGAAGAGCGGATTGGCAACCAGTGTGGATCCGGACAGTGTGTAAAGCGTGTTGTCGACGGCGGTGAAGTTCGGCCGATTGGTCAAGTTGAAGGCCTCCCACACCACGTGCAGTTGACGCGTACCGCCGATGTTGAAGCGTCTGGCGACCCGAGGGTCGAAGGAGGCTTGGTATGGCAGCCGATACTGATTCCATACCGTCCCTGGTGCCACGTCGTTGAAGGCGTTGAAATCGCGGTTGATATCGCCGTCCACATACGCACTGTACGGATACCCAAGCTGCCACGTATAAACCAGTCCGATCTCCCAGT
>Ga0075425_100001131_pt1 | contig 25844 bp, 25 predicted proteins | sample SoiMethybrSBSTD4_FD_75300 | JGI IMG/M metagenome (GOLD analysis project Ga0075425, IMG submission 75300) | Bulk soil microbial communities from a Populus tree surrounding site in Tennessee, USA - Soil MetaG P. TD hybrid SBSTD4 | ecosystem: Environmental > Terrestrial > Soil > Tree plantation...
ACCCGCTACCACCAGCTCCTGCACCGCATCATCGACACGCCGGCCGCCCTCGCCTACGACCCGATGCTGGTCCGGCGCCTGCTGCGGATCCGCGAGGCCCGTCGTCGCCGGCGGACCGCGGACCGCCTCGGCGTCCGTCTGTAGCCGGGTCGCCCCGGCCGGGACCGGCGATAGGATGCGCCCGTGAACCTGGGGACCGCCCGGATCATCGTGATCGTCGCGCTCGTCGTCGTGGGAGCCGTCGTGCTCGCGAACGGGTTCCCGGACAGCGGCGAGGCCGCCGCTCCGGTCGGGTCACCCTCCGCGTCGGTCTCCCGGACGAGCTCTCCGAGCGATACCGGAACTCCTACCCAGACCCCCCCGAGCCCGACCCCGGAGCCCCAGGCGCCGAAGGACGTGACGTTCATGGCACTGAACGGGACCGAGGTCCCCGGCGCCGGCGCAGCCGCCGAACAGCTCCTCACGCAGGACGGGTACGTGAGCGCGCAGACCGCGGCCGACGCGCCGAGCAAGGGCGTCGCGACGACGACGATCTACTATCGCGGCGGGCAGGATGCGGCACAGAACCAGTCGGATGCGACCCAGATCGCCGACACCTACTTCAACAAGGCCGACGTGAAGAAGCTCGACACCTCGCTCGAAGGGGTCGTCCCGTCGACGGCGATGATCGTCGTCGTCGTCGGGCAGGACTACGCCGATTCGCTCGTGAAGTGATCAGCCGGCCTCGAGCAGACGCTCGAGCTCACCGGCCAGGTCGTCGGGGTCGAACGGCTTCGTCAGGAACCGCTTCGCGCCGGCGCCGGTGACCCGCGCCTCTTCTTCCGGGATCGCCTTCGCCGTCAGCACGAGAACAGGCAGGGCGGCCGTGCGCGTGTCCTTCCCGAGCGCCTCGAGCACGCCGTAGCCGTCCATCACCGGCATCATGAGATCGAGCACGATCACGTCGGGCCGTTGCCGCTGCGCCATCGCGACGCCTCGGAGGCCGTCCTCCGCCAGGATCACCTCGTGGCCGACGCGCTCGAGGCTGAGCCTGAGCAGCCAGCGGACGTCGGGCTCGTCGTCGATCACCAACACGCGGGCCATGCTCGGCTGCTCCTCCGTTCGTCGACGCTCGCGGATCGGCACGGAGCGTACGACGGCCGACGCTCCGCGCGCGGCAACCGGGCCGGCCCCGGAAGGGCGCGTTGACGTGCGAGAACGGGGTGCCTAGCCTGACCACGGAGGTCCACGGTGCTCAAGGTGTCTCAGAAGCTCGAATACGCGATGCGCGCGATGATCGAGCTCGCCCAGCGGCAGGACGAGGAGACGCTCGTCTCCGCCCGTCAGATCGCGGAGCACCAGCAGGTGCCGCTGCGGTTCCTCGAGCAGCAGCTGGGGGCGCTCAGCCGCGCCGGGCTCGTCGAGAGCTTCAGGGGTGCGGGCGGCGGATGCCGGATCGCACGTGACCCGGCCACGATCACGGTCGCGGAGATCGCCGACGCGATCGAAGGCCAGCTCTACCCGATGTTCTGCCTCGAGCCGTCGGACCACACCTGCTTCGCCGACTCACGCTGTGGGCTGCAGGGCTTCTGGGCCGATGTGGCGAGCGCGGTGCAACAGGTCTTCGAAGGTACGACGGTGGCGGACCTGGCGGCCCGCCACCAGAGGATGTCGCCCGGGCCCGTGATGGTCAGCCCGGAATCGTTGCTGTCTCGTCTGAACTAGCCGCGGGCGCGCTACGGGGCGGTCCACCCCATGGCTTTGGCCTCGTCCATCCCGAGGATCTTCGTCAGCTTGGTGCCGCAGACGGAGCATGGGCCTTGCAGCGCAGGGCGTCCGTTCTTGAGCGTGACGAGCGAACCGGTGAACTCACGCTTCTGGCGTTCCTTCATGCAGTAGGCCACGTCGGCCATCCGACGCCTCCTTCCCCCTCGCGGCCGCCGTGGCGGCCGATCTCATGGGCCTCGCCGGGGCTCGCCCGACATGCCCGCAGGCCGCCCCTCGAGGGCGGCCTGGGAGCGATGCTTACCCGCGGGAACACACGATGCAAGCACGTTCGAGGTCGCGTTCACACGTGCCCCTGCGTACGATGGCGGTCCCGGAGCGGCCGTTCGGCGCCCCGCGATGAGCCGAGGAGGGTCCCCAGCCGTGAGCGAGTCCCGCCACGACATCGAAGCGCTCCTGTCGGAAAAGCGCTCCTTCCCACCGCCGCAAGGCTTCTCGCGCTCCGCGGTCGTGAACGGCCCGGCGATCTACGACCGGGCGGCTGCGGACCCGGAGGGCTTCTGGGCGGAGGAGGCCGGACGGCTGACGTGGTCGCGCCCCTGGGGGTCCGTGATGGAGTGGACGCCTCCCTGGGTGAAGTGGTTCTCGGGAGGGAGGCTCAACGCGTCCGTGAACTGCCTCGACCGGCACGTGGAGGCCGGCGGCGGCGACAAGGTGGCGTACCTCTGGGAGGGGGAGCCAGGCGACTCCCGTGAGATCACCTACGCCCAGCTCCTCGAGGAGGTCTGCCGCCTGGCGAACGCCCTGCGTTCGCTCGGCGTGCGCAAAGGCGACCGGGTGAACATCTACCTGGGCATGATCCCCGAGCTCCCGATCGCGATGCTCGCCTGCGCGCGGATCGGGGCCTCGCACTCGGTCGTGTTCGGCGGGTTCAGCGCGGAGTCGCTCCGCGACCGGATCAACGACGCCGAGGCGAAGGTCCTCATCACGGCCGACGGCGCGTGGCGTCGGGGCCAGGTCGTCCCGCTGAAGGCGAACGCCGACGAGGCGCTCACCGAGTGCCCGACGATCGAGCACGTGATCACGGTGCGCCGATGCGAGAACGAGCACGGCTTCACGGAGGGTCGCGACCACTGGTACCACGAGCTCGTGGCCGAGCAGCCGGCGACGTGCCAGCCCGAGGAGATGGACGCCGAGGACTTCCTCTACCTGCTGTACACGAGCGGCACCACCGGCAAGCCGAAGGGGATCGCGCACACGACCGGCGGCTACATGACGCAGGTCGCGACGACCCACCGGATGATCTTCGACATCCACGACGACGACGTGTACTGGTGCGCCGCGGATTGCGGCTGGGTCACCGGGCATTCGTACATCGTGTACGGGCCGCTCGCGAACCACACGACGGGCGTGATGTACGAGGGCGCTCCGGACTGGCCCGACAAGGATCGCTGGTGGTCGATCATCGAGAAGCACCGCGTCTCGATCCTCTACACGGCGCCGACAGCGATCCGTTCCTTCATGCGCTGGGGCACCGACTACCCCCAGAAGCACGATCTCTCGTCGCTCCGACTGCTGGGGTCCGTCGGCGAACCGATCAACCCCGAGGCGTGGGTCTGGTACTGGACGTTCGTCGGCGGGGAGCGTTGTCCGATCGTCGACACGTGGTGGCAGACCGAGACGGGCGCCATCCTCATCACCCCCCTCCCCGGGCTGACCACGCTCAAGCCGGGGTCGGCGACGATCCCGTTCCCCGGGATCGTCGCCGACGTCGTCGACGAGTCTGGCGAGACCGTGCCGCTGGGCGGCGGCGGGTACCTCGTGCTCACCCGTCCGTGGCCTTCGATCGCGCGCACGATCTGGGGCGATCCGGATCGCTACGTCCAGACCTACTTCGCCAAGTACGGGCCGGACGTGTACGTGGCCGGTGACGGGGCGCGGCGGGACGAGGACGGGTACTTCTGGCTCCTCGGACGGATCGACGACGTGATGAACGTGGCGGGGCATCGACTGTCGACGTTCGAGATCGAATCGGCGCTCGTCGACGATCCGAAGGTCGCCGAGGCCGCCGTGGTCTCCCGGCCGGACGAGCTGAAGGGCGAGGGTATCGTCGCCTTCGTCACGCTGAAGGCGAGCTACGAGGGCGACGCCGCGATGCTCGGGGAGCTCCGCGACCACGTCGCGAAGGTGATCGGTCCGATCGCGAAGCCCGACGACATCATCTTCACGCCGGACCTCCCGAAGACGCGCTCGGGGAAGATCATGCGCCGGCTGTTGCGCGACGTCGCACGCGGGAACACCCTGGGCGACGTCACGACGCTCGCGAACGCGGAGATCGTCGAACAGATCCACGAGATGGTCGAGACGGTATCGGGCGAGGAATGAGCGCTGAGCCCCTGAGCGGCCCCCAGGCCGCGTTCGTCGACAACGCGCGCGTCGCGCGGCTCGCGACCACGATGCTCGACGGCACCCCGCACGTCGTCCCGGTGTGTCCGGTCCTCGACATGGACCGGATCCTCATCGCGTCGGCGTACGACCGGAAGGTCGCGAACATCCGCGAGACGCCCGCGGTCTGCATCGCGTTCGACGAGTACTCCGAGGATTGGGACCACGGTCTGTTCCAGGTGATCGTGTACGGGGAGGCCTACCTCGTCGAGAGCGGCCCCGAGTTCGAGCGCGATGCGAACCTGCTGAACGAGAAGTTCCCGCAATATCCCGTCAGCACGTATCCGATCGAGGAGGACACGACGGTGATCATCGAGATACGGCCGACGCGGATCTCGAGCTCGGGGTTCTAGCCCGGGACGGGCGGGCCGCCGTTCCGTGCGAAGAAATCGAGGATCAGGCGCATGTGATCGATCTGGGCGTCCACCGTGTTCGAGTGGTGCCCGGCGGCGTAGAACTCGACCTCGACCGGAACGCCGTTCGCACGGACGGCGTCGATCCACGGCGTGATGCCCTCGGGGGGACACCTCGGATCGTGCTCCCCGGCGATCACGAGGACCGGCGCCTTCACGGCGTCGACGTACGTCATCGGATCGCTCCGCCGGTACGCGTCGGGGACATCGTCCGGCGAGCCGCCGTAGACGGCGTCGTCCCACGCCTGCAGCTCGGGTGCGGACGCCCAGTGGGCCGCGACCATGTCGCCGGCGGGGATGCCGGCGAAGATCGCTCTCCACCGATCCGGGTGGACGCCGGCGTTGAAGCACGCGAGGCAGCCGCCCCACGACCACCCGCTCCAGAACACGCGTTCCGGATCGACGAGCCCGTCGGCCACGAGCGCGTCGAGGCCCGCGATGATGTCCTCGGTCTCGGTGAAGCAGACGTTCCCGATCAGGGCATCGCGGAACGCGACGCCGTAGCCCGTCGATCCCCGGTAGTTCACGAGGATGGCGGCGTACCCGGCATCGACGAATGCCTGTGACTCCGGGTCGTAGTGATCGCGCTCGTGCCAGCCGGGCCCGCCGTGCACGGACATGACCGTGGGGAACGGTCCGTCGCCCTCCGGCGTCGCCACGAGCGCGTGGATCCGGTCACCGCTCGGGTTCGTGAAGTGGTACGAGCGATACGGGCGCCCGTCGGGCGCCTGCGGATCGCGCGGGAGGATCTCCTCGCCGTCCCGCGAGACGATCCGCGATGCATGGGTGGCGTCGCTCGTCTTGAGCCAGACGGACCCGTCCGGGCGGATCCGCGCGCCGCCGTACTCCTCGACGTCACCGTGCGGGTCGGCGATGAGCTCGGCCGCGCCGGAGTCGACATCGAGGCGGTAGAGCTGCGCCCCGGCCTCGTGTTCGTGGCGGACCAAGAGCGCCGAGGCGTCCGGCCACCACTCCATCGGGAAGACCGCACCGGGGAGGTCGACCGTCAGATCCCGGCGCGCGCCGGTCGTCGGATCCCAGATCGCGGGACGTTCGAACGTCCCGCGCTCGCTCGTGAACGCGAGACGCTGGTCGCCGCGGACGGGCGACCACGCGTCGGGCACCAGGTTGGCGCCCGGGTCGAGCAGATCGGCCACGACGTCGCCGGTGTCGGCGTCGAACACCCGCAGCGCGTTGTGCAGGATGTCTCCCGCTTCGGCGTGGCACACGCAGACGAGCGTGCCGTCGGCGGAGAGTCCGCCACCGTACGGATACATCCGGCCCACACCGCTCGCGAACGGGGTCGCCCACAGGATCCGAGGCGAGCCGCCGCCGCCGATCACGTAGGTGGTGTAGGTCCCTCCGACCTCGATCGTGAGCGCGGCCCGATCCGCCGCGAACGCGATCCCCGTCGGCCAGCCCTCCGGCAGCTCGGGGAAGACCGGGCGCGGCGCTCCGTCCGGTGCCGCGGTGACGAGCGAGCCACGCTCGTCGCCGGTCGTATCGCGCCACCACGCCGGGGGGCCGTCCGGGAGCACCAAGGCCTGACCGTCGACGCCGATCGGCTCATCGCTCACCTGCGACCAGCTCCCGTCCCGGAGCCGGTGGGTCCACACCTGTCGGGACCCGCCACGGTTGCTGACGAGGGTGAGCAGGTCCGGATCCTCGGGCGACCAGGCGGGGAAGTCGTGCTCGACCGACCGGAAGCGTCGTGCCCAGGCCGGTTCGGGCTTCGTCATGGCGGCGGGGAGCCTACCGGCTCGCCGGGCGTTGCCACTGGGCGAGCCGTGCGGCTACCATCGTTAGCACTCGCACCCGCCGAGTGCTAGCAGTCGGCACCCGGCACTGAGAAGGTCAAGGAGGGAAGCGATGGCACCGAAGCTCATCAGCTTCGACGAGGACGCCCGGCGGGCGCTCGAGCGGGGCATGGACCAGCTCGCGAACGCCGTGAAGATCACGCTCGGTCCCAAGGGCCGCAACGTCGTCCTCGAGAAGAAGTGGGGCGCCCCCACGATCACGAACGACGGCGTCTCGATCGCGAAGGAGATCGAGCTCGACGACCCGATGGAGAAGGTCGGAGCCGAGCTCGTGAAGGAGGTCGCGAAGAAGACCGACGACGTCGCCGGCGACGGCACCACCACCGCGACCGTGCTCGCGCAGGCGATCGTGAAGGAGGGCCTGCGCAACGTGGCGGCCGGCGCGAACCCGATGTCGCTGAAGCGGGGGATCGAGCGAGCCGTCGAGCTCGCCGTCGAGAGCATCAAGAACCAGTCGAAGGACGTCGACTCGAAGGACGAGATCGCCAACGTCGGCGCGATCAGCGCGGCCGACCCGGAGATCGGCGAGAAGATCGCCGAGGCCGTCGACAAGGTCGGCAAGGACGGCGTGATCACCGTCGAGGAGTCGAACACCTTCGGGATGGAGCTCGAGTTCACCGAGGGCATGCGGTTCGACAAGGGGTACATCTCGATGTACTTCATGACGGACCCGGAGCGGCAGGAGGCCGTGCTCGAGGAGCCCTACATCCTCATCGCGAACCAGAAGATCGCGGCCGTGAAAGACCTGCTCCCGCTGCTCGAGAAGGTCATGCAGGGCGGCAAGCCGCTCGTCGTGATCGCCGAGGACGTGGAGGGCGAGGCGCTCGCCACGCTCGTCGTGAACCGGATCCGCGGCACGTTCTCGAGCGTCGCGGTGAAGGCGCCCGGGTTCGGCGACCGCCGCAAGGCCATGCTCCAGGACATCGCGATCCTCACCGGCGGACAGGTCATCTCGGAAGAGGTCGGGCTGAAGCTCGAGAACGCGACGCTGGACCTGCTCGGGACCGCTCGGAAGGTCGTCGTCACGAAGGACGAGACCACGATCGTCGAGGGCGGCGGCAAGGACGAGGACATCCAGGGACGTATCAACCAGATCAAGTCGGAGATCGAGAAGACGGACTCCGACTACGACCGCGAGAAGCTGCAGGAGCGGCTGGCGAAGCTCTCCGGCGGCGTCGCGGTGATCAAGGTCGGTGCGGCCACGGAGGTCGAGCTCAAGGAGAAGAAGCACCGGATCGAGGACGCGGTGCAGTCGACGAAGGCGGCCGTCGAGGAGGGCATCGTCCCGGGCGGCGGCGTCGCGCTCCTGAACGCGCAGGCCGCCCTCGACAAGGTGGACCTCGACGGCGACGAGGCGACCGGCGCCGCGATCGTCCGCCGGGCGCTCGAGGAGCCGATCAAGCAGATCGCGCACAACGCCGGCCTCGAGGGCGGCGTGATCGTGGAGAAGGTCCGGGCGCTGCCCGAGGGGCAGGGGCTCAACGCGGCCAACGGCGAGTACGGCGACATGGTGAAGTTCGGCGTCGTCGACCCCGCCAAGGTCACGCGCTCGGCGCTGCAGAACGCGGCGTCGATCGCGGCCCTGTTCCTCACCACCGAGGCGGTCGTGGCGGAGAAGCCGGAGAAGGAGAAGGTCCCGGCCGGGGGCGGCATGCCCGGCGGTGACATGGACTTCTAGCTCGGCGCGCCGTAGGCAACGGCGAGGGGCCCCGGCGTTGCCGGGGCCCCTCGCCGTTGCGGGCCCGATCCACGGCGTGCGACCATCCGGCCGTGTCGGCCCGGGTCGCGGAAACGAGGTCATCGCTCGCAGCCGTCGCGCGGAACCCGTCGCTGCGCAAGGCCCTCTTCGCGTTCGCGATCTTCCGCCCCGCCGAATCGGCGCAATGGATCGCGATCCTCGTGTTCGCCTACCGGGCCGGCGGAACGGGTGAGATGGCGATCGCGGCCGTCGTGCTCCTGGCGCCCGCGGCGGTGGGCGCGCCCCTCCTCGCGCACCTCGGCGACGTCCTTCCCCGCGGTCGCGCGCTCGCGCTCGGCTACCTCGCTCAGGGAGTGGGATACGGGGCGGCCGCGATCGCGCTCGCCGCCGGTGCCCCGGACGCGGTCGTGTTCGTCCTCGCCGCCGCGGCGAACCTCGCGATCACGACGACGAGGCCGGTGCACCTGGCGATCCTGCCCGATCTCGCCGACTCGCCGAGCGAGCTCGCGGCCGCGAACTCGCTCTCCAGCACGTTCGAGGGCGTCTCCCTGCTCGTCGGGCCGGTGATCGCGGCGATCTGCCTCCAGGCGAGCGGCCCCGCCGCCGTGTACGCGATCGCGGCCGTGGGCCTTTTCGCCGCCGCGGGGCTCGCCTCGACGCTTCACGCGCCGACGGCGGCGCCCGCCTTCGTCGAACATCGGTGGACGGACGCCCTCGACGGGTTCCGCGAGATCCGGAGGCGGCCCGGTGCGCGGGTCCTCCTGGGGTTCGTCGCCGGGCAGACCGCTGTGATCGGGGCGCTCGACGTGCTCGTCGTGGTGCTCGCCCTCGGCATGCTGTCGATGGGGCCCGCCGGCCCGGGCGTGCTGTCGGCGGCGGTGGGGATCGGCGGGCTCGTCGGCGCCGCCGCGACCGTGATCCTGGTCGGGCGCGAGCGGCTCTCGCGGCCGTTCCTGTTCGGCGTCGTCGCCGTGGGGCTGCCGATCGCGTGCGTCGCGGTGGTGCCCGACGTCGGCGTCGCGCTCGTCCTGCTCGCCGTCTCGGGGGTCGGCAAGAGCTTCCTCGACGTGACCGCGCGGACCCTGCTCCAGCGGAGCGTCGACGACGACGTGCTCGCTCGCGTCTTCGGCGTCCAGGAGGGGTCGAACATGGCCGCGATGGCGATCGGTTCGGTCGCGGCGCCGATCCTGGTCGCGACGATGGGTCCGCGCGGCGCCTTCGTCGCCGTGGGTCTGTTCCTGCCGGTGATCGCGGTGCTCGCCCTCCGTCCGATCCGCGCTGTCGACCGGAACGCGCTCGTCGTCGATCCGAACACGATCGGTCTCCTCCGGAACACGGCGATCTTCGCGCCGCTCGGGCCGATGGCGCTCGAGCGGGCCGCGCGGAAGCTCGTGCCGGTGAAGGTCGAAGCCGACGCCGTGCTGATGCGCGAGGGAGACCCCGGCGACCGGTTCTACGTGATCGTGGACGGCGAGGTGGAGGTCACCGCCGGCGGCGCGGCGCTGTCTCGGCTCGGTCCGGGCGATTACCTCGGCGAGATCGCGCTCCTGCGGGACGTCCGGCGGACCGCGACGGCGACCGCGGCGACGCCGTGCTCGTTGGTTGCGATGGAACGCAACGCCTTCCTCGCGGTCATGACCTCGTCGGCGACCTCTCGGAGCGTCGCCGACGACGAGATCGACCGCCGGCTCGCCGCCGGCGGGGGCGCCGATCCCGGTCCGTGACGAAAGCGCAACATCTGGGGGCGAACCGCCCGCCGCGGGGAGCCGAACGGCTGGGTGGAGCCCCTCTCTCCGAGCGAAGGCCCCGGGCGATGCCCGGGGCCTTCGTGATTCTCCCGCTCCAGGCCACCCCGTATGCTCCGCCGGCGTGGAGGAGATCGAGATCCGCATCCGTTGGCGCGACGTGGACAACTACGGCCACGTCAACAACGCCGTCTACCTCACCTACCTGGAGGAATGCCGCGACCGATGGGTCCGGGCGACCCTCGGCGATGCCGTCGATTTCGTGATCGTGCGGATCGCGATCGATTTCCGCAGGGAGCTCTCCCTCGACGACGGGTCCATCCTGGTCACGTGTCACGGTACCGGCCACGGGACGTCGTCGATCCGGACCTCCGAGACGATCCGGGCGGCGGCCGGCTGGGTAGCCGCGGAGTCCGAGTCGGTGGTCGTGGCCCATGACCCCGGGGCCCGGCGGTCGCGGCCGCTCACGGAGGCGGAGCGGGCCGCGCTCGAGGCGTCGATCGAGCGCGACGCGACCGGGCTCAACCCGGGAGGATCCGCCGCCCGAACTTGAAGTGCTCGCGGTACCAGCCGTCGCCGACCCACATGATCGTGACGCCGCCCGGTGTGCTGCTCGAGTCCAGCGAATAGCCGTTCCCGATGTACGTGTCGACGTGGTCGACCGTCCCGTCGCCGTCGCCGTCGTAGAACATCAGGTCGCCGGGCCGGAGGTCGCCGAACCGGACCCTCGTCGTCGTCATCTTCGCCATGTCGGCCGATGTCCGCTGCGGGAGCGACCAGCCGCCGTACGGGCGAGGAGGCGCGACGTCCCATGCCCCGTCGTCGGCACGGAGCAGCCACCACGAGAACCCCGAGCAGTCGAAGCCCGACCGCGGCTGTCCTCCGAGCGCCGCGGGCTCCGGTGAGGAGAACCCCCACTCGCCGCCCCAGACGTACGGATACCCGTCGTAGCGCACTCCCCACTGGACGACCTTCATCGTGCGGTCGCCGAGCTTCGGGAGCTCGATGCCGTCGTACTGGGTGAGCAGATCGGGGACCGCGTAGCTCGGCTGCGTGGTCGCGCGCCACAGTGAGAACGCGACCTGCGCGCGCGACATCAGATCGAGGGGGGCGACGTCCATCGACTCCGACCCGGTCGGGGCGTTGTATCGGAGGTAGAGCCGCATGCCCAGCAACGTCGTGCCGAAGTTGCGTGGGAGCCGGAAGGTCTGGCCGGCATGCGTGTGGAGGTGGTTCAGCGCCTTCACGGCGGGCTTGAGTCCGAGCGCGAGCACGAGGGCGCGGTGCAGCATCGCCATCGTGACCCCCCCGTTGGGAGCGAAGGCTCCACCCCTCTCCTTTCCGATCCATCCGTGCCGCACGGCCACCGCCGCGTAGCGGTACCAAGCGCTCGACGCGTCCAGGTCCGAGAAGACGATCGATGCGTCGGGCGCTTCGTCCGGCGCGAACGCCTCGACGACGGATCGGGCCAGAAGCTTGCGCGTTTCGATCCGGTCGGGTCGGAACGGGTACGTCCCGTCGTCGTTCGCCGCGTAGTCGCGCATCCAGTCGTTCGTCGCAGCCACCCAGCGGATCGCCTCCTTCGCCCAGCCGTCGGACGTGTCCAGGTCGGAGAACTTGATCGTGGGATCCACGGACGCGATCGACCGGATCGACGGCGTCGGATAGACGATCGGGGTCTGCGGGATCGAGGTGTCCTTCGCGCCGGTCGTAGCGGCGGAGGCGACGGGCGATCGGTGCGTCGCGGTCGCGGGAGCGGCGACGCCGAGCAGTGACGCGCTCGCGAGCGCGACGACCAGCGCGGCGCGTGTGGTCGACCGACGGCGGAGCGATCCCCCCGGACCCATCTTCCGGTCGTCGGCACCGGGGCTTCGGGTCTTGAGCAACAACAACGCCGGGCGACCCTACGGCCGCCGGCCGTTGTGCGTCAGTCCTTCGGACCTTCCTTCCGGACCTCCTGGACCTTCTTGAGCGCCTCTCGGAGGTCGACGAGCCACTCCTCCTGGCGCTCTGAGACGAGGCGTACGCACCAGGCGAGCGCGTGGCTCCGCGATCGCGCGACCCCCGCGTCCACGAGCGTGTCGAGCACCTCGCGCTCGGGCATCCGCAGCCGCGTCATGGCCGGGATCGCCAGGGTCGTGAACAGGACCCGCTGGTCGGCGCACCGAGCGCCCCAGCTGATCTTCCGCCCGAAGCGGCGCTCCGCTTCGTCTGCGACCCGCATCCGTTGCGCCCGAGTGTCCTCGCGGAAGCCGGAGATGCGAGCCTCGATCGCCGCGGTGCGCGTCTCCGGCCCGGCGTCGGCCGCGAGCTCGGGTTCTGCCAGCGTGCCCACGACGAGGATCTCGTCGCGGTCGAACGTGACCTCGATGGGGCCGACGAACCAATCGGAGGGGAGTCGCCCCGCGAACCACCCTTCGAGGTGCTCCTGGAAATCATTCTTCTCGCTCATGAGGTGAGATTACATCATTACTTCGATACGTCAACGCGCGAGCGGGATACGCGCGCATGAGCGTGTCGGTGTAGCGTCCGCGCTGGTGGACGAGCGGAGAGGCGCGTCATGACGGGCTTCTGGTGGTTCCTGGGCCTCACCGCCCTCCTGGTCGCCGCCCGGGCGCTCGTCCTGCGAAGGCAGACGCCCGAGCCTCGGGACGTCTCGGCGCCGGGCGCACCCTCGCTCGTCATCCAGACGCGCCCGCTCGCGGGGATCGCGGCGATCCGCAACTTCTTCCGGACGTCTCAGACGCCCGTGTACTTCGTGAGCGCCACGGCCTTCAACCTGCTCGGGATCGACCGGTGGGTGCGGACGTTCCGCTTCATCAACTACTACGACTCCTTCGACGGGTGGCATCCGAACGTGTTCGTGCCGCGCGAGCGGCCGCCCCGCACGTTCGGATCGATCGAGGAGATCGTGAATTACCTCCTCGGCCACAAGGAGGTGGGGGACCTCGTCCGGGAGCACGGCGGGGGGAAGGCGGCCTTCCTGATGTTCGACGGAGAGACGGAGGAGCTCGCGCGCGAGCTCGGTCTGGACGTCGCGTTCCCGGCGGCGTCGCTCCGCCATCGCCTCGACTCGAAGATCGAGACGACCCGCCTGGGGAACGACGCCGGCGTTCCCAGCGTGCCGAACGTGATGGGCACCGCGACGACGCACGAGGAGCTGCTGAAGCTGGCCGAGGACGCGGGGCTCGGCTCGGACCTGGTCGTGCAGACGCCGTACGGGGATTCGGGCCAGACCACCTTCTTCATCGCCGACGCGGCGCAGTGGAAGGACTGCGAGAAGAAGGTCGCCGGCGAGCCGATCAAGGTGATGAAGCGGATCGAGCCGCGGGAGTTGGCGATCGAGGGCGTGATCACGCGCCACGGGACGCTCGTCGGACCGCTCATGGCCGAGCTCGTCGGGTTCGAGGAGCTGACCCCGTACGACGGCGGCTGGTGCGGCGACGACGTGTCGCCCGAGCTCCTCACCGAGCGGCAGCGCCGAGTCGCCCGGGAGCGCACGGTCGCGATGGGCGAGCGCCTCCGCCGCGAGGGATACCGCGGCTACTTCGAGCTCGACTTCCTCTTGGACGCGGAGACGGGAGACCTCTGGCTCGGCGAGCTCAACCCGCGCGTGACCGGCGCCTCGAGCATCACGAACGTCACGTCGGTCGCCTACGGCGACATGCCGCTGTTCCTGTTCCATCTGCTCGAGTTCATGGACGTCGACTACGAGATCGACGTCGACGAGCTGAACGATCGCTGGGCGCAGGTGCAGAACCTCGACGAGTGGACGCAGTTCATCCTGAAGCAAACCGAGGACGTGACCGAGCGCATCACGAGGGCGCCGGCGTCGGGCATCTGGAAGATGCCCGACGCCGGAGCGATCCGCTTCGACCGGCGCGTCACCGACTGGCACACCGTGGCCGACGAGTCCGAGGCGTTCTATCTGCGGATCGCCGCCGAAGGGCAGTACCGGTACCCGGGTGCGGACCTCGGGATCCTGGTGACCCGCGGGCGGTTCATGGACGACGAGCACGAGCTCCTGGACCGGACGAGGCACTGGATCGACGGGATCAAGTCCCAGTTCACGAGCTCGTCGCTGGACGAGGAGCCGGCGGTGGAGCCCGAGCCGTTCGGCTTCAAGCTGCTCTAGCGACCATGCTCGACGTCCTCGGGACCCCCTGAGAACATCTGCGCACCATGCGCATGCTGCCCTTCACGTTCCGCGCCCTCGAGGAGCTCGAGCTCGGGCCGAGGTGGCAGGCGATCTTCGAGGAGAAGTGGCCGCATTACCGAGCGTGGTTCCTCCGCGAGGGCGAGGAGGCGCGGCCCTCGTACGCGACGAGCGTCCGGATGCTCCGGCACCACATGCCCGAGCTGCTCCCCGCCTACGAGCGCGTCGTCGAGCTCGCGGGCGGGAGCGACCTCGCCGCGCGGATGCTGTCCCTCTACACGCCGCCGCCGTACCTCGCGGCGTGCTCCCAGGGCGCGTGGACGAGGGCCGGCGGGCCGCTCCTCGCGAGGAACTACGACTACGCGCCGTCGCGGTTCGAGGGCATCGTCTGGTCGACGCGGCTCCTGGAGCGACGAGTGATCGGGATGAGTGATTGCCTGTGGGGTCTGCTGGACGGCCTGAACGATGCGGGCCTCGCGGTGTCGCTCACGTTCGGAGGACGCCGCGTCCTCGGCGAGGGCTTCGGGATCCCGATCGTGACCCGTTACCTCCTCGAGACGTGTGCGAACGTGGACGAGGCGCGCGCGACCCTGCAGCGGCTGCCGTATTCGTTGAGCCACAACCTCACTCTGGTCGACCGGGACGGTCGCGTGCTGACCGCGTACCTCTCGCCGGACCGCGAGCCGATCTTCCGCGGGTTCCCCGCGGCGACGAACCATCAGGGGATCGTCGAGTGGCCCGAGCAGGCGCGAGCGACGCGCACGATCGAACGCGAGCAGACGATCATCCGTCTCCTCGAGGATCCGGCGACCGACGCCGGCGCGTTCACCGAGAGCTTCCTTCGCGCGCCGCTGTTCTCGACCTCGTACGCTCACGGGTTCGGGACGCTCTACACGGGCATATACCGGGTGGCCGACGGCGTCGCGGAGTACCGGTGGCCCGCCTTCGCGTGGCGGCTCGGGTTCGATGCGTTCGTCGAGTCGGAGCACACCGAGGTGCTCGCCGAGCCCACGTTCGTCGCCGGCGCCTCCGGCGGGTGAGCCGCCGGGTCCTCGCATCGCCCCGACCGACGCGCCAGACTCGGGGATCGGATGAGGGGAGACGGTTCCATGAGCACCACCAGACCGACCGGTTCGGTCCTGGCGATCGCCGGGGGGATCGGTCTCACGATCGCCGCGTTCCTGTCGTGGGGGACGGTGTCGCTGGACGCGACGAAGTTCGCCGCGGCGCTCGGCATCGATCCGAGCCAGATCTCGCCCGGCTCGCTCCCCGAGATGTCGCAGTCGGTCAGCGGGACCGACGGGTGGGAAGGGAAGCTCGCGGTCGTCGCGGGCATCGTCGCGATCGTGGTCGGCGTGATCGCGATGCGCGAGGTCCGCAAGGGACTGGGCGTCGTGTTGATCGTCGCGGGGCTCGCGGGTGGCGGTGTGGCGCTGTACGACGTCGTCACGGTGAACGACCAGAAGGACGCCGCGATCCAGGACGCGGCGCCCGACCTCCAGCAGTTCGGGATCCAGACCTCGACGCTGAGCGACGCGATCGATGTCTCCCTCGACCCCGGCATCTGGATCTGCGTGCTGGCGGGGCTCGTCGTCGTCGTTGCCGGGGTGATGGTCAGGGCCGGCGAGACCGAGACGTCGTCGGGGACGCCGTCGGCCGGGTTCGGGACCTCGTTCGGTTCCCCGACGCCTATGACGCCCGTCTCCCCTCCGGGGGCGATGGCTCCGCCGGCCCCCGTCGCGCCGCTCGACCCCGTGCCGCCACCGGCGGGGGTCGAGGCGCCCCCGGCCGACGACGGCCGCGGCACGTCGGTCTGAACCGATGCGGTCGGAGACGGTGCGCCTCTCCACCGGAGAGCGCCGCGTCTCCGACCTCACGGATCGGGTCCGCGCCTTCGCCCGCGACGCGGGCGAAGGCGCGGACGGCCTCGTGCACGTCTTCGCACCGCACGCGACCGCCGGGCTCGCGTTGATGGAGACCGCGAGCGGTTCCGAAGAGGACCTGGACGAACTCCTCGAACGTCTGCTCCCGCGCGACGATCGGTACGCGCACCGTCACGGGACTCGCGGGCACGGCGGCGACCACCTGCTTCCCGTGATCGTGTCTCCGTCGCTCGTGCTGGCCGTGCTCGGCGGCGAGCTCGAGCTCGGGACGTGGCAGTCGGTCGTCCTCGTCGATCCGAACCGAGACAACGACGAACGGACGGTCCGGCTGAGCTTCGTCGGCGCCTAGCTACAGGTACTGGCCGGGAGCGCGCTCGGCCGAGCTCGCCGGTTGCGAGGACACGGCTTGGATGTCGCGCTCGCGGAGGAGCACGAGGTCCTCCCCCTCGAGCTCCACCTCGAGGCCGGCCGACGGCAGGAACAGGACACGGTCGCCGTGCTTGGCGACGCGCACGTCCGGGCCGGTCAGGGTGACGTCTCCCCACGCGAGGCGCTTGGGCGCCGGCATCGCCGTCGCCGGGATCAGCAGGCCCCCGGACGTGCGCCGTTCGCCGTTCTCCGGCACGCGAACCACGATGCGGTCGCCCGTGAGCCGGATCTCGGACGCGGTCGCCGTCTTCGAGCTCCGCGCCCGGCGTTTCCTGGGGGTCGACGCCGCGCGCTTCGGTGGTTTCGCGTCGTTCGTCCTCGTCGGCACGGCTGCGAGTCTACGAGGCGCACCCGGTAGCATGACCGGCCGATGAAGGCGCGGGCGCTGCTCAAGGAGGGGATCGCGACGCTGCGGGCGTCGGACGCGATCGACCATTGGCAGAAGGACCGCGAGAAGATCGAGGCCGAGGATCTGCTCGCCTTCGTGATGGGCGAGGATCCCGACCCCGGTGACCGGATCTCCGAGCGCGACCGGCGTGAGTTCCTCGAGCTGATCGACCGGCGGGCGACCGGCGAGCCGATCCCGTACATCAAGGGGTTCACGGAATTCCGCGGGCTCGAACTGATCTCGGAGCCGGGGGTCTTCGTGCCGCGCGACTCGTCGGAGTTCCTGGCGGAGCAGGCGATCCGGCGTCTCCGGAGGCGGCGGTCTCCCGTGCTCGTGGACCTCGCGACGGGTGCGGGCACGATCGCGCTGTCCGTCGCGAACGAGGTCCCGAAGGCGACGGTGTACGGGACGGATCTCTCGCAGGAGGCGGTCAAGCTCGCCCGGCGCAACGCTCGCTCGCTCGGGCTGCAGGCGCGCTTCGCGACCGGCGACATCTTCGGCGGTCTCCCCAAGAAGATCCGCGGCACCGTCGACGTCATCACGGTGCACCCCCCGTACGTGGCGGAGCACGAGGTGCAGGATCTGCCCGACGAGATCAAGGACTGGGAGCCGGTCCACACGCTCACGGACGCGAGCCGGGACGGCCTCGGGTTCGTCCGCCGGACGGTCGAGGAGAGCCCCGACTGGCTCGGGCGGAAGGGGTGGCTGCTCATGGAGACCGATCCCGACCGGGCGCGCGACGTCAAGCGGGTGATGGCCAAGGGCGGCTTCCGCGACGTTCGCAGCACGAAGGGCGGCGACCTCAAGATCACACGGGTGGTCGTCGGGCGCACACCGGCATGACGGGGGCGCGGGTGGAGCCGTACGGCACGTGGTCGTCTCCGATCACGCCCGCGATGCTCGCCAGCTCGTCGACCCGGCTCGGGTTCACCTGGCTGGACGAAGGGTCGGTCTACTTCACCGAGGGGCGCCCGGAGGAGGGAGGACGGACCGTCCTCATGCGGGCGGACGCCTTCGCGTCGCCGGTCGATGTCGTCGACGACCGTCACAACGTCCGGACGAAGGTGCACGAGTACGGTGGCGGGGCATACGCCGTCCACCGTGGAACCGTCGTCTTCTCCGAGTTCGCCGACCAGCGGCTGTACCGGCTCGGGGCCGGGGACGAGCGGCCCGTCGCGATCACGCCGGAGACGGGCGGCGCACACCGGTTCGCGGACGGACGCGTCACCGCGGACGGCTCGACGTGGATCGGCGTGCGGGAACGACACCTCGGCCACCGTATCCCCGAGGACGTGCGCAACGAGCTCGTCGCGCTCCCGCTCGACGGGTCATCGGAGCCTCGGGTGATCGCGTCGGGCCGTGACTTCTACTCCTCGCCGCGGATCGCACCCGACGGCACGAGGCTCTCGTGGCTGGAGTGGGACCTGCCGTGGATGCCGTGGGACGGCACGGAGGTGTTCGTCGCCGAGCTCGGCCGCGACGCCTCGCTCGCGGATCCGCACCGCGTGGCGGGGGTGAACGGCGAGGAGTCGATCTGGCAGCCCTCGTGGAGCCCCACGGGAGAGCTCTACTGGGCGAGCGATCGCACGGGGTGGTGGAACCTCGAGCGATGGGACGGACGATCGGTCGTCGCCGTCTGTCCGCGCGATGCCGAGTTCGGCTGGCCGCAGTGGGTCTTCGGTGAGTCGTCGTACGCGTTCCTCGACGACGGCAGGATCGCGTGCCACTACGAACGCGACGGCGTGCAGCACACCGCCGTCCTCGATCCGCCGACGGGCGAGCTGATCGACCTCGACCTTCCGTACACAGCGATCAGCGCCCCGTTCCTTGCCGCGGAGGGCTCGACGATCGGGCTGATCGCCGGCGGACCTTCGATCCCGACGCAGGTCGTGAGGCTCGACCTCACGAGCCGATCCGTCGAGGTGGTCCGGGAGAGCGAGACGACGGATCTCGATCCGGACCTGTTCAGCGCTCCCCGGCAGATCGCGTTCCCGACCGAAGGCGGCGTGACGGCGTTCGCGCACGCGTACCTGCCCCGGAACCCCGACGTCGAGGCGCCGGCCGACGAGGCGCCGCCGCTCATCGTGATGAGCCACGGCGGACCGACGTCGGAAACGACGCCGGAGTTCTCCCTCGAGATCCAGTTCTGGACGAGCCGCGGCTTCGCGGTCGTCGACGTCAACTACGGCGGCAGCACCGGGTACGGCCGCGAGTACCGACGGCGGCTGAACGGCAACTGGGGCATCGTCGACACGGCCGATTGCATCAACGCCGCTCGGTACCTCGCCGCCGAGGGATCCGTGGACGGTGATCGGCTGCTGATCCGCGGAGGCTCCGCCGGCGGCTACACCACGCTCTGCGCCGTCACGTTCCACGACGACTTCGCCGCCGGGGCGAGCTACTACGGCCTCGCGGACCTCGTGCCGTTCATGGAGGGCGGCACGCACAAGTTCGAGAGCGCGTACCTCTCCACGTTGGTCGGCCCGTTCCCCGACGCGATCGACGTGTACCGCGCGCGGAGCCCGATCAACGCCGTCGATCGGATCGATACGCCGATGCTCGTGCTCCAGGGCGCCGAGGACGAGGTCGTCCCGCCGGCCCAATCCGAGATCATCGTCGACGCGCTCGAGCGGAGGGGCGTGCCGCACGCGTACCTGCTCTTCGAGGGGGAGCAGCACGGGTTCCGCGCGGCGGCCGCGATCCAACGCGCGGCCGAGGCCGAGCTGTCCTTCTACGCGCAGATCCTGGGGTTCGAGCCCGGCGACCCGATCCCGCGCCTCGAGATCGAGCACCTCCGCGGCTGAGCGCTCCTCGTCAGCCGCCGATCATCGACATCGAGCGCTCCGGCTGGACGAAGTCCGGATGGTTGATCCGGTGGCCGGACCACTTCGTCCAGACGGCCGCACGGATCGCCGTCTCGAGCTCCACATCGGAGGCACCGGTCCGCAGCGGCTCGCGCAGGTCGGTTTCCTCCATCGCGAACAGGCACGTGCGGAACGCTCCCTCCGCGGTTAGTCGGAGCCGGTTGCACGTGTCGCAGAACGGCTCGGTGACGCTCGCGATCACACCGACCGAACCCGGCGCGCCGTCGGCGAACCGGTAGGTCGTCGCCGGCTCGGCGCCGTGCGAGGTCGCCTCGAGCGGGAACACCGCGTCGATCGCATCCAGGATCCGCGCCGCGGGGACGACCTTCGCCCGCTCCCAGGCGTGCTCGGCGTCGAGCGGCATGTACTCGATGAAGCGGACCTCGTAGCCGGTGTCCCGGGCCCACGCCGCGAAGTCCACGACCTCGTCGTCGTTCGTTCCGGCGATCACGACCGTGTTGATCTTGATCGGCGTCAAGCCGGCGGCCTGGGCCGCACGGAGCCCGGCGAGGACACGATCGAGCGCGTCGCGTCGCGTCATCTCGGCGAAGCGATGCCGAAGGAGCGAGTCGCACGAGACGGTGGCGCGGTCGATGCCGGCGTCCGCGAGCGGACCGGCGAGTCGGTCCAAGAGCATCCCGTTCGTCGTGATCGAGATGTCCAGCTCGGGCCCGACGTCGCGGAACATCCGGACCAGCGTGGGGAGGTCGGCTCGCACGGTCGGCTCTCCGCCGGTGACCTTGAGCGAGCGCACGCCCAGACGCACGAACAACGCCAGCAGTCGGGTGAGCTCTTCGAACGACAGGATCTCCGACTTCGGGAGCCACCGGAGGCCCTCGGCCGGCATGCAGTACGTGCAGCGGAAGTTGCATCGGTCCGTGACCGAGATCCGCAGATCGTCGGCGACACGGGCGAACGTGTCCCGCAAGGGTCCCGTCGCGGGCGGCGTCGAGGCGTCGATCGGCACCACGTCAGCCTACCCGGATGGCTCCGTATGGTCCTCGCCCCGGTCGGGCACCGCCGTGCGAAGCTCCGAGAGCGCCCCCGACAGGGCATCTTCGCGCGAGGCGCCGGCCGCGATCCGGTCCTGGACGCTGATGCCCAGGAGATAGGTCGAGACCGGCGTGATCCGCCGCTCCATGGTGTGCGCGACGTCCCGCGCGATCGAGAGGATCGCGGAGGTCTCCGCCGCGGTCGGCGGCTCGACCCCGAGGGCCTGCGCGAGTCGTTCGAGCGGATCCATCACGACCTCCTCCTCCCTTGGCTCCTGCCTGGCTCGTGCCTTGGCTCTTGCCGGGGCCGCAACCCTATCGTCACGCGTGAGACGACCTGCTATCCATACGGAGCGATGCACGTCCTGATCCTGTACGAGAGCCGTCGCGGGTTCACGCTGACGGTGGCGCAGGCGATCCGTGACGAGCTGCGCACACGCGACGTCTCCGCGGAGACGGCGCCGGTGCGCAGCGTCGATCGGGGCACCGTCGCGGCCGCCGACGCGTTGATCGTCGGGTGCTGGGTGAAGGGAGCGATCCTGTTCGGGGTCGGGCCGGCCGAGGGCGTCCACGAGGCGATCGAGGGGCTGCCGGATCTCGGCGGCGCCGTCGCGGCGGTGTTCTGCACGTGCGACGTGGCGCCCCGTCGGACGTTGCAGACCCTCGCCGGGTGGCTCGACCGCCGAGGCGCGCGGGTCGTGATCGGCCAGACGTTCAAGCGGAAGAAGAGCCTCCGCACCGTGCCCGCGTTCGCCGATGCGGTCCTGGATGCGTTCGCGCGCGCTCCGGCGGATGCGTGAGCGCGTGCAACGATGAACCGATGAACGGTCCCCCGTCCGCAGCGGTCCTGACCGTCTCCGACGGCGTCGCCGCGGGGACGCGCGCGGACGGGTCCGGCGACGTCGCCGAGGAGCTGCTGCTCGGCGCGGGGTTCGAGCCGGTCGACCGATCCCTCGTCGCGGACGATCGTTCCGACATCGAGACCGCGATCCGAGAGCTCGCGGCGGGGCACGCGCTCGTCGTCACGACGGGAGGGACCGGCTTCGGGCCGCGCGACGTCACGCCGGAGGCGACGCGAGCGGTCGTCGACCGCGAGGCGCCGGGCCTCGCCGAGCTGATGCGCTCGGTCGGCCTCGCGAAGACCCCGATGGCGTCGTTGTCGCGGGCCGCGGCCGGTTCGCTCGGCTCGGCGTTGGTCCTGAACCTGCCGGGGAGCCCTGCCGGGGTCCGTGAGTCCCTCGAAGCGGTCCTGCCGGTGGTGCCGCATGCCGTCGAGCTGCTCGGCGGCGCGACCGGCGCCCACCCGACGGGACACGGGGACGACGCGTCCGAAACCGGGGGCGGTGAGGGATCGGTCGACGTGAAGGCCGTGAAGGTCGTCGCCGGGGCGCCGCCGTGCCGGGTCGGGATGTCGATGAGCATCGACCCGGCAGGGCCGGTGCGCGGCACGCTTGGCTGCGCGGAGTTCGACGAGCAGGCGGTCTCCGCGGCGGCGGAGATCTGGGCGTCGGGGGAGCCCGGCACGCGCGTGCTCCACCACGATCTGGGCGACGTGGAGGTCTACCTGGAACCCCGCCGCCCGTCGCCGCGCGTCGTGCTCGTGTCGGCCACCGACGTCGCCCGCGCGCTCCGGGCGCATCTTTCGCGGCTCGGCTACGGATCGGTGACGGTGGAACCGAGGGAAGACCGGCTCCTGGCCGAAGATCGGCCACATGCCGGGTCGCTCGATGAGCTCTCCCTGCGCGACGCCGACGTGATCGTCCTCACCGATCACGACGCCCCGTACGCATCGGAGACGCTGGCTGCGGCCGTCCGTTCGCCCGCCCGGTTCGTCGGGATGATGAGCTCGAAGCGCCACGTCGAGCGCCACCTCGACGCGATCCGGGCGTTGGGACTGACGGACGACGAAGTCGCGCGGGTGCATGCGCCCGTGGGACTGGACATCGGCGGACGTTCGGCGGAGGAGATCGCCCTGTCGATCGCGGCCGGGATCGTCGCCGACGATCACGGCCGCGACGGCGGCTGGCTCGACCGATGAGCCGCCAGGACGTCAGGACGAACCTCGCGTCCTGGGAAAAGGACAGCGAGGAGTACCAGCGCCGGAACCGAGGCCAGCTGAACCGGTGGGACCGGCTCGGGTGGGGCGTGTGGGACATCCTCGAGGACAACGTGCGCGCGCTCGGGGACGTCGACGGACTCGACGCGCTCGAGCTCGGATGCGGAGCCTGTCAGTTCGGGATCAAGGTGGCGATGCGCGGGGCCAGGGTGACCGGCCTCGATTTCAGCGCGAACCAGCTCGCCGCTGCGCCGGCCAACTTCGAGGCTTCGGGGGTCCGGTTCCCCCTCGTTCGGGGGAGCGCCGAGGAGCTTCCCTTCTCCGACGGGAGCTTCGACCTCGTGTTCTGTGACCACGGCGCGACGTCGTTCACCGACCCCGCCGTGACGATCCCCGGATGCGCTCGCGTGCTTCGCCCGGGAGGTCTCCTCGTCTTCAGCATCAACACGCCGTTCATCAGCGCCTGCTGGGGGGACGACGACGCCCCGCCGGGCCGGGAGCTGCGACGGCCGTACTTCGACTCCGGCCGGCGGGTCCTCCAGGAAGACACGGGACCCTTCGTGGAATGGCGGACGACCTACGGTGAGTGGGTCGAGGTGTTCCGATCGAGCGGCTTCACGATCGACCGCCTGATCGAGCTCCGTCCGCCCGCGGACGCCGACACGACGTACACCGACTACGCGCCGCTGGACTGGGCGCGGGACTTCCCCGGTGAGCACATCTGGAAGGTGCGGAAGGAGCAGAACTGAGGCGGTCGGTCGCGGTCGCGATCGCGCTCGCCACGCTCGCGCTCGCCGCGGGGGCGGGCGCCCGCGAGCGGGCGCCCGCCCCCGACCCCCGCCCGAACATCCTGGTCGTCCTGACGGACGACCAGACCCTCGACACCCTGCCGTCGGATCCGCCCGCGATGCCGTGGCTCCAGGCGCAGATCGAGGATCCGGCCGGGCACTGGATCTGGTTCCCGAACGCGATCGTCTCGACGCCGCTGTGCTGTCCGTCGCGCGCGACGATCCTCACGGGCCGGTACGACACGCAGACGGGGGTCCGGAACAACGTCGAGGGTCAACTCCTCGACGACTCGAACACGCTCCCGGTCTGGCTGCAGCGCGGCGGGTACACGACGGGACTCGTCGGCAAGTACCTCAACAACTACCCGTGGGGCGGCCCGTCGTTCGTCCCGCCGGGCTGGGATCGGTGGTTCGCGAAAGAGAACGCGGACGATTCGACCGCCTACTACGACTACGACGTAGCCGACCAGGGGTACGTGCGGCACTACGGCGCCGCCGCGGACGTGTACGCGACCGACGTCCTCGGCGACGCGGCGAACGCCTTCCTCGAGCAGGCGCCGTCGGACCGGCCGTGGTTCCTGTACTTCGCGCCGAACGCGCCGCATCTGCCGTGGATCCCCGCGCCGAGGTACGCCGACGTGTCCTCGATGCAGCCACCGCCGATGCCCTCGCTCGCGGAGATGAACGACGTCGCCGGCAAGCCCGCGTACGTGCGCGTGCAGCCACCCCGGACGCAACAGGACCTCGAGCGGTATCAGCACGACGACCTTGGCGAGCGCGCGATGCTGCGATCTGTGGACGACGAGCTGCGCCTGATGCTGACGACGATCGCGGAGCGCGGCGAGCTGGGCCGGACGGTGATCGTGTTCCTCACCGACAACGGGTACGACTTCGGGCTCCATCGCCTCGAGGGCAAGCGCTACCCGTACGAGCCGTCGCTCGGCGTGCCGTTCGCGATCCGGGCGCCGTGGGCGACCGCCGGCACCGATCGATCGCTGGTGTCGAACGTCGATCTCGCGGCGACGATCGCCGACCTCGCCGGTGTCGCGCCGGGACTCCCGCAGGAGGGGATCAGCCTCGCGCCGGCGCTGCGCGGCGAGCCGCTCGCCCGGCGTCCCGGCGTGTGGATCGATTGGGCCGGCGACCTCACCGTTCCCGCGTGGTCGGGGGTCCGAACGTCGCGATACACGTACGTCCGCAACGAGGACGGGACGGAGGAGCTTTACCGCGGCGCCGGCGATCCGCTGCAGCTCCACAACCTCGCCCAGGAGCGAGCGTCGGCACGCGTGCTGGACCGGCTCCGGGCGCTCGCGGAGTCCCTCGCTCCGGCGGAGGTCGGCGGGTAGACTCCGCGCGATGCAACAGCCTCCTGGCCCGTACATCCGGCCGGCCTCGCATCGTCGTCCGACGCGTCGACAGCGCATCCGTCGCAGAGCCTTCGCAGCGTTGTTCGTCGCTGCATGGATCGTCGTGATCTGGCAGTTCTGGCCCGCGAGCGGCGGGACGAAGCAGGCGGCCCCGACCGGCGCGCCCCCGACCACGGCACCTCCGACCTCGAGCCCGACGGCGCCTGCGACGATCGGCCCCGACAGCCCGATCAAGCACGTGATCTTCCTCGTGAAGGAGAACCATTCCTTCGACAACTACTTCGGCACGTACCCGGGCGCAGACGGGGCGACCGAGGGCAAGACGATGCAGTGCGACAACAAGCCGCAGCCGGGGCCGACCCTGCCGCTCACGCAGGCTCCGTACGTCTATCCCCACGACCTCGGGCACGCGTTCGACCCGGGCCTGATCTCGATCGACGGCGGCAAGATGGACGGCTTCAACTGCGTGACCCTGGGCGACGACCTCACGGGGTACACGCAGTTCGATCGCAGCACGCTCCCCGTCTACTGGGACCTGGCGGACCGGTTCGTGCTCGCCGATCACTTCTTCACGTCGATGTACGGTCCGACGTTCCCCGAGCACCTGTACACCGTCGCGGCCCAGTCCTACGGGATCGTCGACAACAAGTCGACGACCGACCATCCCGGCAACTACTGCGACGATCCCACCGAGTACACGAAGCGGTTCCCGATCGAGAGCCTGACGAAGTCCGATATCAGCACGATCATGAACCTCGAAGAGCATCGCGACGACGACCAGGCGAACCTGTACCGGATCGCGCAGTACTGGGTGAGCACCCGGACGTGCGTCGACATCCCGACGCTCCCGGACAAGCTCGAGAAGGCCGGGATCTCGTGGAAGTACTACGCGGAACCGGACATCTGGATGAACGCCCTCCAAGCGATCCGGCACATCCGGAACGGCCCGCTCTGGAGCAAGGTGCAGCCACCCGACACCATCCTGCAGGACCTCGCGGACGGCACCCTCCCGGCGGTGTCCTGGCTGATCCCGCCGGACGGGAGTCCCAACGAGCACCCCGGCGCCGGCGTGAACATCTGCGACGGGATGAACTGGAC